>Ga0209871_1000096_pt1 | contig 27287 bp, 25 predicted proteins | sample OrgsoiDNA2013045_FD_185795 | JGI IMG/M metagenome (GOLD analysis project Ga0209871, IMG submission 185795) | Permafrost soil microbial communities from the Arctic, to analyse light accelerated degradation of dissolved organic matter (DOM) -... | ecosystem: Environmental > Terrestrial > Soil >... | reverse complement strand
ACCCTGCTCACGTGAATTGACTTGGGCGTAAACGCGGCGAACCGGCCCCAGCATGCTGACGAACGCATCCAGGATGTGCAGTCCGGCGCCTGTCAATCCGCCGCCCGGCGACTCTTCCGGAGACAACCGCCAGCCCGCCAAGACGTTGTTCGAGTTTTCGTTGCTGTTGTGGCCCTCGACATGAAGGATGGTGCCGAGTTTGGCACTTGCGACTATGTCGCGCAGCGCGTTCATGGAAGGCCAGAAGCGGCGACTGTGTCCGACGGCGAGTGTGACGCCTGCATTTCGGCAGGCGTCGAACATGCGGACAGCATCAGCATGGCGCAGCGCCAGAGGCTTTTCGCAGAACACTTGCTTTCGAGCGGCGGCGCAGGCGATCACCTGCGCCGGATGCAGCGAATGGGGTGTCGCCAACAAGACGGCGTCGATGGCGCCATCCGCGAGCACCGTGTCCAGATTGTCGGTCAGCTCGAGGCGATGTTCTGCGCAAAAGCCCTGCGCACCCTTGATGTCGGGCTCTACGGCATGGACGATTTTCATCCGCTCATGGCCGAGCGAGGCCTCGACAAGGTTGCGGCCCCAGCGGCCGAGGCCCACGATAGCTGCGTTGATCATCTGACAACCTCCGTCAAGTTGGGCTGTGCCGGATTGCCTCGACTCGTTTTGAGGATTTCGCGCGAACGGTTTTATGGCTACAAATGGAAGCAGGGTTCATGTGGACATGACTCCTGAGCTCTGAACTCAGTCAGCCACGACAAGGGGAAGCAACGTGGACACCAGCGAAATGTACGCGCGCGGCTTGCGGCGGCGAAAACGAATGTTTGGCGAGGCCGACGTCGAAAAGCGGATGGCTGCTTCGGGCGAATTCGGCGCACCGTTGCAAAACATTATCAATGCCTATGTTTACGGGGATGTCTGGGAAAGACAGGGCCTTGCCGACGATATTCGCAGTCTCGTGATGCTCGGAATAACCGCCGCGAGCAATCGGCCGGCGGAATTCCGAGTTCACGCAACCGGCGCGCTGGCAAACGGATGCACCAAGCAGCAGGTGCAGGACGTCCTGCTGCTGGTCGCGATGTATTGCGGCATACCGGCCGCAATCGAGACCAACCGCATTGCCTCCGAGATCTTCGGTGAATCTGCCGGCTCATCCGGGGCCTGAAGGCGAAGAGCAGATCAGCGCAAGGTAACTGGCACCCGATCGCCGTGCTGGCGATCGAGCATCCATTGCGGATATTCGCGGGGAAGCGCGCTGGCCTTGTCAAGGGCGGATAGCTCTTCGGCCGTCAGCTGGATATCGGTGGCCGCAAGATTGTCATCGAGCTGCGCGATCGACTTTGCGCCGATAATCACGCTCATCACAGCCTTCTGATGCAGCAGCCAGCCGAGTGCGATCCGTGCCACGGAAACGCCATGCGCTTCGGCGATCGGCTTGATGGCGTCGACGATGTCGAGTGCGTGCTCCTTGTCGACAGGTGGAAAATCAAGGACCAGGCGCCTGGCGTCGTTCGGTGTCGCGGTCTGGCGCGCAAACTTTCCGGACAACAGGCCGCCCGCCAAGGGACTCCAGACCATCAGGCCGAGCTGCTGATCCGCGAGCATGGGAATGATTTCGCGCTCGAGATCACGGCCGGCGATGGTGTAATACGACTGCACGGTTTCGAACCGCGCGTAATTGTATTGCCGCGAAAGCCCGAGCGCCTTCATGATCTGCCACGCGGACATGTTGGAGGCGCCGATGTAACGAACCAAGCCCCGCGACACCAGATTGTCGAGCGCGCTCATGGTTTCCTCGATCGGCGTGACCAGGTCGGCGCCATGAACCTGATACAGGTCGATGAAGTCGAGGTCGAGACGCTTCAGGCTGGCTTCGACGGCATGCATGATGTGTTTGCGCGACAGGCCAACCGTATTGGGACCGGGAGCCGTTCGGCCGCGCCCCTTGGTCGCGACGATGACGCTTTCGCGGGGAACCTTGAGATCGCGCAGCGCCTGACCGAGAATCTGTTCCGAAAGGCCTTCCGAATAGACATCGGCGGTGTCGATGAAATTAACGCCGGCCGTGAGCGCACGTTCGACCAGGGCATTGGCGTTGCTCTGATCGACCTGGCCCACGTTCTTCCACCAGGCACCCTGGCCGCCGAATGTCATGGTGCCCAGGCAGATTTCCGACACATAAAGGCCGGTCCGGCCCAACGGACGATGTTTCATCGCTCTACTCCCTTTGGATTATCGCCGGCGTACGCTGCGGCGGATTGACATGATAATGAGGGTGGGTCGGTTTGAATGCGGTCCAGCGGTCTCCAAACCGGTTCACCATCGGTTACGCAGGATTTCATCGACCATCTGGGCGGTGCGCTCGAAGTGATCCTTCAGCAAGCCGGTGGCAGTGACCGCGTCGCGCTTGATAGCTGCTTCATAAATCAACCTGTGTTCGGTCCTGATGTCGCGCGGAATGTCCGGGACGGTAATCGAAAGGCGGCGATAGCGGTTGGCGCGGGCGTAAAGCTGGCTGCAAAACCCGAGCAGTACCTTTGACTGGCAAGCCGCGATCAGCGCCTCATGAAACGCCTGGTGCCGCGGCTCCCATTTTTCGTCGACGGCGGTGGGCAGATCGGCGCGCTCGCGGTCCATGCGCCCGAGCAGATGGTGAGCTGTCACGAGCTGGGCTTCCCAGTGTTCGTCGCCATGCTTGATCGACAGGCTGAGCGCCTCGGATTCCAGCCGCTGCCGGTTTCTGACGATGTCCCAGAGATCGGTGGAAGACACCGGCGCCACCCTGTAACCCCGATGACCCTCGAGTTCGGTAAAGCCTTCCGCGGTGAGCCGAGCCAGCGCCTCGCGCACCGGCGTCACGCTGGTATCGGTCAATTCCTGCAGCTCGATGAAACGAAGCTTGTGCCCGGGCTTCAACTGCCCCGAGTGCATCGCCTCGCGGATGAGCGAATAGGCCTTGTCGGCCAGGGTGCGGGAAACGTCGCCAATCGCAATCATGGGTAATTCTCACAATTTTTTACCTCGAAGGCAATAGTTTCGAAAATACTTGACGCATTATCGCCCGAACGCTTACCGTTGAAGAAAAAAGCGGAAGGAAGAAACGGTGCCGAGTGACAGGCCAATCGTAAGGTCAGCTTCGGTTGCGAAGTCGACGAGCCGGCCGCGCGTGGCTCATTGGGCCGAGTGCTGAATCATGCCGCTCCCCGGCCAGCGCAAAGCGGTGATTGCCGGCGGCTCGGTGGGCGGGCTTTTTGTTGGCAACATGCTGATGCGGCAGGGTTGGGCCGTGGAAATTTTCGAGCGAGTAGCCGGCGGACTTGAGTCAAGGGGTGCGGGAATCGCCGGCCACGCCGAATTGACGGCCATCTTGCAAGCTATCGGTGTGTCCGGAGATCGTCCTCCCGGCATCGACGTCAGCGGCCGCATTGCCTTCGACCGGCACGGCAACCAACTCGCAAGCTTCGACTATCCGCAATACCTGACCTCGTGGAGCAGTCTCTTCAATCTGCTTTACTCGGCGTTTCCGTCGCAGTGCTATCACCTCGGCGTCGAACTTCTCGATATCAGGCAAACCCTCGACGGCGCGGTGGCGCTGCTGTCCAGCGGCGAGCAGGTTGCGGCCGATCTCATCGTTGGTGCCGACGGAATCCGCTCCAGGGCTCGTGGTCTGTTGGCGCCCAATATCGTGCCGAGCTATGGCGGTTATGTTGCCTGGCGCGGGATCATGGACGAGGCGGATCTGTCTGATGCCTTCATGGCGGAAACCTTCGATCGGTTCAGCTTCTGCTTTCCGCCCGGTGGCCAGTTCATCGGCTACCCGCTGTTGGGGCAGGACGGCTCCAACGCGGCTGGCGCCCGCCGCTACAATTTCCTGTGGTACACCCATGTCGCCGAGGGCGCCGATCTCGACGGCCTGATGACCGACGACAGCGGCGAGAGGTACGAATCGATTCCGCCGCCGCTGATCCGCAATGTGCACATCGAAGCGCTTCGCCAGGCCGGTGCCCGCGATCTTCCGCCATCATTTGCCGAGGTGGTGCTTCGCGCAGATCGGCATTTGCTGCAGCCGATCTACGATGTCGAATCGGAAAACATCGCCTTCGGCCATGTTGCGCTGATCGGCGATGCCGGTTTTGTCTGCCGTCCCCATGTCGGTGTCGGCGTGCTGAAGGCAGCACTGGATGCGGCCGCGCTGGCGCGAAGCCTCGAGGAATGTGCCTCGGTGCCGGAAGCCTTGCAGCGCTATCAGCGTCAGCGTCTGCAGCCCAATATCGACGCCGTCGAATTCGGGCGCTATCTCGGCTGCTTCATCGAGCGCGGACTCGCCGGTCCGACCAGCGATCCGGACCTCGGTCTCTCCTACGAATTCATCATTCGCGAGAGCGCGCGGCTACCCCGGGTCAAGCCGCCGCATCGCATCGCCTTATCAAGGGAAAAGATGCTGCAATGAATATCCGTTCGCCCGGCGTTGCTTCGACGATCCCCTTCGACAGCAAAAAACTCGACGACCTGCTGGAACAGGCCGGCATCGATATCCTGATCGCGACGTCGAAGCACAATGTCGGCTATCTGCTGGGCGGATACCGGTTCTTCTTCTTCGAGACCATGGATCCGATCGGTCTCAGCCGATATCTGCCGGTCTTCATCTATGCCAAGGGGCAGGCCGAGCGATCGGTGTTCATCGGCAACAAACTCGAGATTTTCGAGAAGCAATTGAACCGGTTCTGGACGCCGGTGGCCGAGACATCGTGGATGACGAGTGTCGAGGCCATGCAATCGGCGGTTTCCCACATCGGGAAAATGGGGGTTGCTACGGCCCGGATCGGCGTGGAAATGCCGTTTCTGCCGCTTGATGCCGCCGACGTGCTGCGTTCGTCGTTTGCCGGCAGCGCCATGATCGATGCCACTGTTCCACTGGAGCGGCTGCGCGCGCGCAAGACGGCCGGCGAACTTTCACTTCTGAAGCAGGCCTCCGAGCGCGTCGTCGCGGCGATGCAGGCGGCGTTTTCGGCGTGCCGGCCTGGCATGACCAAACACGACGTCGTCGGACGCCTGCGCCGGGAGGAAACCAGCCGCGACCTCAACTTCGAATATTGCCTGATCTCCGCCGGCACCAGCTTCAATCGTGCGCCATCGGACCAGGTGCTCGGTGCCGGCGACATTCTCTCGTTGGACTCCGGCGCCAATTATCACGGCTATATCGGCGATCTCTGCCGCATGGGCAGCATCGGCAAACCGGACTCCGAGCTTAACGAATTGCTTGCCGAGGTCGAAACCATTCAGCAGGCGGCGCGAAAACCGATCCGGGCCGGGGCGCGCGGCGGCGACATCTACGCGGCGGCGGAAGAGGCGATGCGCGGTTCGAAGCAGCTGCGGCATTTCGATTTTCTTGCCCACGGCATGGGGCTTGTCAGCCACGAGGCCCCGCATCTCACCGGCAAGGGTGTGGTGCCGTATCCCGCCACCGACGCGGATCGGCCGCTCGAAAGCGGCATGGTGATCTCGATCGAGACCGCGATCCTGCATCCGAAGCGCGGGTTCATCAAACTCGAAGATACCGTCGCCGTCACCGACGGCGGTTGGGAAGGATTCGGCGACAGTGGCCGGAGCTGGAACGTGGCCGAAGCATAAACGGGTCGACGACGCGAAACGAAAAATGACTGCCGAACGATTTGTTGATCGCCTCCAGGGGAGTGGGGAATGGCTGAATCATCTCGCAGAAGACTTACCCGGCGTAACGTCGTCAAGGGCCTGGGGCTGGCCGCGATGGCGACGGCATCTGCCGCTCCAAAAGCGTTTTCGCAAGCAAGGCCCGCGATCCAGCTCTCTTTCTGGACCTACGAAAATCCGGAAACCCGGCCGTGGCTTCACAAGCGCATCAAGCTGTTCATGGAGCAGAATCCGAATGTGCAGATCGATTTCCAGTGGTTCACCTTCGGGAACCTCGGCAAGAAGATAAGTGTCGGATTCGCCACCGGCACGGCGCCGGACGGCTTTGTCAGCCAGGACTGGTTCATGCCGGTCTGGCTGGGCAAGGGATTGCTGGCGCCGCTCGACGTTCAGCGGCTGGGATACCAGTCCTATGACGCCTTCACCGGCGATTTCACCAAGGCTTTCGTCGACGGGGCGACCAAGGACGGCAAGGTCTATGGCTACCCCGCCTGGTTCTACGGCTTCTGCAATTACCTCAACACCAATCACTTCAAGGAAATCGGGCTCGATGCCGAAAAGGATTGGCCGCAAACCTTCGAACAGCTCGGTCAGGTCGCCAAGCGGCTGACGATCAAGGACGGCGACAAGTTCGTGCGTCAGGGGTTCAAGTTCGCGATGCACACCTCGCAATGGACCATGATCCAGTTCAACCCGATCCTGATCGAATGCGGGGGAGCCTGGTTCGATGCGGCCGGCAAGTGCACGCTCAACAATGCCGCGGGCGTCAGGGCCATGACCCTGCGCGCCTCGATCGCGAGGCAATACGGCGCGGAAGATCCCGCCGATTCGATCGCAACCAATCCCATTCCGCAGATGGACTGGTTGAAGGAGCGCTGCTCGATGTTCTGGGCACAGCCGCAGACGCTGACAACAATCGCTTCGGAAAATCCCAAGATGAGAACGGAAGGCTATTTCCGGCCGGTGCAATATCCCGGCGTGGTTCCAGGAAAAGGTATCTCGACGACCTACGGTTTTAATCTCGTGATCAATGCGCAGGTGTCGAAGGAGAAGCAGGAAGTCCTTCACGAGCTTTACAGGTTCATTTTCAGCGACCCAATCGATTGCTGGGCCGCCACGGCGCCGTTCACGCTGGCGCGCAAGAGCGGCTGGAGGGATGATACGCTGGTGCGAGAGTTTCCCAACGTCGACGAAATCATCACGGCGACCGACCGCGGGGTGTTCCTGCCCCGGACGCTGGTGTTCAACGAACTCGCCGACTCGATGCATCGCGCGGTGCAAAAGATCATGCTTACCAATGCGGATATCCAGAAGACGCTGGACGACGCGGCCGCGGAGGTGGATCGGGCGACGGCGGGCTCCAACAAGGGATAGGCACCAGGCGGCAAAGCGACACGGCGCCAACGTTCGACGCGGTGGTGCGAATGAGGATCGAATTTGGGGGCGGAATGACAGGGTCTGGCGACAGGTCAGACCTCACATTTGGGAGGAAGCAATGAAGAAATCTGCACTTGGAATTCCCAGTCGTCGCGACGTGGTTCGCAGCATCGGGGTCGCCGGTCTTGGGGCGGCGGTCTCCGTGCCGATTGCCCGGCGCGCCTTTGCCCAGACCAAGAAGCCCGTCGACATCAGTTTCTGGACCTTCGACAATCCGCAGCAGCGGCCCTGGGTCCACAAGCGCGTCAAGATGTTCATGGTGCAGAATCCGCACGTCAAGATCGACTTCCAATGGTTTGCGTTCGGGGATCTCGGCAAGAAGATCAGCGTCGGATTTGCCACCGGTACTGCGCCGGATGGGTTCGTCAGCCAGGACTGGTTCATGCCGGTATGGCTCGACAAGGGTCTGCTGGCGCCCCTCGATGTCAAGCAACTCGGCTATGACAACTTCACCGCCTTTACCGGCGATTTTGCCAAGGCGTTCGTCGATGGCGCTACCAAGGACGGCAAGGTCTACGGCTATCCGATGTGGTTTTACGGCTACTGCAATTATCTCAACGCCAAGCAGTTCAAGGAAGTCGGCCTCAATGTCGAAAAGGACTGGCCGCAAAACTGGGACCAGCTCGGCGAAGTCGCCAAGCGGATGACCGTCAAGGATGGCGACAAGTTCGTGCGTCAGGGCTTCAAGTTTGCGATGCACTCGTCGCAATGGACCATGATCCAGTACAATCCGATCCTGCTTCAGTCCGGCGGAAAGTGGTTCGACGATTCCGGCAAATGCACCATCAACAACGAAGCCGGCATCAAGGCGATGACGATCCGCGCCTCGATCGCGCAGAAATATGGTGCCGAGGATCCCGCCGACTCGATTGCGACCAACCCGATACCGGGCATGGATTTCCTGAAAGAGCGGGCATCGATGTTTTTCTGTCACCCGTTGCCGACTAGCCTGGTCAAGGCCGAAAACCCGGCGATGGAAGCCGAAAATTATTTCCGCCCCGTGCAATATCCGGGCGTCCAAACCGGGAAGGGCTTCTCGACCACCTACGGCTTCAACCTGGTCATCAATGGCAAGGCATCCGCCGAGAAGCAGGAGGCGCTTCATGATCTCTACAAGTTCATGATGAGCGATCTTGTCGATGCCTGGAAGGATGCCGCTCCCTTTACGTTCGCCAAGAAGACCGGTTGGGCCGACAATCCCGAGGTACAGAAATTCCCCTATGTCAATGAAATCATCCGCGCCAAGGACGAAGGCGTGTTTTTGCCGCGGTCGCTGGTGTTCAATGAACTGGCCGATTCCATGCACCGCGCCGTTCAAAAGGTCATGTTGAGCAAGGCCGACATCAAGAAGACGCTGGATGAGGCGGCTGCCGAAGTGGATCGCGCCACCGCGGCCTACAAAAAAGCCTGAGCTTGAGGGGCTCAGGCGCGGACGACCGGCCTCCTAAGGGAGCCGGCCTGGAATACGGCGTGTAGCCGATGGATGAGATTGTAGATGGTTGAATTGACGTCGAGCGAGCCCTACCAGCACGGAGGTCTCACCGGTCCGCCACCGGTCGCACGCAGATTCTGGCAGATCCATCATCGCCAGCGCATCCGGCTGTGGGGCATCGCATTCGTGCTGCCGACGCTGATGTTCTTCGCCGTCTTCAAATACGGGCCGATGATGTGGGCCATCGAGCTTAGCTTCAACTCCTACGACATGGTCTCCACCCCGTATTTCGTCGGACTCGACAATTATCGATCGCTGGCGGCCGATCCGATTTTCCGGGAAACGCTGATCAACACATTTGTCTATATCGCGGGTTCTACCATTCTGACCACCGTGATCGGGCTGTCGCTTGCGCTTGCCATCAATACCGGCATTCCCGGGGCGCGTCATTGCATGACGGCGATGTTCCTCACCAACCTGATGCCGATCATCGCGGTGTGCCTGGTTTGGCGTTTTCTGCTGCACCCCTACGGCCTCGTGAACCAGATCCTGCAGCCACTTGGATTTGGCCGCATCGACTGGCTGACCAGCTCGTCGACGGCGATGCCGGCCATTATCATGGTGACGGTGTGGCGGTTCGCGCCGTATTTCATGGTGATATTCCTGGCGGCATTGCTGGCGTTGCCCGAGGACTATTACGAGGCCGCTGAGCTCGACGGCGCCGGCGCGATCCGCAGGTTCATTCACATCACGTTGCCGCTTCTGATGCCGACCATCTTCTTCGTGGTGGTGGTTTCCGCGCTACTTTGCGCGCGAATATTCCTGATGCCGTATTTGATCACGGGCGGAGGGCCGGGAAACGCAACGCGCGTGCTCTCCATGCTGATCTATGAGACCGGATTCTCTTATCTGAAGATGGGGCAGGCCGCCGCGATCTCGGTGGTGCTGTTTACGATCATGATGGTTTTCACGGCACTTCAGATCCGTCTCTTTGCACGAAGCGAACAGGTTTATATGTGATGACGACCCCGGAAGTTGCAGAATCAAGGCGTAATGCAAACAGCCTGATGCGCCATCTACCGGCGCTGCGAAAAACGGTGGGATTGGTGCTGCTTGCGGCGCTGGCGTTCGCATTTCTTGTTCCCATCCTCTGGATGACCGTGATGTCGTTCCAGGAGGGGGGCAAGATGTTCAACCTCCGTACCGAGTGGATCCCCGCGGTCTGGCACTTCGAGAATTATCCGAATGCGATATCGCGCGCGCCGTTCGTGCAATATTTTATCAACAGCGGCATCGTCTCGGTGACGGTGATGGCCGGCAATGTGGTGTTCTGCACCCTTGCCGGCTACGGCCTGGCCAAATTCCATTTTCGCGGTTCTGGGCTGGTGCTGCTGCTGATCCTCAGTACGCTGATGTTGCCGCTGGAGGTGACTCTGGTCCCGACGTTCCTCATCGTTCACAAGTTTGAATGGATCAACACCTATCAGGGCATCGTCGCACCACTATTGATCGATGCGTTCGGCGTTTTCCTGATGCGGCAATCCATCATCTCGATCCCGTCCGATTATATCGAGGCAGCGCGCATCGACGGTGCCGGCGAGCTGCGCATTCTGCTGCAGATCATCGTGCCGCAATGTCTGCCGGCGCTCTCGGTGCTCGCGATCTTCTCGTTTCGCGACAGCTGGGACCAGTTTCTCTGGCCCCTGACGGTGGTGTCGATCGACCGGCTGCGCACCTATCCGCTTGGGCTCGTGCAGTTCGGCGAGGAATACGGCAATCCGGCCACCGAGCAGATGGCTATCGCGGTGCTTGCCACCCTCCCGGTCTTCCTTTTGTTCATGATCCTGCAGAGATCGATCAATCGCGGGTTTGGCTTGAGCGGATTGAAATAGACGGCCAGACTGCGCAACCGCGCGACAAACCACCGGGGAGTTTCGAACGTGGACAAGATCAGGATAGCGATGCCTCACCGCGGAGCCGGGGTTGCTCCGATATTTGCGGCACTTGAGGGCGGCTATTATCGCGAGCAGGGCCTCGAGCCCGAACTTGTACCCTTTCACGGCCACAGCAATTCGCTGAAAGGCCTGATCGCGGGCGAAGCGGACTTCACCAATGCGGTCGGGGCCGAACTACTGCTTGCCAACGCCCGGTATAAAGGTGATGCGGTCATTCTTGCCTCGGCGATTTCAAGGAGCGCACAGCAGGTCGCGGCGCGGCCCGGCATCGAGACCCGGGAAGATCTCCGCGGCAAGCGCTGGGGCGTCGGCGCGCGCAACGACGCCGACGAATGCGCTATCATTATGGCCTTCGACCGCTGGGGCTGGAGCATCGACAGCGACGCCGAGATAGTCGTGGTCGGCACCGACGGCGCCAGGCTTGACCTGTTGCTCGACCCGCGGCGTGTCGACGCCGCCATTATGCATGCGCCGGAGACATTTCAGGCGCCAAAGCGCGGTTATCATGTCGTTGAGGATTTTGGCCGGCTTGACGTGTCGTTCCAGAACAGTTGCGCGGCCAGTACGCGGCGCTTTATGAAGGCCAACCCCGATATCGGCTTGCGTTATGTGCGCGCGTTTTGTCAGGCCGTGCACCGGTTTCGCAGCGATGCGCCATTCGGCATCCATGTCTTGCGGAAATACAGCGGCGAAACCGACATCGATGTGCTGCGGCCGACCTGGGTGCTGTTCGCACGCTATATGGGCGACATGATGTACCCCAGCCTGGAAGGCGTCAGGAATGCGTCCGCAATCCTGCATCGCGTCGGCGCGCTCCCGGAGCCCGTGGCGCCGGAGCAGGCCGTCGACTTCAATCCGGTGATGACGCTGGAGCGGGAGGGCTTTTTCGAAGTTCTGATGGGGGCGAAGAATGTTCACCCACAAAATGCTGCGTGAGCCGCGCCTTGCGGATCTGGAACAGACGGGAAGCGCTTGATGGCTGATGTGCTGCTGCGAAATGTGGTCAAGCGATATGGCAACTACGAGGCGGTGCGTGGCATCAGCCTCGAGATCCCGGATAGCAAGTTTGTGGCGCTGGTCGGCCCGTCCGGCTGCGGCAAGACCACGACGCTGCGCATGATCGCGGGCCTTGAGGATATCTCGGAAGGCGACATTTGCATCGGTGGCCGGGTCATCAACGATGTCGCACCGAAGAACCGCGACATCGCCATGGTGTTCCAGAGCTATGCGCTATATCCGCACATGACGGTTTTCCAGAACATGGCATTCGGGCTGCGGATGCGCGGCATGGCCAAGGCCGAGATTCGAAAAAATGTCGAGGACGCCGCGCGCATTCTCGATATTTCGGAGTTGCTCGGCAGGCGGCCGAAGGCGCTTTCCGGCGGCCAACGCCAGCGCGCTGCCATGGGCCGCGCCATTGTTCGCAACCCAAAGGTTTTTCTGTTCGACGAGCCGCTGAGCAATCTGGATGCCAAGCTACGGGTGCAGATGCGCACCGAGATCAAGCGGGTGCACCAGCAGGTCAAGACCACGACGATCTATGTCACCCACGATCAGATCGAAGCCATGACGCTGGCCGACACCGTCGTGGTGATGAACCGGGGACGGATCGAGCAATCCGGCACGCCGCACGAGCTTTATCATGCGCCGAAAACCCGTTTCGTTGCCGGATTCATGGGCTCGCCGGCGATGAATTTCCTGCCGTGCTCACTCGAACAGAATGCCGCCGCGCTGACAGTGCGATTGGCCGATGGCACGGGCTTCCCGGTCCCGGAAAGCCACCTGCAGCGCTATCGCAGTGCGGCGGGAAAACCGCTCATTTTTGGCCTCCGCCCCGAGCATATCACCGAGCCGCGCGGTTCGGAACGCGGCACATTTTCGGAGTTCTCCACCATCCTGGATGTGGTGGAACCGATGGGGACCGAGACCATGGTGTTTTTCAAACTCGGCGGCGAGGCCGTGTCCGGGCGAATCGATTCCGGCATGTCGACGCCCGCCACCGGCGAAAAGGTGCGGTTGGTCGCCAATATGGCGCACATGCATCTGATCGATCCCGCGACGGACGCAGTGATCTGAACTCGGCGAGATTTCACCTGATCCACGGACACTAACGATAGACAAGGAGAATGCGATGAAAGTCGGCGTGGCCGGGTTAGGCCGAATGGGAGGCGCGATTGCCAAACGACTGATCGAGGTCGGACACGAGGTCGTGGTATGGAACCGGAATCAGGACAAGACCAAGGTACTGGTCGCCGCGGGCGCCGCTGTTGCTGCGACGCCAAGCGAACCTGCAGCAAGCGTTGAGACCGTCATCACCATCCTGACCGACGCCGGCGCCATCGCCAGCGTGTATGAAGGCAAGTCCGGCCTGCTGGCGGGAGATGTTTCCGGCAAGCTGTTCATCGAGATGAGCACGGTGCAGCCGGAGACCGAAATAGCCCTCGCCAAGAAGGTCACCGCCAAAGGGGCAACGTTGGTGGAATGTCCGGTCGGTGGCACGGTCGGCCCGGCGCTGAGCGGCAAGCTGCTCGGCGTCGCCGGCGGCACGCAGCAAGATTTTGCCCGCGCCAAGCCTTTGCTGGAGCAGATGTGCCGACGTGTCGACCTGGTCGGTCCCGTTGGCGCGGGCGCCAGCATGAAGCTTGCGATCAACCTGCCGCTGGCGACGTTCTGGCAAAGCTTTGGGGAAGCCTTCGCGCTGTGCCGCCACCTCAATCTCGATCCGGCATGGGTGGTTGAATTGTTCGCCGATACGTCCGGAGGACCCAACGTGCTTCGCGCCCGCGGCGCCGCAGTTGCGCTGGCGTTGCAGGACAAGGATTCCGGCTCGGCGACCTTCGATTGCGATTCCATCCGCAAGGATTTGCGCACCATGGTCGCGGAAGCAAAGTCGCGCGGCTTTACGCTGCCGCTGGCTGAGCGCACGCTTGCCGTCTACGATCAGGCCAGCGCGGAGGGGTGGGGGGCTAAGGATTGCACCGAATTGCCCGCCTTCTGGTCCAGCCGCCACAGTGCCTGAACTCTAGCCGGAATGGGTTGTTCTCGTGCATACGCAAAATGACATGTCGATCGGGATGATCGGCCTCGGAATCATGGGCTCGGCGATGAGCAAGAATCTCATCAAGGCCGGGTTTTCCGTGATCGGATATGATGTGCTGCCCAAGGCGGTGGAGGCCTTCGTGGCCGGCGGCGGAAAGGCCGCCAAATCCGTCGGCGACGTTGGCTTAGGTGCCGATATCCTGATCACATCGCTTCCATCGGCGTCAGCGTTATTTGATGTGGTTCAGGAATTGGCGGCTTTGCCGCGTGCCGAACGTATCGTCGCCGAAACCAGTACGTTCACGCTCGACGATAAATCGGCCGCGCAGAGGCAACTCGCGGAGGCGGGGATTGCCATGCTCGACTGCCCGCTTTCGGGCTCCGGGGTTCAGGCCCTGGAGCGCGACGTGCTGGTTTACGGAAGCGGCGTCAAGGATGCCTACGACCGCTGCCTGCCGGTGTTCAACGCGTTTTCGCGGGCGCCGCATTATCTCGGGCCGTTCGGCAACGGTTCCAAGATGAAATACGTCGCCAACCTGATGGTGGCGGTGCACACGGTAGTCGCAGGCGAGGCCTTTACGCTGGCGCGCAAGGCCGGGCTCGATCCGGCGCAAATGTTTGCCGTCGTCAGCGACGGCGCCGCGGGCTCGAGGGCGCTCGACGTGCGCGGCGAGATGCTGATTGCGGACAGCTATCTGCCGATCAGAACCATGCCGCTGGAACTCTGGCGAAAAGACATGCGGGTGATCGCGGACTTTGCCAATTCTTTGGCGTGTCCGACGCCGATGTTTTCAGCGGCCGTTCCGCTCTTCAATGCGGCCGTCGCTTCCGGCTACGGTGACCAGGATACCGCGGCCGTGGCCGCCGTGATCGAAGCCATGGCGGGGTTGCCTCCACCAAAGAAGCACGGATGAATTTCCAGCCCGCAGGTTGACAGGATTTCGACCATAGTGGCGCGTTCCAATTTCGACCCGCGGCCTCCATAAAAGTGTTACTTCTCTCGAGAGCAATTGCTCAAGACGTTGGAATTCAATCGCAGTATCAATACCCATAATTGCGCGCATCTTCGACGCGACATCTGTAAGTCGGTCTAAGGTTGGCCCGCAAACGGCGGCTTCAGCGTCTGCTTCTAATCCGGTTCGCCGAGAGTTTGAAGATAGGTCTTGCCGTACGGATAGAACGACTCCTTGCGGCCCTCTTGCCACGCCGCTTTAAGTTCGGGCGTTGTGATGTCCCAGTCGGGCCTGCATTTCCTGCTGACAGCACGCAGGTCCTGGCGGAGCTCTTCCATCGTGGGTCGTCCGAAGAACCAGTAGCCATTGTAGACCTTGTGAATGACAAGACCGGGCTCCAACACAACCACGTGCGGAATCATCGGATTGTTGACGGGATCGGTGTATTCGGCGATGTCGAGATCCTTCTGAACAATGCGCCGCGGATCGGAGAGAAAGGGCCAGTGAGCTCCTATTCCGCTACGATTTTCGTTCGTCTGGGTGATATTGTCGGTGCTGATCGTGACGAGCCGGCAATAACCAACCTCCATCTCACGATGGAGTTGCAGCAAACCTTCTGCCTGACGGCGATCTTTTGGGCAGAAGCTGCCGCGGCTAAGGACGAGCACCATCGGATGCTCTCCCTGCAGTTCGGAGAGTTTGCGATGTTTCGCGGTATGGTCAGTAAGTTCATAGTCGGGAAAAACAGCTCCAGGCACCATATCCGATCGCATGTGAAGTCCTCCATGTGTGAGCGCGCAAGTGATCAGGCTTCATGCGGTCACGAATCGATTACGACGTCCGCCCTGGGGTTGCGAGCAGCAGATCAGCACATTTGTCCTGACCATCCAGATTTAGGTCGAGGACCGCTATCTCTATAGACTCCTTGCCGATGAGCTCCAGCGCGCGTGGAACGTTGGTAGCCGGTCCGACTGGTTCGCAGCCGAATTCGTCGAGCATATCCTCGATTAACATTGCAATCATCATCTCGTCCTCGACAACAAGGACCATGCGATTTGACAGTTCTCGCTTGCTCAAATCTCTCACCACCGCGCCTGTCCGGATACCTATGCAAGAATCGCCGGCACGCCCCCCCGTAATAGTGCTCAAAGGTGCCATTATCCTGCATATGACACCGGTTTCACGATAATCGATCAGTGCAAGGAACCTTGGTCATCGTAAAGGTAGAGCAGAGCGAAGGGCATGTCCTTGTTAGCTGCAATCATGCCCTCCTTGATAGCGTCCAAAACTGCGGATTCAGCCCGGGCTGATGCCGGGCGGCCAGCGAGGTGGCTCAGGGTAGCGAGGCGTCGCTCCCCGACGACAACCTGTTGAGAGCTCACACCTAGAGCGCGTACCGCCATGTTGAACCGGCTCTCCGCCGACGAAACAGTTGACAGCGCCCGGGCGGTCGGCCGCAATGGCCTGCCAGTTTGGAGGTGACGCATGGACGTCCAGACCAGTCGGGACCCGGTCGCCCGCGCCCGCGAGCTCGGGGCGGAAATCGCTGCCGCGGCCGACGAGATCGAGCGCACGCGGCGCATCCCCGAAGCGCTGCTGGCACGGCTCCACGACTCGCGGCTGTTCCGCATGCTGCTGCCACGCTCGGCGGGCGGCGACGAGACGGAGCCTGCGGTCTACGTGGCGGCGATCGAAGAGCTCGCCCGGCACGACGCCTCGATCGCGTGGAACGCATTCGTCGCCAACAGTTCCGCCCTGATCGCCGCCTATCTGGAGCCCGCGGTCAATCCTGCCGTGTTCGCCGATCCGCGCAGCATCGTGGCCTGGGGACCTCCAAACGCTTCGCGCGCGAGCACGGTTGACGGAGGCTATCGCCTGACCGGCAGATGGGATTTCGCCAGCGGCTGCCGGCAGGCGCGCTGGATGGGCGCGCACTGCCATGTGCTCGAAGCCGACGGCGCGCTCAGGCTCAACCGCTTCGGCCGGCCCACGGTCCGCACGCTGCTGTTTCCGGCCAGCGACGCGACCCTGCTCGACACCTGGCAGACGATCGGGCTGCGCGGCACGGCGTCGGATTCCTATTGCGTCAACGATTTGTTCGTGTCCGAGGCGTTCAGCACCACGCGCGAGGACCCGACGCTGTGCCACGAGCGCGGCCCGCTCTATGCCTTTACCATGCAGTGCCTCTACGCGACCGGGGTCGCCGCTGTCGCATTTGGCATCGCGCGCGCGATGCTGTCCGAGTTCATCGCGCTGGCGTCCCGCAAGGCGCCGCGGGGCCTGGCCCGGCTCGCCGACAACGCGGTCGTGCAGGCCGAGGTGGCGCGCGCCGAGGCGCGGCTCGGCTCGGCACGTGCCTATCTGATCGAGACGCTGACCACGATCTACGTGCATGCCGACGACGTGGCGCCGATCGAGGTGGCCGATCGGGCCCGCGTGCGGCTCGCCTGCACCAACGCGATCCAGGGCGCAGCCGAGGTGGCGGACTTCGCCTACAAGGCAGCGGGCGTCGACGCGATCTTCCCGACTAGTCCGTTCGAGCGCCGCTTCCGCGATATGCACACGCTCTCTCAGCAGATCCAGGCACGCGGCGCCCATTTCGAGTCGGTCGGGCAGATCCTGCTCGGCGTGCCGCCCGAGGTGTTTCTTTAGAATGACGAACGTTCGCCAGACCAGGCGCCGATTTGTACCCCGTATCTGGTTCAGAACGCGCGTCTTGCCTTCAGTTTTTTCTCGGCCCGGGTGCTCTGTCTTCAGCGCCAGATGAGGATGATTCTACAATTTGAATAAGAGGGTTACTGAATTTTGAATATTCCGTATTCATGCGGGATGATCCAACGCCCCATCGATTTCTCGAAGCCAAGGAAAAGCGCCGAACGAAAGGCAGCCCGAGGGGACTAGAAGCCAACCCCAAAAAGAGGCGGTGGGCGGTTTGAGCAAGAACCAGCGCAGGCCGATGTGTTTCTACTCGCGAGCGCAACCTGCGACAAGCCTTCCACAGCAGCTTGTCTGACAGGCGTGCGGTCTGTCGCCGGTCGTTTTGCGAGCACAGGCAGCTTACCGGTCGTCCTGAGATCATGTTTCGCAAAATTAGCGGAGGTTGGTTTTCCAACGCTAATATCCTTTTCCGACGACGAGAACTGAGGTTCGACTGATAGAGCTTTATTTTGATCGATCGGATTAGAATCCTCATTTCTCTTGTGATCGTCAGCGCCGTTCCTCGCGTCGCCCCGATCGACGCGGGTATCCGAAGCGTCGACCGCCTTGGCGACCGCACTGTTCGATCCGGTCGGATGGGGATCCGGACTGCCATTGGCAACTATCAAGGGCTCGCTGCTCTTTGCTCCCGGTGTAACGACACTAGAGATCGGTACGTCGGCAAGCTCCGTACGCGCCGTTTTGCTGCTCGGCTCACCTAGGTGACTCATGTTCCCCACCGATTCGACAACATGGAACTTAGCCGTCTCGGGTGGCGGGACCCGGTTAGCCGTTTCGGCCCTTGTCGTCAGTCGGACGGCTGTCGAGTCAGCCGGCTTGCGTGCCGCAACTTCGACCACCTTGGCCCCTTCGACGGAAGTCTTCGGCACGTGCGCGTAAAACGTCAAGCCGCCAACCAGAACCACGGTGAAGGCGACAATCGCGGCCGTGTCAGAGACGATAGTGCGCGTTAGCTTAGCGCGACGCTGGGCGCGTTCGAGCGCCAGCTGTCGGTCCAGCAGCCGGTCGTAAGCCACCCGATGCTCCGCGTCGCGAAGGATCGCATACGCGGCAACGATTTGCCGGAACCGCCTGGGTGCATCCGGATCGCCGGGATTCAGGTCAGGATGGTTCGCCTTTGCGGCGTTGCGGAATGCACTTTGGAACGTCTCAGCGTCGTCATCCCGACGAACACGGAGCAGATCGTAAAGTGTTTTCGCAGGCAGTTTCTGCGAATCCCTCACGACGGTCATGAACTCACCACCACGTAATCCGGGCTGCAGCACGCGACAAGCACCGTCGCCCGACAAAGCTGCAGTTGATAGCCGACTGGGCCGTGTGCGACATCGCCAGATGACTCCCGACGACTTAAACTAGCGATTCCCCGATTTCCCTGTCAATCACGCGCACCGAAGCGAACTGTGCTCGTGACCAAAAATTAGCAGCCCTACGGTTGATCTTGCACATAAGTTAAACGCGGCAACTGCACAATCTGTGCAAAGACGTTTGAGACTTGGCACGCTCTGCGTGAAAAATCCGCAAAATCTGTTGTAAAAAAGGCACGTTGCCGTTGAAATGTTGACCACAATTCGGCACGTCTGCCATCAATCGCTTCCGGCACATGAGCCGGTCATTGTACCGTATGCCTCATTAGCGCAGTGGCGATACCCGCATATCCGTCGTGATGCTGCCGCGCGCCGCGATAAATAGTGCCGAATACGCGATAAATAGTGTCGAATAAATGTTCTCCGAGGATTGCGATGATCAGCGTAGCGAGTGTTGAGCAGGCTGGCATTTGCCCGACGATACTGGCCAATGCAACAAAGATGAGAAGCTCGGTCCTGGGAGCCGCTGCATTTGTGCTCGTGCTGTTTTCCGGATCGGCTGCCCAGGCTCAGTGTACAGCGGTCGGATTGAACGGTTTGAATGCAACGGCTCCCGTCGTAGCTCAGGCGGCGGGCATGGCCGTTGCCAACGTGTCGGCATCGGTTGGCACGCTTATCACGTCGATCAATTCCGTGAATACCGCGTTCCTGACCCAGTCGACCGCGTTTGTCGGAAGTCCGGCCAATCCTCAACCCGACCAGCTAGGTGGCGGCGTCTGGGCGCGCGGCGTCGGCGGCCATCTCAGTGCCAGCACAACCGCAACGGCAGGAAACATAAATTTTGGCACGCCTCAACAGGGCAGCATCACTTGCAACACGCGCACGCTGGAAGATTTCGCCGGCGTTCAGATCGGCACCGACTTTGCCAGGCTGAACGTGAACGGGTGGAATTTGCACGCGGGCTCGACAATTGGCTACATGGGATCAAGAACGCACGATGCCACTCCCGGCCTTAATCCGCCTGCGAGTTTTCGCGACGGCCTGCAAATCCCGTTCGTTGGTTTTTATGGAGCCGCCAGTTACGGAGGTTTCCTCGTCGACGCGCAGATTCGCGGAGATTTCTTCCAGAACGAAGCCTCCGACGACAACAACGGACTATCAGGCCAGCTTTTCAACGCACGCGGCCTCAGTCTAACCGGGAATGTCGCTTACAATCAAAATCTCGGCAGTCAGTGGTTCATCGAACCGTCTGCGGGGATCGTCTGGTCAAGAACCCGCGTCGATCCACTGAATGTCCCCGGGACCGGCATCCTCGGGACTCCGGTCGGGCCTGGGTTCGTCCCTCCTTGGGTATTGACGGTCAACGACATCGAAAGCGTTCTTGGTCGTCTTGGTGTGCGGGTTGGCACAACTGTCACGTCCGGCAATATGGTTTGGCAGCCGTTCGCCTCCGCGAGCGTCTTCCATGAATTTCGAGGCACGGTCACATCGAGTTTGACGAGCAATTTCTCGGCGCTGGGCCCAGCGTTCGCACCCCTTCCGACGCTCAGTTCGACGGTCGCCACCAGCGGCCTCGGGACCTATGGCCAATTCGGCCTGGGCATCGCGGCGCGGTTGGTGAACTCGGCTTGGATAAGTTATCTGCGCGCAGACTTCCGGACGGGAGACAGCATCGAAGGCTGGAGCGTCAACGGCGGACTGCGCTACCAATTTGTGCCCGATCCCGCCAGCAATTCCCTCGTCTCCAAGGCGCCGGCTTACAAGGCCCCCACAGTACCGGCGGCTTACGATTGGGCCGGTTTCCACATCGGTGCTTTTCTGGGGGTCGGCCGGGGATCTGCCAATTTGACCTTCCTCGACGACGGCGCGACGACTGACCCTCGCTTTGCCGGTTTCCTCGGCGGCGGTGAAATCGGATATGACTATCAGCTGGGCAAATGGGTGTTCGGCCTCGAAGGCGACCTGGCCTGGACCAATGCTCACGGCGCACGGCCTTGTCCGATCGGTTTCTTCGCTAATTGCCAAATCAACACGAACTGGCTGTCCACAGCGACTGGTCGGATCGGGTACGCCTATTGGGACCGGTTTTTGACCTACTTGAAGGGCGGAGCGGCGATCGCGCGAGATCGCGCTGAGGCGGCGTGTACGCCTGATTCGCCATCCACGATCTTGCCGGTGGTGGGGTGCCCCTCCAGCGGCGATTCCAGGACCAGTGTCGGCTGGACGGCTGGATTGGGCTCCGAGTTCGGCCTGACGCGGAACGTGTCGGTCAAAAGTGAAATCATGTACTTCGATCTGGGGAGCGACCGCTATGCGATAGCCGGCATTCCGACAGACATTCGACGGACCGGCTTCACTTCGACCCTTGGACTTCGCTTCCGCTTCCACGGATAACTCGATGGCTTGGGCACTTCCGGTTCACCCGGTGTTGAATAAGTTTGGTGATGTGCCGGATGATCTGAGCACGTTGTAAATAGTCGTCCGCTAAGAAGCCGGAATGAGGGTTGATCGGCTGAGGACCACTACGAAGCCGCGCTGGTCGATCTGGTCAACAAGAAACGGTCGGGCAAACCGGTCACGGCCAAGGCACGACCTCGCGGCGAGAACGTCGTGGACCTGATGGACGCCTTGCGCCGGAGCCTCGGCCAGGCATCATCATCGCCGGGGAAGCCGGCCAAGAAATCGCGCAAGGCGTCGTCCGGTCAGAAGGAAATGCTGATGCCCATCGAGGGCAAGAAGGCCGCCAGGCAAACGGGGGCCAAGAAACCTGCGTCCAGGCCGCAGCGCAGGTCGGCCTAGGCCAAACCGCGCGGGAAGGAGTTGCGTATGATCAAGGGCAGGCGGTTGATGCGTTGCTTCGCGGTATTGGCAACGCTCGTGTGTCTAGGCGGGAAGGCGGATGCCGCGCAGTGTGGCAGCACGCCGGCCGGCTTCGAAAATTGGAAACGGGAGCTCGGGGATGAGGCGAGGAGCAGAGGTATCGGCGCCACAGCCGTCGCCGGCCTGATGCGCACCAACTACACGAGCGCGACCATCGCGGCCGATCGCAGCCAACGGAGTTTTGGTCTGTCGCTCGATCAGTTCCTCGCCAAGCGCGGAGCTTCGACCATCGTCGCGCGGGGGCGGGCGCTGAAGCAATCCCAGGCCGCACTGTTCGCATCGATCCAGCAGCGTTACGGCGTCCCACCCGGGCCGCTGATCGCGATCTGGGGAATGGAGACAGGCTTCGGAAGTCAGCGCGGCAACCAGAACATGCTGTCGTCGATCGCAACTCTCGCCTACGATTGCCGCCGCCCGGAGTTCTTTACCGAGCAGCTCTACGCGGCGCTGAAGCTGATCGATCGTGGCGTGCTGTCGGCCAGCACGCGCGGATCCATGCATGGCGAGGTAGGCCAAACCCAGTTCATGCCCAAGAACATCCTGGCCTACGGGACCGGCAATCTGGACGTCGCTGCCAACGCGCTCAGTTCGACGGCGAATCTCCTGAGGGCCCATGGCTGGCGCGCCGGCGCGGGCTACCAACCTGGAGAACCGAACTTTGCAGCCATCGAGGCCTGGAACGCCGCCCCGGTCTATCAGAAGGCCATCGCGCTCATGGGCCGGCAGATCGATGGGGGAGGCGAGGCCGCGGAGCGCTGAACTGGGCCTAGAAGCGGTCGGGCCGGCATTCCGGGCAGGTATCGCCGATCGTCTCCAGCACGTCGCGAACAGCGGCGACCGCCTCGTCCGGAAGGACGCCGGGCGGTGGATCCTGCCGAGCGACGAGAAGGGCGTGCTCACGAGCGTGCGGATCGGCACGATCCGTCGCCCACCCATGCGCCTCGCATTCACGGATGACGCCGGTCTCGAGCAGAATCACCCTGGCCCAGCTTTCGATTGTCCGGAAGGCGGGCTGCTGTTCCTTCATCATCAACATCGCCATCACTCCTGCGCCACAAACCGCAAGGCCCATCCCGCGTTCCGCGCTGCTAACACATGGCAGGGATTCCGAATGGCTGGGGCTTCGGCTTTTCCACGTGTTCCGCGCACAAAACTGAAGTTTGGCGACCGGTTTCGAATGTGTCTTCGGCGGACCCGTCGTCGCCCAAATGGCGAGCCCCATTACTATGGCCATGAAGAATAGTGTCCGATTTCGATCGGTAGGCTTCAGCCACCGACATGAGACGACGAGCGGCGCGCTACCGCGCATTGCTCGTCGGAAGCCGCCATCGACGCCTATTGATGTTCGCCCTCACCGAGGCCAAGGCGCTGATCATTCGACACCGCGATGCGGTGCTGGCCTTCGCACGCGCCCTGATGATTCACAAAGCGCTCAATGCCGTCATTATTCACGAGATCGTCGCAAGCGCGCCGGAACGCACGCGGCGTGACGATTGCGCAGTTGTCGAACAAAACGCGACGGCTTTTGCCGTTCATGAATTGGAAGCCGTGGACCGTGCTTGACTTGCTTTGACGGGTCTCACTTGCGTCCTCAGAATGGAAGTTCAGCTGGCGAGCACACATGGGAGTAGGAAAGGGCCTTCATAACCTGCAAGCTGTAACTGTCCGAACCTCCGACACCTTCGAGATTGTGCCCGCAGCGTATTTGCGTCCCAGCGGGAGCTGCTTTCCGCGATGCCGAATTTCGTACCTGATCAAGTGTTGCACCGGCATCCCGCAATTCCTCAGCCAACCGCCATCTTGGCAGAGCATCTACGCGGTTTTGACATCGCGAGTTGCTTGATAAAGGCTGATCGAACCCACAATGACGGTAAGTAGTCCCATGAGCGCCCAGGCCAAAGGGGAGCCAGCGGCGATCGTGCCAGCGACAATCCAAATTCCAAAGGCAATGATACCTACCGAGATTAAGAACGAGAATGCGGCATTCATGTTGGCCTCCATTCCAACACCAGAAACAACCGCCAGCGCATTCCGCCAGCGATCTGGGTTGGGGACTGGGCATGCATCTCCCGGTCGTAACTGTATGTCCTGATGCCCATCAAAAAGGTTCAACGTGGTGCTCGCTGATCGTGACCGGAGCTGGTCAGGCGTCAGAAGCAACGCCTGAAGACGCCGCAATGCATGCCAGACCAGCGGCGCTCCTAGAGTCGATGGTTTTGGCGCTATTGATTCGGGCGTCGCGAAGCCGCTATTCGGGTGGGCCTTTTCAGCTTCCCGTTCCCGAGCTTTACGGATTGGCGCTGCGATCGATGGAGTTGACTAAGCCGATAAGAATTTACAGCTAGTAGCGGCATCCAATAGAGCACAGAAATCTCCGTTTGAAGCCCCTGCCGGTTTCATTTTTCCCATCGCGACTTCAGCCCCGCCGTATAGCCAAGCCCGCAACTCTCTCAGTTTCAAGTAAGTGTGAGACGTGAGGCAGTTCACGATTTTCAAATCGTTAATAGATCTGACGTGCAAGCCCGCTTTCGGGAAAGAGCGATGTCATTGTTCCATAGTCAGCGTCATAACGACCGCGGCATCCGTTGGCGGGGAATAGCCACCACAGTGGTGGTCGAGCTTCTCGTCTTGCTCGCGCTTACGTTCGCGGTTGTTCGTTACGTGGAATGGTCATCGGATACTGCTCATGCCGAATTCATGAGCGCGACCAAACCATCGGCGTCCGATTCGAATTATTCCCGCGAATTTTCTGCTCCGGTTCGGGCCCTCAAGGTGCGAGCCGGTTGCGATCGGGAGGGGTTGAACTATTGACCCCTTCAGGGGCCCGCATTCACTCTAGTGGATGGTTGATTGCCCGAGCGTCTCGACCGCGCGAAGCCAGTCCGCCGCCGCGGCTACCGCAGAATTCCAAGGAGGCTGCTGCCTGGGGTTGGTTGTGTCGCGAAGACTGGTCGCCAATTGAACAAATGAGACAATAGCGCGTAGGTGGATGTCCAAAATTTCCGGAAGCTCGCTCTGAAGCGGTAAGTCGCCCGCGATTGAACCGACCAAGCGAACTGCCGTTTCGCGATCAGATGTCCGAGCAACCCTCAAGATCGTCGAAGCATATCGAGCCTTTATTAGGCTATCATCCATTGGCGCTAGTCGTCCGTAACCTTCGATTCTCTTTTGCATCGGGCTTCGCGGAAGAAAGGCACGCGCTACTTCGATAATCGGTTCTGCAGGAATGGACTCCCTTTCATAGGCTTCGCTTTGTTGCCGCTGCAGGGCCTGCATCACTGCTTCTATCGAATCGCTGTCGGTCATGTCTTACTCTTCGCCTTCGGCCTCAGCCTTACAAGGCGGCGGACGAATCCGCGCCACGCCACCGGCTCGGCCTGTGAATTCGTGCGCAGTAAGTCGTTGTCAACGCCACGGATTCAAGCACTTTGAGATTGTGGATATGCTGCGGATAACTTCGTTCAGAGATCGAGCGAGCGCGCGCATGCGGGCGGAGTAGCCGGGGCGTCGCGTTGGGTTAACCTAACTGATCAAGGTTACTGCGCACATCGACTCGCGGAAGGCAGAAAGCCAGCGCTAGTATTCAAATGGGGGCTCTTAGAATTTAGGCGATGACCAATGGCCAAGGAACTCAGAACTGCCGAACAGCTATCTGACATGATCGTTTCTTCTCTGGGCTTGAGAGAGACAGAAATCCAGATTCGCAAAGATCATGCTTACGGGTGGCAACCGACAGTCGTTGCGTGTCCCGGCGATTTGATCGGATATCAGAGTCGAGTTGAAGAAATCGCAAATCGATTGCGCGTTCAGTTCGCCCTCCGGGAATGACATCCGGCGTTGCAATCAGCCACCGGCCCGGCAATCATGCGGCATGCGTTCACCGCGATCGATCCTGATTCCGAGTGGCTGACTGCCGTGCCCTCAGGACGCGCGTTCGGCCGCGGAAAAGCCGGCGAAACAGAGCAATCTTTTTTTCGATTGCCGAATTCCGGTCGATGGGATCGCCGGCTATTGCCGAAGGGACCACGCTGATAGCCGTGGTCTTCCACTCCGCGCCGATTGTAGAGTGTCGATCTCGGCTACGATTTCCGCGCGCTCGCGTTCAAGCGCCGTGAGTCGCGCCACGAGTTCGGCAATTCTGGCGTCCATTTGCGTCATCGTGAAGATTGGCTTGCGCCAACGTTATCCAACATCGGCTTGACGCAAATTTGCTTGTCCCGGTAGCTGCGCAGAAGACAGCGATTTCATCGATACCCCCCTTAAATCGGGACCCCTGAGCTATAGAATCTATTACTATAGCTCATTTTTCGTGTTATCGTGAGCTATAGATGGGGCGCCTATAACTCATGAGCTGGAACTGGGAAAAGCCGGATTGGCCGAATTTCGCATATGATTCAATGGCTTTGGAGCCGCTGGAAAAGCGGTTCCTGCTCCAGTCCGGGGAATTCATCGGCGCTTTCAAGCATATCGGGGCCGATGATCAGGATACCCTCAAAATCGAGCTTATCGGCGACGAGGCTGTAAAGACCTCTGAAATCGAGGGCGAGATCCTCAACCGCGACAGTGTTCAATCGTCACTGCGCCATCAGTTTGGGCTGGGAGCAGAAAAGCCGGGCATTCCACCGGCTGAACGCGGCATCGCGGAAATGATGGTCGATCTCTACCGCAACTTTGCGGACGCACTTGGCGACAAGACGATGTTCGACTGGCACCGCATGCTTTTGAGCGGCGATAGATCGATCCAGGTTATCGGCGGCTACCGGACGCACGCCGAAGCAATGCAAGTCGTCTCGGGCGCAATCCATAAACCCACGGTGCATTTCGAGGCTCCGCCGTCCAGCCGCATGCCGGACGAGATGAAGCAATTCGTCACTTGGTTCAACGATACTGCCCCTGGAGGCAAGACTCCGTTGTCGCCGCTGACGCGAGCTGGCGTCGCCCATCTGTACTTCGTGTGTATTCACCCGTTCGAAGACGGCAACGGCCGCATCGGCCGCGCCCTCGCGGAAAAATCCCTCGCGCAAAATCTTGGTCACCCCAGCCTGATTGCGCTCGCCTATACGATTGAGCGGAAACGTAAGGATTATTACGCTTCATTAGAGCGCAATAACAAGGAGACCGAGATCACAAGCTGGCTGGAATATTTTGCGAACACAGTTCTGGAAGCCCAGAACAACACCATCAGGCGCGTGGATTTCTACGTCGCCAAGGCGAAGTTCTACCAGAAGCATCGCGGCACGCTCAACGAGCGGCAAGAGAAAGTCATCGGCTGGATATTCCGCGAAGGCATCGACGGCTTCAAGGGCGGCTTAAGCGCAGAGAATTATATCAGCATCACCGGAACTTCCCGTGCCACGGCGACGAGAGATTTGCAGAACCTTATCGAGAAAGGTGCATTGATCAAAACCGGCGAGCTGCGTCACACCCGGTATCACCTTAGTTTGGCCAAGGCGTAGTGAATTGCTCCTGGGTAACTCGACGGTCGGGAAGCCTGATGATCTCGTCCCACGGCGTTCGTTCCTCGTCGACAAACTCTCGCTACCTTGGGGCAACGGCGGCCCTCGGCGCAAAGCGAGCTCCTCTGAAGCATCGACGACCGTTGAGGGCCGTGCGATGGAGCAGGCGCGCAGCGCAGTTCATCCGATTCAAGCGATAAGACCGCCGAATCTACGATTGAGAAAGAAAGGCCGTGGTTAGATCGAACGTCGAGCGTTAGTTTGCAAACTGCTAGGTATGGCGAAGGGTGGCGTTTCTGGAGCGGTGACTCGAAATTGGATTTGCTAAGCATCTGATATCCTTGGTGGGCCCGGCAGCCACCATATGAAGCTGCTTTTCTTGAGGGATTTCTTGGTCTTATCAAGATGTTTGTTCGACGGGTACCAACAAAAATACCAACAACGTT
>Ga0209871_1000094_pt1 | contig 27512 bp, 24 predicted proteins | sample OrgsoiDNA2013045_FD_185795 | JGI IMG/M metagenome (GOLD analysis project Ga0209871, IMG submission 185795) | Permafrost soil microbial communities from the Arctic, to analyse light accelerated degradation of dissolved organic matter (DOM) -... | ecosystem: Environmental > Terrestrial > Soil >... | reverse complement strand
CCTCAATCTCCCTGCGATGGTCGATGAATTCAGCGCGACCGACGCCATAGGTTCGCTGCTCCTGGTGCAGCCCACGGCGAGTTTCGATCTGGTGGTCAGCTATCTCACCCTTGTCGACATGGCCGATTTCAGAATGGCGATCAGCGAGATGGCCAGGGTGCTGAAGCCGGGCGGCTCGCTGCTGATCGCAAACCTCACCGGCTTTACTTCGGCTTGCGCCGCACAGGGATGGGTGAGGGATGAAGCGGGGCGCCGCCTTCACTTTCCGGTCGATCAGTACCTCGATGAGTTCTCATTCTGGTTCGAATGGGCGGGAATACGCATCGAAAATTGGCACCGACCGCTCGCAGCCTACATGGCGGCCCTTCTCGAAAGCGGTCTGCATCTGACGTTTTTCTCGGAGCCCGAACCGGTGTCCGGCGAGGTGTCTCGCCGGGAAGATTATCGCCGGGCACCCTGGTTTGTCGTGATGGAATGGCGACGACCGTCCACTCGCTAGTTCGAGGTCAGCAAATCCACCTTGGTGTTGGCCACGATCAGGCGGTCGGCGAGCAGCTGCGCGAGATTGCGCATGATGCGTTCGCCGGTCCGCGAGTGAGCTTGGCGAAAGCGCTCAAACTCGCGCAGCGGCACTTCGAGGGCGGTCGCGGATACGTCCGCCAGGACATCCGCCGAGCGATGCGTTTCCAATAGCGCCATTTCTCCGAACGCCATTCCCGCGGTCAGCGTCGCAAGCCGGATGCCATCGGGCAGCGTGACGTGGACCACCCCGGTCTTAAGGAAAAACAGCGACGTTGCCGGCTCGCCCGCGGCGACGATCTTTTCCCCCGGCCGGTAGCTCCGGATCGTGCCCAGCGCGGCCAGGCCTGCAAGTTCCTCCGGCGTCAGTCCGGCGAGCAGCGGTTGTTCGGACAATTCGGTGACCTCATGGAAATCGATCGCGCCGCCATGACGATAGACGACCTGGTCTTCCGCCCATTCGATCGCGGCGTCGAGCAGGTAGAAGTCGCGCAAGTTCGAGATGCCGCCGGTCCATTCCTTGAGCATTTTCCAGTCCGCGGAGGAACGTTTGATGCCGGACAGAATCACGATCACATGGAGGTGCGCCAGTTCGCGGAATTCCTCGGCGAGCAGCCGGGCGCCGGCGCGCGTCATCGCCGCAACCCGGCGCAGGTCGAAAATGACGAATTGCGGGCGCCGCTTGGCCGCGAGCTGGCGCGAAACGTAATCGATGCTGGAAAATGTCAGGGTGCCGACCAGCTCGATGATGCGGACATCCCGGTGATGGGCGGCGAGAATCTTCTGCTCATGCGGGCGGCGGCTGCGCCGCGACGGGCTTTTTCCGATGTTGTAGTCGGCGATGATGCTGTTGCGCGCGTCGTCGCTGCGGTTGAGCATGTGCAGATCGTAGTGTCGCGACAGTGCCTCGCAGACCTTGATGCCGCGCACACTGTTGCCGTGGCGGTCGAGCCGGGGCGAGTAGCTGCCCAGCCCGAGCCGCGCCGGCAGCGCCGCCAGGATGCCGCCGCCGACGCCGCTCTTGGCCGGGATGCCGACGCGATAGATCCATTCGCCGGCGTAGTCATACATGCCGGAAGAGGTCATCACCGAAAGCGTCCGCGAGATGGCGTAGGGGGTCATGACCTGCTCGCCGGTCACGGGATTGATGCCGCGATTGGAGAGCGTCGCGGCCATGACCGCGATATCCCGCGCGGTCACCAGAACCGAGCATTGCCGGAAATAGACTTCAAGCACCGCGTTAACGTTATCCTTGATGACCGTGGAGTTGCGCAGGAGATAGCCGATCGCGCGGTTGCGGTCGCCGGTCGCACTTTCGGACGCAAACACGGCTTCGTCGATGCCGAGTTCACGCCCGGCAAACCGGCCGAGCGCCTGACGGATATATTCGAATGCGCTGTCGCCCTTGGCCTCATGGATCAGGCCGGAGCAGGCGATGGCGCCGGCGTTGACCATCGGATTGAAGGGATGGTTGTCGGCATTGAGGCGGATCGAATTGAAGGGGTCGCCGGACGGTTCGACGCCGATCGCGCTTTCCACCCGTGCCGCGCCCAACGTATCCAGCGCCAGCGCGAACACGAAGGGCTTTGACATCGACTGGATCGTGAAGGGGATCCTGGTATCGCCGACCTCGTAGACATGCCCGTCGAGGGTGGCGAGGCTGATGCCGAAATGCTCGGGGTCGGCCTTGCCGAGTTCGGGGATATAGTCGGCAACGGCGCCGCCGGTCTCGTTAGAAAAATCGGCATGACAGGCGGCGAGGAACCGCAGCAAAGGCGGTGGCGCGGCGGCCCAGGCCCGGGCGGCGGATGCGGAGGGTGCTGGCTTCATCGCCTGCCGTTGTGCCGCGCAATCATGGCGCGCGCAACAGGCCCGCGTCGCCGTCGCTCAGGTCTCGAGGATGGCGAGGACCTGTCCTTCGGCCACCACATCGTCGAGACTGACAAGAATGGTCTTGAGCTTCCCGGCTGCCGGGGCGGCGACCGGGATCTCCATCTTCATGGCTTCGACGAATGCGATGTCGTCGCCATCGCCGACGCTTCCCCCGACCTCAACCGGAAGTGCGCAGACGCGGCCCGCCACCTCGGTCACGATCTTGACGTCTGGCATGGCGTTCTCCGGGGCAGCCGCCGCGCGCAATCGCGATTGGAATACGCACACCTGAAGGCGGGCGCCCTCGGCTTGTGGCCGCAGATTGCCTGAGGTAGCTTGTTCTGCAAGTGGAATTTTATTCCGCATAACGGAATTTGGGCGGGGCACCACATGGGACGACGCTCGGAACGGCTCAGCAAGCAGGGAATGCTCGCCAGCGATCTTGCAGGCGACGGCGACGTTATTCAGGTGGTGTCACGCGCGTTCGACGTGTTGCGCTGTTTCGAGGGCCACGAAGCGCGGCTCGGCAATCTGGAAATTTCCAATCGCTGCGGGCTGCCGCGCTCGACGGTGTCGCGTCTGACCCACACGCTGACCCGGATGGGCCAGCTCGTCTATCTGCCGCGCGACCAGAAATACCGCATCGGTCCGAGTGCGGTGGCGATGAGCACCTCGATGATGCGCGGGCTGCAACTGCGCAACCTGATCCGGCTGCGGCTGCAGGACGTCGCCGAGCAACTGCCGGGAACCGTCGGGTTCGTTATTCCGGATCGCTTTCATCTGGTCTATCTCGAGTTCGCCCGGGCCGCCAACGCACTCGGTCTGCATGAAAGCACCGGCAGTCGCATCGCCATGGCGAGCACGGCCGCGGGCCACGCCTACACCGCCGCGCTCGACGTCGATGTGGGCGACGCCCTGCTGGCGGAAATGGAACGTGAAATTCCGGCAGGCGCCAAATTGCTGCGGCCCCGAATCGAGGCCAATCGCCGCTTCCTGCGCGAACACGGCTATGTCGTTGCCTGCGGCCTGTGGAGCCCGCATATCAACGGTCTCGCGGTGCCGCTATGGTCGCCGCAATATCAGACCTTCGTGGTCGTCACGATCGGTCTTCTGTCGGCGATGTATGACGAAAAGCGGCTGCACAAGGAGGTGGCCCCTCGGATGCTGGAACTGGGCGTGGCGGTCGGCACCGCGCTCGAGGGCACCGAAGGAGATATCTTCAGCAACCGGCTCGAGAGGAAACAGCTTCCGGTACCGGCCCCAAATAATAAAATCATCAAGACGGAGGACACGAATGAACTGGAAGCCGGAACTCGACGACCTCGCCCGGCGCGAAGCGTTCGCGCGCGAGATGGGAGGCGTTGAGAAGGTCAAGCGGCAGCGCGACCAGGGCCGGCTCACCGTTCGGGAGCGCATCGACAAACTGGTCGATCAGAAGACATTCCACGAAGTTGGGGCGATCTCCGGAACCGCCGAATACGACAACAACGGCGAACTCACCAGTCTGACGCCGGCGAACTGCGTGTTCGGCCGCGGCAAGATCGATGGCCGGACCGTGGTCGTGGTCGGTGACGATTTCACCGTGCGCGGCGGCTCCGCGGACGCCTCGATCTCAACCAAGCCGCTGATGGCGGAGGAGATGGCGCACGATTTTCGTCTGCCGATCATTCGCATCATCGAAGGCTCCGGGGGTGGCGGCTCGGTGAAAACCATCGAAACCAAAGGGGCGGCCAATCTGCCCGGCGGCATCGGCGGCACCCGCTCATACTGGTACACGACGGCGAACATGGCCCGGGTGCCCGTGGTGGGCCTGGGCCTCGGTTCCGTGGCGGGACTGGGGGCGGCGAGACTGGCGGCCAGCCATTATTCGGTCATGACCAAAGACTCCGCGATGTTCGTCGCCGGTCCGCCGGTGGTGAAGCGCCTCGGCCAGGACCTCACCAAACAGGAACTCGGCGGCGCCGATATCCAGACCCGTGCCGGTGGTGTCGATCATGCTGTCGATACCGAGGAGGAAGCTTTTGAATGCGCCAGGCGCTTCCTGTCCTATCTGCCGTCGTCGGTCTTTGAGCTGCCGCCGACGCTGCCCTGCAACGACGACCCGGAGCGCGCGGAGGAGCAGCTGATCAAGGCGGTGCCGCGCAACCGGCGCCAGGTCTACAAGATGCGTCCGATCATCGAGGCCGTCGTCGACAAGGGTTCGTTCTTCGAGATGGCGGCGAATTTCGGCCGGTCGGTGATCGCCGGCTTCGCGCGGCTGGAGGGCCGCGCCGTGCTGCTGCTCGCCAGCGATTCCTTTCATTACGGCGGGTCGTGGACGGCTGACGCCTGCCAGAAGGTGGTGCGGTTCGCCGATCTCGCCGAAACCTTCCATCTGCCGGTGGTCTATCTGATGGATTGTCCAGGCTTCATGATCGGGCTCGATGCCGAGAAGGCGGCGACCATCCGCCACGGCGTGCGCGCCATGGCCGCGGTCAACCAGACCACCGTGCCCTGGTGCACCATCATCGTGCGCAACGCCTTCGGCGTGGCCGGCGTGGTGCATCAGCCAGCGGACCGGTTCTCGATGCGCTATGCGTGGCCGTCGGCCTATTGGGGGTCGCTTCCGCTGGAAGGCGGCATCGAGGCGGCCTATCGCGCCGACATCGACGCCGCGGAGGATCCGAAAGCCAAGCTAAGGGAGATCGAGGACCGTCTCAACAAGCTGCGCTCGCCGTTTCGCTCGGCCGAACGCTTCTGGGTCGAGGAGGTCATCGATCCGCGCAAGACTCGTTCTCTGTTGTGCGAATTCGCCCGGCTCGCCGAGCCGATCCGCACGCCGGGGCTTGCGACCAGCATGACCATCAGGCCGTGACAAGAGGCGAATAGTGAGTGACGAATAGCGAATAGTGCAGCAAGTTTCCCTATTCGCTACTCGCCATTCGCTACGCCTCACGCCACCGCCGGCTTCGGAGCCCGCGAGATCGCAAGCACGATCAGCGCGGCGACGATGCACAGCGCGCCGGCGGCGAAGAAGGCCGGCAGATATGTCGCGAGCACGGTGCGCGACAGGCCGGCACCGAATGCCGCCGTGGCTGCGCCCATTTGGTGACCCGCAAAAATCCAGCCGAACACCAGGTTGGCGCGCTCCGGCCCAAAGCGTTGCGCGGTGAGCCGCACGGTCGGCGGCACCGTCGCGATCCAGTCGAGGCCATAAAACATCGCAAACAGCGACAGGCCGTAGAACGAGAAATCGGTGAAGGGCAGGAACAGCAGCGACAGGCCGCGCAGGCCGTAATACCAGAACAGCAGATAGCGGTTGTCGTAGCGATCCGACAGCCAGCCCGACAGGATGGTGCCGAAGAAATCGAAGATGCCCATGGCGGCGAGCAGGCTCGCGGCCTGAACCTGCGGGATGCCGTAATCGAGGCACATCGGAATCAGGTGCACCTGGACCAGGCCGTTGGTGCTGGCGCCGCAGATGAAGAAGGTGGCGAACAGAATCCAGAACACCCGCGTCTTCGCGGCATCGCGCAGCGCGCCGAGCGCCGCCGCCATGATCGGCGCGGTATTGGGAGCGGGCGCCGGCAACGGCTCCGTGCTCTCATCGCCGAATGGCCGCAAGCCCAGATCGCTCGGACGATCGCGCATCACCAGCAGCACCGCCGACGCCGCGACGGCGAGCATCAGGCACATCAGGGCCAGCGCCACGCGCCAGCCCATTTGTTCGGTGAGCCTCGCCAGCAGCGGCAGGAACACCAATTGCCCGGTGGCCACGCTGGCGGTGAGAATCCCGACCACCAGCCCGCGCCGGGCGGAAAACCAGCGCGCGGCAACCGTGGCGCCCAGCACCAGCGCCGTCATGCCGGTGCCGATGCCGACCACGACGCCCCACAACAGCATCAACTGCCAAAGCTTTGTCATCGCCAGCGACGTCACCAGCGCCGAGGCCACGATCAGCAAGGCTGACAGCACCACGTTGCGCAGGCCGTAGCGGTTCAGCAAGGCGGCCGCGAACGGCGCCATCAGCCCGAACAGGATGAAGCGGATCGACAGCGCCGAGGAAATCTCCGCGGTGGTCCAGCCGAATTCATGTTGCAGCGGGGCGATGAAAACGCCGGGCGCGCCGACGGTACCGGCGGTGATCAGCGCGGTGAGAAACGTCACGCCGACCATCACCCAGCCGTAATGGATGTTGCGGCGGGCGAGGGCGGTCGACAGCCAATTCGAGATCATGAAATTTCAAATTTCCTGCGTGTTGGGCGCCAGCGAACAATTCGCTGCGGTGGCAATGGCGATGCCTTTGCCTCTGAAGCCTAGGTCGGGCGAGGTTCTGTCCCCTATCCAATTTGCGACAGAGGTATCCCGAACGAGAAGTTTTTTCGCCGCCGGCGCGGCCGATGCACCGTGCGGTGACGTAGCGTTAGTGAACGATGCGCTCGATGGCAATGGCGGTGGCTTCGCCGCCGCCGATGCAAAGTGCCGCAACGCCACGTTTCAGGTTTTGCGCTTCCAGCGCATGCAGCAGCGTCACGATCAACCGAGCGCCGGTGGCGCCGATGGGGTGGCCGAGCGCGCAGGCGCCGCCATTGATGTTCAGTTTCTCGCGGGGAATTCCGAGGTCGCGCTGCGCGGCCATCGCCACTACGGCAAACGCTTCGTTGATCTCGAACAGGTCGACATCGCCGACGCTCCAGCCGACCTTGTCGAGCAGCTTGCGGATCGCGGGAATCGGCGCGGTGGTAAACCACTGCGGCTCCTGGCTGTGGGTGGCGTGGCCCCTGATCTCGGCCAGGGTGGGGAGACCGTCGCGGTCGGCGAGCGAGCGTTTGGTCAGGATCAGCGCCGCGGCGCCATCGGCATTTGCGGAGGAAGCCGCGGGCGTAATCGTGCCATTGGCGCGGAAGGCCGGCTTCAATCCGGGAATTTTGGCGGGATCGACCTTTAGCGGAATCTCGTCATTGCCGATCGTGCGGGGGCCTGCCTTCTCTGCGACGGTCAGCGGTATGATCTCGGCCTTGAACGCGCCGCCTTCGACCGCCTTGCGCGCGCGGCTCAGCGTCTCCATCGCGTACGTGTCCTGATCGACGCGGCTGAACTGGTAGGCTTCGGCGGTGGCTTCGCCGAAATCGCCCATCGAACGGCCGACCTCGTAGGCGTCTTCGAGGCCGTCCATCATCATGTGGTCAATGATGCGGTCATGGCCGGCGCGATAGCCGGCGCGCGCCTTTGCCAGCAGATACGGCGCATTGGTCATGCTCTCCATGCCGCCGGACAGCACGATTTCGGCGGAGCCGGCGTTGATGATATCATGCGCCAGCATGGTGGCCTTCATGCCGGAACCACAGACCTTGTTGATGGTGGTCGCACCCGTCGCATCCGGCAGTTTGGCGCCGCGCGCGGCCTGCCGCGCCGGGGCCTGGCCCTGTCCGGCCGGCAGCACGCAGCCCATGAACACCTCGTCGATCCGCTCGGGCGACAATCTGGCCCGTTCGACCGCCGCGCCGATCACCTGGGAACCGAGTTGGTGCGCGCTGAAGGAGGAAAGATCGCCCATGAACCGGCCAAGCGGGGTACGGGCGGCGGAGACGATGACGACCGGATCGGAAACTGTGGCCATGGGCGGTTCCTCAATTTTCGCGCTCGGGAAAGCGACGTATTTGAATGATGATGATCATATGATGCGCTGCAAAAATTACAACGGCAACGAACGGATAATTTATCGTGAAGGGACGGACCGGGCCGAATTCCCACAAACGTCCCGGCGCACTGGACGCCCCGCCGGAGCCTGTCATCGGGCGGCGCTTTGCGCCGATCCGTTGGCGCGGCATGACGGTTCGCTTGCCTGCTACCGCTTCCGGTCGATAAACCCCTGCATCAGCCGCTGCGGCTCGCCGGTCAGGAAGGCTTGCCCGAATATGCCGATGCTGAGGTCGACGGATTCCTTCAGCGGCAGGTCTTCCCATTGGCGGAGCAGGGCTTTTTGCGCGCGCAAGGCTTCCGGAGCGCATTCCAGCAGGGTCGCCACCGTCTTCTCGACCGCGCCATCGAGGCCGCCAGCCGGCGCGACCACATCGACCAGCCCCCAGGCAAGCGCCGTGGGAGCATCGATATTCTCCGCGGTCATGATCAGCCAGCGGGCGCGGCCCCAGCCGATCAGCCGCGGCAGCAGCGCCGCATGGATCACGCTGGGAATGCCGACCCTGACCTCGGGCATGCCGAATTTGGCGTCGTGCGCGGCGATCCGGAAGTCGCAGGCGGCGGCGAATTCGAGGCCGCCGCCGAGACACCAGCCGGGCATCCGCGCGATCACCGGCGCCGGAAATGCCCGCACCGCTTCACAGAGGTCGCGCAGGCCGATGATGAATTTTTCCGCGGAGGCCTGATCGAGTTTTGCCATCTCCTTGATATCGGCGCCGCCGATCATGCTCTTTTCGCTCTGGCCCGCGATCACCAGCACCCGAATCGGCGGTTCGGTCGCGAGCAGCTCCAGCCCCTTGCGGACTCCGTTGATGACGGCCGATCCAAGGATGTTGAGCGAGCCGGCGTTGCAGATCGTCAGGCGGACCACGCCGCGCGGGTCGCTGTCGACGCCGCAATAGGGATTGAGCATGTCCATGGGTGGTCTCGTAATTTGATGGCTCATCAGTTCCCTGGTAAATCGGAGACCTTGTCAAGACCATTGGCCTTTGTCCGCCTCGCACCGACTTGATGTAAAGATCGTAATGTTGCAGGCGAAATGAAATAAAGTGCAGCTTTTTCGGCAACAGATGCTATTAACAGATGCCATTATATGACCTTAAACATCTTATGGGATTGCGATGCGGTATTCCAAGGAACATAAGCTCGAGACCCACGCGCGGATCGTGAAGAAGGCTTCGGTGCGGCTTCGCGAGAAGGGCGCGCATGGCATTGGCGTCGCCGACCTGATGAAGGAAGCGGGCCTCACCCACGGCGGATTTTACGCCCACTTCGATTCCCGGGAAGCGCTGGTGATCGAGGCTTTCGCTTATGCGATGGATCGGGGGACGGAGCGCTGGCGCAAGCTCGCCGAAGCGACGCCGCCGGAGAAGCGACTGGCGACGATCGTGGGTTCCTATCTGACGCCGCTGCATCGCGACGATCCCGGCAATGGTTGTGCGATCCCGACGCTGGGGGCGGAAATCGCCCGCGAGAGCCCGAAGACCCGAAGGGCATTTGCGGCCAAGCTGGAACGGATGATCGACATGCTCGCCGAGCAAATCCCGGAGGTTCCGCGCAAGGCCGCGCGAAAACAGGCGATGGCGGCGATTGCGACCATGATGGGGACGCTGGTGCTGGCCCGCGTCGCCGGCAATGGCGACTTTTCCGACGAAATTCTCGGCACCGGGCGCGACGCCGTCCTCGATCGCGCCAACCTGCCGAAACGGGTGGCGAAGAAATCCAGCCCCAAAAGAACCGCACCGTCAGCGCGGCGCTGAATAGTTTTCGCGGCAAATTGCATCCTACATTGGTCGTAAGGGGCGGCAAAACGCGAGTTATGCCCGCATTTTCGCAAATGCGCTGCGCGTAGAAACCCTTCCCAAACGCTGCAAAGGCTGCAAGATGCCGCCAAAACCGGGACTTGCAAAGGTATTGCAAAGGTATTGGAGGAGCGCATGCGCACAATCGGGCATTTTATCGGCGGCCGCGAGGTCAAGGGCACCTCGGGCCGGTTCGCGGACGTGTTTGAGCCGATGACCGGCGACGTCCAGGCGAAGGTGGCGCTGGCCTCCAGGGCCGAGCTGCGCGCTGCGGTCGAAAACGCCAAGGCGGCGCAAGTGGAGTGGGGCGCGACCAATCCGCAGCGCCGCGCCCGCGTGCTGATGAAGTTCCTCGAACTGGCGCAGCGCGATTACGACAAGCTTGCCGATCTCTTGGCGCGCGAGCACGGCAAGACCGTTCCCGACGCCAAGGGCGATATCCAGCGCGGCCTCGAGGTGGTCGAATTCGCCTGCGGCATTCCGCATCTGATGAAGGGCGAATACACCGAAGGCGCCGGCCCCGGCATCGACATCTATTCGATGCGGCAACCCCTGGGCGTCGTCGCTGGAATCACCCCGTTCAATTTCCCGGCGATGATCCCGATGTGGAAATTCGCGCCCGCGATCGCCTGCGGCAACGCGTTCGTCTTGAAGCCGTCGGAGCGCGATCCCGGAGTGCCGATGGCGCTCGCGGCGCTGATGATCGAGTCCGGCCTGCCACCGGGCATTCTCAACGTCGTCAACGGCGACAAGGAAGCCGTCGACGCCATCCTCGACGATCCCGATATCCGCGCCGTGGGTTTTGTCGGCTCCTCGCCGATCGCGCAATATATCTATGAGCGCGCCGCCGCCACCGGCAAGCGCGCGCAATGTTTTGGCGGCGCCAAGAACCACGCCATCGTGATGCCGGACGCCGACATGGACCAGACCGTCGATGCCTTGATCGGCGCCGGTTACGGCTCGGCCGGCGAGCGCTGCATGGCGATTTCGGTGGCGGTGCCCGTCGGCAAGACCACCGCCGACCGGCTGATGGAGAAACTGATTCCGCGGGTCGAATCCTTGAAGATCGGCACCTCGATCGATCCGTCGGCGGATTACGGTCCGCTGGTGACCAGGGCCGCACTCGATCGCGTGAAAAACTATGTCGAGATCGGCATCCAGGAAGGGGCCAAACTCGCGGTCGATGGCAGAAGCTTCAAGATGCAGGGCTACGAGAACGGGTTTTATATGGGCGGCTGCCTGTTCGACCATGTGACAAAAGACATGCGGATCTACAAGGAAGAGATTTTTGGGCCGGTGCTGTCGGTGGTGCGCGCCCACGACTACAACGAGGCGCTGGCGCTGCCGTCCGATCACGACTACGGCAATGGCGTTGCGATCTTCACCCGCGACGGCGATGCCGCGCGCGATTTCGCCGCCAAGGTCAATGTCGGCATGGTCGGCATCAACGTGCCGATCCCGGTGCCGATCGCCTATTACACGTTCGGCGGCTGGAAGAAATCCGGCTTCGGCGATCTCAACCAGCACGGCCCGGATTCGATCCGCTTCTATACCAAGACCAAGACCGTCACCGCGCGCTGGCCCTCCGGCGTCAAGGAAGGTGCGGAGTTCTCCATACCGACGATGAACTAAGCGCGCGAAAATGCTGTTCGCTCTCAACGAGGACCAGATTGCGGTTCGCGAGATGGCGCGGGAATTTGCCGCTGAAAAAATCGCGCCGCATGCGATCCGCTGGGATGAGGAGAAGCATTTTCCGGTCGATGTGATGCGCGAGGCGGCGACGCTCGGCATCGGCGGCATCTACATCCGCGACGATGTCGGCGGTTCGGCAATGACGCGGTTCGATGCGGCGCTGATCTTCGAGGCGCTGGCGCAGGGCTGTCCGACGGTGTCGGCGTTCATCTCGATTCACAACATGGCGGCGTGGATGATCGATGCCTATGGCAATGACACCCAGCGCAGGAAGTGGCTGCCAAAGCTCTGCACCATGGAATTGTTGGCGAGCTATTGCCTGACCTAGCCGGGCGCCGGATCGGATGCGGCGGCACTCCGCACCCGCGCGGTGCGTGACGGCGATCATTATGTGCTCAACGGCCAGAAACAGTTCATCTCCGGCGCCGGCAAGGGCGACCTCTATGTGGTGATGGTGCGGACCGGTGGCGACGGGCCCGGCGGCATCTCGACGCTGGTGATCCCGGGCGATACGCCGGGGCTTTCGTTCGGTGCCAACGAGCGCAAGATGGGCTGGAATGCGCAGCCGACCCGCGCGGTGATTTTCGAGAATGCGCGGGTGCCGGTCGCCAACCGCCTCGGCGACGAGGGCATCGGCTTCAAGATCGCGATGGCCGGGCTCGACGGCGGCCGCATCAATATCGCGGCCTTTTCGCTCGGCGGCGCGCAATGCGCGCTCGACAAGTCGCTGGCCTACATGAAGGAGCGCAAGGCCTTTGGAAGGCGCCTCGACGAATTCCAGGCATTGCAATTTCGTCTGGCCGACATGGCGACCGAACTGGAGGCCGCCAGAACCTTTGTGTGGCGGGCGGCAGCGGCGCTCGACCGCAAGGATGCGGATGCCACCATGCTGTGCGCCATGGCCAAGCGCTTCGGCACCGACGTCGGCTTCGAGGTCGCCAATCAGGCGCTGCAACTGCATGGCGGTTACGGCTACCTCAGCGAATACGGCATCGAGAAAATCGTGCGAGATCTGCGCGTGCACCAGATTTTGGAAGGCACCAACGAAATCATGCGGCTGATCGTTTCACGCAAGCTGATCGAGGAGGCGCGATGACGGCTCAAGCTGCCGCGGTTGCCGAACCCGACCTGATCGCCCGGCGCGAGGGCGCGGTGGGCGTCATCCGGCTTAACCGGCCGAAAGCGATCAATGCGGTGACACTTGAGATGTTTCGCGACATCGACAAGGCGCTCGATGCGTTCGAGGCCGATCCGGCGGTGTCGGTGATCCTGCTGGAAGGCGCCGGCGAGCGCGGCCTGTGCGCCGGCGGCGATATCCGCGCGCTCTATGAAAGCGCAAAGGTTCACGGCGATCTCGGCAAGATCCTGTGGCGCGAGGAGTACATTCTCAACGCGCGCATCGCCAGATTTCCAAAACCCTATGTGGCGTTCATGGACGGCATCGTGATGGGCGGCGGCGTCGGTCTGTCCGCGCACAGCCGTCATCGCGTGGTCACCGAGCGCACCAAACTTGCGATGCCGGAAGTCGGCCTCGGTTTCTTTCCCGATGTCGGCGGCACCTGGCTGCTGTCGCGGTCATCCGGCGAGATCGGCAGCTATTTTGGATTGACCGGCCAGACCATGAATGGCCCCGACGCGATCTATGCCCGCTTCGCCGACGCGGTCGTACCGTCTAGTCAATTGGCGGCCTTGCGCGAGGCGCTGACCCGGGTTCGCGCCGGTGCGACGTCCGACGAAATCAAGACCATCCTCGATGGGTTTGCGACCGGCGAGACGTCAGGACCTGTGGCAGCGATGCAGTCGCATATCGACGGCTGGTTTGCCCATGACCGGATGCAGGATATCGTCGCGGGCCTGCAGCGGGATGGTTCGGAGCTGGCGCAATCGACGCTCAAGACATTAAACGAGAAGTCGTCGCGCGGCATGGTGGTCACCTTGAAACTGCTGCGGCTGGCGCGGGCGTCGTCCTCGCTGGAAGAATGTCTGGTGCGGGAATATCGCGCCGCGCTGCAAGTGTTCGCCAGCGACGATTTTCGCGAAGGCGTGCGGGCGGCCGTGATCGACAAGGACCGCAATCCGAAATGGTCGCCGCCGGCAATCGAGGATGTGACGCCGGAGATGGTCGCGCCTTACTTCGCGGCAATCGGCGCCGACGAACTGGCGTTCGATAAAACAAAATAGAAACGCCTTGAGCGGAGGGAACTGGACATGGCAAGCATCGCATTCATCGGCCTTGGCAACATGGGCGGCCCGATGGCGGCCAATCTGGTCAAGGCCGGCGAAAAGGTGGTTGCGTTCGATCTGGCGGAGGCTTCGCGCAACCAGGCGAAGGCGGACGGAGCTGCGATCGCCGAGAGTGCTGCGGCCGCGGTCAAGGGCGCCGACACGGTCATCACCATGCTGCCCGCGGGCAAGCATGTCCTCTCGGTGTGGAACGAGGTCGTTCCGTCAATGGCAAAAGGCGCGCTGATCATCGATTGTTCGACCATCGACGTCGAAAGCGCGGTGGCTTCCCATGCGCTGGCGGCGAAACTTGGCATCGCCTCGGTCGATGCGCCGGTGTCGGGCGGCACCGGCGGCGCCAAGGGCGCGACATTGACCTTCATGGCCGGCGGCGAAGACAGAGCGTTTGCGGCGGCCAAGCCCGTGCTGGAAAAGATGGGCAAGAAGATCGTGCATTGCGGCGGCGCCGGCGCTGGCCAGGCGGCGAAAATCTGCAACAACATGATTCTGGGAATTTCGATGATCGCGGTCAGCGAAGCCTTTGCGCTCGCCGAAAAGCTCGGGTTGTCGCATCAGGCGCTGTTCGACGTCGCCTCGACCTCGTCGGGGCAATGCTGGTCGCTGACATCCTATTGTCCGGTGCCCGGCCCGGTGCCGACCTCGCCTGCGAACAACGAGTACAGACCGGGCTTTGCCTCGGCGCTGATGGTGAAGGACCTCACCTTGGCGCAGGATGCGGCCAACGCCGCGGGTGCTGCAACGCCGCTCGGAAAACACGCACAGGAAATTTACAAGGCGTTCGACGCCGCGGGGCATGGCGGGGTGGATTTCTCGGGGATCATCCAGCATGTCCGCGCATTGGCGGGGAAGTGATGGGCGATCGATGACCACCTTTCAGGAAGCCCGCGCATTCCTACTCAAGCATCGTATCGACTACGATACCGCCGTCGCGGAGTTCCGCTGGCCGGATTCGGTGCCGTTCAACTGGGCGCTGGACTGGTTCGATGCGGAACTGGCGCGCAATCCACAAAGCAAGGACCGCGCGGCGCTGTGGATTGTCGATGCCGGCAGCAACCGAGAGGCAAAACTGTCGTTCGAGGCGTTGTCGCGCCGTTCCAATCAGGTGGCGAACTTTTTGCGGGCGCAGGGGCTGAAACGCGGCGATCATCTACTGCTGCTGCTCGGCAACGTCATTCCTTTGTGGGAGACCATGCTGGCGGCGATGAAGCTCGGCGTGGTGGTGATCCCCGCGACCACGCTGCTGACGCCGGATGAACTGCGCGACCGGCTCGATCGCGGCCGCGCCAGGGTCGTGGTGGCGTCGCAAGATCAGGTCGCGAAATTTGCCGGCCTCGGCGGCGACCACCTCGTTCGCATCGTCGTCAGCGCCTCGTCAAAGCATGACGGCTGGCTGGCCTACGAACAGGCGGCGGATTTTTCGCAAGACTTCGAGCCGGACGGGCCCACCGGTGCCGACGATCCGATGCTGTTGTATTTCACCTCCGGCACCACGGCAAAACCAAAACTGGTGCGGCACAGCCAGCGCAGCTATCCCGTCGGCGGGCTGTCGACGATGTACTGGCTCGGGCTGCAGCCGGGCGATGTGCATCTGAACATTTCCTCGCCGGGCTGGGCCAAGCACGCCTGGAGCTGCTTTTTTGCGCCCTGGAATGCCGGCGCCACGGTGTTCGTGGTCAATCAGCCGCGCTTCGACGCCAAGGGACTTTTGGCGACCATCGGGCGCTGCGGCGTCACCACGCTCTGCGCGCCGCCGACGGTGTGGCGGCTGTTCATTCAGGAGAAGCTGGCGACCTTCAAGGTATCGCTGCGCGAGGTCTGCGGTGCCGGCGAGCCGCTCAATCCGGAAGTGATCGATCAGGTGCGCGCGGCCTGGGGGCTGACGATCCGCGACGGCTACGGCCAGACCGAAACCACGGCATTGGCGGGGAATTCGCCGGGGCAAAAGGTGAAGGTCGGATCGATGGGTCGTCCATTGCCGGGTTATCAGGTGCAGATCACCGATATCGACGGACAGGTGACGAACGAGGGCGAGGTCAGCCTGGTGCTCGGTGACGACAGGCCGGCGGGCCTGATGCAGGGCTACCAGGGCAATGACGGCACATTGAGCGGCGCCGACGGCGATCTCTATCGCAGCGGCGACGTGGTGTTTGCCGACGACGAGGGTTATTTGACCTTCGTCGGCCGTTCCGACGACGTCTTCAAATCATCCGATTACCGCATCAGCCCGTTCGAACTGGAGAGCATCTTGCTCGAGCATGAGGCGGTCGCCGAGGCCGCGGTGGTTCCCAGTCCCGATCCGATTCGCCTGGCAATCCCGAAAGCCTATGTGCTGCTGGTGTCGGGCGTGGCGCGCTCGCCGGCAACCGCGCTGTCGATCTTTGCGCACCTGCACGCACGGCTGGCGCCGTTCAAGCGCATCCGGCGGATCGAACTGGTGACGGAATTGCCGAAGACGATTTACGGCAAAATCCGCCGGGTGCAGTTGCGCCGGCTGGAGCACGACAATGATCGCGACGACCCGCTGCGCGGCCAGGAATTCCGCGAAGAGGAGTTCCCGGAATTGCAGCAGGTGCGGTCGGCCGGATCGCCGGAGAACTGACCAATGAACGAAGTCTGGAAGAAGCCGCCGGTTTCGCTTGAAGCCTACCAGAGCATGGTCGGCGAGGAGGTCGGGGTGTCGTCATGGCATCTGGTCGATCAGAACCGGATCGACCTCTTTGCCGACGTCATCGAAGACCACCAGTTCATCCATGTCGATCCCGAGCGCGCCAAACGCGAAACCTCCTATGGCATCACGGTGGCGCACGGATTCCTGACCATGTCGCTGATGAGCATCATGTCGTATGAGGTGATGCCGGTGATCGAAGGCACGACGATGGGAGTGAATTACGGTTTCGATAAACTGCGATTCATTTCCCCGGTGCGTGCAGGCTCGCGCGTCCGCGGCCGCTTCAGGCTTGCCGAAGCCAAGCTGCGCAAGCCGAAGGAACTGCAGTCACGCACCAATGTCACCGTCGAAATCGAGGGCGAGGAAAAGCCCGCACTGGTGGCTGACTGGATCGGCCTGATTTATTTTGCGTAAGCGTAGTGCGTCATGGCCGGGCTCGTCCCCGACCATCCACGTCTTGTTTGATGTAGCAACCAAAAAGACGTGGATGCCCGACACAAGGCCGGGCATGACGAAGAACCCCACATCCAGGAATTGCACTCATGACAATCAGGTTTGACGGACGCGTCGCCATCGTCACCGGCGCGGGCAATGGTCTTGGACGCGCGCACGCGCTGGGGCTGGCGAGCCGCGGCGCCAGGGTCGTGGTCAACGATTTCGGCGGCGCGCGCGACGGCACCGGGGGATCGCTGACGCCGGCCGAAGCCGTGGTCGAGGAAATTCGCAAGGCGGGCGGCGACGCGATGGCCGACGGCGCCGATGTCTCGAACTTCGAGCAGGTGAAGGCGATGGTCGCCAAGGCCACCGAAAAATGGGGCAGCGTCGATCTGCTCTGCGCCAATGCCGGCATCTTGCGCGACAAGTCATTCGCGAAGATGGAGATCGCCGATTTCGCCAAGGTGCTGGATGTCCATCTCAACGGCACCTTCTATTGCTGCAAGGCGGTGTGGGACGGCATGCGCGAGCGCAATTACGGCCGCATCGTCGTCACCACGTCGTCATCAGGCCTGTTCGGCAATTTCGGCCAGGCCAATTACGGCGCGGCCAAAACCGGCATGGTCGGCCTGATGAATGTGCTGGCGGAAGAGGGCCGCAAGAACGACATCCGCGTCAACATGATTTCGCCGACCGCGGCGACGCGCATGACGGAAGAACTGCTGTCGCCGCAGGCGCTGGCGCTGATGAAGCCGGAAGCGATCACGCCGGCGGTGTTGTATCTGCTCGGTGAAGACGCGCCGACCCGCACCATCATGGGCGCGGGCGCAGGCTCCTTCGCGGTGATCAAGATCATGGAAACCGAAGGCATCAACTTAGGCCAATCCGACTGGACGCCCGAGGCGGTAGCGGCGCATTTCGCTGAGATCAGCGACATGTCGAAAGCCAAGGCGCTGGAGGGCGCGTTTCAACAGACCCAGAAATATGTTGGCCAAGCCGCGGCGAGGGCGGGGATCAAATTGTGAGGGACGTCATTCCGGGGCGATGCGAAGCATCGAACCCGGAATCTCGAGATTCCGGGTCCACGCGAAGACGCGTGTCCCGGAATGATGTGCTTGGGTGACCCGCCGGAATCCGGCATAGGCTTGCATCCATGTCAGGTCGTTCATCTCCTGAAGTCGCCGTCATCGGCGCCGGTCCCGCCGGACTGATGGCGGCCGAGGTGCTGGCGCAAGGTGGCGCCGCCGTCACCGTGTACGACGCGATGCCGTCCGCAGGCCGCAAGTTTCTGATGGCCGGACGTGGCGGGCTCAATCTGACGCATAGCGAACCGCTGCCGGAATTTCTTGCGCGCTACCGCGAGGCGATGCCGAACCTCCGAGCCGCGATCACTGCGTTTCCGCCGCAAGCCCTGCGCGAATGGAGCGAAGCGCTGGGGCAGCCGACCTTCGTCGGCTCCAGCGGCCGGGTTTTCCCGGAAGCGTTCAAGGCCTCGCCGCTGTTGCGGGCGTGGCTGCGCCGACTGGATTCGGTGGGCGTGCAGTTCGCGATGCGCCATCGCTGGACCGGCTGGGATGACGACGGACAGCTTTCTTTTCACACTCCGGACGGACAACGCTTCGTCGACGCCCGTGCAACCCTGCTCGCGCTCGGCGGCGCAAGCTGGCCGCGACTCGGGTCCGACGGCGGATGGGTGGAAACGCTTGGCGCGAAGGGAGTGGCGATATCGCAATTGCGGCCCGCCAATTGCGGATTCACGGTCGCCTGGTCCGACATTTTTCGCGACCGTTTTGAGGGTCAGCCGCTGAAGGGTGTCGTGCTGTCGCTTGGTCCGCACGCCGCGCGCGGCGAAGCCATGATCACGCGGACGGGTATCGAGGGCGGCGCGATCTATACGCTCTCGGCTGACTTGCGCGAGGCCATTTTGAATACGGGGCAGGCGACACTGAGCGTTGCTTTGCGGCCCGATCTCGAAATGAAAGATCTGGTCGCGCGGCTGTCGGTGCCGCGAGCAAAGCAGTCATTTACAAACTGGCTGCGCAAGGCTGCGCATCTGTCGCCCGTGGCCATCGGCCTGTTGCAGGAGGCGGCGATGGCGTCCGGCGTGTCGCCGGCGTCGCTATCGCCCGCGGCCCTCGCCGGATTGATCAACGCCGTACCGGTCCAGCTCAAGGGCGTGGCGCCGATCGCGCGCGCGATTTCGACCGCGGGCGGAATTGCATTCGGCGAACTCGATGCCGACTTCATGATCCGCCGTTTGCCCGGCATTTTTGCCGCCGGCGAAATGCTCGACTGGGAAGCGCCGACCGGCGGCTACCTGCTGCAGGCCGGGTTCGCGACCGGAGCGGCGGCGGGGACGGGTGTGTTGAAGTGGCTGGAGAAGGGAATGGCGAATAGCGAATAGCGAGCGGAGATTTCCCTATTCGCTACTCCCTATTCACCTCGCGCAGCTTCCCGCGTGCCGCGACCGGCAGCGGACCGATGATCTCGTCACTGCGCACCAATATGTCGAAGGCTGCAAACGCGGACGATGATGTTCAGATTCCATTCAGCGGCGGTCGCTTAGGTACTGCGTCCGGAGGGCTGCAACAAAGAGGAGACAGAATGATCTTGAAACCATTGATGGCGGCCGTGGCAATGACGGCCGCTGTATCGGCAATGTCTGTTGTCGTGCCGTCATCCGCTCACGCTCAAAGTGGCGCTGAGGCGGAGATCATCGGATTCCACGAGCTCTGCAACAAAGGCGACCGCCGGGCCTGCGTGCGTTTTGGTATCCTGATTGGTCGGAACGAGCAACGTCACGCCGACTGGCGCAGGGCCCACGCCGACTGGTGGTGGTGGGAAAAACAATAACGAACGGCATGAGGCCGCTGTCGCCGGCGGCCTCATCTCGCCGGGTCACCGCAACTTCCCGCGCGCTGCGACCGGCAGCGTGCCGATGATCTCGTCGCCGCGCACCATCACCACCTCGTCCATCATGTTGACGACGACGCAGACATGGTTCGGCACGATCCGCACGACGTCGCCGACATTGGGACGGGTGTTGCTGCGCGCAAGATCAAGAAAGCCATGTTCCTCGGCAAAGCGCGCGATTTTGGCTTCCGGATGTTCGAGAATCAGGCCATGGCCGTCGAGCCCGCCGCCGGTATCGGAGGTAAGGGTCTTCGAGCCGGCATCCAGGATGCCGCGATCCGGCCCGGCGCGGCTCACCACGGTCGCATAGATGTTCAAGGCGCAATCGTCCCAGGTCGCGACGCCGGCGCCAACCTGCATCCGGTCGTTATAGATGTAGGTGCCGGGCCGATGCTCGGTGGCGCCCTTGAGTTTTCCGACGTTTTTTAGATTTGGCGTTCCGCCAGTTGAGACGATGGCCGCATCAAGTCCGTGCTCGCGAACGCCGGCGAGCGCTTCATCGAAAAACTTTTGCGCCTCTCCCCAGCCGGTCTCGGTCGGATACAGCATGAAACCGGCAAAGGTCAGCCCCTTCGAGGCGGCGATCTCGCGCGCGAGCGCGATGGCTTCCGCTGGAGTCTCGACCCCGGCGCGCTTGCGGCCGGTGTCGCATTCGACGACGACGGAGAGCGGCCGGCCGGAAGCCGCCGCCGCCTGCGGTAACCCTGCGATGACAACCGAATTGTCGGCGGCGACGGTCATGTTGGCCCTGGCCTGCAGCGCGCCGAGCCGGGCCATCTTCTCGTCGCCGATCAAATTGTAGCTGATCAGGATGTCGCCGATGCCGGCCTCCGCCATCACTTCGGCCTCGCCGAGTTTCTGGCAGGTGATGCCTCTGGCTCCGGCGGCGATCTGAAGTTTTGCCAGCAGCGGACTCTTGTGGGTCTTGATGTGCGGCCGATTGGCGACGCCGGCGGCATCGCAGGCGGCCTGGATCCGCGCGATGTTGCGCTCGACGCGGTCCATGTCGATGACAGCTGCGGGCGTGCCGTATTCGCGGGCGATTTTGGCGGCAAGGGGGGTGGTCATGGGTTTCGGGCCTGTTTTGTCTTTTCGTAGGATGGGTTGCGCAGCGAAACCCATCAATCTTCGTCCGCTTGTTATGATGGGTATCGCTGCGCTCAACCCAACCTACGGCCTGGCTACGGCTCAGGCCTGCTCGATCTCTTCACGTAACACTTCAAGCTCCAGCCATTTGTCCTCGGCCTCCTGCAATTCCTTTTGCGCTTTCGCAAGTGCATCAGAGGCTTGGTCGAATTTCTTGCGATCCTTCCTGTAGAGATTGGGATCGTCAAGATGCCGCTGCTGTTTGGCGATTTCGGCCTGCAATTTGGCGATCGTCTTGGGCAGGGTGTCCAGCGCGTGCTTTTCGTTGAAATTGAGCCGGCGTTTCGCCGCGGTCGAGGGCGCGCCGCTTCTCGTTCCCTTGGCGGTCTCCTCGGCGGCGGTCTTCACCGCCTCGCGCTTCAAATCCGCGCCACGCTGCTTCAGCATGTCGGTATAGCCGCCGGCATATTCGATCCAGCGGCCGTCGCCTTCCGGCGCGATCACCGAGGTCACCACGCGATCGAGGAAATCGCGGTCATGGCTGATCAGGATCACGGTGCCCTCGTAGTCGCCGAGCATTTCCTCCAGCACATCGAGGGTTTCGAGATCGAGGTCGTTGGTCGGCTCGTCCAGCACCAGCAGGTTGGACGGTTTCGCCAGCGCGCGCGCCAGCATCAGCCGGCCGCGCTCGCCGCCGGAGAGCACTTCGAGCGGCGTGCGCATCTGCTCCTGCGCGAACAAAAAATCCTTCATATAGCTGACCACGTGCTTCGGCTTGCCGCCGACCATCACATTGTCGCTGCCGCCCCCGGTGAGCGCATCGGCCAGCGTCGATTTCGGATCGAGGCTCTCGCGGTGCTGGTCGAGCGTCGCCATTTCGATATTGGCGCCGAACCGGATGGTGCCGGTATCCGGCGGATTGGCGCCGGTCAACATGTCGATCAGCGTGGTCTTGCCGGCGCCGTTCGGCCCGACGATGCCGATGCGGTCGCCACGCTGCACGCGAATCGAGAAGTCGTCGACGATTTGGCGGTCGCCATAGGTCCTGCCGATGTGCTTGGCTTCGATGATCAGCTTGCCGGATTTGTCCGCTTCCGATGCGGCGAGGTTGGCATTCCCCGCGGCGCCACGGTAATCGCGGCGCTGGTCGCGCAGCGCGTAGAGATTGCCGAGCCGCTTGACGTTGCGCTTGCGGCGGCCGGAGACGCCGTAGCGCAGCCAATGCTCCTCGTTGACGATTCTGCGGTCGAGCTTGTGCTGGTCGCGCTCTTCCTCGGCCAGCACCTCGTCGCGCCAGGCCTCGAACGCGCTAAAGCCGCGGTCGATCTGCCGGATCTGGCCGCGGTCGAGCCACGCGGTCGAGCGCGACAGATTTGACATGAAGCGGCGGTCATGGCTGATGATGACCAGCGCGCTGCGGCGGCTGCCGAGTTCGCCTTCCAGCCATTCGATGGTAGTGAGATCGAGATGGTTGGTGGGCTCGTCGAGCAGCAGGATATCGGGCGAGGGCGCCAGCACCCGCGCCAGCGCCGTTCGGCGCGCCTCGCCGCCGGAGATAGTCGCGGGGTCTTCATCGCCGTGGAGGCCAAGCTGCTCCAGAACGTAGCGGGCCTGATAATGATCGTCGCCGGGGCCGAGGCCTGCTTCGACATAGGCCAGCGTCGTTGCGAACCCCGAAAAGTCCGGCTCCTGCGGCAGATAGCGGATGGTGGCGCCGGGTTGCACGAAGCGGCTGCCGCTATCGGGTTCGACCAGGCCGGCGGCGATCTTCAGAAGCGTCGATTTGCCCGAACCGTTGCGGCCGATCAGGCACACGCGTTCGGATTGCGAGACCGACAGTTCGACGCCCGACAACAGCGGCGTGCCGCCAAAGGTCAGCTTGATGTCTTTCAACTGGATCAGCGGAGGCGCCATCGTTGCTCAATTCAATCTTGCTTTTGCTTCTACTGGTCGGCCCGCTGGCGCTGGATGCGGCGGATGGTCTGATCGAGCGCGGACAGAAACGCCGAACGGTCGCGCGGCGCGAACGATCGCGGGCCGCCGGTGACTTCACCCGAGGACCGTAGATCGGTCATCAGGTTGCGAACCGCAAGGGTCATTCCGATCGATTGCTCGGTAAAAGGCTTGCCGTTCGGTGCGATCACCTCGGCGCCTGCCTTGACGCAGCGACTCGCCAGCGGGATGTCGGAGGTAACAACGATATCGCCTTTTCCCGCGCGTTCCGCAATCCAGTCGTCGGCGGCGTCCATCCCGGAACCCGCCGCGATGCGCTCGATCAAGGGATCCTGCGGCACCCGGATGAATTGGCCTGCGACCACGCTGACCGGCAATCCATGGCGGGCCGCGACACGGTAGATCTCGTCTTTGACCGGGCAGGCGTCGGCGTCGACATAGATGCGGGTGGTGTTCAAGAAGGGCGTCATCGGTTGGGATTTAGGCGGGGAACGCAACGGGTATTCCCGGATGCACGCGTGGTACCCCATCGGAAGCGGAATTGCGAGGAAAACAGCGGAGGGAACGCGCTTGCCACTATATTTTGTTCGCGTACGATTATCGGCGGAAAAGCGCGTAAAATCACAGGAAACAGGCATGACCATCCGCATCGGGCCGTACCGCGTCTCGGCCCACAACACCTCAAAGCAATCCGAAAACAAGATCCATGACGACGCCGTGGCGCGCCGTTTCGGTTTCAGCGGCGGGCTCGTCCCCGGTTGCGATGTGATGGCCTACATGATCAACCTGCCGGTCTCGAGATGGGGCCGCGCCTTTCTCGAGCGCGGGTTGATCGAGGCCCGCTTCGTCAAGCCGGTCTATGACGGCGAGATGGCTGATGTCACCGGCGAGGAGAGCGATGGTGTGCTGGCGATCGAGGTCAAAAGCCGTGGACAGCTCTGTGCCACCGGCAGCGCTTCGCTGCCCGCAGCCGCGCCTTCGGTCTCGATTGCGGATTTCAGTGAAACCGCCGCCGCGGTGGCCGAGCGCAGGCCGGTCGATACCGCGTCCTACGAACTCGGCAAGTGGCTCGGCACCCTGCCGCGCAGCTGGGCCGGCGAGGCGGCAAAAGAATATCTGACCGATGTGCGCGAGCGTGATCCGATTTACGCCGATGAAGGCCTTGGCCATCCCGGATTGCTGCAGCGGGTGATGAACATGGTGCTGGTCGACAACGCCATCTTGGGCCCATGGATTCACGTCGGCAGCCGGATGCAGCTCTTGTCGGCAGCCAACAGCGGTGACGAGCTGACGGCGCGCGCAAAAGTCACCGGCAATTACGAAAAGAAGGGCCACCGCTTCGTCGAGCTCGACGCGCTGGTCGTCGCCAACGGCCGCACTCCGCTGGCGCATTGCCAGCACATCGCGATCTACCAGCCAAGAGAGCAGGCCGCGGCGTAGTACATGCTGGAGGTACCATGCCTCTCAACTCGTCATGGCCGGGCTTGACCCGGCCATCCATCCTCTTCGCGAGACTCTCATGAAGTTTGATGGATACGCGGGTCAAGCCCGCGTATGACGACTGTTGGTGTGATGCGCTTCGTCCAAACGCTACGCCACCTTCGCCTTCGCATCCTGGATCGCGCGCCAGACCCGCTCTGGCGTCAGCGGCATGTCGATATGCGCGATGCCGTATTCGGACAGCGCGTCGATCGCCGCGTTGACGATGGTGGAGAGGCTGCCGGCGCAGCCGGCTTCGCCGCAGCCCTTGGTGCCCAGCGGATTGGATTTGGCGGGCACCGGATGATCGCCGACCGCCATGTCAGGGATGTCTTCCGCGCGCGGCAATGCATAATCCATGAACGAGCCCGTGATCGGCTGGCCGCTTTCGTCGTAGCTGACGCACTCCATCAGTGCCTGGCCGATGCCCTGCGCGACGCCGCCATGCAACTGCCCGGCGACCAGTATCGGATTGACGATGGTGCCGAAATCATTGACGCCGGTGTAGCGCACGATCTGCACGATTCCGGTTTCGGGGTCGATCTCGACTTCGGCGACGTGGCAGCCGTTGGGAAACGTCGACGGCACGGGCTCGGTGGTATGGTCGACGTCGAGCGATGACGGCACGCCTTCCGGCATCTTGCCCTCGCGCAAGCGGCGCGCGAGCTCGATGATGTCGATGCTGCGATCGGTGCCGGCGATGGTGAAACGGCCATTGCCGAATTCGATGTCGGCTTCGGCGGCCTCCATCAGATGCGCCGCCGCGCGCTTGCCCTTCTCGATGACCAGCTTCGAGGCCTCGACGATCGCCATTCCGCTCGCGGTAATGGAGCGCGAGCCGCCGGTGCCGTTGCCGGTATGGACGATGTCGCTGTCACCCTGTTCCAGCCTGACGCTTTCGAAGGGGACGCCGAGCTGGTCACAGAGCACTTGCGCGAAGGGCGTCGCATGGCCCTGGCCATAATCCAGCGTGCCGGTGATCAGCCGCACCGAACCGTCGTCCTCGAACACGACCTTGCCGAGTTCGACGCCGGGAGGAGCGGTGACTTCGAGATAGGAGCCGACCGCGATGCCGCGGAGTTTTCCCTGTTTGCGGCTCTCTTTTTTGCGTTTGGCGAAACCGGCGTGATCGGAGATCTCCAGCGCCTTTTCAAAAACGCCCTGGAAGTCGCCGCTGTCATAGGTGACGCCGGATGACGCCGCGAACGGCATCTGCGCGGGCTTGATGAAATTGCGCTTGCGCAGCGTCAGCCGGTTGATGCCCATCTCGTCGGCGGCGCGATCGATCAGCCGCTCCATGAAGTAGTTGGCCTCGGGGCGTCCGGCGCCGCGATAGGCGCCCATCAGCGTGGTGTTGGTGAGCACGGTCTTGATGTCGACGCTCATCAGTGGCGTGCGGTAGACGCTGGCGAGGTTCTTGCCGACGTTCAGGGACAACGGACTTGGCGCGACGCCGGTAATATAGGCGCCGAGATTGCCGTAGCCCGAGACCTTGACCGCGAGGAACTTGCCGTCGCCATCGAGCGCGAGCTCGCAATGGATCTGTTGCGCGCGGCCGTGGCTGTCGGACAGAAAGCTGGTCGAGCGCTCGTCGGTCCATTTTACCGGACGGCCCAGCGCCTTCGCGGCATGCAGGATGCAGACATATTCGGGATAGTTGATGTTCTTCATGCCGAACGAGCCGCCGACATTGGCGGTCAAGAGGTGAACCTTCTCGTTCGGAACCTTCAGGATGTTTTTCGCGAGGTTTTGCCGGTTGCCGGCGACCCCCTGGGTCGGAACCTGGATCGTGTAGCGCTCGCTCGCTCTGTCGTAAGAGGCCAGCGCCGCCCGCGGTTCCATGGCCACCACAGCCACGCGGGTGTTGGTGATATCGAGCTTGGTGACGTGGGCCGCGCCGGCAAAGGCAGCTTCGACCTTGGCGGTGTCGCCGTAGTGATAATCCAGCGCCACGTTGTTGGGGATGTGATCGTAAAGCTGCGGCGCGCCGGGCTTTGCTGCCTCCTTGGCGCTGGTCACGGCGGGCAGGGGATCGATATCGAGCACCACGGCCTCGCCGGCGTCGCGCGCCTGCGCGAGGGTTTCGGCAACCACGAACGCCACGGGATCGCCGACATAACGCACCTTGTCGCTCATCAGCGCGGTGCGGTTGGTCTGCAACAGCGGCGTGCCGTCGCGGCTCTTCAGCGGCAGGCCGCAGGTATAGGGGCCGTAATTGGCGGACGCGAGGTCGGCGCCGGTCCAGACCCCGAGCACGCCCGGCATCGCCCTGGCGGCTATCGTGTCGATGCCGCGAATCACGCCGTGGGCATGGCTGGAGCGCACGATCCAGGCGTAGGCCTGGCCGGGCAGATTGAAGTCGTCGGTATATTTGCCCTTGCCGCGCACCAGGGTGTCGTCTTCCTTGCGGCGGACCGGCTGCCCGACACCGAATTTTTGCAGTGCGATAGCGTTCTCGAGCGAGGACGAAGACGTGTGATCTTGCATTGAAAAATACCCAAAATGCCGGATTTTGCGCGATTTCGCGACTTGTTATCCAGATAATGCACCTATATCCGGACGACAACGCCCGATTGGGCATGGTCCCATGTTGGCGGCTGTTGCGCGCCCCGGCGGCGCTGCTAAAGTTTCCGTGAACGGAAATTCCTCGTCGGCCGCAACTGGCCGCGGAAAGACATTTTTGATGAACGATGACACGCGGCTTGGCGACGGTCTTGGGCCGCTCGCAAGCCCGCAAGGATCGGCTGCGGCGAGAAACGGCACACAAGCGGGGCCGACATCGGGCTCCAGCGTTTACGCTGCGCTTGATCTGGGTACCAATAATTGCCGCCTGCTGATCGCCTGTCCGACCGACGACGGATTTCGGGTGGTTGATTCGTTCTCCCGGATCATCCGGCTCGGCGAAGGTATCTCGGCGACCGGCTCGATCAGCGATGCGGCGATCGAACGCGCCATCACAGCGCTCTGCATTTGCCGCGACAAGATCCAGTCCAGGAAGGCCAGACGCCTGCGGCTGATCGCAACGGAGGCCTGCCGCGCGGCGTCGAACGCCGCTGGTTTTCGGGACCGGGTTGCCGCGGAAACCGGCATCCAGCTTGAAGTGATTAATCGCGAGACCGAAGCGGCGCTGGCCGTGATCGGCTGCTCGCCGCTGCTCGATCCAAAAGGGC
>Ga0209871_1000093_pt1 | contig 27541 bp, 25 predicted proteins | sample OrgsoiDNA2013045_FD_185795 | JGI IMG/M metagenome (GOLD analysis project Ga0209871, IMG submission 185795) | Permafrost soil microbial communities from the Arctic, to analyse light accelerated degradation of dissolved organic matter (DOM) -... | ecosystem: Environmental > Terrestrial > Soil >... | reverse complement strand
CACCGAGAACATGGGCCAGTTCGAGCGGACGCTGATCATCGTCGACGAGGGCGCCAGCGTGCACTACGTCGAGGGCTGCACCGCGCCGATCTACTCCTCGGACTCGCTGCACTCGGCGGTCGTCGAGATCATCGTGAAGGCCGGCGGCCACTGCCGCTACACGACGATCCAGAACTGGTCGAACAACGTCTACAACCTGGTCACCAAGCGGGCGGTGGCGGCCGCGGGCGCGAGCATGGAGTGGGTCGACGGCAACATCGGCTCGAAGGTGACGATGAAGTACCCGGCCGTCTACCTGATGGGCGAGCACGCCAGGGGCGAGACACTGTCGGTGGCCTTCGCCGGCACCGGCCAGCACCAGGACGCCGGCGCCAAGATGGTGCACTGCGCGCCGAACACCTCATCCACGATCGTGTCCAAGTCCGTGGCCAGGGCCGGCGGACGGACCTCCTACCGGGGCCTGGTCCAGGTGCAGGAGGGCGCGGCGCATTCGAAGTCCACCGTCAAGTGCGACGCGCTGCTGGTGGACGCGATCAGCCGGTCCGACACCTATCCGTACGTGGACGTGCGTGAGGATGACGTCGAGATGGGCCACGAGGCAACCGTTTCGAAAATATCTGATGACCAGCTGTTCTACCTGATGAGCCGCGGCATGACCGAGGACGAGGCGATGGCCACCATCGTCCGCGGGTTCGTCGAGCCCATCGCGCGCGAGCTGCCGATGGAATACGCGCTCGAGCTGAACCGGCTGATCGAGCTGCAGATGGAAGGAGCAGTCGGCTGATGTCGAGCCTTCAGGGGGCCGTCGAGACGGCGGCCCCCGTGTCCGGGCTGCACGAGCGGCAGTCCTACGACCCGGCGGACTTCGGCGTGCCGACGGGCCGCGAGGAGGAGTGGCGGTTCACGCCGCTGCGCCGCCTGCGCGGCTTGCACGGCGATGCGCCGCTGCCCGAGTGCAAGGTGACCGTGGAAACGGACCCGGCACCGGAAGTCATCTCCGGCCACGCGAAACGGGGGGATCCGCGCCTAGGCCGTTCCTTCGTTCCTGCTGACCGGGTCAGTGCCAGGGCGTTCGCGTCCTTCGCCGAGGCGACCGTCATCACCGTGCCGGCCGGGGCGGTGGCATCGCGGCCGACCATGGTCTCGGTGCGCGGCGAGGAGAGCACCGGGGCGGCTTTCGGGCACACCCTCATCCAGCTCGAGCCGAACGCCAGCGCGGTGGTCGTGCTCGACCACCAGGGCAGCACTACCTACGCCGACAATGTCGAGCTGGTCATCGGGGACGGCGCGCAGCTGACCGTGGTCAGCCTGCAGGACTGGGCCGATGACGCCGTGCACCTGTCGCACCATCACGCCCGGCTCGGCCGGGACGCCAGGCTCACGCACACGGCGGTAACGCTGGGCGGCTCGGTGGTCCGGCTCGCTCCCTCGGTCAGCTACGCCGGGCCCGGCGGCGACGCCGAGCTGCGCGGCCTGTACTTCGCCGACGCCGGCCAGCACCTGGAGCACCGGCTGTATGTCGATCACTCGCAGCGCAACTGCCGCAGCCGGGTCAGCTACAAGGGCGCGCTGCAGGGCCAGGACGCGCATGCGGTGTGGATCGGCGATGTGGCCATCCGGCCGGAGGCCACGGGCACCGACACCTACGAGGACAACAGGAACCTGGTGCTGACCGACGGCACCAGGGTGGACTCGGTGCCGAACCTGGAGATCCTTACCGGGGAGGTCGCCAAGGCCGGCCACGCGAGCACGAGCGGCCGGCTGGAGGACCAGCACCTGTTCTACCTGATGACCCGCGGCATCTCGTTCGACGACGCGCGGCGGCTGGTGATCCGCGGCTTCTTCGGCCAGATGATCGCCCAGATCGAGGTCCCCCAGCTGCGCGAGCGCATCACCGCGGCGGTGGAGGCGGAGCTGGCATGACCGAGCCGGTCTACCTGCGGGCCTGCCCGCTCGCCGACGTCCCGCAGGACGGGGCGCACGGCGTCGAAATAGATGGCGTGCCCGTCGCCCTCATCCGGACGGGTGACGAGATCTTCGCGCTGCACGACGTGTGCTCGCACGAGGAGGTCCCGCTGTCCGAGGGCGAGATCTACGACCACACCGTGGAGTGCTGGCTGCACGGATCGTGCTTCGATCTGCGCACCGGCAAGCCGACCGGGCCGCCGGCCACCGCGCCGGTCGCCACTTATCCCTGCAGGATCGTCGGCGATGAGGTTTATGTGTCGCTGCCGTGACCTGCCTGCCGCAGTTTGTGAGCTACCCCCCGCCTATGAGCTACCCCCGCCTATGAGTTACCCCGCTTGTGAACTACCAGATCAGGAGAGATGATGGCCACCCTCGAGATCCGTGACCTGCACGTCAGCGTGGCGGAGCCGTCCGGCGCGAGCCAGGAGATCCTGCGCGGCGTCGACCTGACGGTCGCCGGCGGGCAGACGCACGCCATCATGGGCCCGAACGGGTCGGGCAAGTCCACGCTGGCCTACTCGATCGCCGGCCACCCCAAGTACCAGATCACCCGCGGCACGGTCACGCTGGACGGCGAGGACGTGCTCGCGATGAGCGTCGATGCCAGGGCGCGCGCCGGGCTGTTCCTCGCCATGCAGTACCCGGTCGAGGTCCCCGGCGTCTCGGTGTCGAACTTCCTGCGCACCGCGATGACCGCGGTGCGCGGCGAGGCGCCCAAGCTCCGCGAGTTCATCAAGGAGATGCGCTCGGCCATGGCCGACCTGTCCATCGACCCGGTGTTCGCCGAGCGGAACCTGAACGAGGGCTTCTCCGGCGGCGAGAAGAAGCGGCACGAGATCCTGCAGCTCCAGCTGCTCAAGCCCAAGATCGCGATCCTGGATGAGACCGACTCCGGGCTGGACATCGACGCGCTGAAGGTGGTGTCGGCGGGGATCAACACGTTCCGTGAGACCACCGGCAACGGCGTGCTGCTGATCACTCACTACACCCGCATCCTGAAGTACGTGCAGCCCGACTTCGTGCACGTGTTCGTCGCGGGCCGGATCGTGGCCGAAGGCGGCCCGGAACTGGCCAACGAACTGGAGACGCACGGGTACGAAAGGTTCGCGACGACGGCGGGCGCGCCGGCGTGAGCGGCGTGAGCGCTGCCCAGCAGGCGGCCGCGGCGGTCGATGACGCATTCGCCGCGCGCCTGGGCGCCGCCGATGACACCGCGGCGCTGGACGTGGAGGCGATCCGGGCCGACTTCCCGATCCTCGGCCGGGCGGTCCGCGGCGGCAACCCGCTGATCTACCTGGACTCCGGCGCCACCTCGCACAAGCCGCGCCAGGTGCTGGACGCCGAGCGCGACTTCTACACGATGCACAACTCGGCCGCGCACCGCGGCGCTCACCTGCTCGGCGAGGAGGCCACCGACGCCTACGAGGGCGCGCGGGTGCGGGTCGCTGCGTTTATCGGCGCCGATCCGGACGAGGTCGTCTTCACCAAGAGCGCGACCGAGGCGATCAACCTGGTGGCCTACGCGATGAGCAACGCGGCCACCGCCGGGCCGGACGCGGAGCGCTTCCGGGTCGGCCCCGGTGACGAGATCCTGGTCACCGAGATGGAGCACCACGCCAACCTGGTGCCGTGGCAGCAGCTGTGCCAGCGCACGGGCGCCACCTTGCGCTGGTTCGGCGTGACCAGTGACGGCCGGCTGGACCTCAGCAACGCCGATCAGCTGATCAACGATGCGACCAGGCTGGTCGCGGTCACCCACCAGTCCAACGTCACCGGCACCGTGCCGCCGGTCGGCGAGATCGCCGCGCTGGCGCATGCCCGCGGCGCCCTGGTGGTGGCCGACGGAGCCCAGTCGGTACCGCACCGCGCCGTGGACGTGGCCGGCCTCGGGGCCGACTTCCTGGCTTTCTCCGCGCACAAGATGCTCGGTCCCTCGGGCATCGGGGTGCTGTGGGGACGACGACGCCTGCTGGAGGGCATGCCGCCGTACGTCACCGGGGGCTCGATGATCGAGATGGTCCGGATGGAGGGCTCGACGTTCATGCCGCCGCCGGAGCGGTTCGAGGCCGGCGTGCCCGCTGCCGCGCAGGCCGTGGGCCTGGCGGCCGCATGTGACTACCTGGACGGGCTCGGCATGGCCGCCGTCGCCGCGCACGAGGAGTCGCTGACCGCGTATGCGCTGGAGGTCCTCGGCGATATCGGCGGGGTGCGGATCCTGGGGCCGCTGAGCACCGACCACCGGGGCGGTGCCGTCTCGTTCACCGTCGAGGGCATCCACCCGCACGACGTCGGCCAGGTGCTCGACGAGCTCGGCATCGCCGTGCGCACCGGACACCACTGCGCCTGGCCGCTGCACCGGGCGCTCGGCGCGCAGTCCAGCACCCGGGCTTCGTTCTACGTCTACAACACCCACGACGAAGTGGACGCGCTCGCCGACGGCGTGCGGCAGGCGCAGAAATTCTTCACGGCGCAGTGATGGACGGCATTCGGTGTAGCGGGGCGGCTCGGGCGCTGCCTGGCGCCCTCGCGGAACATGTGGCCCCGGCTGCGGCGTTGGCACAGTGATGCAGCTCGAATCCCTGTACCAGGAGATCATCCTGGACCACTACCGCCGCCCGCACCACAAGGGCCTGCGGGAGCCGTTCGACGCCCAGGTGTTTCACGTCAACCCGACCTGCGGCGATGAGGTCACTCTCCGGGTCACGCTCAAGGACGCGGGCGGCGAGCCCGCTGTGGCCGATGTGTCCTACGATGCGCTGGGCTGCTCGATCAGCCAGGCGAGCGCCTCGGTGATGGCCGACATGATCATCGGGAAGACCGTTCGCGAGGCGATGGACATCAGCGGGGCATTCCTAGAGCTGATGCAGTCCAGGGGCGCGGGGGAGCCGGATGAGGACGTGCTCGGCGACGCGGTCGCCTTCGAGGGCGTGTCCAAGTACCCGGCCCGGATCAAGTGCGCTCTGCTCGGCTGGATGGCCTGGAAGGACGCGACAGCCCAGGCCATGGACGGACGTGGCCCGCACGGGCGGGGCGACGCAGCGACTGCCGCGAATGCAACCAGGGAGCAGATATGACTGACAATGCCGCAGGGCTAGCCGGCGCTGACCTCAGCCCGGAGCCCACTCCGGAACTCACGTCGGAACTCGCGTCGGAGCTCACCCCGGAGCTCACCCCGGAGACCGAGGACCTGATGGAAGCGCTCAGGGACGTGGTGGACCCGGAACTCGGCGTCAACGTCGTGGACCTGGGCCTGGTCTACGGCGTGACCGTGGAGGAAGACCGCACGGCCACGATCGACATGACGCTCACCAGCGCGGCCTGCCCGCTCACCGATGTCATCGAGGACCAGACCCGCTCGGCCCTCGAGGGCCTGGTGAACGACTTCCGGATTAACTGGGTATGGCTGCCGCCGTGGGGCCCTGACAAGATCACCGAGGACGGGCGCGAGCAGCTCCGCGCGCTCGGCTTCAACGTCTGAGGTCCGGGCGCCAGTCCGCCTTCCCCCGCCGCCGGCCCGCCCGCTGCCCGTCGCTGCCCGCTGCCCGTCGCTGCCCGCTGCCCGTCGCTGCCCGCTGCCTGCCCGCTGCCCGCTGCCCGTCGCTGGCCGGGCGGCGGCCGGTGCTTCGGATCAATGGTGGTGAAGTCACTCTGCTGCTGCCGTTGAGCAGCAAGCTGCCGTTGACGCTATTGTCACCCCGGCGCCGGCCCCCGTCGGCTAGCCTAGATCCGTCATGATGCGTCTGCTGCTTCTTCGCGGCCGCGGCGAGGCCCGGTAACCAGACCGGTCGGCCCCTCGTCGCGGGCCGCTGCGCTGCGCCGACCGACTCGTCCGGTCACTTCCAAGGAGCAGCGTCATGAGCAATCCCACCAGTCAGCGCCCGTCGGGCATGCCGTGCCACCGTTACCGGCCGTTCCCGGCCGTCGACCTGCCGGACCGCCAGTGGCCGTCGCGCGCCATCACCGCCGCGCCGCGCTGGCTATCGACGGATCTGCGCGACGGCAACCAGGCCCTGATCGATCCGATGAACGCCACGCGGAAGCAGGCCATGTTCGAGCTGCTGGTGCGGATGGGCTACAAGGAGATCGAGGTCGGCTTCCCGGCGGCCAGCCAGATCGACTTCGAGTTCGTCCGCAGCCTGATCGACAGCGGCTCGGTCCCCGATGACGTCCGCATCTCGGTGCTGACCCAGGCCAGGGAAGAGCTGATCGAGCGCACCGTGCAGTCCCTGGCGGGCGCCCGCCAGGCCACCGTCCACCTGTATAACGCCGCGGCGCCGATGTTCCGCAGCGTGGTGTTCGGCTGGGATGGCGACGGGCGCGCCGAGTGCACGGCAGTGGCCGTCGAGGGAACCCGCGCGGTGATGAAGTTCGCCGAGACCTACCTTCCTGATACCGACTTCGGCTACGAGTACTCGCCCGAGATCTTCATGGATACCGAGCTGGACTTCTCGCTGGAGATCTGCGAGGCGGTGATGGACGTATGGCAGCCAGAGCCCGGCCGCGAGATCGTGCTGAACCTGCCCTGCACGGTGGAGCGCTCCACCCCGAACGTCTACGCCGACCAGATCGAGTGGATGAGCCGGAACCTGAGCAGGCGCGAGCACCTCGCCCTGTCGGTGCACACGCACAACGACAGGGGCACCGCGACCGCGGACGCCGAGCTGGCGGTACTGGCCGGCGCCCAGCGCATCGAGGGGTGCCTGTTCGGCAACGGGGAGCGCTCCGGCAACGTGGACCTGGTGACGCTCGGGCTGAACCTCTACAGCCAGGGCATCGACCCGATGATCGACTTCAGCGACATCGACCACATCCGGCGCACTGCCGAGTACTGCAACCGGATCGGCGTGCACGAGCGCCATCCTTACGCCGGGGACCTGGTCTATACCTCGTTCTCCGGCTCGCACCAGGACGCGATCAAGAAGGGCTTCGATCACCTGGAGCGCATCGCCGCGCGGGAAGGCCGGCCGGTGGGCGAGATGCGGTGGGCAATGCCGTACCTGCCGATCGACCCCAAGGACGTTGGCCGGTCCTATGAGGCGGTCATCCGGGTCAACTCCCAGTCCGGCAAGGGCGGCGTCGCCTACATCATGAAGAGCGATCACCACCTGGACCTGCCACGCCGACTCCAGATCGAGTTCAGCCACGTGATCCAGAGCCATACCGACAACGAGGGCGGCGAGGTGGATGCCGCGCAGATGTGGCAGATTTTCGCGGGGGAGTACCTCGACCCGGGCCCGTTCGAGCTGGTCAGCTTCGCGTCCGCCAGCGATGACGGCACCGAGCGGATCGCCGCGACCGTGCGGGCCTTCGGCGCCGAGCACACCCTGACCGGCGTCGGCAACGGGCCGATCGCGGCGTTCTGCCAGGCGCTGTCGCCGATCGATCTCGGCCTGGGCGGGGTCAGCGTGCGGGTGCTCGACTATGCCGAGCACGCTCTCACCGCGGGCCGCGACGCCGAGGCGGCCGCCTACCTGGAGATCGAGGTGGGCGACCGGGTGCTGTGGGGCGTCGGCATCAGCGAGTCGATCGTCCGGGCGTCGCTGCGCGGCGTGATCAGCGCGCTGAACAGGGCAGCCCGCGACAAGCGGCCGGAGGCTGATGAACTGGCACGATGATCATCTGGAGCACGCGGGTGAGGCGATCGGTCCACACCACCGTCCAGGTCGCCGTCGATGACTCCCCGGTCACCGCGGCTCCGCCTCAATGGCGTCCACGCCGGGGGTGTCTATTGAGACTTTGAGGCAGAAGGACAAGTAAAATATTAGGTTTGCCGCAGCCCGGAACGGTGCGCTCACGACCCGAGCCCGGAGCCCGCGCAGTGGATGGTTCCGGGCCCAGGGGATGCAGCGGCTCAGACTCGCCCGGTGTCCCTGCGCATCCGCCAGGCTGCGCCGCCCGCGAAGATGGCCAGCCAGATGACTGCATTGGCCACCCAGGCCAGGTGGATACTGCCGCCGAGCACGGGGGCGTGCACCAGCTGGTTCAGCCCGTAGAGCGGTGTGAACTCGGCGATGGTCTGGACTACGTGCGGCAACTGGTTGAGCGGAGTGAACAGTCCGCCGAGGAAGGAGAGCGCCGCCAGGCCGAGCCCCAGGATCTGCATGACGTTCTCGGTGGGCAGCAGATAGCCCATGAACAGCCCGAATGCCGCGAAGACCAGCGAGCCGATCCAGACCGACAGCCCGCTGACGATCCACAGGTAGCCCGGCATCGAAGCCTTGTGGGTGATGAGCCCGGCGGCGAAGACCGCGACCACCGAGCAGAGCCCGAGCACTAGCGCGGTCAGCATCTTGACGGTGATGTACGCCACCGACGAGAACGGCGTCAGTCGCAGCTGGCGGCTCCATCCGGCCGCGCGCTCGATCGAGACCATGGCCCCGGCGTAGGTCGTCGCCAGGACCCCGCCGTACAGCGCCATGCTGATCATGACGAATGCGGCGACATTACCGCGGCCGTCCCGAAGCAACGCATATGACTTGTTCAGCCCGAAGATCAGGAAGAACACGACGGGGAACACTGTCGAGATGATCACGGTGCGCCGGTTGCGCATCAGCCGCCGTATCTCGATCCCGAGCACCGTCACGTTCATGCCGCCTAGCCCGGGAGCTCGGCGGGTAGCCAGATCGGGTGCGGGAACCGACGGGGCGGTCATCGCGATCCTCCTGTGACGTTGTCGTTGCTGCCGGGCTCATCGCTGGTCAGGGCGATGAAGGCATCCTCCAGGGCGCGTGCGACGATCTCCAGGTCCCTAGCCGGCGTGCTGGTCAGCAGGTACCTGGCCACCGCGTCACTGTCGCCCGAGTGCACAACCACGCTGTCACCGCGCACCTCGACGCTGTCGACTCCGGGAATGCCGCGCAGCGTCGCCTCGTCCGCGCCGGGCAGCGTGGCACGTACGGTCCGGCCTGCGGCAAGCGACTTGACTTCCGCTGCGGTGCCATCGGCGACGATCTTGCCATGACGCAGCAGGATAATCCGGTCGGCGTACTCGTCGGCCTCCTCTAGGTAGTGCGTCGCGAAAAGTACCGTCCGGCCAAGCTCGGCGTCCTGCCGGATCGAGGCCCAGAAGCTGCGCCGGCCCTCGACATCCATACCAGTAGTCGGCTCGTCGAGGATAAGCAGCTCCGGGTCGGACAGCAGGGCCATGGCGAAGCGCAGCCGCTGCTGCTCACCACCGGAGCACTTGCCGACCTTCCGGTCGGCGATGCCTGCGATGCCCGCCCGCTTCAGGACCTCCGCCACGGGCACGCTGTGCGAGAACAGGCTGGCCGTGTACTTGGCGGTCTCCTCGACCGTCAGGTCCTTGAGCAGTCCGCCGGTCTGCATCACCGCGGAGATCAGACCGCGGTTAATGGCCTGACGCGGTTGCAGGCCGTAGACCGACACCTCGCCCGACGTCGGCTGGGACAGGCCAAGAATCACATCGATCGTCGACGTCTTGCCTGCCCCGTTCGGGCCGAGGAACGCAACGATTTCTCCTGGAGCCACATTCAGGTCGATGCCCTTGACCGCCTCGACGGAGCCGAAGCTCTTGTGCACGCCCATGAGCTCAATGGCCAGCGGCTGTGCGCCGCTAGACGCTCGGGGCTCCTTTCCGGAGCCCACGTTAGTCATTATCATGGCCATGATTGTCGCATGCACCGGTAGCCGGCCCCCGAGACGACGGTCATGACAATCGCATGACAATTGTCAGGGGCACCGAACCGGTGCCGAGCGCATCCGGCTCATGTCGGCGCGCGGAGAGGCCGTTATGCCGTATCAGCGAGCGCGGCCACCTCTGCCGCCGTCGGCCGGGCCGGATGAAAGTCACTCTCGCGCAGCATATGCGCGACAAGCCGGGCGGCAGGCAGCGGCAGGCGGCCGGGATTGGCGACGAGGTACCAGTCGCGATGCAGCGGCGTTCCCGGCACCGGAAGCTCGGCGAGGCGGCCGGCTGCCAGTTCCTGCGTGATGGCGTCACGGGACACAAGGGTGACGCCCAGTCCGACCACGGCAGACTCCCGGATCGCGCCGTTGGATCCGACGGTCAGCATCGGCGGCGTAATCTCCAGGCCGGCGAGCAGGGCCTCAGTGGTCGCGCGCGTGCCGGACCCTGGTTCGCGCAGCAGCCATGCCTGGCGCGATAGCCAGCGCAGCAGCCCGGCGGCGCCGGATTCGGCGACAAGATCTGGCGAGCCCACGACGACCAGCTCGTGCGCACGGACGGCGTGCACCCGCACATCGCTTCCTGGCTCCGGCCGGCCAGCCAGGGCCAGATCGACCTGATGACGCTCCAGCAGGGTGCTGACACGGGCCCGGTTACCGGCTTCGAGCAGCACGCCCGTGCCCGGATTGAGCCGGCGAAAGCCGCTGAGCAGGCCGGGAACAATCTGCTCAGCGGCCGTGGTGACTGCCGCGATGCGGAGCTCTCCTCGCTCGGGATCGGCGGCAGCGACGGCCGCCAGGCGAGCTTCATCGAGGAGACCGAGGACACGATGTACGTAAGCGGCATAGGCTTCACCAGCGCTCGTCAGGCGAAGGCCGCGACCGGCCGGGCCGACCAGCTGGACCCCGAGAGACCGCTGCATGGCGGCCAGGGATGCCGATACCGCCGCCTGCGTGACCACGAGCCGCTCGGCGGCCGCGCGGACCGATCCGGTCTCGGCCACGGCGAGGAAGGTGCGGAGCTGATTCAGCGTCAGGACGGGCTCCAGCGGGCGCAGGTAAATCCTCAACCGGTAGGTTATTGATCATAACTTACTCTTAAGCTCCGGGTAGAGTATGCGGAGGCGGTGCAAGTGACAGACGGTGGGCGCTGGATTGACGTGGCGCCCGAGCGGCTGGCCGGCTGGCTGGACACGTTCGCGCAGCGTCATGGCCAGGCGGCCACGGAGCCCGGCCCCGCGGTCATGACGTTCCGGGCGGCAGACGGAGCGGTTGCGCAGTGCCATGTACCGTTCCCGCCGCTCGCGGACGCCACGTCCGCCGGGGCGCAGCAGATAGCCGCGCACGCCGCCGCCGGCCGCACGGTCGGAGTGCTCCTTGTCCGCCTCGGCGGCTACGCGGCCGGTGTGTTCACCGGCCCCGGCGCCCAGCTCGCCGCATCGAAGGTCGGTTCCCGCCTGGTGCACGGGCGCAACGCCGCCGGCGGTACCTCCCAGCACCGTTTCGCGCGGCGCCGGGAGAAGCAGGCGGCTGAAGCGCTGGCCGCCGCGGCAGACACGGCCGCGGCGGTTCTTGGCCCGTACGCGGGGAAGCTCGACGCTGTGGTGCTCGGGGGAGACCGGCGCGCAATTGCCGGCCTGCGCGATGACCCGCGTCTCGCGTCTTACTTCGAACTGGCCGTCGAGCGGTTCCTCACGGTGCCGGACCCGAGGCTGGCGGTGCTGCGCGGCGCCCCGCGACTGTTCCGCGCGGTGCGGATCCGGCTGCTCGACCCGCCAGCGGGCGGGTCGAGCCCGCCGGCCAGCTGACTTGCCAGACCGCGGGTCACTGCCCGACCGGCTTACGGCGCGCGAGGGCAGGCTGACCCGGCGTGGTGAGCGCCCTGGCGAGGAAGTCGAGCTGGATGAGCAGCAGCTTCTCGGCAATGGTCTCCTCGAAGGGGCTACGGGTAACACCGGGCAGCCGCGCCTCCGTAGGAGTCAACGAGGACGGGCAGGGGCGCCGCGCCCGGTTTGTGCCAGGACGGCAGGAACAGCGCGCTGCGGATCTGACGTTCGCCGGCCCGCAGCAGCTCGGCCCTGAGGTCAAGCCGGGGAGCCTGCGCCGTGCTCGCTATGCGGCAGGCGGATGAGCTCGCGTACCGCACCATGACCGTCGTGCCGGGCTGGTCGAGGGCCTGCCGGCAGATAATCGTCGTTCCCCCGGCACGGTGGCCGGCATGGACTCCAGGCTCGGTCGTGACGCGATCAAGCCCGCCGCCGGTCGCATAGGTCCACAGGTGCCTCTCAGGCTGGTCCGTGGACGCGGCGAACAGCACGATATCCCCGTCGACGTCGAGGATCTCGCGTACCTGAAGGTCACCGGGGGTGACGGGCTCGCCGTCCACGATCAGCCGGCGGGCTCGGCCCCGGTCGCAGGCCCAGATCAGCGCGCCCGATGCGGTGTACCGGGGAATCCCGGGGACCAGGCTGATCCAGTCGGAGTCGGTGGTTCTAAGATCGGGTCATGGCATCCGCGGCCACGCCCTTCGACTACCACGGCGCACTGGTGGTGGTCGAGACCGGCGCCGGTGAGATCGTCTTCATCCACCCGCCTGGCGGTCCTCCCGAGGCCCCGGCATCGCTGCCGAGCGACCCCTGTGAGCCGGGGGAGGCGCCCGGGGACGCCGCGGTGCGCATGGCCAGGGAGATGACCGGGCTCGAGATCGCCATTGTCAGGGAGTTCGTGACGTTCATCCAGGAAGGAACCCCGACCGGCACGATGCGCGCGCACGGCTACATTGCCCGTGTCACGGGCGGCGCGTTGACTGAGGACGGCCCTGAGGGCCCGGCACGGGCGTACTCGCTGGACGCTCTTCCCGCGATCATGCCTATCCGGGTGGCCAACCAGCGAGTGCTCGATGCTTACCTTGAACAGTGCGGGCGCAATTGCCAAGCTCAGTAACATTTAACTTTAGCACTCTAGCGTGCCGCCTCGACCCGGCTCCGGCGGCCCGGACAGCGACTTCACGAACCGCAACACCACATTCATGACCTGGAATCTGATGCCACCTGGCCCGCATCCTCAAGGATGCGGGCGGGATCCCGGCGCACGGAAATCAGCGCTCCGAATGGGATGCCGGTTCGACTTCGACAATCCCGACTACCCAAGACAGCCATAACCTCTTGGCGCCCGCCGCTGCCGCTCGGGTAAACTTGGCGGCATGCAACCGCTCATCTCATGACGGAACACCCCTGAAGAGGGGTGAAGTGGGCCTGCTGGTATCCCTTTTATTCCGTTATGGAGCGATTCCCCATGATTACGGCCAACAATCTTGAGCTGCGCGCGGGCGCGCGCCTGCTGCTGGAGGCGGCCACCTTCCAGGTCGCCGCCGGCGACAAGATCGGCCTGGTCGGCCGCAACGGGGCCGGCAAGACGACACTCGCTCGGGTGCTGGCGGGGGAGGGCGCGCCGGCGGCCGGCGAGGTCAGCGGCGGCGGCTCCGTCGGCTACCTGCCGCAGGACACCAGGGTCGGCAATCTCGAGGCGCTGGCGATGGACCGCGTGCTGTCGGCGCGCGGTCTGGATGCGCTGATGACCGGCATGCGCGAGGCCGAGGCCGCGATGGCCGACACCGACCCCGGCAAGCGAGATGCCGCCGTGCGCCGGTACGGCCACCTGGAGGAGCGGCTCACCGTGCTGGGCGGGTACGCGGCCGAGTCCGAGGCGGCGTCCCTCGCCTCCAGCCTGGGCCTGCCGCAGAAGGTCCTCAGGCAGCCGCTGCGCACGCTGTCCGGCGGCCAGCGGCGGCGGATAGAGCTGGCCAGGATCCTGTTCGGCGGCTCGGAGACACTGCTGCTCGACGAGCCCACCAACCACCTCGACGCCGACTCGGTGTTCTGGCTGCGCGATCACCTGCGGACGTTCCGCGGCGGCCTCGTGGTGATCAGCCACGATACGGCGCTGCTGGAGAATGTGGTCAACAAGGTCTTTCACCTTGATGCCGACCGCTCCGTCCTCGATATCTACAGCCTGGGCTGGAAGGCCTACCTGGACCAGCGCGAGACCGACGCCCGGCGGCGCCGGCGGGAGCGGGTCAACGCCGAGCGTCAGGCCACGACGCTGCAAACCCAGGCGGACAAGATGCGGGCCAAGGCGACCAAGGCCAGGGCCGCCCAGAGCATGCAAAAACGCGCGGAGAAACTGCTCGCCGGGGTCAGTGCCGACCGCCGCGCGGACCGGGTCGCGCGACTGCGGTTCCCGGTACCCGCCCACTGCGGCAAGACGCCGCTGACCGCCCAGGGACTGACCAAGTCCTACGGGTCGCTCGAGGTCTTCGCCGACGTCGACATGGCCGTCGACCGGGGATCGCGGGTGGTGATCCTCGGGCTCAACGGGGCGGGCAAGACGACGCTGCTGCGGCTGCTGGCCGGGGTCGAGGAGCCGGACACTGGCGAGGTGGTGCCGGGACATGGCCTGCGGCTCGGCTACTACGCCCAGGAGCACGAGATGCTCGACAACGACCGGAGCGTGCTGGAGAACATGCGCTCGGCCTCGCCTGAGCTGAGCCAGGCAGACCACCGCGGCATCCTGGGCTCGTTCCTGTTCTCCGGCGACGACGTGGCCAAGCCGGCCGGCGTCCTTTCCGGCGGGGAGAAGACCAGGCTCGCGCTGGCCCTGCTGGTGGTGTCCGGCGCGAACGTGCTGCTGCTCGACGAGCCGACCAACAACCTCGACCCCGGCAGCAGGGCCGAGATCCTGTCGGCGTTCCGGCGCTACCAGGGAGCGATTGTCCTGGTGACCCACGATGAGGGCGCCGTCGAGGCATTGCAGCCCGAGCGAGTGGTCCTGCTGCCGGACGGGGTGGAGGACGCATGGAGCGATGAGCTCACCGACCTGGTCGCGCTCGCCTGAGCACGGCCCGGCTGGAGCACCGCCGGCTGCGCCCCGTGTTGCTGGTGAGTGCCTTGTGACGGTCGGGCGAGGATCCACTGAGGGCTCGGCAGAAGCCCATTAAAGGCTTCCGCAAAAAGAAGAGATCTTTTGCAGTCGTGTGGGTAGCCGATCACGAGCTAATGCGTGATCATTGCGTAGACGGTAACGCAGCGGTCACTTCAGCTCACTGGGAGGTACGCGTGACCGAAACCCTCAAGAAAGGCACCCGAGTGACCGGTGCCGACCGCACGAAGCTGGCGGCGGATCTCAAGAAGAGATACAACGCCGGAGAGAGCATTCGCTCTCTGGCTGCATCGACAGGCAGGTCGTACGGGTTCATTCACCGGATCCTGACTGAAACCGGGGTATCGCTGCGCGGTCGCGGCGGCGCAACCCGGGGGAAGGGCAAGTCCAAGCACTGACCCGCTGCGCGCCCGGAAACAGTCCCAGATGCGGCGGCCGGCCCACTCACGGCTGCCGCACCGCACGTCCTATTCGCCAGACGACCGGCATAGCTGCCGGTCTCCGGTTTTCTTGTGCTGCGTCTGCTGCGACTCCAGGAGGAAAGCGTGACCATCAGCCCCGCTGAACTCGCCAGCAGCGGGCTGCAGTTCGAGATCGACGATGCCGTCGCTACCGTGACCCTCAACCGGCCCGAGCGCCGCAATGCGATGACGCCGGGCATGTGGCACGGCCTGGCCGCCATCGGCGGCTCGCTGCCGCCGCGGGTCCGCGTCGTGGTGGTGCGCGGCGCCGGATCCTCGTTCTCCTCCGGGATCGACCTGCGCATGTTCTCCGCCGAGGGCGTGCCAGGCGAGGAGCCGGTTCCCAGTGCAGCTGATCCAGGCTTCGAGCAGTGGATCACTGGGGTCCAGGCAGGATTCCTCTGGCTCCGCGACCCCGCCATCGTGTCGGTGGCCGCCGTGCAGGGACACGCTATAGGAGCAGGATGCCAGCTCGCGCTCGCCTGCGACCTGCGCGTTCTCGCAGATGACGCCAGGATGTGCGTGAAGGAGCCTGCTCTCGGGCTGGTTCCCGACCTGACGGGCACAAAGCCACTTGTCGACATAGTGGGCCTGCCCAGGGCCATCGAGCTCTGCCTGACCGCGCGCACCGTCGATGCGCACGAGGCCATCCAGCTGCGGCTCGCCGAGCTTGTGGTCTCGCCCGCCGAGATGGACGGGGCCGTGGCGGACCTGGTCGCCGCGCTGCTGGCCACCGACGCGGCCGCCTCCCGTGCGACCAAGGAGCTGCTGATCCAGGCGGCCGGGAATACCCTGGAGCAGCAGGCCGCCGCGGAGCGCCGGGCTCAGGCCGCGCTGCTCGCGGCACGGCTCGCCCGCTGACAGGTGGCAGGCCGGCGCCCGCTGACCGCCGCCCGCCGGTACTGCGGCAGTTCGCCGTCAGCTAACAGGGGAAGTTCTGCCCCGGCCCGGAGGTTCGTGCGTTCATGAGTGCCAGCAACTGGCGGGCGATGCATTCGTTCACGCGGGACAGGGCCATTACCCGCCAGCAGCTCAAGCCGGGCACGATCCGCAGGATCGCGTCCTACGCGCGGCCCTACCGGCTCTGGCTCATCCTCTTCCTGTTCCTGACCTCGCTGGACGCGGTGGTCACCGTGGCCATCCCGCTGCTGCTCCGGGAGCTGATCGACAAGGGCATCCTGCCCAGGGACGCCGGGGTCGTCCTCGCGGTCGCCGGAACCGTGGCGGGCCTGGCCCTCTTCGACGCGCTCCTGTCCATCGGCCAGCGCTGGTACTCCTCGCGGATCGGCGAAGGACTCATCTACGACCTGCGCACACAGGTGTTCCGGCACGTGCAGCGCCAGCCGATCGCGTTCTTCACCAGGGCCCAGACCGGCTCGCTCGTCAGCAGGCTGAACAGCGACGTCATCGGCGCGCAGCAGGCGCTGACCTCGACCCTGTCGTCCGTGGTCTCTAACGTGCTTTCCCTGATCCTCGTACTCGCGGTGATGGTCGCGCTGTCCCCGCTTGTCACTGTCGTCGCCCTGGTGCTGCTGCCGATGTTCATCATCCCGGCCAGGCTGGTCGGACGCAGGCTGCAGCGCCTCACCAGGGAGTCGATGCAGCTCGACGCCGCGATGGGCTCGACCATGACCGAGCGCTTCAACGTCGCGGGCGCCATGCTCGTGAAGCTCTACGGCCGTCCCGAGGAGGAAGCGGACGTCTTCGCGGGCAGAGCCGCCCGCGTCCGCGATATCGGCGTGCTCACCGCCATGTACGGCGGGGCGCTGTTCATCGCGCTCACCCTGCTTGCCTCCATGGCCACCGCGATCACCTACGGCCTCGGCGGCAGCCTCGTCATTCATCACGTCATCCAGCTCGGCACGCTGGTCGCGCTGGCCGCACTGCTCGGCCGCCTGTACGGGCCGATCACCGCGCTGTCCAACGTGCAGGTCGACGTGATGACCGCCCTGGTCAGCTTCGACCGGGTCTTCGAGGTTCTCGACCTGAAGCCGCTGATCGAGGAGCGGCCGGACGCCGTCGCGCTGCCGCGGCACGCCGCGGTCGGCGACGGCGCCACGGTCGTCGAGGCGGCTCCGGAAATCCAGCTCGACCACGTATCGTTCCGCTATCCGGCCGCGAGCGAGGTGTCGCTCGCCTCGCTGGAGTCGATCGCGCTGCCCGCGCCCGAGCACGCGGAGCCGGGCACGGACGTGCTCACCGACGTGAGCTTTCGCGCTCCGGCCGGCCAGCTCACCGCCCTGGTCGGGCCGTCGGGCGCGGGGAAGACCACGATCACCCACCTGGTGGCCAGGCTGTATGACCCGCGCGCGGGTACGGTGCGCATCGGCGGCTTCGACCTCAGGGACGTCACCCAGGACTCGCTGCACGACGTGGTCGGCGTCGTCACGCAGGACGCGCACATGTTCCACGACACCATCCGCGCCAACTTGGCATACGCCAAGCCCGACGCCTCGGAGCAGGACCTGACCAGCGCCTGCGAGGCAGCGCAGATCTGGGACCTGATCTCGGCGCTTCCCGACGGCCTCGACACCGTCGTCGGGGACCGTGGCTACCGGCTTTCCGGCGGAGAGAAGCAGCGGATCGCGTTGGCAAGGTTGCTGCTGAAGGCGCCGTCGGTCGTCGTGCTCGACGAGGCCACCGCCCACCTGGACTCCGAGTCCGAGGCAGCCGTGCAGCGCGCGCTGAAGACCGCCCTGGCCGGGCGGACCTCGCTGGTGATCGCGCACCGGCTGTCGACCATCCGGGAGGCCGACCAGATCCTGGTCATCGATGCCGGGCAGGTCCGGGAGCGCGGCAGGCACGAGGAGCTGCTGGCCGCGGGCGGGCTGTACGCCGAGCTCTACCGCACCCAGTTCGCCCGCCAGGAGCCCGCCGCCCTGCTCTGACGAGCATGCGGGTCATCCATAACCACGCCTGTTCCTGATCAGCTTCTTTTGGCGTACGACGATGCCGAGCAGTTGCCGGGCACCAGCCACGGTCTGCATCTGCGCCGATGCGCTGCCATGTGAGCATGGACGGAGAACCGCGGGTCCGATCCAGGGCCGCGATGACTGGCTCACTGCGCGTCTGGGGCCGGCGTCCCTGGCTCCTAGTGCCGTTCCTCCGGAAAGTCCGCCTGCCCTAGGGCTCTCGTATCCGCGGGCAGGCCGCATCTCCATGTGCGGGAACCGGCGATGGTCCGCGACGTCGAGTACATCGGCCGAGCTTGCCCGCTTCACCGCGGCCGAGCCGCAGTGCGACAAGCGATGGCGGCCGGCTGTTGAGTTCCTGAAGGAGTATCACCGGGAGCGGTAGGGGCGCGTCAGCGACTGCTCGCGGATGCACCAGGATCGGCCGGGCGCGACGGACGCCGCGCACGGCAAGCCACGAGAACCGGTAGATGCGCGGGCTTTATATCGTCAAGGCATGCGGGTACACGAGATGATCGTGGCGGAGCGGCAGCACATGGCCGATCTGTTCGCCAGCCTGAGCGAGGAGCAACTGGCGCGGCAGAGCTTGTGCGACGCATGGACTGTCCACGAAGTCGGCGCGCATCTGGTGACCTACCTGCGCTTCGGGCAGCTGAAGATCTACCTGTGCATGATCGTATACGCCGGGGACTTCGCACCCGGCAATGAACGGCTCGCCCGCATGTACGCGCGGCGCTCCACAACAGACCTGGTCGGCTGCTTGCGCCGTCACGCCACGGCCAAGACCACGGTCCCCAGGTCCGGATACGACCCCGTGCTGGCCGACCTCGTCCTGCATGACCTGGACGTCAGGATCCCGCTCGCAATCGACCGGGTTATCCCGGAGGATTGTCTGGCGGTGGCCTTCCACCATCTGGCCACCGTGCCGAGCCCCGGCTTCGCCGTCGGCGGCCGGCTCAGCGAGCTGCGATTCGAGGCTGTCGACACCGGATGGACGTCCGGCCACGGCGCGCTGGTACGCGGGGACGCCGAAGCGATCGTCCTGGCGATGGCCGGACGCACCGCCGCCTTGCCGCGGCTGAACGGGGACGGCGTGGCCATACTCAGCGAACGAGTGAACCAGGCGTCGCGGGTACCCGTGCCCCAGCGGCTGATGAAGATGGCCACGACCGTTCTCCGCCCGTCCCCGCGCCGGGCACGCCACCTAGGTCCGCCGACGGTGAAGTCGTCATCGCCAGGCGGATGAGCGCGCAAGGATTACCTCCGCAGCGCCGGGCGGCCTGGACCATTCTGGAGACTGCGATGACAAGCCTTCTCTGTGCTGGACCTGTGTTATCAGCGTTCACCTTTTGACGGTGCCCGGGTGCCGGTGCCCAGCGGTAACGCTGGCTGATTGGGATGGCAACAGCGATCGCGCTGGATGCGAGGCGGTGGCCTGAGGCGCGACTTCTCCGCCCGCACCGCCTACCAGAGGTTAGCCATCCGGGCACCGGCGGCCGGCATGAGGGCGATATCCCGGTCACCCTCGACAGCGCCACCGGTTACGAACTCCACGACCGCACGGGCACGTGACGCCGGCCCTGCGTGCTCAGCCGGGGTTTACGGTGGCCTGCCGGCATGTGATGATCTCCGCGTGTCCTACACGAGCGTAGCTGAGCCGCGGCTTCTGGCGGTCAGCGATCTGCATGTGGGGTTTCCCGAGAACCGGACGATTGCCGAGAACCTCCGGCCGGAGTCAGCGTCGGACTGGCTGATCGTGGCAGGCGACATCGGAGAGCTAGTAGGGGACATCAGGTGGGTGCTCGGTATGCTCAGCGAGCGCTTCGCCAAGGTGGTGTGGGTACCAGGGAATCACGAGCTGTGGACGCACCGGCTTGATCCGGTCCAGCTCCGGGGGCAGGAGCGGTACCTGCACCTGGTGGAACTATGCCGAGGGCTGGGCGTGGTCACCCCGGAGGATCCCTACCCGGTCTGGGCTGGCACGGGCGGGCCGGCCGTGATCGTCCCGATGTTCTTGCTGTACGACTACTCGTTCCTGCCGGACGGCGCGGTGAGCAAGGCCGAGGGACTGCAGCGCGCCTACGCGGCGGGGGTGGTGTGCACCGACGAGATAATGCTGCATCCCGACCCGTATCCGAGCCGGGAGGCATGGTGCCAGGCCCGCGTGGCGGTGACCGAGCGGCGTCTTGCGGGCCTGCCGCCTGGTGCACGGACCGTCCTGGTGAACCATTTCCCGCTGGTCCGTGAGCCTACGGCGATCCTGCGTTACCCGGAGTTCGCGCAGTGGTGCGGCACAACTCGCACCGCCGACTGGCATCTGCGGTTCGGGGCCGAGGCGGTCGTCTACGGTCATCTGCACATTCCCCGAACGACCTGGTATGACGGGGTGCGGCATGAGGAGGTGTCCCTCGGCTACCCCAGGGAATGGGGCCGCCGCAGCGCCGCGCCCGTCATCCCGCGTCAGATCCTTCCGGCGCCAGCCCGGTAACCAGCGGCGCAGACCGGGCCAACCGAGGGTGCTCCTCATCACCTCGGGATCGGATGCCTGACGCTGTCACTTTTCCTGACCTGAGCGCGGCCTGGACCTGCCCGGTTCCTTCGTGCCCGCCGCCGCCGGTAGAGGTAGACGCCGGCGGAGATCAGGATCGCCAGACCAGGGCCGCCATGGACGGCTATCACCCCAGGCAGACTCCGGCCTCCCCAGTCATCCCGGCCCGGCAGACATCGGCCAGCTGGCCGATGTCTGCCTCCCCGGCCGGGGACAGTCCGCCCGCGGCGCCGCGGCGCCGCGGTAGCGGATCAGGGCCGGTTCGGGTCGGGGTGCACAGTGAGGAATACCGACCACGCTGGCGCGGACGGGTCCTCCGGGCGATCGGCGAAGTCATCCAGGAGGCCACGGAGCCGGGCACGGAACTCGGCCATGTCGGCGGGGGACAGGCGCAGGCCGAGCCGGGCAGTGTCCACCTCGGCCGCCGGGACGAGGGCAACCTCCTCCAGGAAGGTGTCGAGCATCGACCGGTCCATCGCGGGCGTGCTGAGCCGCCAGGACTTCTTCGTGGCCAGATAGGGGATCTCGCGCGCCCCCCGCGTGCCGCGCCGCTCCGCCTGCGGTTCGAGAAAGCCGGTCCGGACGAGCGTCCTGATGTGGTGCAGGATGGTCGCCGGATCGCGGCCGAGAGTCTCGGCGATCTCCTTATTCGTGCGCCCTTCGCCCAGGCAGATGCGCAGGATCCGCAGCCGGAGCGAGGACGCGAGTGCCTTCGCCTCCTCGTCGGTCGCCGGCCGGCGTTCATTCATGCCCGACAGCCTAGACGAGTGATTGACAAACCTCAATCACTCGCTCACGATAGCTTTCATGAACGATGCGGAGGTTGATCCCGGCCGCCCCCCGCGCCGTGGTGGGCTGTGGCACCACCTCGAATTCCGGCGGCTGTGGATCGGCGAGACTGTCAGCCAGTTCGGCACGATGGTCAGCCAGCTGGCGCTGCCGCTGGTCGCGATCTTGATGGTGCATGCGTCGACGTTCGAGGTCGGCCTGCTGACCGCGTTCGAGACTGCGGCGTTCCTCGTCGTCGGGCTCCCGGCCGGCGCGTGGGTGGACCGCATGCGATTTCGCTGGGTGCTGATCCTCAACGACCTGATCCGCGCGGCCGTCCTAGGATCAATCCCGCTCGCGCAGCTCATGGGAGTGCTGACGATCGGGCAGCTGTACGTGGTCGCGCTCGTCACCGGGCTCAGCACCGTGTTCTTCGACGTGGCCTATCAGTCTTACCTGCCCCAGCTTGTCGACCGGAGGCTGCTGGTCGAAGGCAACGCCAAGCTGCAGGGCAGCGAATCGGTCAGCCAGATCGCCGGCCCGAGCATCGGCGGCCTGCTGATCCAGGCACTCACGGCTCCCTACGCGGTGCTTATCGACGCGCTGAGCTTCCTCTGGTCCGCCGGGTGGATCATCGCGATCAAGGCCCGGCCGCCCAGGCCCGAGCGCGAGCCGGACCGGCACCTGCGCCGTGAGATCGGCGAGGGGCTACGGTTCGTGCTCGGCAGCCGGCTGCTGCGCGCGATCGCGATGTGCACCGGATCGTCCAACCTGTTCAGCTCGATGACCCTGGCCGTGATCTACGTCCTGCTCGCGCGCGACCTGCACGTCTCGCCGGGCATCATCGGCCTGATCACCTCGACGTCCGCGATCGGGGGCCTGACCGGCTCGCTGGTCGCGAGCAGGTTCGCCGCCAAGGTCGGCCAGGGCCCGGCCATCTGGATCTCGGCGGCGGCGGTCGGGCCGTGCAGCTTCGTCGCCCCGTTCGTGCACCGCGACTGGACGCTCGTGCTCCTCGCAGTGGCCCAGATCGCGATGTGGATGGGCACCGTCGTCTACAACATCACCCAGGTCAGCTTCCGCCAGGGCCTGTGCCCGCCCGCGCTGCTCGGCCGGATGAACGCGACGATGCGCTTCCTGGTGTGGGGCACGATGCCGCTCGGGGCGCTTCTCGGCGGCGTGCTCGGCTCCACGATCGGAGTGCGGGAGACCCTGCTCGTGGTGGCCGTCGGCGAGGCGCTGGCGTTCCTGCCGGTCTTCCTATCGCCGCTGCGGCGAATGCGCGAGCTCCCGTCCTACGAAGATCCCGTCCTAGGCAATGAGACGAGCGACCCGTCACCGGGAGTACGAGCTAGGGCTCGGTTACGGCGGCGACGCGGCGATCACGGGCCAGTGGGAGGCGGAGCATTCGTGTCAGGGCTGGCAAGCGCGCCGATCTGAAGACGCCACGAGTGCGCGGAAGCCGGATTCGCGATAAGCATCGGTACGGTGTCGCTTGCGCCGTCGGCAAAGGCAATCCGCACGGTCACATATGCGTCGTCTGTTTGGTCCGGCACGAACGTGGCGGTGGCCACGCCCCCGCGCGCGTCGGCCGCATGCGCGAACTGGGCGGTGCAGCAGCGGAGACCGTCGACCGTACTCCGGTCAGGCCCCGTAGCCGACCCGGCGCAGGTCCATGCCGGCCACCTGCTCGACCTCCGCGAGCTGCCCGGCGGTGAGCAGCCGCCGCCAGCCGCCGGCCTCGACGGCCGGCTGCCACGCGCCGGGCCCGCGGGTCAGCCCGCGCAACCGGATCGGGCTGATGTCGGCGCCGATGAACTCGGCGACGGCATCCGCCGTCGCCTCCGGCTGGCGGATCAGCTGCTCGTAGCGCAGCGTGGTCAGCTGCTCGGCCGACATGCTGCTGCGCAGCCGCGCCATCGTGCGCACGGATCCCCGCCAGCGCATGGAGCACTTGCCCGCCACGGACAGGCCGGGCCAGGCTGCCTGATCAACGTCGGTCTCGATGCCGAAGAACGGATTGGGGAACTCGGTCTCCACGTTGGTGCTGCCGTGCTTGAACCAGGCCATCGTCTCGGCATCGGCAAGCATCGCGGCCACGACATCCCGGCCGTCCCTGATCAGCTGCACCAGGCGGGCGTCCGGAAATGCCTCCACGAGCGACTCGGCGCAGTACATCAGGTCCGGGCTGGCGTCACCATACCTGGCGATGTCACGCTCGGCGATGCAGGTGCCCGCCCCATTGACGCCGCCCGCCTGCCGGCACAGCGCCGAGCAATCCAGGCAGCCATGCGCGGTGACCTGCCAGGCCTGGGCGAACGCATCGCGCAGCACGGTCACCGCTGCCTCGCCCCGGCCCCGCTGGATGGAGGGGCTGCGCGCGAACGCGTAGACGACGCTCAGCACGGCCCGCTGGCCGATCGTCACATGGAACCCCGCGGACTGCTTCAGCGCGCGGGCGAGCAGGTCCGCTCCCGAGTGCGGAGCGCCGATGACGAAGACCGGCTGGCGGACCTTGCGGCCGTTGACGACCATGATGTGCGGGCGCTGTGACATGGCTGCCCATAGTGTCGCACTGCACGGCGGTGCTCAGGCCACTACCCGGCGATCATGCCGGGGCATCGCGGGCGATGCGGCGGCAGTCGCGGACACGGCCCGTTCGGGATCGGAATTTAGGGTTTCTTCTTGTCTTTTCCCGCTGTCCGGCGGCAATGATGACCCTGGTGGTTCTCCAGGTTGAGCGCGGACTGGATCAGGGGCATGTGACTGAAGGCCTGCGGCATGTTGCCGACCAGCCGCTTGTACCGGGGGTCATACTCCTCACTCAGCAGCCCGACATCATTGCGCAGCGCCAGCAGCCGCTCGAACAACTCGACCGCCTCGTCGTACTCGCCGATCATGTGCAGCGCGTTGACGAGCCAGAAACTGCAGGCCAGGAAGGCGCCCTCGCCTCCAGGCAGCCCGTCGACGCTCGCCTGCCTGCCCGGAGCCGCGGGCGGCGGCTGCGAGTACCTGAGCACCAGGCCATCGCGCACCAGCTCGCGCTGGATCGTGCGCACCGTCGAGACGACCCTCGGATCACCTGCCGGCAGGAACCCGACCTCGGGTATCAGCAGCACGGCCGCGTCGAGCTCGGTGCTCCCGTAGTACTGCGTGAACGTGCCGCGCTCGGCGTCGTACCCCCGCTCGCACACCTCGGCGTGAATGCGGTCGCGCGCCGCCCGCCACCGTGCCTCGGAGCCCGGCCGGCCGAGCTCGGCGACACGGGTCGCGCGGTCGAAGGCAACCCAGGCCATCACCTTGGAGTGGACGAAGTGCCGCTGCGGGCCGCGCACCTCCCAGATGCCCTCATCGGGCTGGCTCCAGTTCCTCTCCAGGAAGCGCAGCAGCGCCCGCACCAGGCTCCAGGTGTGATTGTCGAATCGCAGGCCCGCCTCCCGGCCGAGCGTGATCGCGTCGATCACCTCGCCGTACACGTCCAGCTGGCGCTGGCCGACGGCGGCATTGCCGATCCGCACCGGCGCGGAGCCCTCGTAGCCTCCAAGCCAGTCGGCCACCCATTCATCGAGCCTGCGCTCGCCCGCCACCCCGTACATGATCTGGACGTCACTCGGATCGCCGGCGATCGCGCGGCCCAGCCACTCGCGCCAGTCGGAGGCCTCGCTGGTATAGCCGGTCCGCAGCAGCGCCTCGAGGGTGATGGTCGCGTCCCGCAGCCAGCAGTACCGGTAGTCCCAGTTGCGGACCCCGCCGATGTCCTCGGGCAGGGAGGTCGTCGGCGCCGCCACGATGCCGCCGGTCGGAGCGTAGGTGAGGGCCTTGAGCGTGATCAGAGACCGGACCACGGCGTCGCGGTACTTGCCGTGGTAGGTGCATGTGGCCACCCAGTCGGCCCAGAAGGTTCTGGTCTGCGCGAGCGCGTGCTCGGCGTCGAGCACCGGGGGCGCGGGGAGGTGCGATGACGTCCAGGTGAACACGAACGGCACCCGCTCGCCTGCCCGGACCATGAAGCTCGCCTCATGCGCCATGTTGTGGCCGATCAGGCGGACCGGGGTGCGCAGCCAGGCCGAGTCGGGCCCGGCGACCGCCACGACGCTGTGATCGATCCGGCGCACCCAGGGCACGACCTTGCCGTAGCCAAAGCGCACCCGGAACACGCACTCCATCTCGACGGCGCCCTCGACGCCCTCCACGATCCGGACCAGGACAGGAGCCTCGCCGGGCTGCGGCAGCATGAAGTCGAGCACGCGGACGGTGCCGCCGACGGTCCGCCACTGCGTCTGGAGGATCAGCGTGTCGCCCTGATAGCTCCTGGTTGACCCGCTCTGCCGGCCGCCGGGGACCCGGGATGCGGTGGGGGCCACCAGCCACTGCCCGTTGTGCGCATCGCCGAGCAGCGCCGCGAAGCAGGCCGGGGAGTCGAAGCGCGGCACGCACAGCCAGTCGGCGGAGCCATCGCGGCCGATCAGCGCGGCCGAGTGCATGTCGCCGACGAGAGCGTAGTCCTCGATGAGCCCGGCCATGAGTCCTCCCGATTTCAGCAGATCCCGGCGGCAAGCGAGACCAGCCTTGCATGCGGCCGCGGCCGCGGCGGAACCTTGGCCCCTGCGGCGCGCATCCGGCCGCCGCACGTAAGCTGGCCGCTGTGTCAGGACCAGACTCAGACATCCGGCGCGCACTCCGGGCCGGGGCGGCCGGGGCGGCCATCGTGCTCTCGCTCGCGCTGGCCAGCTGCGCCAAGTTCGATGCGGCCCTCGGGCAGCAGTGGGCCGTGGTGCACTTCAAGGCGCACACCCCGGTCTCGACCTTGCTGAAGGTCAGGACCGCGTGCTCGCACGTGCCCAACGTGCGCGCCGAGAATCTGCCCAAGGCACGCACCACGGAAAATATGATCTACGCGCTTCGCTACCAGACCGACAATGCCAGCGATGCCAACCTGGCTGCCCTGCAGGTGTGCCTGCAGAGATTTCCGGCAGTGGCAGGGATCGATTTCGAGGACTCCGGCAATAGCTGATCAGCCGCTGCGCCTTCCCTGACGCCGCTGCGCGTTCCCACTGACGACCGTCACGGGATCGCATCCCGCGAAAATTTGAATGCCTGGTCCGATTGTGCTATAAACCTATTGGCTATTAAATCAATCGGAATAGGATGGACTCCATGAGACGAGCCCTCGTCGCGACGGCAGCCGCCGCGATGACCCTTCTGGCAGCAGGCTGCGGATCGACCAAAGCGGCCACCTCGGCGGCGTCCGCCCCGGACGTCACGCTCCGGCTTGGTTTCCTGGAGAACATCACCCACGCCAGCGCGCTGGTCGGGGTGAAGGAGGGCTTTTTCACCAAGGACCTCGGCGGCGGCGTGACCCTGAAGCTGATTCCCTTCAGCACCGGCACCCAGGAGGCGACAGCGCTGCTCGCCGGTCAGCTGGACGCGGCCTACGTGGGCCCGAACCCGGCCATCAAGGCCTTTCAGACCTCGAACGGGAAGCTCATCAAGGTCATCTCCGGCGCGGCCTCCGGCGGCGCTGAGCTCGTCGTCAAGTCCAGCATCACCAGAGCGGCCCAGCTCAAGGGCAAGAAGCTCGCCACGCCCTCGCTGGGCAACACTCAGGACGTGGCGCTGCGCTACTGGCTCAAGCAGCACCACCTGACCACCACGCAGACCGGCGGCGGAGACGTGCCGATCACGCCGATCACGCCGAACTCAGATGCCGTGCTCGCGTTCCAGTCAGGCCAGATCGCCGGTGGCTGGGAGCCCGCGCCCTACGACGCCGAGATGCTGGCGCTCGGCGGGCACATCCTGGTCAACGAGGCGAGCTTGTGGCCGCAAGGCCAGTTCGTCACCACCAACCTGGTCGTCACCCAGAAGTTCCTGGCCGCGAACCCGGCGGCGGTCAGCGGGCTGCTCAAGGGCCAGATCCAGGCGAATGACTTCATCAAAGCGCACAAGGCGGCCGCGGAGACGGCGGCCAACGCCGAGCTGACCGCGCTGACCAGCAAGGGCCTGAAGGCGGCCGTGCTTTCCGCGGCTTTCGCGCAGATCACCTTCACCGACGACCCGATTGCCTCCTCGCTGGAGGCCGACGCCCAGCATGCCGCGTCCGTGGGCCTGCTCACGCCGGTGCGTAACCTGCCCAGCCTTTATGATCTCGGCCCGCTGAACAAGCTGCTCGCGGCCGCAAGCGAGCCGAAGGTCAGCTCGTGAGCCTGACCGGCCAGCCCCCGCCATCCCCGGAGCTTGCTCCGCGGCCGGCCGGGTTCGCTGGCGCGCGCCTGGCAGTCGTCCAGCGCCAGGGAACCCGGGGC
>Ga0209871_1000092_pt1 | contig 27696 bp, 34 predicted proteins | sample OrgsoiDNA2013045_FD_185795 | JGI IMG/M metagenome (GOLD analysis project Ga0209871, IMG submission 185795) | Permafrost soil microbial communities from the Arctic, to analyse light accelerated degradation of dissolved organic matter (DOM) -... | ecosystem: Environmental > Terrestrial > Soil >... | reverse complement strand
GTCGAGTCCCCTTTGCAAAAATATTTCGCTTCACCCGTCGGGCAAATCATCTCTACAGATTCGCGCCATCCCGTCCCACACAGAGGGGCGTATCGCGATCGTCACGAACGCGGGATGGGGTGCGGTGGACGCGGCAGCGTCTTGCGCGCGATGGAATCGCAGGGCGGGTTCTTAGGGACCTGTGAGCGGTCACCGGCGAGCGGACGAGAGATGTTGCAGCGTACGGCAAAATCGTGTGGTCCTGACGCCCCGACGCTGGCGTCAAGTTTTGCGGAGTTGCGTCGGCCCAACCGGGCTTAGACAAAACCTATCCGCTGACGACGGTGGCAAAAGAGCCCGATCACCGGGGAGAGCGCGACATAAGCTGTTAAAACCATTGCGTGCGGGAACGTCGGGTGATTCCGGTGTGCTCGTTGTTACTCGTGTGCGTTCTACCACTACAATTGCACACGAGACCGCGGGTGCATTGGGCATCCGGCGTTCCCCACGCCCTCTTTGGGCGGAAGATCTATCAACGCCTCGGGCGCTCCGCGTCGCGAGATCGCGGGTTTGTATCTGCAATTGCGGCAAGCCGCTACACGAGGATCACGGGCATAAGTCGCGATCGCCGCGTGCGAATCATTGATCCCGCGACCGTCTTTCCTATCTACTGAAGGCATCATGACGCTTCCCGCATCCGCACTGCCCATTGAAGCGCCGCCGGCGTTTCTTGGCGTGTCGCATTCCGCGACCGGAAAATTGTGGCGCGACCGGCTGGATGCACGGGGTGCCGCGCGTGCGCTGGCGATCACGCAGCGCTATCAATTGCCGGAGATGCTGGCGCGGGTGCTGGCGGGGCGCGATGTCGAGATCGACGCGGTCGAGGATTTTCTCGATCCGACCATCCGCAAATTGATGCCCGATCCCTACACCGTGACGGAGATGGAGGTGGCCGCAAAACGCATCGCCGACGCGGCCATCCGAAAGGAAAAGGTCGCGATCTTCGGCGACTACGATGTCGACGGCGCGACCTCGGCGGCGCTGCTGACCTGGCACCTGCGCCATTGCGGGCTGGATCCGCTGATTCATATTCCCGACCGCATTTTCGAAGGTTACGGCCCCAATGTCGAGGCTATCAGCATGCTCGCCGGCAAGGGCGCGACGCTGCTGGTGACGGTGGATTGCGGCACCACGAGTTTCGAGCCGCTGGCCGAAGCACGACGGCTGGGAATGTCGGTGGTCGTCATCGATCACCATCAAAGCGGCGACGAATTGCCCGATGTTGATGCGCTGGTGAATCCGAACCGGCCCGATGACCTTTCAGGTCTCGGCCATCTCGCCGCGGTCGGCCTTGTGCTGGTCACGCTGGTCGCGGTCAACCGCGAATTGCGCGCGCGGGGTTTTTGGACCAGCGAAATGCCGGAGCCCGACCTTCTGGGCATGCTGCATCATGTGGCGCTCGGCACCGTCGCCGATGTCGCGCCATTGATCGGGCTCAACCGCGCCTTTGTTGCAAAGGGCCTGATCGCGATGCGGCGGCGCGATCATGTCGGGCATACCGCGCTGATGGATGTGTCGCGGCTCAACGGCCCGCCCGAAGCCTGGCATCTCGGCTTCATGCTGGGGCCGCGCATCAACGCCGGCGGCCGCATCGGGCGCGCCGATCTCGGGGTGCGGCTGCTGCTGGAAGGCGACATCTCCGAAGCCGCACGCATCGCCGCCGAACTCGACCGGCTGAACACCGAGCGCCGCGTCATCGAACAGATGGCGGAGGCGCAGGCCGAAGCCGAGGCGCTGGCCTCGCTCGGGCTCGAGGACAAGGGCTCCGTGATCGTCACGGCCTCGGAAGGCTGGCATCCCGGCGTGGTCGGGCTTGTCGCTTCCCGGCTGAAGGAAAAGTTTTCGCGGCCGGCGTTTGCCATCGCGCTGGAGCCGGGCGGCATCGGCACCGGTTCGGGGCGCTCGATCTCCGGCGTCGATCTCGGCAAGGCGGTGCGGCAGGCCGTGAAGGACGGTCTGCTGATGAAGGGCGGCGGTCACGCCATGGCGGCCGGCGTGACGCTGCGCAAGGAAAGATTGGCGGAATTCCGCGCCTATATGGAAACCGCGCTCGCCGCCGATGTCGCCAACTCGCGGCATGAAAACGAGCTGTTTATCGACGGCGCCGTCAGCGCACGGGCGGTTACTCCGGAATTCGCAGCCACACTCAATCGCGCCGGGCCGTTCGGCAGCGGCAATCCCGAGCCGGTGATCGCGCTGCCGTCGCATCAACTGGTCTATGCCGATGAAGTGGGGCAGGCGCACTTGCGCGTCAGATTCAAATCCGGCGACGGCGCGATTGTGAATGGCATCGCATTTCGTTCGGTCGGCCAGAAACTCGGCAACGCGCTGGCCCAGCATCGCGGCCATCCGCTGCATGTCGCGGGATCGCTCGCGGTCGATCGCTGGCAGGGCACCGAGCGGGTGCAGTTTCGCGTGATCGATGTCGCGGTGCCGGATCAGGGGCCGGCGATGATCAGGTAGGACGAAATTGATGCGCGGCTGTCTAACCACCCTGCCTCAACCTTGCCAGCACCTTCAGTCCGCCGTATCCGTCCGCCGGCAACAGTCCCATCTTGGCCTGATAATCCCGGATCGCCTGCATGGTATCGTTGCCGACGCGGCCGTCGGTGCCGCCGGTGTCAAAGCCCGCTTTGGTGAGCCGGACCTGCATCTCCTGCACTTCGGCGAGCGTGAGCGCGCGCTCCGAGCCGGGGAACGGCTGCAGGAATGGCGGCGCGCCCAGAATGCGGTCGCCGAGGTGGCAGATCGCCAGCGCGTAGTTCATCGATGGATTGTAGCTGCGCACCGCATAGAAATTCGGCCCCAGCAGGAAGGCCGGACCGCCCTGCGCCGGCACCCAGATCTGCGCGGAAGCGTTCGGCTGCGCAAACGGCTGGCCGTCGGCGCGCGACACGCCGGCGCTCGACCACGCCGCATAAGTGCGGCTGCCGCTGGACGACGCGCCCGGTGCGCGGACCTCGTAGCCCCAATGCTCGCCGCGGCGATACTTGCCGCGATTGACCAGAAAGCGCGCGCTGGAACCCAAGGCATCATCGGGCTTGCCGAACGGCGACACGCGGCCGTCCTTGTCGTAATCCATTCCGACATTGAGCCAGACTTCGGGCATCCATTGGGTATGCCCCATCGCGCCGGCCCACGACCCGCGCATCTCCTCCGGCGTGCTCCAGCCGCGATCGACGATCTTCAACGCGTTGATCAGCTCGGTTTCCCAATAGGCGCGGCGGCGCGGCTCGTTCCACGCCAATGCCGCCAGCGACGGAAATACCGGCCGCATATGGTTCTGCTGCACCAGGGGATCGCCGAACGCGGACTCGACGCCCCACAGCGCCAGCAGCGTGCCGCGCTCGACGCCAAAATCCTGCTCGATCCGCGCGAACAGCGCCTCGTTCTTCTTGAGCGCCTCCTTGCCGGCAATGATGCGCCAGTCGGAGACGCGGCGATTGACGTATTGCCAGATCTGCTCGCTGAACTCCGGTTGCTTCTGCATCTGCTTGAACACGGACATGTCCGGTTCGATGCGGCCCATCACGCGCGTATAGGTCGCCTCCGAGATGCCCTTCGCCAGCGCCCGCGCGCGAAAACCGTCGCGCCATTGATCGAACCCGGGCGGTGCCGTGGCAAACGCCGCCATGGGGCGGACGAGGAGGGCGCCGGCGCTCAAGGTCGATTGCAGCAGGGCGCGGCGGGTCAGGACTTTTCGAGAATCAGGCTGTTTCATAGCGGCATCCTAGCGGCGCAAGGACGGTCGCGGCAGGCCTCATTGCCGTTGGAACCCGCCACCCTGCTGGAGGTCTGCGGCAATTTTGGACTGCCGGCGCCGGACCATGACTTGCGCCTTCGGTTCCAATCTTGCGCAGGATGTCAGTGCCCTTATAATAAATCAGAACACTTGTAACGTGAGGCAATAAAGATGTCGCATGCCCGCAGTGAGCACAGAGATTTCAGGGCACTGGCACCGGATGTCCACGACATTGTCTCTGCCCTCGGCCAAGCCGCCGCCAAGGCCGGCATCGACAAAGAACTGCTTGAGCTGATCAAGCTGCGCGCATCGCAGATCAATGGCTGCGCTTTCTGCGTGCAGTACCACGTCCTGCAGGGCGAGAGCCTCGGCATGTCAGTCGACAAGCTCAACCTGGTCGTGGTTTGGCGCGAGGCGCCGCTGTTTTCTTCGCGGGAGCGCGCGGCACTGGCCTGGACCGAAGCGCTGACCCTGTTGACCGAAGGCGTCAGCGACGAGGTTTTTGCGCAAGCCAGCGCGGAATTTTCCGAGAAGGAACTGGCCTATCTCAGTTCTGCGATCGCTTCGATCAATGTCTGGAACCGGCTCGGCGTCGCCTATCGCTGGACCCCGCCGGCGCGGCAAAAGACGGCTCACGCGGTGGCATCGTGAAGGTCAGTTCTCGGCACCTTCCTGGGCGCCGGAATCGATGACATCGCCCGGTGATGTACGGGTTACCGCGGGTGCGGCGGAGGCATGAGTCACCGCAGGTAATGCCGCGACTTCGGGCCCGATCTCGCGCCCGCGCCCGTGAATCAAGCGCTCATAGGCCGAGACCAGGGTGACGTAGGGATTGACCCAAAGCCAGCCGTCGCGCGTGAACACCTGCACATCGAAATGAAGATGGCGGCTGGTGCCGTTGGGATGGTCGAGATAATTCGAAACCACACCGAGTTTTTCGCCTTCGTCGACGTGGCGTCCGTTCAGAATGCCGTCGGCATCCATGCTCCTCGGATTCATGTGCATGAAGCGAAAGCGGATATGTTCGTTGCGCGTGTTGATCTGCAGCGTCGCCGCCTGCTGCTGCGGCGAGCGGATCAGTACGCCGTCGCGGACCGCGACAACCGCCTGCCGATGGGGATCGCAGCGATCCGCACTTTCGCTACCTGGCGAACAGGCCGGGCGGATATCCTGCCCCTGATGGCCGAAACCGCTGGCACACTGTCCCACGCTGAAACTGCGGGCTTCGCAAAAATTATCCCGCCACGGATAGCCGGTGTTTCCGCCGGCCAACTCGTCGGGCATCAGCGGCCTGTCGTTCGATCTGCGGTTTCCGAACGATTGCGAGCGGGCGAACGCCGGGGCTTTTTCCAGCGGAAATCGAATTTGCGAATAGACGGTGAAATCGGCATGGCCGTTCTGTTTGCGCGCGCCGCTGTTGGGGATGATATCGCCGCTTGGCCGATAGGTGAAATCGGGCGACCGCGCTTCCGGCCGCTCGGCAATGGCGGCCGGGATATCCATTCGCGGCCGCGCGGGCTGACCGCCGGCGATACGCAGCGCCCTGAGAAAACGCTCGGCGACGGGGTAGGCCTCGCGGCAGGCAAGCCGCTGCGCGCGCGGGGCGCCGTCGAGGCACTGGATCGACACCACATAAGGAACGCCGAAACGCGTAAAGGCATAGCGCACATAACCTTCGCGGATGAAGCGGCGCAGGTCGGGATATTGCGCAGATAATGCCTTGATCGGTTCGCCCTTGTCGCCGAGGGGGTCGCTGATGTCGTAGATCAGGACCGAGCCGGTGATCTGGACTTCGACAGGCCTGGCGAAGGTTCGCTGCGGCATGCCATCGCCGGCGCCCGGCTCCAGCGCAAACATCGCGTCGTAGCCGGCCGGACCGGCGTCAAACAAGTCAACGGAGCGGAAATCGGCCTGATAGCGCGACAGCGAGAGGGTTTCCGGCACTCCCCTCAGTCGCGCGTCAAGAAATGCCGCAGTGTCGAAGGGCAGCAGCACCGGTACTGGACTGCGTCCGATCCCCGTAAAGATCGGCGAGGTGACCGCGTTCAACTGCACCAATGCCGGTGTCGTACGCGGATCGAACGCGGGCAGCCGGCGTTGGCCGGAGAAGGTGAAGGCGGATGCGACCGCGGGCCGGGTGCTGATCTCGGATCTGAACTGATCGAGCGCAGCGAGCCACTCGACGCGTACGGCCGAGATCGCAGCGGTCCGGAATTCGTCGGCGGAAACGATGGCGATGCCGGCAAGCAGCAAAACCAAAGATGCCAGCAGCCGCCCAGCTGACCGGGCAGCTCTTTTACCTAACGCGTCGCCCCTAAGCGGCAAAGTCTGCCCCGTCCCCTAATCTCGACTAATCCTTGGCGCGCTCGACGTAAGAGCCGTCCTCGGTCATGATCACGATCCGCGTTCCCGTCCCGATATGCGGCGGCACCAGCGTGCGCACGCCGTTGGAGAGGATGGCTGGCTTGTAGGATGAGGATGCGGTCTGACCCTTGGTCACCGGTTCGGTTTCCACCACCTCCAGCGTCGCGCGCTGCGGCATCTGTATTGCGACCGGAATGACGCCGTGCAGCGAAAGCTTCACGGTCATGTTTTCCTGCAGATAGGGCGCGGCGCTGCCGATGACGTCGTCGGGCACCTGAACTTGATCGTAATTGTCGTTGTTCATGAAGTGGAAGCCGTCGGCGTCCTTATAAAGGTAATTGAAATTCTGGTCCTCAATGGTCGCCTTTTCCACCTGGTCGGTGGTCTTGTAGCGCTCGGAAACCTTTACCCCGTCGCTGATTCGGCGCATTTCGATCTGGCTGACCGGTGTTCCCTTGCCGGGGTGGATGTTCTCGGCGGTCAGAACCACGTAAAGCTTGCCGTCTTGCTCGATGACGTTGCCCTTGCGAATAGAACTGGCGATGACTTTCAAAGCTGTTTTTCCTGATATTCTGGCCCGGGACCGATCCGGACAAGGGCGTCCCGAGGCCAGCGAAGCGGTTTCGTGCTGCAACATACTGATTTTGCCAGTCGATACCAGCGTTTTGCGGGTTTTTGAGGCGGTCCGCTGATGGCCGACCACGATCAGCTTTCGCCATGGTGGTCGGCGACGCGGCACGCCGATATCCGGCCATTTTTGGCGGCGCGAAGCGCAATCACCAAGGCGATCAGGGCATGGTTCGACGAACAGGGTTTTGCCGAGGTCGAAACCGGGATTCTGCAGGTCTCGCCGGGGAATGAGACCCACCTGCATGCGCCGCGCACCGAATTGACCTCCGCCACAGGCGCACTTGCGACGCGGTACTTGCGGACCTCGCCCGAATTCGCCTGCAAGAAATTGCTGGCCGCAGGCGAGCCCAGGATCTTTGAGTTCGCGCGGGTGTTTCGCGACCGGGAGCGCGGCGATCTGCATCTTCCCGAATTCACCATGCTGGAATGGTACCGCGCCGATGCGGCCTATGACGCCGTGATGGCCGACAGCATCGTCATTATCGCCCATGCCGCGCAGGCGACCGGCATCGGGCGATTTTCGTTTCGCGGCAGCAGCGCCGATCCATTTGCCGAGCCGGAACTGTTGACGGTGGCGGCGGCGTTCGAGCGCTTTGCCGGCATCGATCTGCTCGCCACCATCGCTGGAGGCGAGGGCGATCGCGCCGGCCTGGCGGCCGCGGCCGCGGCCAGGACACGGGTGCGGATCGCGGACGACGACACCTGGTCGGACATTTTCAGCAAGGTGCTGGTCGAGCACATCGAACCCAATCTTGGGCAGGGGCGCCTGACGGTGTTGTTCGAATATCCGGCGCCCGAGGCGGCGCTGGCGCGCGCCAAAGCCTCCGACCCGCGCGTCGCCGAACGTTTTGAGATTTATGCCTGCGGCGTTGAACTTGCCAATGGATTTGGCGAATTGACCGATGCCGGGGAGCAGCGCCGGCGTTTTATGCAGGCCATGGACGAAAAGGCGCGGCGCTATGGCGAGCGCTATCCGCTCGACGAGGATTTTCTCGATGCCGTGGCAAAGATGCCGGAAGCGAGCGGCGTCGCGCTCGGCTTCGACCGTTTGGTGATGCTGGCGGGCGGCGCGCTGCGGATTGATCAGGTGGTGTGGACGCCGCCCGCCGGTGAGGCATGAGCAGGATCAATCTCAAGGCGGTCATGACGCTGCGTGAGCCCGCAGAACTGGTCGCCCATTGCCTGGCGCCTGCGGCGGATCTTGCCGGTCTGGAACAGGTCGCGGCGCGCTATGCGGTGGCGGTGACGCCGGATATTGCCGCCTTGATCGACACGGATGATCCCGACGATCCGATCGCGCGACAATTCATTCCACGTGCTGAGGAATTGGCGGTACGGCCGGGCGAGAGCGCCGATCCGATTGGCGATCACACGCATTCGCCGGTCGCCGGCATCGTGCATCGCTATCCCGATCGGGTGCTGTTCAAGCTGGTTCACGTCTGCGCGGTGTATTGCCGCTTCTGTTTTCGCCGCGAAATGGTGGGGCCGGGCAAGGCGACCGCGCTCTCGTCCGACGCCTACCGCGGCGCGCTCGACTATATCCGAGCGCATCGCGAGATCTGGGAAGTCATCCTGACCGGCGGCGACCCCCTGATGCTATCGCCACGGCGGCTTGCCGAAATCATGGCGGACCTCGCCGCCATCGATCACGTCAGGATCATCCGGATTCACACCCGCGTGCCGGTGGCGGATCCCGCGCGCATCAGCGCCGAGATGATCGCGGCGCTGAGGGTCAAGGGGGCTGCGACCTGGGTCGCACTTCACGCCAACCATGCCCGGGAATTGGCCGACAAAGCCCGCGCCGCGTGCGCTGCAATGATCGACGCCGGAATCCCCATGGTCAGCCAGACGGTGCTGCTGCGCGGCGTCAATGACAATGCCGCGGCGCTGGAAGCGCTGATGCGGGCCTTTGTCGAATGCCGGATAAAGCCCTATTACCTGCACCACGGCGATCTCGCGCCCGGCACGGCGCATCTGCGCACGACGCTGGCGGAGGGCCGGGAATTGATGCGTGCATTGCGGGGGCGGGTCTCCGGGCTGTGCCAGCCGGAATACGTGCTCGATATTCCCGGTGGCCATGGCAAGGCACCGGTCGGTCCGAATTATTTGTCACATGCAAATGCTTTTTCGGAGACAAATTCTTTTTCGGAACAACGTGAACGGCAGGCGGAAACGCGCTATCGTGTCGTCGACTATTGTGGCGACGTTCATCTTTATCCTCCGGATCCATCATCGAGCGATGACTGACGGAGGAGGGCAGGACCGGAGAGGCTCCCGATCCTGCCAGGTCGATGCGTTTCTCTGTTGGTGGAGAATTCAGATGCGAAAGCTGATCATGTCGATGGCGCTACTGGCCCTGATTGGCGCTCCCGCGGCGATGGCGCAGACGGGGAGCAAAACCGGAACATCGGGCGCTGCAAATCAACAGCCGCAGCCCATGCGCGAAGCCCCGATCGGTCACCGGCAGCCGCGCGCCGATGACGTGCCGTCGGAGAAAAACCTGAGCAATCCGAACGACCCCGTCAACCGCGAGGACGCCGCGCTCGACCGCAAGATCAAGAGCATCTGCCGCGGCTGCTGAAGCAGATATCAGGTATTGCGCGCGGCGAGCGCCATTCCGATCAGCGACGCGCCGCCGAACAGAAGATTGATGCCGACCAGCAGGCCGACGGCCCAGAGCGCCGATCCCGGCAATCCCGTGATGATAACGGCCGCGATCAGCAGATCCATGATCCCGGCAATCAGCAGCCAGGACCACCGCTCCGACAATTCGCGACGGTGCTCCAGCGCATACATGATGGTGGCGACACCTTCGGCCAGGAAATAGACGCCGACGACAATGGTGAGGGTCAAGGTGCCCTGCACCGGCTGCGCCAGCAGGATAATTCCGACTGCAAGCGCCAGCGCCGCCGAAACCAGCGACCACCAGAAGCCGGGCATTTGCCGGGCCCAGAAGGTCAGCGCCAGCCCCGCGGCGCCGCTGATCAGAAACATCCAGCCCAGAAAGATGGTGACGGCAAGGCTGGCGAGCGGCGGCAGGATCATGGCCGCGAGACCCAACACCACGAGCAGGATGCCTTCAAACAAAAAGGCCATCCAGTGCTCGCGCACGGCGGCGCTTACTTCGGTTTGCAGCTTGGTGATGTCCTGGGGAACGGTCATTGGAAAATCTCCCGATGCTGGTATCGAAGAACCACAATATAGCGCCTGCCAACGCCGGGCGGTCAAATTTGTTCACATCGTTTGAGCGAAACGGTTCTGTCCTAGCTTCGGCCGGGCGCGGACGAAAAGTCCTGGGACGTCGTGCGCATCCGATTGCGACCGAGAATATAGATCGCGGTGGTGACCACCAGCAGGGCGATGCCGACCGCAATCGCAACAAGGCCCACTGGAATCAGCACGAGTGCGGGGTCGCGCTCGGGGTTCACCCACCAGTGATGGACCGACGACAGCACAAAGGCCAGACCGGCAAATCCCGCACCGCCACCCACCACCAACAATGCCCACATCCGCCGCAGCTGGCTGAGCCTCTCGCGGGCGATGTCGGTACGCGGCGCCTGATGGCGGGCGACACGCTGCACCAGCCGTGCGGCAAACGCGATCGAGCTGAAGCCGATCAACACGCTCGTCGATCCCAGCAGCAGTCGGGTGGATGCATCGAGGTCCGGATTTTGCTGCAGCGTCAGCAACGGGAAATCGAACCCGGCATGCAGCGCGATCGGCGCAAACAGCATCAGGATTCGGCTGGAGATACGCGCCCAGTCGCGGTTATGCCGGTGCGCGCCGAGCGCGGTACCGGCTCGTCCCAGCGCCAGGTAGGCACCGGCGATGATGCCGAGCGCGCCATGGAACGGCACCGTGAGAACGCTGCGCAACGCTGCGAGCGATCGCCACATGTCGGTATGTTGCTCGAGATACGCAAGGTTTTCGTAAGCCGCAAAGCCAAGCCCCGCCGCCGCGCCATAGACCACGGTGTCCATCGGGGCTGCGAAAGCCCGGCGACGCGTCGAGACGGCGACGATGACGAGAATCTTGACGATTTCCTCGGGTGCCGCGACGCCAAATATCGAACGCAGCGCTTGCGCAACCCAGGGGTTCTCGGGTGCTGCAAGGATCGAGGCGAACGGCGCACGTGCAATCCCCAGCAGCGAGATGCTGGCGGCGCCGAGCAGAAACGCGGTCCACACCTTGGCTGGCGGACCGGGGCGTTCGCCGGCGGCGATCACAAGCCATAATATCAGCAGCGCGGGTGCCACCGCTGCGGTGCCGATCACGGTCGGAAGGGATGCAAGGAGATTCATCTAAGGCAGCAGCACTTTCAAAATATCGGGCAGCGGCAATTTCAAACGGCGCACCACGGAAAAAACCCGCGGCGAACCGGAATGCAACGTCACGCAACGACGCACACTTCCGGGAATACCTCCATGTTCCATGTTGCAGTCACATCGTGTTCCATGTTGCAGGCATATCTGTGGCTTATTTGGCGCTTCCATCCGCAAACACGGCCGGACTGTGGTCGCGGCGTTGCGATCGTTCGCTTATCCAAATATGTCTGCAACGCAGCGTTGAGTAACTGAATCGTTCCGCTCGCGGTACCGAGGTCTTCTCCGGGCCGAGCGAATTTTACGCGGAGAATATTGATACTTTCCCTGGAGACTCATCATGCTGTTCGCAACTATAGATTGCGATAGATTGAACCGCCGTGCTCGGCGTTCGTCACCGACACCGCTATGGCGTGTGATGCGCAGAATATCGCGCCAGCATTTGCTGTGCGGCGCCACCCTTCTGGCCCTCAGCGTGCCGGCAATGGCCGACAATATCGACACGACGCCGCAATGGAACGGCAGCAGCTTCATTTCCTCGTGGGGTGTCACGAACACCGCGACGTATGGTCAGACCATCACGCCCACCACCGGCCAAAGGATACTCACCGGCTTCACGTTCGAGCTAGCCCAGACACCGGGTACCGCCCCGCAGTTCCAAGCCTTTGTCTATCAGTGGGACAGCGTTAACAATCGCATTGTAGGGACGGCTCTATTCAGTTCCGCAGTGTTCACCGCACCCGCAGCCACTACGTTCACGCCGGTAACGATCAACACCGGCTCCATCGCTCTGACGCCGGGCCAGCAATATGTGCTGTTTCTGTCGACCTCGAACCAGCAGCCGCAGGCAAACGCAAGCTACAAGTATGGATCTCTGACGAACAATACCACATATGCCGGCGGCCAGTTCGTGTTCCAGAACAACGGCGCGAACTTTGGTAGTTTGAGCACCAGTTCCTGGAGCAGCATCGCCGAAGATCTCGCATTCACGGCGATGCTCAACGGCTTCGTAAGTCCCATGCTGCCAACCGGCGCGCCGATCAATCCGACCAATGTGGCTGCCGGCATCGACAGGGCTCTCGCCGGAGGCGGGACGCTGCCGCCCGGATTCAACAACCTGTTCCTCCTCAGCCCTGCGCAGCTTGCGGACGCGTTGAACCAGTTGTCCGGTGAGAACAATACCCAGGCCCAGCAGGGTTCGTTCCAGCTGACGAATTCCTTCCTCTCCTTGTTGACCGATCCGTTCGCGACCAATCGCGGCGTGGGCTCGGCGATGGGCTTTGCGCCGGAGCGCGCCAGCGAGTTGCCGACCGGTCTCGCTTCGGCCTATGCGAAATACACCAAGGCACCGCCACTCGTCAGCTACGCGCCGCGATGGGACGTCTGGGGCGCGGCATTCGGCGGCAGCAACACGACATCGGGCGATGCGACCGTTGTCGGAAGTCACGATACCACCTCGCGCGTCGGCGGAGCGGCAGCGGGCGCCTACTATCGCATCTCGCCTGATGCCTTGATCTGCTTCTCGCTGGCCGGCGGCGCCACCTCGTGGTCGCTGGCGGGCGGATTTGGCGGAGGTCGCAGCGACGTGTTCCTGGCCGGCCTCTATGGCGCCAAGCAGTTCGGCGCGGCCTATGTCTCCGGTGCGTTCTCTTATTCCAACTACTGGATGTCGACCAACCGCACCGTGACGGTGGCAGGGCTCGACCAGTTGCATGCCGATTTCAACGCCGACAATTTCGGCGGACGTCTGGAAGGCGGCTACCACCTGCCGTCGCGGATGGCGGTGCAATGGACGCCGTATGCGGCGATTCAGTTGCAGAGTTTCCGGACGCCGACCTATGGCGAAGTCGCAACAGTCGGTTCGCCACAATTCGCGCTGACCTACAATGGCCGGACCGCGACTGCGGTTCGCGGGGAGTTGGGCGGCCGGGCCGACAAGACCATCGCCATCGACAATGGCAGCCAGCTTAGCCTGTTCGGGAAAGTTGCCTGGGCGCATGACGAGATCAGCGATCCCATGCTGAACGTCAGCTTCATCGGTTTGCCGGTCGCGAGCTTTGCCGTCAACGGCGCCACGCCGGCACACGATCTCGCGCTGGTGACCGGCGGGGCAGAGTGGCGTCTGGCCAGCGGCGTGTCGTTGCTCGCGAAGTTCGACGGGGAATTCGCCAATCGCTCGCAAACCTATTCGGGGACGGGGCGTATTAGATATGCCTGGTGAGATGTTGGCTCGGGATATCGCGAGCGGGCTTCGCGAACGCCGGCTCAGCAGCCGCGGCAGATATTCTTCAGCCGCGCATTCATCAGCGCATCCTCCGCGCTGATCGAATCAACATATTTGCCGGCATCGGCCTTCCCGGTATCGGCTTTGGCGGCGGCAGCGCGCGGCGCCGGCTTTGCGGCTGCGGATGACTTGGCGGTCGAGGTGATCCTGTCGTAGCAGGCCAGCCTGGTATCGGCATCGGTGATCGCTTTGCATTCCGATGTCTGGGCGATGGCCGGTTGGGACAGCGAGCAAATTGCGACGAATACGGCGAAGAGCCTCATTTCAAACCCCTTTATGGCCAACGCAGCCAGGTCATGGAAAATGCCGGTGCTTCGCGGCGCACGGGGATGATCGCATAAGATCAGCGGGTTTGCTAATTTCTCGAACTAACTCTCGTGTCGTTTGGGAACGGCAGTTTTGGAATTTTGCTTCGAGCGGCCGAAAACCGCCGGCGCAAACTCACATTACTCGTTGATGCCGAACTCACAGCCATTGCGGGCATAAGCCAGCCTGACCACGCCGAACTCGTCATGTGTGCGGATCGGTCGGCAGAAGGCTTCCCATTTCTTGATGCCCTCCTGCTTGGCCTTGTAATCTTCCGCGTCCTGGGCGGGGTCGCGCGCTTGGCGCTGATCTTCAATCCCGATCGTGCGGCACGACAATGTTCCGTAGAACCGGCTGTGGGCGCATGTGGTGCGCTCCTCCCACGCTTGTGCCGAACTCGACATGAGAGCGGTGACGGCGATGATGTAGATGGTTTTCATTTGCTTCGTCCTGGCTAGCCAATTTCAGGCATGCCATGACGATTACCGTTGGTATGATAGGGCCGCAACGGGGCTGGGCTATTAATCCTTTGTTAATCTTTATGTCCGCGATCCGGGTTAATTCTGGAACCGCCGAGGTGGGGAAAAACGCGGCCTCTCGACCCATCCTGTGCATGCCATTGCCGCACGAAACGTCGTTGCTGGCGCTTCATCATCCGGTTAACGGCAGGGTGCCGCACCGTTTGAGCTCAGTGAGTGTTGGATTCCGGGCACCAATCGAGCTGGATGGGTATCCGCTCGATGACGGGGTCGGGAGATTCCTTGAGTTTTCTCCATTCCTCTGCTTCCGCCAGCCAGTACTCCATTTCTCTCCTGGCATGCGCCACCCGCTCACGGCACATGTTTTCCAGCGATCTAAAGCGATCTTTTGAATGCATAAGCTGCCCCAACGCTTGCTCAGTTTAATTGGTGCCCCTTGGGGCCAACTGACGATTTGTGTAGCATAGGCTGACACGTGCTTGAATCTGTTCTCGGTAATTAAAAATAGACGGCTACGTACCGATGAAGATCAGACAATCTTGAAAAAAATATGGAATGGAGAGTTTCTGCTTCTAACCGACGCCGCCAGCGATCACATGCCGCCGGCGTTGCGAATTCCGAGGTATCCCGGTCCCTCGCTCAATGAGACATACTGTGGGAGATGGCTCGCCGCATGCTGTCGAGCCCATCCACCAGATTGCCGTTGTTGTAATCCCTGTCCCAAAAGTAGAGCACGAGCAGAACAATCAGCGAGGCCACGAATATGCGCATCTCACTTCCCTTCTGCCTGCATCCGCGTTTGCGGATCAACGCAGTGAGGAAAAAATAACCGCCGCAGCCTGGAGGTGCGACGGCCAAGTTTTGGAAGAACACCCAAGCGGAGGTCGGGTCGGCCCCCGCCAAGGCGGGATTCCACATGCACGTTCCGGGCCGGACTGAACCACGGCCGCAGGCGGCAGACGCTCTAATTTAGGGCGAGCGTCAGCAAGCCCGAGCAAAGCAGGACGACACCCACAATGGTCACAGCGAGGAAACTGTAGGAAGCGAATTCATCGCGCATGATATGCCTCAGTATTATCCTACCCATTGGCCGCGGGTCACGTCCCATCGGTGGCCGGAGGCGGCGTGCTTGCGCATTTCAGCGAGGTCTTTCCGGGCCCAACGCCGAAGGCGCCACTCCTCCGCCATCTCCACCACCGGGTAACCCAAAACCAGGCTGACGACTAACACCCACCACATGACCGAGCCCTCGTTGGTTGATCAATGATCCTCCATAGCGGATTCTGGTTTCAGGACGTCTTCGCGGGGCTGGAAAATGACTTCGTCAGTGCATCAAACCGGTTTCGTGGCGGCCGGTTCCGACGAAGTCTGCTCACAAATTTAGCAGGTTCATCGGCGAAGCCATGCCGTTCATTCCGTCAGCAGGCGGCGGCAGGTTTCAACAAAGACCTGGGCGCCCATGACAATGTCGGGATCATCGGTGTTTTCGCTCCAATGATGGCTGATGCCGCCGATCGAGGGCACAAACAGCATGCCGGCAGGCATGATGGTGGCGAGAACCTGGGCGTCATGACCGGCGCCGCTGGGCATGCGGATGGACCTGCCGCCGGCAAAGGCCAGACTCGCGGCTTCGATTGTCTGCTGGAATGTGGCATCCATCATGGCGGGGGCGCCGGTACGAAGACGCTCCACCGCGACATGGCAGCGACCTTGCGCGCCGACTTCTGCGGCCATGCTCTGCAGCAGATCCTCCAGCCGCTCGATCACCCGGGGATCATCGTCGCGAATCTGGAACAGCATTTCGGCGCGCCCCGGGATGATGCTCGGTGCGCCGGGATCGAGGGTGATGCGGCCGGTGGTCCATACCGTGCGTGGTCCGCTGTGCCCGGGGAAGCGATCGTCAATATCGACGCAAAACCTGGCCAGTGCCAGGCCTGCATCCCTGCGAACCTCCATCCGGGTGGTACCGGCGTGATTTTGCTCGCCGCTAAAGTTGATCTGGTATTGCCAGATGCCGACGATCGAGGTGACGACGCCGATCTTGAGGTCGCCGCCTTCGAGCGTCTGGCCTTGCTCGATATGCGCCTCGAGATATCCGATATGCCGCCCGCGCTCAGCCGTCTCGCGCGCCCGGCCGGCAAGACCGACTTCGCGCAGGGCGTCCCGCATGGTCTTGCCGCTGCTGCGGTCGCGTGCGGCGTCGATGTCATCATCGGTTACGGCGCCGACGTAGGACCGGCTGCCCAGGAAACTGCCAAAATGCCCTTCCTCATCGCACCACGCCGCGACTTCAACGGCGCCGTTTGCGTTCGGGTCGGGATTGATAATTCGGGCCGCTTCGAGGGCATACACGACGCCAAGCGGCCCATCGAGCCAGCCGGCGAAATTCTGGCTTTCGAGATGCGACCCGGCCAGCAATTTCGGCCCGGATTTCGCCGCTGTGCCGAATACATTGCCGATGCCGTCAATCGTAGCCGTGAGCCCTGCCTCGGCAAGCCGCTGCGCCAGCCACTCCAGCGAGCGTATATGCGGCTCCGAGAAGGTCGGCTTGTGAACGCCGGTCTTGTAGGCGCCGATGCTGCGGAGCGCACGGAGGTCCGCAAGGACCCGCGCGCCATCGGCGTGCAAGCGATGGTCAGGCATGAATGGCAACCCCGATCGATTTCATCGATCCAAGGGTAGTACAGAATTTGGAAATTTGCTCACGCTCGGTGAGGTGTGCCTGGATGATCGTTTTGAAAAAGAGTTCGGGCTTGAAAGTCCACTGACGTTGAAGGGCAGGGCGTGTATCCCGCAAGCACGGCGATACGATGCCGGCTAAATTTGCGTCAGTAAGCCGGCCGGCCGCGTGGTGTCGGGAGCAGGGCACAACTGGCCCGAGTTGTGACCGTTGAAACCGCCAAACGACTTGCACCTGGGAACGGACATCGTCGGCAGGGCTGCTCAGGTCCGAAAAGTGCGGCCGCACGACATACATTCCGCATGGCAGAAGCGCGCAATTCCGCAGGAGGTTTCAAGAGAAGAGGGAATTAACGATCACGATCAAGATTACCACGCCGATCAAAATCCAATACACTTGAACGGCGATTGCTGCGATGCCGAGTGCGGCGGCGATGCCTGCCAGGAGTTTTTCTTCTCGTAGGACGACCGAGAAGACCGCGAGAGCAATGGCGAGCAAGCCCAGCGAGACCGCCACCGTTGAAAGTCCCTGGTTCCACGTGTAGCCGACAGTGCGTTGCTCGGAAGCCTCGCGAGGTCTGATTTCAAGTCGCTTGGCACGGAAAATCAGATGGTCCTTGCCCCTCGGTCCGGTCTCGTCAATCACGTGGTCGTAGGGTTCGGGAGGAAAGATCGCCGGCAATACTTGAGTCAGCGCCGAGGCCAGCAGCGCCAACAGACCAACAATGCTTCCGATGGTGCCGAGCCGGCGGGATTGTCTGACAGCATTCATCACGTGAAATCTCTCCGCGACCCAGGACCGGGGGAACCGCGCCCATGCAGCCCACTCTTGGTGACATCCAGCCTCTGGAGGGTTCAACGTGAGCAAAAGCTGCGGTGGGGATCCGCTCGGAATCCCGCCTTGGGAGTTACGCCGGTCGCGCGCCCCGGACTACGGAAGTCATGAAGCGCCGGCGCCGATCGATCCTACCGGACGGCGGCGCCTGATTCCGACTGGCTGATCGCTGCGCCCCCAGGATGCGCGTTTGCTCGCACTTTGAAGTACCAGCGCCGATCGCGGCGCGCATACAGCGAACACAGGTCCCATTCCCTGGCCAGGCGCGCGCCATCGGGCGTCAGCGATGACAAGCCGGCTTCGTGGAATGCGAGGCCGGCGCTTACCAGGTCGCAACGGCCAGCCTTACTCGTGATGTTGTCGTCCGACGTTGGGCCCTCGACGAACAACTGACCGAGGACGCTGACGGCGCAGGGCGACAGTTCGAGCTTGCTCGCCATCATTGGTTGGCTGTCGCGCACGGTTGCCGCGCCTTTCGGAAAGAGGTGATCGGTCGGCATCATGGCTGATTCCTCGACACCAAGGAAAACCGGAGAACTACGGTGTCAGCGCTCGGGACGGTGCTCATTGCTGCTGCTCCCTCTATTGGACGCAGACAATGTTACAGGCCGGCTGTCAGCGCCGCGGTGACGGACATCACAGAATTTGCGGTCTCCAGTTGCGCGCCCGCCTCATCTTGGCGCGGAGCAAATCGGCCAGATGCTTAACCCCGCCTTCGCAAACCGCCTCCTGGCTGCGGCCGAGGAGCCGCCGACGGCGCAATGACGTCGGCGGGCGCATCATCATCGGCAACTTCAGGGGAGAGCCGCTCGCCAATGATGTCGGCGGCGAGCAAACGCTCAATATCGGCAAAGCCGGCCAGATCGCGCAGAAAGTAGCGCCCTCTCCGGGCCCTGCGTTCTCTTCGGTTACGAGCGCGCATGACGTCACCCGCTAAGGATCATGCCCCAACCCGCGCTTATTATTTTAAGCTTAAAATTATGACGTAAAAAATACAAAGCTCACAGCTCGCCTGCCTCATTCTGCGCCAATGTAAAGCCAATCGGCGAGCATCTGCCGCTCCTCGGGCCGATGCCGTCGAGGACCTGATGCTTTGGACGTCGGGCTTGTGACCGCCGCGGCTTAAAGCCATCATGGCCACCCCGGGGCGCCGGCGTTCATGCGTTCGGCGCCCGGACAATCAAGAAGGGGTCGTGGCAAGTCGCTGCTTAAGAGCTGCAATTGTGACCTTGAGATTGTCGCGCCGCGTTGCCAGCGCCATTGCCAAGACCGGATACTTGGCGTCGGCTCGATCGAAAATCCCGGTCCGCTCCTCTTCTGTGGCAACGTCGCACTCGACCACCTGCATGGTGCGATCGAGATCAGCTAACAGTGTCCTGATTGTTGAATCTTCTCGTGGGGCGGTTGCACTCGAAATCCCAAAACGACGCTGCATATTCATTCGCGTGCTCCAAAATGACCTGAATTGGCACACCCGGGATTGTTTACCGGTGCCCTATGCCATCGGTCGCAAGAAGCTTGCCACTATGGGTAGGCGTAGCCCGCCTCGCTTTCCGCCGGGCGGCCCGGCTTGCTCAAACCACGTCGCCTTGGGTCTGACGGTCCCGCAAATGTCGCAGGATTTGTAAGCGTAGGATCAATGCTGCGTTGCCACGGCCGGAGTCCATACGGACGGCCTTGCAGCCAGAATAATCAAACACACCATGCCAAGAGTGGATTGTGGCTCCGCAGTCGACGCAACCGAACCTCCCCAACTTCTTCGTGGGGACCTGCACCTGCGTCACCTCATGAGCCAAGCCACATTTCGGGCAGGCAAAAATCACTGTTGTCATAGATTCGCAACCCGGCTGGCTCGCAGTGCGTCTTAAGTCTCGGTTCCGCGCCCGGAGACGCATCAATCGATTGCGAGCTTGTGCATTCCGGACAGAGAGGTCCTGAGAATTTCGCGGTAAATTGAGTTGATGATGAACGCAAACATGATCGTACCCGTTGTTTGATCGAACGTCATGGAAGCGCTTCTCGGTTTCAGGACATCTTCGTCGACCCACGAAAATGGTTTCGTCGTCGCAGCGAATTGTTTCGTCGGTTTAACCGGGCGCCGGGCCGCTGGCGCTGGCGAGCCGTGCGATGGCGCTGGCTGACCGATACTGACCGCCTGCGAAAAGCCGGACTCACCGGCGGCCTGCTTGGAACTCGGGAAGGGGCCATGCCGGATCAGCCGTCCGTTTGAAGGATCACGTAGATCCATACCGCAACGAACAGGCCGACTGCCGCAAACCAGATCAAGCCAGGGATGATATAGCGCCGGCGCCGGCGCAGTTTCCGCACCCAATTGGGCATCTTCATTGCTCCGCGCCGAGCATGCAGCGCTGGCGAGCCGCGCGGCGCGGTACGGTGACCCGTGGATTTAATGCGGTGAGCATTCACCAAGACTATTTTCGAACCAGTATGGTCGGCAGCGGGGCTTGGGCATGGTGAAGGTGTGGTAGAGGCCGAGGGACACGAGGGCCGCAGTGAGAACCACAAGCAACAATTTCATCCGGCCGTTGGATCACAGCCGAGACCCTCGAAGCAACGGGGCGTCTGTTTCGAAATGTTTCCATACATCACAGACGGGAAATCGAGGTCGCCTTTAATGCAGCCGGCCGGCCGAGCACAGCTGGCCAGCCCTGCGATGGCGCGGTCAGCCTGCAAAATCCGGAGTCACGTATCCTCGAAGGGGCGGGACGAATCAGCCATGAAGTAACCATGAGGGGCTAACATCGGCGCCGCTCACGTCGATCGTGGTGACTTACCTTCAGCCCGATCTCGACACGGCGGCGGATAGCATCACTGCGGGGCCGCTGATCGCGCCGAGAATCGAACAAGTGGGAACGCGAGAGTGGCAAACCGGACTTTGCAGTTTGCCATTTTGGCCGAAAACTCTTTTGAAATCAGGGGCCATTTGCGTGAGTGGCGCTCCCTAGCGGAATCGAACCGCTCTCTCCACCGTGAAAGGGTGGCGTCCTAACCGATAGACGAAGGGAGCGAAGCCTCGGCCTCGCCGCAACCGACCAAGGTCGCGCCATTGCCGTTTCGCATAAACAAATATGCCCGGCAAATCAACGCTTTAAGCTTGCGATGGCGCCGTGCCGAACCCCGACCGCGGTGACGTGATCGAAGCGGCGGCGGGCGAACGTATAGTGGCGTTTGCGCGGCCGGGCAAGCCGTCGGTAATCGCGGCTTTTGGGCCGGATTGGACGCGCTCCTGGCTGGCCAGCATCCTTCGAATTTGTTCGGATCTCAATGCTTTCTAAAGCCCGGTGCAGTAAAGGGGTAAGCTGAGGCGTACACGAATTCTGTCGCAAAACGGCGCGCACTTTGCGGAATACACGTTGGGGACAACTGAATGGCCGGGGTAGGCAAAAAGCGCGAAGTGCGGAAATCGCTGCGCCAGCCCGGCTGGATCACCCTCGACGGCGGCTTTGCGGCGCGGCCCTGCGTGGTGCAGGACATGTCCGCCACCGGCGCCAAGATCACGATTGACGATCCCAACATGTTGCCTGCGAAATTGCGGCTGGCGCTTTCGCGCGACGCGAGAACCGGCCGGCCCTGCGAAGTGGTCTGGCGTCGCGGAAAGTCGGTGGGCGTCAAGTTCGTTCGGTAGCAAAAGCGGGCTGCACGCGATAAAAGGCGGGATGCGAAACACCCTGCTTACGATCCTTGTCGCGATGCTGCTGCCGGCTCCAGTCGCCTTCGCCGAGCCGTCCAGCCGTCAGAAATCCGACAAACCCACTGCCTCGGGCCGGTTGCTCCCGCTGAAGGCTAGCGGTGCCGGCAATTCGTGCGCGGCCTATGGTCCGGGTTTCGTCAGGGTTGACGGCACCGAGACCTGCGTGAAGATCGGTGGTGCGGTCAGCATCGGGGTCGGCGGCTCAAGCGGCGGGCGCTGAGCGGCAACAAGGGCTGGCCCATTGCAACTCGATATCATCGTTCCCGTTTTCATGAGTTGTGCGCTGCTCTGGTGGGTCAGCCGCGGCATGAACTGGACCACACGTCTGGTTGTGGCGGTGGTCACCCTGGTGTTGATTTTTTGTATCCTGTTGTTGGATCGTTCGGGTGTTTTCGTCATTCCGGGGCGCGAGTGAAACGAGCGAACCCGGAATCTCGAGATTCCCCGATGTGCAATTGCACATCTGAGATCTGGTCCTTCGGACCATCCCGGAATGACGGGAAGCTTCTCACGACATCGGCGGCGCGACGAATTGCTCAAACCCCGGGCGGCTGGCGAACTGGGCGAACCAGCGTTCGAGATGCCCCAGCTGCGGTTTGCGGATGCCTTCGACGCCGAACCAGCGCCGTGCATAGGCGCCGAGCGCGATATCGGCGATCGTGAAATCGTCGCCTTCGATGGAGCGTCGCGTCGCCAGCTGGGCGTCGACGATGCGCCATTGCACGGCTTCCGCGTCGGCATCCTTCTGGATCGCAACCATGTCGCGCTTTTCGACCGGCGTTCGCACCAGCGCCCAGAACACCGGACGATCGACCGGCTGCAAGGTCGAAAGCGTCCAGTCCAGCCAGCGGTCGACGCTGGCGCGCGCTTTCGCTGCTTGCGGATAAATCGGCGATCCCTGTCCATAGGCAAGGACGAGATAGCGCATCACCGAATTGGATTCCCAGAGGATAAAGTCGCCATCAACCAGAGTAGGTACGCGGCCGTTCGGATTCATCGCGAGATAGTCGGGTTCGTCGTTCTTGCCGAACGCCATGCCGGCATCGATACGGTGATAGGCGATATCGAGTTCGCGGAGGCACCACAGCACTTTTTGAACGTTGACCGAATTGGCCCGGCCCCAGATCGTGAGCTGTTCTCGATTGCTGTCCGCCACGCGCTTTCACTCCCGATGATCCGCTACCTGAGCGCGTCTTATCGGAATTTTCCAAAAAAAGCGCGTGTTTGATGACGTTGGCCGGAGCAAAAGATCAGGCCCCGCCAAGTTTTGGCGGAGCCTGATTGGCGCAAAACGCAATTGTTCCTGACGTCAGCGGCCGAAGAACAGCCACAACAAAAGGATCACCGGTATAGGCACGCCAAGCAGCCAGAGTAGAAGTCCTCGTCCCATTTTCGCCTCCATAATTCGATCGATTCAAGAACGCGGAAGCGGATGTGAGGTTCCGGCAAGCGGGATGGAAAAACCTCGCCGATGTCCGAGTCGAACTGGAGAGTCATGCCGCTTGATCATGTGGGCGCCGACACCGAGCGCGCGGGATCGTGGGCCGACGGAGAGATTCACGGACGGGCAAAAGGACAGGGCTATTCGGATCATGCCTAAATACAAGCTCGCAATATTTGACCTGGATGGAACACTATCCGACAGCCTCCCGTGGTTTCGGCGGGTTGTGAATTCGATCGCCGACAAACACGGCTTCAAACGCATTGAAGATCAGGACGTGGAGATGCTTCGCGGAAAATCGTCCCGGGAAATCATCCGATATCTCCAGGTGCCGATCAGGCGAATGCCGGCCATCGCCCGGGATATGCGTCGGCTGAAAAGCGAAAGCATCCATGCCATTCCGCTGTTTGCCGGAGTCGACGTGATGCTTGGGGAGTTATCGCAGCTTGGCGTAACCTTGGCGGTGGTCAGCTCTGACGCCGAAAGCAATGTCAGAAATGCACTTGGAAAAAACGCCGACTTGATTTCCCAGTTTGCATGCGGCGCATCGTTGTTCGGTAAGGCTGTCAAATACAAAGCTGTCCTGAAACGAACGGGAATTGCCGCGGCCGATGCCATCTGCATCGGCGATGAGGTTCGCGACGGCGAGGCCGCGCGGCAGGCCGGGATTGATTTCGGGGCGGTGTCCTGGGGCCTTGCCAAAACCGAGGCACTGCGACAGGCCTCGCCGGTTTTGCTGTTCGATAGCGTAGCGGCTATTTCCAGGCTTATTTAGCCGGCCCGCGCCGGGCGGCTCAGTCCAATGCCAGCTCGAAGGGCCTGTCTTGGGCTTCCATAAGCTCCGCATAACGGCGGTACTCTCCAGCCATCTCCAGGAGCTTCTCGCGTACCTCTGAATCGGCGACTTGGCGGGCCAAACGCTGGGCCTGGTCGGCTTGAAAATAATAGTGCTGGGCTTGGGTCATGTAACACCTCAAATCTGAGTAGGATCTGGGCGTAAAAGGTTCACGGACCGTGAATCGCAATCTTGGACGTCATTCACCACCGCCATATGAGACGGCGCCGGCCTCGCGCGAAGGCGTCAACCGCCTTCGGATGCGCCGAATGGAGACGGCGCATCCGCTTTGATCATCAGCCGCTTACCAGTGGCCGGTATTCGGCATCGAGGTCCACGGCTCCGCCGGCGGCTTGGCATCACCCTTCTGCAACAGCTCGATCGAATGCAGATCCGGCGAGCGGACGAACGCCATCTGGCCGTCGCGCGGCGGGCGATTGATGGTGATGCCGAGTTTCATCAACCGGTCGCAGGTCGCGTAGATGTCGTCGACCTCGTAGGCGAGGTGGCCGAAATAGCGGTCCTCGCCGTATTTTTCCTCATCCCAATTATAGGTGAGCTCGACCAGCGGCGCGCCGCGCCCCCTGGACGTTCGCAGCAGATCTTCGTCTTCGGCGGCGCACAAAAACACCAGCGTGAATTTTGCCTTCTCGTTATCGACGCGGCGGACCTCCTTCAGTCCCAAGGCGTCCTGGTAAAATTTCAGCGCGGCATCGAGATTGCGCACGCGCAGCATGGTGTGGAGATAGCGCATGGTTGTTACTCCCTTGAGAAATTCAAAGATTGGTTTGGGTTTCGGGAAGTCCAATAGCAGTAAAATGCGGGGAGGGGCAGGGGCGTTTGCGGCCCGGTCGCGCGCAGTTTCGAAAAACCAAAAGCCCCGCCTCGGGGTAAGGCGGAGCTTCCTGGGAGAAGCAAAGCAATTGGGGGATCGACCTGCTTCAGGGGTATGTCGGTGGAAGTCGAAAAAAGGTTCAAAACAGCAGCGCCGCCCGGGCGGCGTATGTTCGCCCCGGCGGCGTAGCCGCGGAAACTGGATACGCAATTCCCCAGCACAGCTGTGTCCGCGCCGCCCGGAAAAAGTTCAACGGCCCGCTCGGATCTCGCCGGGTATTTTCGGCAAACCGGGAACCGGAGCCGGGCAGCAGAATGGCTCTCAGGCTTTGCGGTCCAGCAATAACGCCTGCTCCGCCTCCACCTCGACGTCGATGACGGTGAGCCGATCCTCGTTGATGGTCGGAACCGGCGCCTTTGCGGTTTCGTCGATGGCGAGATGGACTTTGGCCTGCGTCACCGCGGCAGGCACGGGATAAATAACCATGGGGCCCTCCTGGACTGCATAAAATTGGCAGGAGCGCGTTTACGGTCTGTAAAAAGGTTGGGTTAATGACGATTTTTTAACCGGTCGACCGGCGAGAAATTCCGGACTCTGTTCGTTCCCCGTGAACAAAACGCGTTCATGGCTTTCCCTGAGCCCGGCCCGCGACATTTCTTCCGTGGTTGGCCAAGTATGTTGATGAAGGAACGCATCGACCGTCACAAGGACGGAACCGTCAAGGCCAGGGGGCATACCGTCGATGACGTGCCCGAAGCGCGGCGATTCGCGCGGCGTTGCGTCAAAACAACGGCATACCGAAAATCTCCGCTGGAGGAGCATTCCCGGGCGCAACTTTCATGGCGGCGGCGTCCTGAATGTCGCTATGAATGGCGATGGATTTTGACAGCCTCTATGCCGAAGCCCTGAACGCGTGGCCTCCCGAAGTCAGGCTGCCGGTCAGATCGTTCGTGACCGGACACCTGGTAGACGGTCTCACCGATCTTGAACATTCGATCGCGGCGCAATGGGCGGGCAGCCCGCAAGAAATCCTGATGGTCACGCTGAACTGGACCATCCTGCGCGCCGTCCACGCGGCATTCGCCTCACGTCAATCGGTGGTGATGGCTGAACTCCCGTCGGTTCGCGTACGCTTCGAGACCGAGCTGCGGCAGCTGCTCATGCGGCCCCGTTGGGGAGAGTCCGACTGCAGAGTCATCCGCGCATATTTCGGGGAGTAGAGCGACACGCGAGGAGGAAGCGGTTCCCTGCGTTCGGCGCAGAGCAGGGGAGAGAATAGCCACACGATTTCAACGGCAGGAACCTGGTTCCCTGCAACCATTGAAAACCGTTTGCGTTATTTCGTCGGTGTTCACTGTGAGGAGATGCGCATGAGAAAAACGCTAGCAATTTTGGCGACGGTTGCCACGGTCGGCGCCATCGCCGTGACCGCGCCACCGCCGGCTGAGGCGCGGGGCATTGGCCCCGGACTGGCTTTCGGTCTGGCCGCCGGCGCACTCGCCGCCGGCGCCGCGGCCAGCGCGTACGGTCCGTACGGCTATTATGGACCGGGCTATGGCTATTACGGCTACGGCCCTGGTTACTACCGGCCGGCCTATTACGGCTATGGGCCTTCCGCCTACTACGGCGGTCCTTATTATTATCGGCACCACTATTGGCGCCATCACTGGTAACGAAAAAGCCCGGAACGTCGTTTCCGGGCTTTTTTGCCTCGCGCAACCGGCCATCGCCCGCGCCTTCGGCAGACCTGCTGGCGCGCAATGTCGGTGGAAGGAGCGAGCGCGCCGAAAAACCCGCGCTAGGACAAGAACGGCAGGCGCTCAAATACGCTGCGGGCATTTTTCAGCGTCGCGACGAAATATTCTTCGCGCTCGCGCTCGAATTTCTCCTGGGTCGCCCTGAAGCTTGCCACGCGCATTGCGATTTCTTCGCGCTCACGTGCGAGCCTGTCCTGCTGTTCCGTCATGCGTGTCCTTGTGATTCGCGTCGTACGCCCATGGTGGTCGGGATTGGGGCGTGATTACGGAAATTACGTTGCCGGATTGTGGTTACCCGGAATGCGAGTTCTCGCACCCGTGAATCGGGAGCACTGAGGACATCAGTCGATGTCAATGAAATCGAATGGCCTATCAACGAAATCGGACGCGGTAATCGTTGGCGGTGGATAAGATTCGCACTGTTCTTGTGGCGCGCGCCTTGCCGGTAGATGAAGCAAAACAGGAGATAGTATGGCCAAAATTGGTCTAGATTCACTTAACATCGAAGAGCTCGCATTGCTGCAAGAGCGATGCACATCATGACGGGCATTACAGCCACCAGATGATCGAACCGGTCGCCGATGCGGCGTGATTTGGGACTAAAACCTGGGATTAAGACGTGGGGCCAAATGTCGGCGTTCGCCGATGGCTTGAGCGACGGCTTGGCTGACGACCCGGGGGCATTGACTTAGCAATCCGACTGATCGTGCTATAATCGGCACGGCCAAACCCTCGGATAGTTGTTAAGTGATCGCATCGGATCTTCGCAGTGGGGTGGAACGGCTCGGCGACATGATCGCCGAAGCCTCCACGATAGTTCCCTTCACCGGCGCGGGAATTTCGACCGAATGCGGAATTCCCGATTTCCGTTCACCCGGCGGATTGTGGACCCGCAACCGCCCAATTCCGTTCGATGAATTCGTCGCCAGCCAGGATGCCCGGGATGAGGCATGGCGGCGGCGCTTTGCGATGGAGCCGACCTTCGCCGCGGCGCGGCCGGGACGCGGTCATCGCGCGCTCGCCTCGCTGTACAGGAGCGGCAAAATTCCCGCCATCGTCACCCAGAACATCGACAATCTTCATCAGATGTCGGGATTTGCGGCCGAACACGTCATCGAGCTTCACGGCAATACCACCTACGCCCGCTGCATCGGCTGCGGACAAGCGTACGACCTGCCGTGGGTCAAGCAGCGCTTCGACGAAAGCGGCGGTGCGCCCGACTGCACCATTTGCGACGAGCCGGTAAAGACCGCGACCATCTCGTTCGGGCAAGCGATGCCGGAAGACGCGATGCGTCGCGCCACCGAGCTCGCACAGCACTGCGACCTGTTTATTGCGATCGGATCGTCGCTGGTGGTCTGGCCGGCCGCCGGCTTTCCAATGCTGGCCAAGAATAGCGGCGCCAGGCTGGTGATCATCAACAATGAGCCCACCGA
>Ga0209871_1000091_pt1 | contig 27722 bp, 19 predicted proteins | sample OrgsoiDNA2013045_FD_185795 | JGI IMG/M metagenome (GOLD analysis project Ga0209871, IMG submission 185795) | Permafrost soil microbial communities from the Arctic, to analyse light accelerated degradation of dissolved organic matter (DOM) -... | ecosystem: Environmental > Terrestrial > Soil >... | reverse complement strand
AGGACGCCCGGCCGCGATCACGGCCCAGGCGTACTGCTCGACCTGCAGCAGTCCGGGCACCAGCTGGGGCTCCCAGGTGCGGATCTTCGAGGCGAGCGCCTCATCGGCGACGAACGAGCCGGTCAGCACGTCCCCGTAGGCAGTCCACCAGCCGCGCTGCCCTGCGGTCCCCGCTAGCTGGATCAGCAGCGCCCTTTCATCCGACGCCGCGCCGTAAAGGTCGCACAGGGCGGCCGTGTCAGCGGCACGGGGCACCGCCGTAGCGATCTCGAAGCGGACCAGCTTTGCCCGGCTCCAGCCCAGCCTGCGCGCGGCATCATCGACGCCGAGCCCGGTTCCCTCCCGCAGATCCCGCAGCCGCTGGCCAAGTCGCCGCGCGCGGATCGTGCCTCCTGAGCCGGGCATGCGGAAAGCTTGCCTGATCCCGCTCGTCGCTGCAATGTCCATGATCATCTCATGATAGGGGTTAACTGATAGCAATAGATATGAACAGTTCATTGAGGTGCTGACCAGAGTCAGGCATGATAGGGCGATGCACGCGCCTGCCGCATGGCCTCCTCCTGATGTCCGGACGGCAGTCTGGGCTGAGACCTTCCCCGCCCAGCCCGAGCAGGTCAGACAGGCACGCAAGTCCCTGGCCCGCAGCATGGACGGCTGCCCGGCAGCAGAAGACGCGATCACCTGCCTCTCAGAGCTGGCGGCCAACGCAGTCACTCATAGAGCTGCGCTGCCAGCGGCCCCAATGGGTCGTGGTCTGGTCCGTTTCCGGACCAGCGGTTCAGCGCAGGCCCGCTGTTCCGCGCACCGCGCGGAACAGACGTCACAGCCCCGACAATCACCGCGCTAGCCGCGCTGATGGACCAGGCCGAGCAGGCCGCCCGCAGCCCGCATCCCAGATCACCAGGCACACGCACCTAACACCCTCGTGACTCCACGGCCCGGCGTCGCACCCGGACAGTGGCCCCAGGCCTTGCCGCCTTTCACCTGATCGGAGAGTCCGCATGCGAGGCCGCCAGATCCCGCCATCCAGCCCGAAACCACCGCCAGTTCGGATCTGGGAGCCGCCCCTATGGGGGCGGCAATCTGCGCTGCGAGTCGAGCCGACGGCTGCGCGGCTGGCAGGAGGCTGGAATAGCCCGGCCCTGGACTGCGTTCACAACCATCGTCGGTGTGCTGTGTCCCCCGGGCCGCAACTACTGCCTTCGCGGAATACCGTCTGGCTGGAGCCGCGTTGCGCCACTCGCCGAGAGGCGACCACACACCGGCCTGGCGACGCCCCCGAGAGCGAATGCTCACGGGGGCGTCGCCATTCCCGCCCCGGAGGACCGGGCCGACCTGCAGGAGGCGGGGCCGGGGGTTACCGGACGGCCGCGGCGCGCAGCTGGCGGTCCAGGAGCGCGTGCGCGTCGGCGAGTGACGGGCCGTACCAGGTCAGGTGCCGACCGCTGACCAGCGCGGACGCGATGCCGGGGAATGCCTCGGGGCCATCGGCGGCAGTGAACCTATAGGGCTCATCGGGCAGCACCACCAGGCTGGCGCCCGCCCCGCGGAGCTCATCGATACCGATCCGCGGGTACCGGTCAGGGTGGCCGGCGTACACATTGGCCACGCCCAGCCTGGCCAGCAGGTCGCCGGCGAAGGTGTCTCGCCCGAGCACCATCCACGGTCGGCGCCAGATGGGCACGATCGCGGTGCGTTCTGGCTGCTGGGGCAGTTGCTTCCATCCGGCGGCCGCGTCGTCCAGCCAGCTGGGCCTGGGCTGGCGGCATGCGATGGTCAGCATGCGATGCAGCGACGACAGCGCTTCGGGCAGGCTGCGGACCCGGGTGACCCAGACCGGGATGCCCGCGGCGCGCAGCTCGGCCAGATCGGCCGGCCTGTTCTCCTCCTCATTGGCCAGCACCACGTCGGGTGACAGCGCCACGATCGCGGCGACGTCCGGGCTCTTCGTGCCGCCGGTCCGCGCTGCCGGAAGGCCCGGCGGATGGGTGCACCAGTCGGTCACGCCGGCCAGCAGGCCGGGCGCGCTGGCCGCCACCGCCTCGGTCAGCGACGGAACCAGGGACACCACGCGCCCGATCGCCGCCGGCAGCAGCACCGGCAGGCCGAGGTCATCGCGGGCCGGAGGCTGGCTGACCGCCCTGGTGGCGTCCATTCAGCCCTTGAGCGCGCCGGAGATCAGACCGCGGACGTAGTAGCGCTGGAGCGCGACGTAGACGATGACGCAGGGCACCATGGCGATGACGGCCCCGGCCAGCAGCAGCCCGAAATTGACCGCGCCGTAGGTGCCGGTTTCCACGTTGCTGAGGGCGACCGGCAAGGTGAACAGGCTGTCGTTGGTGAGGAAGCTGAGCGCCCCGAGGAACTCTGTCCAGGAGAACAGGAACGCATACAGGGCGGCTGTCGCGATCCCTGGCATGATCAGCGGCCGGAACACCGACACCAGCGTCGTGATCACCGATGCCCCGTCTACCCTGGCCGCATCGACCAGCTCACGGGGGACCTGCAGGAAGCTGTTGCGCATGACGTAGACGCCGACCGGCAGGTTGAACGTGGTGTAGAAGAGCGCCAGGCCAATGAGACTATTCAGCAGATGGAGGAAGTGCATCTCCAGGAACAGCGGGGTGAGCACGGCCTGGAACGGGATCATGAATGCCAGCAGCACGAGGCCGAAGGCGATCGCGGAGCCGCGAAACTTGAAGAGCGCGAAGCCGTAGCCGGCGAGCGTCGCGACCAGCGCGGTCAGCGCGGCGGTGATCACGGCGATGATCAGGCTGTTCGTGACGTTGCGGATAATGTCGGCCTGGCCGGTCAGCAGGGTCTTGTAGTTCGCGGTGGTGAGATGACCGAAGGTCCGCCCGGAGGGCGCCGCGCTGATCGCCGACTCGGGCTGGAACGAGCGGAAGACCTCCCACAGCAGCGGCAGCACGAAAACCGCGCTGATCGCCAGGCCGCCCAGGAAGTACCAGAAGAACCCGGTCTCCTTGCGGCCGGAGTAACCCCGGGCCGCGGCGCCCTGGCCTGACCTGCCCCGGCCCGCGGCGCCCAGGCCGGTGCGCGCCCCGCGCCCGGTCAGGGGCCCCGGCTGGCCGGCACCGCTGGGCTGGCCCTGGCGGTTCCGCACTGCTGCCATCAGTCGCCGTCCCCCTGCAGGTAGTGGAACTGGACAAAGGTGATGAGCCCGACCACGATGACCAGGACCACGGACATCGCGCTCGCGAGGCCGACATCCATCTGCGCGAACGCGGTGTCGAAGATGGACATCACCACGGGCACCGTGCTGGTCCCCGGCCCGCCGTCGGTCATGATGAAGAACTGGTTGAAGGCGAGAAATGAGCCGACGACCGAGATGATCAGGCTCAGCGCGATCGACCGGCGCAGCAGCGGCAACGTCAGCCGGCGCTCGACGCTCCACCATGAGGCGCCGTCGACGCGCGCGGACTCGTAGATCTCGTGCGGGATGCCCTGCATCCCCGCCATCAGCAGCATCATCGTCAGGCCCGAGGCAAACCAGACGACCAGGACGCTGATCGCGGTGAGGGCGAGGCCGGTGTGGACGAGCCACGCTGTCGTATCGCTGACCAGGCCCAGCTTGGAGAGGGCGAAGTTCGCGGTCCCGGAACTCGGCTGCAGCTCGACGACCGCCATGTAGCTCTCGGCTACCAGGCCGACGATGTAGGGCAGGAAGATCATCGTCCGGAACAGCGTGGATCCGCGCCGGTTCGACCGCACGAACACGGCGAGCGCATACCCGACCACGAAGATCGGCACGGTGACGATCGCCGTGTACTTCAGCGTGAACACGATCGACTGCAGGAACACCGAGTTGTGCACGAGATTCTCGTAGTTCGCCAGGCCGATGAAGTGATACGGCCCGATGAGCGGCCAGTCCGTCAGCGAGATGTACACCCCGAACCCGAGCGGGAAGAGGGCGAACACGCTCACGAACAGCACGGCCGGCGTGACCAGCGCGAGACCGGTCCTGGTGTCGCGGCGCTCCTGTGCGCTGCGCCGCCGGCCCTGGCGCCAGGTACCGCGCCGGGTCAGCGCTGACATCCGGCTGGCAGGGGCCTTCGCCAGCGTCATGCCTGCACCTCTTTCATCGCGGGCTCCTCGGGCACCTCGGTCATGGTCAGAGGTCGCCCTGTCGTATCGGCGCGGCCGGCCGTCCGCGCCGCGTCCCGTGCCGTCCCAAGCCGTCACAGGACGCGGCGCGGCGCGCGCCGGTCAGCTCTTCACGCTGTCCAGGGTGCTCTGAATGCCGGACTGCCCTTCCTGTATCCCGGTCTTCACGTTGCCGCTGTAGACCGCCTCCTCGAACATCTTGAACCATGGCGAGCCCGGCTCGTTGAAAACGGCGTCATAGGCGAGGGTGAACTCGACGGAGCCCTTAGCCAGTGCCTTCAGCGCCACGGCGTCGTAGGGGTACTTGGCCGCGAACGCGGGAGTCAGCACGTCGGTGCGGACCGGGGTGTCACCCTGAGCCGGGTACTTGGACTGCTGCGCGGGCTGGAGCGCCCACTGGATGAACTCCCAGGCCCCGGATGCGTTCTTGGCGCCGGCCGGGATCACGAAGTCGTCGCCGCCGTCGAAGGTGCTGTAGCTGCTCCCATCAACGGCGGGCAGCGGCGCGTCGGCAAAGTCCGCCAGCTGCTGCTTGGTCTTGAATGCGGTGGCGAAGCCGTAGTCGCCGGGCAGAATGCCGACCTTGCCAGCCTCGAAGTCGGCGCCCCAGGTGAGGCCGTTCTGGGTCTGGTCTGCCGCTGGCACCAGTTTCTTGGACCACAGCAGCTGGTAGTCCGCGAGCATCTGCTGGAGCGGGGCGTCGTTGGCGACGTTGGCCCTCTGGCTGCCGAGCGGGCCGTTGATGAGGTGCTGGCCGTTCGCCCACAGCGAGGGCAGCATCGTGAAGCCCAGGCAGCCCTGGCAGTTGCCGGCGAACGAGAACCCGGAAATGCCGTGGCCGAGCGCGCCGATCTTCTCGGAGTCCGACACGATCTGGGCGTAGCTGGTCGGCGGGTCGTTCGGGTTGAGCCCGGCCTTGCTGAACAGCGCCTTGTTGTACCACAGGACCGACAGGTCAGCGAGATAGGGCACGCCGAAATACTGGCCGTTAGCAGTGGCGAGCTGCAGGTGACCCGGGCTGAGAGCGCTCTTGTAGGACAGCGCGTTGACGTACTTGGTGATGTTCATCAGCGCGTTCTCCCGGGCGAAGCTCGGCACGTCGATGTCGTTGAGCCCGACGACGTCGGGCACGGATCCGGCCCGGATGGCCGTCGCGAGCTGGCTGGTGTCGTCGTTGGGCGGCGTCAGGTGGAGCACTATCTTCAGCTTCTTGTGCGACGCGTTGAACGCGGCGACCAGCGCCTTCGCCGGGCCGTCGGTTGCCTGCCGCGCCCAGAAGTGCACCACGCCCGTGGCGTCCACGCCGAACGACTTGGACGAGGGCGCGGGCCCGGACGAGCCACCGCACGCCGCCAGCGCCAGCGCCAGCGCGGCGGCGGCCGCCACGACCGCAGATTGTCTGGAATGGGCACGTCTGGAGGCCATCGGCTTCTCCTGCCTATCGTTGGAATCGCGGGCAGGTGCCGCCCGCGTATGCCGTGCATGCATGTCAAAATCTCCTCGGTGAGGGCTTACTCGTCTTGCGTCGGAAGCGGGGCCCGGCCCTCTGCCGGGTTATCCCTGGTGACGGGCCCGCCGGGCGGGCCCAATGGCATCCAGACCCGCATGGCCTGGCCTGCGCGGTTGTCCCACTGGAAGTAAGGGATGGCCACTGCCGTGGCCGGCTCGCCGGCGAGGCCAGGGTCCGGCAGCGGGGAGTACAGCAGCCCGGCGCTGCTCGCCGGCGGCAGCCGCACCGCGTCCGCCTCGACGACGACAGTTTGCCCAATGCCTGGCAGCGCATCCTCGCGGTCCCGGAGACCGGCGCGGCCCGGCGCGGCCGGGGCCGGCGCGGCCGGGCTCGGGCTCGGCGCGGCGGGGCCCGGCGCGGCCGGGCTGAGGGCGAGATCCTCGACGCTCGCGCCGCGGGGCTGGTCGGCCTGCTCGAAGCAGTACACGAGGGGGCCCCGCTCTACCGCTACCGTGCCCCGCAGCGCGTCGATGCGCCTGGCCGGGTAGGTCAGCCGCGGCCTGACGTCCAGGGTGCACGTCAGCACGTCGCCTGGCTGCCAGCGGCGCCGCACGAGCAGGTAGCCGTGGTCGTCTGGCCCGGATTCCAGCCGCTCGCCGTTGAGGCTGACGGCCATATCCCGGCTCCAGGCCGGGACGCGGACGGCCAGGCCGCACTCGGCGGCGGGTGCGCTGCTGACCCGGAACTCGGCCAAGCCGTCCCACGGGAAACGGGTCACCACATCCAGGCTGAACCTGCCGGCGGCCAGCGGCGCGGTGACGCTGGACTCGGCGAGATGGTGCAGGTACAGCACGTCACCAGCCACCGTGGCGATGTAGTGCTCGAGCGACGCGAGCAGGCGCATGATGTTCGGCGGGCAGCAGGCGCAGGAGAACCACCCCCGGCGCCGGCCTGGATCGTCGTTCTCGAAATGATCGCTGCGCCGCTGCAGCGGGTTGACGTAGAAGAACCGCTGCCCGTCCGCTGACAGGGCGGCCCCGAACCCGTTGTAGAGGATCCGCTCCATCAGGTCCGCGTATTTCGCGTCGCCGGTGGCGAGCAGAAGCCGCCAGCTCCACTGGAAGCTCGCGATGGCGGCGCAGGTCTCGTTGTAGCCGCGATCCGGCGGCAGCTCGAACGAGTCGCCGAACGCCTCGCCCGAGTGCCGGGAGCCGTTGCCCCCGGTGAGCGCCGTCTTGGTAGCGACCATGTCATCCCACCGGGCGATCGACGAGGCTAGCAGTTCCGCGTCACCGATCTCGACCGCCACGTCGACCACGCCGGCCTCCAGGTACAGCGCCCGGACGGCATGGCCGGCCATGGTGGCCGACTCGCGGATGGGCAGATGACCCTGCAGGTAGCGGATGCCGAAGCCCGAGTCGCCGATCAGGCCGCGGCCGCGCTGGTTCACGAACTGCGTGGCCAGCTGGAGGTAGGTCTCGGTACCGGCCTGCCGGTAGAGCTCCACCAGGGCGGTCTCGATGATCGGATGGCCGTCGAGGCCGGCCAGGCTGCCGAGGAAGGTGTCGACGAGGTGATCGGCGAAACGGGTCGCGACCTTCAGCAGCGCCCCGCCGTCGAAGGTCCGGCCGGCTGCCACCGCGGCCTGGATCAGGTGGCCCGCGCAGTACAGCTCGTGACTCGACGCCAGCCGCTGATAGCGCTGGCTCCGGGTCGCCTGGACGTAGGAATTCAGGTATCCGTCGGCCTGCTGGGCCTTCTCGAGCAGGGCGGTAGCCTCAGCCGCGAATCCGGCCAGGCTGGGGGAGGCCCCGTGGCCCAGTTCCCAGCCGATGGCCTCGAGCGTCTTGTACAGGTCGGAGTCCATGAAGACGGGCCCGCGGTAGCGGTCAACGGTCCCGCCGATGGCCAGCCGCAGGTTGTCGAGATTGCCCGCGGTCTCCATCTGCCGCAGCGCCTGCGGCAGACTCGCCTCGCGATTGCGCCGCTGCCATCCGCCCAGCAGCCCGCCGGTCAGCCGCACGTCGCCCCCGCTGAGAGGTCTGTGCGTTACCGCGGCCGAGGCCGTGGGGTTCACCGGGCCCAGGCCGCCGGCTCGCGGGCCGCCGCTTCCGGGCGCGCCGCTATCAGGCGCGCCGCTTCCGAAGGCGCCGGTTCCCGGCGATTCGCCGTTCTTCGCCACGTACGAGGCTCCAGACTCTTGCCTAGCTGAGGTCCTGGTGGCCTGGAACTAGATCATGGCCACTAGAAAGAATAGGTTTTCCTCAGTAAGCTAGAGTCCGCAAGAGAAGCAGTCAAGGCCTGTACAAGTTATATTTTATTGCGATATGAAGGTGGTTGCCGAGAGACCGAGATCGGAGCAACCGTTTGCCTCATGTAGAGCCGGGACCCGATACGAGGCGGGCCACCATCAGGGACGTCGCGGCACAGGCCGGCGTTTCGATCGGCACCGCCTCGAAGGCCCTCAACGGCCAGGGAAAGCTGCGCCAGGAGACCAGGGACCGGGTCGCGGCAGCGGCCCGTGAGCTCGGCTTCGCGCCGAACGTCCTGGCCAGGGCACTGCTGGCCGGCCGGACCTACACGGTCGGGGTGATCACGAGCGACAGCTTCGGGCGATTCAGCATCCCGGTCATGCTCGGTGCCGAGGACGCGCTCGGAGCCGGCCAGATCTCGGTGTTCATGTGCGATACCCGTGATGACCCGGCCAGAGAGCGGCAGTACCTGGAGATGCTGCTGAGCCGCCGGGTGGACGGCCTGATCGTGACGGGACGGCGGATCGAGCCGCGGCCGAGCATCGGCAAGACACTGGGCATCCCCGTCGTCTACGCGATGACCCAGTCGCTCGACAGCGACGAGCCCGCCGTGCTTCCCGACGACTACGGCGGCGGGCAGATGGCGGCCCGGCACTTCCTGGCGGAGGGGCGTCACCGAGTCGGGCACATCACCGGGCCCGAGCGCTTCCTGGCGGCCCGCAAGCGCGCGGGGGGCTTCTGCGAGATCATCGCCGGCGCCGGGTCGGATTTCTCGCCGAACGACGTGCTCTACGGCGAATGGAGCGAGAGCTGGGGCCGGGCCGGCGCGCACATCCTGCTGCGCGACTCCCCCGGCGCGGACGCCATCTTCTGCGGCAGCGACCAGATCGCCCGCGGCGTTGCCGACACGCTGCGGCTGCTCGGGCGCCGGGTGCCGCAGGACATCGCCCTGATCGGGTTCGATAACTGGGAGCCCATGGCGCTCGGCTGTGATCCCCCGCTCACCAGCATCGACATGTGCCTCGAGGCCGTAGGGCGGGTCGCGGCCGAGTACCTGCTCGCCGCCATCAACGACGAGCCGGCGCAAGGCGTGCATACCGTGCCCTGCCGGCTGGTCGTCAGGGAATCGACAGGTCGCTGGACGCGGCGGCCGGCGGCCGCGGGAGAGGACCGGGCCGGCGGGCCTGCCGGCGAAATCTCGTAGCGCCTGCCGCGCTGACTAGCCGTGCTGGCGGCAGCGGCCGGTGGCATCCGTTCAGGAAGGGTTTGCTGATGATCGACCGTAAGCCGAGGATCGGGATTCTGGGGATTATGCAGGATCTGTATGACGAGATGATCCCTGGGATAGCGCGGCGGCAGGCCGGGTATGCGGCCGAGATCGCGGCGCATCTGGCGGATGTGGCCGAGTTCATCCCGGGCACGCCGGTGAAGTACCGGGAGGACGCTGAGCGGGAGATGCGCGCGTTCGAGAACGCGGGCCTGGACGGGGTGCTGGTGGTGATGCTGACCTACGGCCCGGCGATGCGGGTCGCGCGGCTGCTGGCCGAGTCGCGGCTGCCGGTGTGCCTGGCCAATATCCAGCCCGAGCCCAGTGTCACCCCGGCGTGGGATATGGCGGACATGACTTATAACCAGGGCGTGCACGGCGCGCAGGACACCGCTAACGCGATGGTCCGGGCGGGGCGCCGGTTCGCGGTGCTGACCGATGACTGGAAGGCCGGGTCGTTCCGTGCTGATGTCGGCCGGTGGGCGCGGGCCGCCGCGGCGGTGACTGCGTGGAAGTCGCTGAAGGTCGCGATCTTCGGGTATGCGATGAACGACATGGGTGATATCGGGGTCGATGCGAGCGCCCTGATCCGTACCCTGGGCCCGCAGATCCTCGCGGTCGCGCCCGGCCAGATGTACCGCGGGATGCTCGCGGTCACCGGCGCGCAGGCCCGCGAGGTGATCGCGTTCGAGAATGCCCGCTTCGAGATCGACCCGCGCCTGTCGGCCGGGGAGCGGCAGGACCACGCCCGGATGCAGGTCGCGATCGAGCAGATCCTGGCCGGCCGCGGGTTCGGCGCCTACACCGCGCATTTCGACGTCATCGGCGACGACGGCCGGTTCTCCCGGCTGCCGCTGGCCGCCGCGTCCACCCTGATGGCCAAGGGCTACGGCTACGCCGCCGAGGGCGACGTCCTGACCGCCTGCCTGGTCGCCGCCGGCCACACCCTGATCGGCGACGCGCATTTCACCGAGATGTACGCCATGGACTTCCCCTCCGACTCGATCCTGATGAGCCACATGGGCGAGGGCAACTGGAAAATCGCCCGCGCCGACCGGCCCGTGAGGCTGATCAAGCGGCCGCTGGGCATCGGCCGGCTAGCCGACCCGCCCACCTTCCTGTTCCAGTACCAGCCCGGCCCCGCCACCCTGGCGGCCCTGGTATCGCTGGAAGGCCAGCGGTTCCGCCTGGTCGTCGCCGAAGGCCGCAACCTCGACAGCCAGGAACTGCCCGCGCTGGAAATGCCCTACGGCCAGTTCCGCCCCGCCTCCGGCCTCCGCGCCTGCCTCAACGGCTGGCTGACCGCCGGCGGCCCCCACCACCAGGTCATGAACCTCGGCCACCACGCCGAAAGCTGGAAAACCTTCTGCCAGCTCACCGGCATCGAATACACCCAGGTCTGACCGCGTGGGAAGCGCGCGCGGTCAGCAGGCGTTGGTCCTGGACGGGGCGGTGCCAGCTAGGCTGCCACCCCCGGACGTGCCCGACGCGGAAGGCTGACCACTGCATGGCTGATTCACTGCCCGACACTGCCAGGATGACACTGGATGATCCGTTCGCCCAGCTAACCGGATCGCTGGCGGGGACCTCCCGGCTGGAGCTGGAGGTGACAGCGTCGCGGATGCTGACGCCGCACATGCAGCGGCTGCAGCTGACCGCTCCCGAGCTCGCCGGATTCCAGTACGCCCCGGGCCAGGACGTCATGCTGCTGGTGGCGGTCGACGGCAACCGTCCGGTCCGGCGGCGCTACACGATCCGCTCGCTGGACCGCGCGAAGCGGCAGCTGACGCTGGACGTCGTGCTGCACGGCGCGGGGCCCGGCGAGCGCTGGGTGCGTTCTGCCCGGGTGGGCGACCGGATCGAGGGCATCGCCCCGCGCGGGAAGATCGCGCCGTCCGTGTCGGCGGACTGGCATCTGTTCATCGGCGATGAGTCGGCCCTTCCGGCGATCTTCGCGATGACCGAGTCGCTGCCCGGTGACTCGGCCGCCACGCTCCTGCTCGAGGTGCCCGATCCCGATGACGAGCAGGAGCTCCTGGCCCCGGCACGGACCCGGGTCAGCTGGCTGCACCGGCTGGGCGACGCGGCGGGCGACCCGGCGGGGCTGGGTGCGGAGGCCGCTGAGGTCGAGCTGCCGCCCGGCAACGGTCACGCCTACCTGCTGGGGGAGGCCAAGGTGGTCTCGCTGCTGCGCGACGTGCTCGGCGACCGCGGGCTGGCGCCGGATCAGATGTCGCCTAAGGCGTACTGGGGACGAGGACGGGCCAACGCCGGTCACGGCGAGCCGGCCAGGGACGCGTAGCGGCGGCGCGGTCAGCCGCGCGCAGTCACCCGCGCGCAGTCAGCCGGCCCGCGCAGTCAGCCGGCCGCGCCGCTGGGTACGCGCGGCCGGGTACGCTTGGCCGTCACTGGGCGCAGGTCCCGCCGTCCATCGACAGCGTCACCCTGATCGGCCGCGGTGCCGCTGGCGTCCGCACCTCAAGCGGCAGGCAGCGGGGCAGGTCGGTGATGTAGCCGAACCAGAACAGTGTCAGGCCGGGCGCGTAGCCCTCGGGAATCGAGGCGGCCGGCGGCGTGGGCACTGCGGGGCAGCCGACGAAGGTCACGCCAGCAGCCCTGGTCCGCACGAGCCCGCGGACCTTGTCGAAGTCCGGCAGGAACTCCAGGTGGCCCCTGGCCAGCGGGGCGCCGGTCAGCACGGCGGTGGTGCCCTGCCGGACGGCGATCAGCGCTGGCACGACGCTCAGTCTCCCGTCGGCGAGCCGACGGCTGGACGGCCAGCCCGCCTTGAGCCCGGCGAAGATGAACCACACCGGTCCGGCCTTGACGCTCGCCGCCTGCCAGTTCGAGTTCATCGAGCCGCCGTCCGACGACTGACACGTTCGCAGCCCGGTGCCTGGCACGGCGGTCGGGGGGAGCCGCGGCAGCCCGGTGACGGCCGCCGCCGGGCTCTCCTGCGGCGTGCCGGACTGGAGCGCGCGCGCGACGGGCGCGGCGAGGATCGCGACTGCCGCCACTGCCGCCACGCACGCGGCGCCCAGCCGCCGGAGGTGCCTGCGGTGCCTGCGCCGGATTGCCGGCAGCAGGCCGGCCGGCGCCTGCTCGGCGGTCGCGAGCATCGCGGCCCGCAGCCTGCGCTCGAGGTCATTCATGATGCACCGCACCTTCCTGGCTGCCGGATTCCGGCTCGAGCTGCGGCCCGGCGATCTCCCGCAGCCGGGCGAGCGCACGGGAGGCCTGGCTCTTCACTGAGCCGACGGAGCAGCCCAGCGTCACCGCGGTCTGCGCTTCGGAGAGATCACTGAAATAGCGCAAAACGAGGACTGCGCGCTGGCCGGGCGGCAGCACCGCCAGTGCCCGCACCAGCAGATCCCGGTCCGCGATCTCGCTCGCCTGATCGCTGACGGCCGGCCCGTGCCCAGCGAACTGCAGCGGCTCTTCCGGGCGTCGCCGCCGCAGCCGCCACCGGTCGACCGATGCGTTGACCAGCATCTGGCGCACGTAGGGCTCGGGGTCGCCGTGGCGGCAGATCCGCCCCCAGCGCCGGTAGGCACGCTCGAGCACGCCCTGCAGGAGGTCCTCGGCCTCCGCCCGGTGGCCTCCGGTCAGCAGCAGGGCCATCGTGAACAGGCGCGCCGACGAGCCATCGACGAACTCCTCGAAGGACGCATTCGCATCCTCCGGGCCGATGACGTCGCCCTCATCACCTACGCTCACCGCGGTCCTCGCACAGCCGGCCCCATAATCCTTGCACGCCACAGCGCGGCAGAAGGTTGACCGGCGGCGGTCTTCAGCGCGACGGCAGCGGCCAGTTCAGCCCGGTTGCCGCCAGGATCTGCCGCGGGCTGGGCAGCGCATCCTGGACGCCGCGGCGGGTGGCGGCCGTGGCGCCAGCGGCGCAGGCAGCGTGCACCGCCGGGCCGGGCGGCAGGCCGGCGGCCACCGCGACGGCCAGCGCGCCCACGAACGCGTCACCGGCGCCCGCACTGTCCACGCTGACTACGCGCAGCGCCGGAATGGCCTGCGCCCCGGCGGCCCCCGCCACGGCCAGCGCGGCACCATGAGATCCCGCCGTGACGACCGCGCGGACCGCGCCAAGCTCGCAGAGTTCTCGCGCCGCGCTGCCCGCATCCGCGAGCCCGCTGACCGCCCGGCCCAGGATCGCGGCCGCCTCGGACTCATTCACGACAAGCCAGTCCACGCCGCCCTGCACGAGCGCGGCGGCCTCGGGGGGCGCCGGCGCCATGTTCAGCAGGCAGGGCACCTGACCGGCCCTGGCGGCGGCCAGCGCGGACGCCAGGGCGGCGGCGGGAATCTCCGCGGAGGCCACCAGAAGGTCGCAGGACCCGGCCAGGGCTGCCGCGATCTCCCGGTCCCCGGCCATCGAGTTGGCGCCGGGCGCCACGGCGATGGTGTTCTCTCCGGCGTCCTCGACGGTGATCAGCGCCAGGCCGGAAGCGCAGCCGGGGACGACGCGAACACCGCCGATGTCTACCTTCTCGGCCGCCAGGGCGGCCCTGATCCTCGCCCCGAATTCGTCGTCTCCGGTGCAGCCAGCCATCCGCACCGTGCCGCCGAGCCGGGCGGCTGCCACCGCCTGGTTCGCGCCCTTGCCGCCCGGCGCGAAGACGGCCCGGGATCCGAGCACCGTCTCCCCCCGGCCGGGCAGCCGCCGAACCGCGACGGACACATCCATGTTCAGACTCCCGATGACGGCCATCCGCGGGAAATCAGTGACCGTGAGCCGCTCCATGCGACCGCATTATTCCGCGCGTGCGGCCGGATTCCCGCGCGTGCGGCCGGATTCCCGCGCGTGCGGCCGGATTCCCGCGCGTGCGGCCGGATTCGCCGCCGGCGACCGGATACCCCGCCCGGCGACCGGATTCCGCGCCGGCGACGGATTCCGCGCCGGCGACCGGCCGGCCCGGCCGCCGCGATGACAACTCGGTCACCGTGCGCTGACATTGCGCCTTCATCCCTGCCCCGGCCGCACGGCGGGTATACACATAAGTAGTTCACGCTAGGCAGTAGGCCACGTCAGGCGAACCTAGTCGTTATTTCTCGATATGAATGAGCGTGTTCCATAATGAGGGAAGAACGAGCTGTGACCCACGCCGGGAGGGAGCGCGTCGGGTGGCATCAGTGACGGCGGGCGAGATCTCCGGGCTCCTGTCCAGCACATCGGCGCGGACACTCATCCTCGGCATCGACAAGGCCGGCCGGATCCTGCAGCATGACCGCGGCGCGGCCGACCTCCTGGCTGATTCACCGGGAGCCCTGCTGGGCTCAGAACTCTCGAGCCTGCTGGCCGATCCGGCTGTCCACGCCGCCGCGCTGCAGGGGCTTATCGACGCCGCCTGCTCCGACCGTGAGGGCACGACCGTACTCACGCTCAGGACGGCCAGGGGATCGCAGGCCAATGTCATCGTCACCGTCCAGCCCGTGCGCTCGGCCAATGCCGACCTGGCTGCGATAGCGATCCTGCGCGTCCCGCAGGCGGTGGAGGAGCGATTCCTCGACCCGGCGGTGATGCGGCGGGCGATGCTCGACGGCGCTTTCAAGCGGATCGGCGGCGAGCTCGATATCGACCAGATGGCGCCAGAGCTGATCAAGATCGCCGTGCCGCACTTCTGCAACTCGGCCGCGCTGCTGATCCTCGAGAGCCTGGTGGCCGATGACGAGTTCCCGGCCGAGTCCCCCGACGGGTCGCACATGGTCCGGCGGGTCGCGCTCGCCCACGATGACGGCGATCCTGGCTGGGATGCGACGTTCCCGACCGGCGAGATCCTGAGTTATCCGCCGGGCACTCTCTACACCCGGTGCATGGACACCAGGGAGCCGGTCCGCGAGGTCATGGCCTCCGGCGATGCCGCACGCCTGGCCTCTTCATGGCACCGAAAGCCGGTAGCCAGGCTGCTGTCCGGCGTGTCGATGCTGCTGCTGCCGCTGATCGCCAAGGAGACCATGCTCGGTTTCTTTGTCTGCATCCGGCAGGTCGGCATCCGCCGTTTCGATGCCTACGACACCGAGATCGGCATGGAGTTCGCCTCCCATGCGGCGATCTTCATTTACAACGCCCGCAGGTACACCAGGGAGCGGGCAACCGCGCTCACGCTGCAGCGGAGCCTGCTCCCCACCGGCCTGTCGGCGCCATCATCGGTTGAGGTCAATCATCGCTACCTGCCGGGCAGCAAGCTGATCGAGGTCGGCGGGGACTGGTATGAGTCGATCGCGCTGCCGGGCGGCCGGGTTGCCCTGGTGGTGGGCGATGTCGCGGGCCACGGAGTGCGGGCCGCGGTCACGATGGGCAGGCTGCGCACGGCGATCCACACCCTGGCCATGCTGGAGCTGCCGCCGGCGGAGACACTGCAGCTGCTGGATGAGCTCATGCAGGAACTCGGTGCCCGCGAGCCGCACTTCGCCACCTGCGTCTACGCGATCTTTGATGCGGTGGACGGCACCTGCGAGGTTGCCTCGGCCGGCCATCTGCCCCCGCTGCTGGTGCGGCCGGACGGTACCAACGAGCTGCTCGATGTCTCGCCCGCCCCGCCGCTCGGGATCGGCGCCGGGCCGATCCAGAGCATCGTGCTGACGATTGAAGACGGCAGCCTGCTTGTCCTGTACACCGATGGCCTGGTCGAGAAGCGCGACCGGGACATCGACGAAGGGCTGGCGCTGCTGAGCGACATCTTCGGCCCCGGATCGGCCGCCCGCCCGCTGGAGGACCTCTGCAAGGCCACGCTGGCCGGGGTGTACGCGGACACCCAGCGCGATGACATTGCCGTGCTGATCGCCAGGCTGCGCCGGATCCCCGCGGATCATCACGTCACGTGGAAGCTGCCGGCCGAGCTGACCTCGGCCCGCAGGGCGCGGGTCCTTATCCGGCGGCCGCTGCGGCAGTGGGGCCTGGCCGAGCTGATTCCCACCACCGAGCTGCTCGTGTCCGAGCTGGTCACCAATGCTGTCCGGTATGCCCAGGGGAAGATCGGGCTGCGGCTGATCCTGGAAGGCGGGCTCGTCTGCGAGGTCCTCGATGATTCCGCCGCGCTGCCCAGGATCCGGCATCCCGGCGACGAGGATGAGCGGGGCCGCGGGCTCCAGGTCGTGAGCCAGGTGGCCCAGCGCTGGGGCGCGCGCCGCACGCTGTCCGGCAAGGTCGTCTGGTGCGAGCAGCCCTTGCCGCGCGGCTGATGGCGCGCGGCTGATGGCGCGCGGCTGAGGCCAGTGCCGGGGATCGGGGATGACTACTGGCCGGTCACCCGCCGCGCGTTGGCCACGGCGGGCTGGGCGTGCCCGGCCGGACCCTGGCCGAACACCCGCAGGATGTTGCCCGTGATCCGCTGCAGGATGGCAGCGGCGCAGCCGCCGGCTGAGCCGTCGCATCCGTCCCTGTCGCCCAGCAGGGCCGGGATCCAGTTGCTCGTCCCGGTATCCAGCACGCCCGCGCCGCTGGCCGGGTCGGTGTAGTAGGTCATGTCGGAGTAGAACGCGCCCAGGTCGGTCTGGCCCTGGCCGGGCGGGATCGGGGAGTGCGCGAGCACCTGGACGTCGACCGGATGGGCCATCGCCGCGTAGTAGTGATCAACATCGGCGGCCACGACACCGGGCACGACAGTGCCGTTGCGCACGCCGGTGCCGCTGAAGGCCCAGGCTGAGGCGTCGGCGACCCTGAGGCCGGCGTGCAGGCCGGGATTGAGGAAGCCCGCGTACATCTCGCCGACGAAATCACTCTCCGGCCAGTTCGTCGGCGGCGCCCCCCACGTATTCCCGGTGACCTGCAGCGGGCTCGCCCGGCCATTGAGGGGGTCCTCCCGCGAATCGCGGTAGTCGACCTCCTCGCGCTCTGGCCCCAGCGGCGATGCCTGCATCCTGACGTGCCGCAGGATGGGGCTGGCCGCGAAGAACACGATGTTCACGCCCTCGTCCCTGGCGGCCACGGCGGCCCTGCGCTCGCTGAGCGACCAGGCCTGGTCATGGCCGAGGGAGAGCAGCGCCCGGTGGCGCCCCAGGTAATCCGGATGCTGGTCGATCGTCAGGTCGGTGGCGTAGGTGACGTCCAGGCCATGTTCCTCAGCGAACCTGACCAGCGGGTACTCCAGCGTGAGGAAGTTCCCCGACCCGCCCTCGGCTCCGTAGGGTCGGTCGAACGACACCACCCGCGCACGCGAGCACATGGGGTAGGTGCGCGCCGGGCAGGCTCCCAGGCCCTGGTAGAAGTCGAACCCGCCGTAGGGGTTCCACGCCTGCCAGGTGAACACGTCGTTCTTGATCACATAGGCCGCCGTGCTGGCCGGATCCCAGATAGTCAGCGGAACGTAGCTCTGCTGGCTCCCCCTGCCGACCAGCTTGATCAGGTAGTCGCCCGGCACGAAGGCAGGCGAGACGCTGAAGTGCAGAGACGGCATCCAGCTGTCGCAGGCGACCATGTTGGTCCCGGCGGTCACCGGGCACGCGCCCTGGACCTTGCCCCTGACCTCCGGCGACTGCCAGACCAGGCGGGCGCCCTTGCCCTGGTAGTAGCCCATCCTGAAGGCCTCGGCACGGAATCTCGCTGCCGCCGTGCTGACATACAGGGTGACCTTCTGGCCTTGCGCCGCGTAGCCGTAGTCGGCGAATCCCGCGATGCGGCCGTGCGAGCCGCGGATCTTCCAGGCTGTGGTGCCGGGCCGCTTGTTCTCGTCGATGACCCACCGGGCTTCGATGCCGTCCTGCCCGGCGAGAGTCGCGGCCTCCCCCGCTGGCCGGGACGAGGCTCCCCGGCCGGGCCGGGACGAGGCTCCCGGGCCTGGCCGGGACGAGGCTCCCGGGCCGGGCCGGGACGGGCCGCTGGCTCGCCGCGCCGCCCAGGCGGGGTTCCGCAGCCCCTGGCGGATGACGACGGTGCCGATGCCGACGGCTGCGGCCGCAACGATCAGGCCGCCCAGCACCGCCACCGCCGCCCGCGCTCGGGCCCGGCGCGGCCTGCTGCCGTCCTGTCGTAGGGACTGATGAATGACCGGCCTCCCTGCTCATTGCGGTCGCCATTCTTCCCCGTCAACGGCGAGGGGCCACCCCGAACAGGCAAAGAGAGTGCGGTCATCCACGTCATCTACCTGCAGAAACGCCATTATCTGGCCGAAAGGCCGCTGCCCCCGGAGCGACAGGTCTCCGGGGGCAGCGGCCTGCTATCCAAGCCGGCGTGCCACCGCTCGGCTCGTCATGTCGCGGCGTGCCGCGTGTCCTGCTTGATCGAGAGCTTGCCGTCCTTCATGAGCCCGACCCGCTGGGCCCGGCGGGCTACGGGACTGTCGTGCGTGATCAGGATCAGCGTGAGCTTCAGCTCCCGCCAGAGTTTCTCGAGCAGCGCGATGATCTCGTCCCTCGTGCCCTCATCGAGGTTGCCGGTCGGCTCGTCGGCGAGCAGCACCTTGGGTTCCTTCACCAGCGCGCGGGCGATCGCCACGCGCTGCTGCTGGCCGCCGGACAGCTCGGAGGGCAGGTGCCGCAGCCGGTCGTCGAGCCCCACGTCCTGCAGCGCCCTGGCTGCCCGCGAGCGCCGCTCCCCGGCATGGATGCGCAGCGGCACGAGGGCGGCCTCCACGTTCTCCTGCGCGCTGAGCGTGGGCACCAGGTTGAACGTCTGGAAGATGAACCCGATGGAGGCGGCGCGGACCCCGGTGAGGAGGCCCTCGCGCATCTGGGCCAGGTCCCTGCCGTCGAATTCGACAATCCCGGCGGTCGGCCGGTCCAGGCCGCCGAGCATCTGCAGCAGCGTCGTCTTGCCGTGCCCGGTCGGGCCCTGGATGGCAAGCCACTCGCCATCCTCGATGACCAGGTCCACGCCCTGAAGGGCGTGCACGGTAGTGCGGCCCTTCTGGTAGTCCTTGGTCACGCCGGTCAGCTTGTACATGGTTCCTCTTCCTGCTCATCCGCGGTATCGGCCGGCGCGCCCGGTGCTGGCCAGCTCAATCCACCCGGGCCAGGGCAGCCGCCGGGCGGAGCCTCGCGGCCCGCCAGCCGCCGAACATCCCCGCTATCAGCCCGCCGGCTACCGCCAGGACCACCGCGAGGGCAATCGCGGTCAGCGTGACCGGCGCGATGAGGTGCACGGCGACCGGGTGGCTCGCGTTGGCCGCGGCCCGCCGGAAGCCACCGCCGCCGAACCCGCCGCCACCGCCGCCGCCGAACCCGCCGAACCCGCCGCCGCCGAATGTGCGCGCGCCTCCCGGCGTAGCGCTGCCGGTCGTCTGTCCGACCGACGCAGACAGCGGCGGAGAGAGCTTAGATACCAGCCTGGAGCCGAGGAGGCCGAGCCCGACGCCCGCAATGCCGCCGACGATGCCCATGACAATGGCCTCGCCCATCACCTGGCCGACGATCCGGCGGCTGCGCCAGCCGAGCGCCTTGAGCGTGCCGAATTCGCGGACCCGCCGGGAGACCGCCGACATGGTCAGCAGGCTGGCGAGCAGGAACGCCGCGGCCAGCACCGCGATCGCCAGCCACCGGCCGAGGTTGTTCGCCAGGCTGGAGGTGCTGGCCAGCGAGCCGGTGACCTCCTTGGCGAGGTCACTGGAGTCGGTCACGGTGGCCTTGGGCAGCAGCGCGGAGATCCTCGTCGAGACGGTGCCGATGTCCGAGGCACTGCCGGCCGCCACGTAGATCGTGTTCACGCTGTTCTTCATGCCGGCCAGCGCCTGCGCCCGCTGCAGCGGGATGTACACGTCCGTCGAGTTGCCGGCCGCCGGCTCGCTGACGATCCCGACGACCTTGAAGGCCTTCTTGGCAATGGTGACCGTCGAGCCGGTCTTCAGCTTGTTCTGCGTCGCGTAGTCGGAATTGACGAGGGCGACATCGGCAGTCGCGTCGGCCGCGGTGAAGGTCCGGCCGGACACGACCTTGCCCGAGCTCAGCGGCCCGAGCGCGCCCTGGGCCAGGTCAACGCCCTCAACGCCGACAAAGGTGGGGACGATCACCCCGTGGAAACTGCCGCTGCCTCCGCCGCCTCCCCCGCCGCCGAAGCCACCGCCACCGCCGGCATTGATCGCCGGGATGGTACCGGTGATCTTGGTATCGGTCAGCGTCAGGCCGCCGGCCGCGGCCGCGACGTCCTTGAGCTTGGAGACTGAGGTCACCGACGCGGAGCTGAGCGTCCCGAGCCCGAAATTGCGCAGGGTGTCCGCGTCGATCTTGGTGCCAGCCGCAGGCCGGGTCCGCGAGCCGATCGCTCCCCCGAACCCGAACGAGCGCGCGCCGCCGGCCCCGGCGGCCGGGGCCTTGGTGACCGTTATGTCAGTGCCGACCCCGTACAGCGAGTGCAGCACGGTGCCCTGGGCGTTCTTCACTCCGGCCGACAGGGCCGTCACGGTAATCACCAGGCCGATCCCGAGGGCCAGGCCCAGGGAGATAAGCGTGGCCTGTCGCATGCGCCTGCGCAGCTCCCGCCTCAGGTACGTAAGAAACATCAGAACTCCTCGCAGAACCCCGGGTCAGCCAGGGCGGTAACGCTGGCCGTATGCGGGCTGCATCATCAGCGCCGGGCGCATGGACCTGCGCCGCTACTGATACTGGGGGTCCACTCTGGAGAGATGCTGTAAGCACTCTGCGAACTTGCCGTCCGCGCCTTGCGCCCAGATCAGCGGGCGAAATTCCAGGGCTCATACAGCAGCAGCGAGATGTCGCCGGTCCGCCAGGTGAAGACCTCGTGCAAGGGCACGCCGTGCAGCGCCGGCACCGGGGTCAGCCTGTTGTTGATATCCACTACCCAGAGCCTGGGCACATGAGCGAGCCGCCGGTGCAGGAGCCACTGGGGCACGTTCGTGCCCGCCAGCGTCCCCGACGCAATCGCAGGCTCTGCGATCGCGACGTCGCGCAGCCTGCCCAGGCCGTACGGGTAGGCAGCACCGAAGCTCTCGGCGTTGACATTGGTGTAGACCACGGCGTCCCCTGGCCGCAGGTTCACGGCCACGATCTGATCGGCCTGGCGGATGTTGTCGCCGTGCCCGTCAGGAAGGCGGTTGCCCACCTGAGCGTGGAACGCGAACACCGCGATGACCACCAGCGCGACGGTGCCGAGGACCCGTCGGAGGGCGGCCAGCGCCGCGCCGCAAAGCAGCGCGGCGGCGGGAGCGCAGAAGAGGATGTAGCGAAACGTGTACATGGGGTCGACGACGGAGATGCCCAGCAGGATCGCGGCGGGCAGCGCCACCCAGGGCACGCCGAGCGCAAGCAGCTTCCCCGGCCATGCGGCACGCAGGACGTCACGCCCGGCCCTGGCGCTGATTCCGATCGCGATGGCCAGCACCACGACGACGGCAATGAGCATGGGCAGCGGGCCGATCAGGTGCTCGACGCTGCTCGGGCCCACGTCCGTGCTGGTCTTGAGCCAGCTGATCTGGCCGCGCTGCTTCCAGCTCAGCACCAGCAGCGGGCTGAGGATGAGGATGGCCGCTGCCACAGCGGCCAGCCAGCCCTGCGGCAGCACGCGGGCGGGCCGTTCATCCTTGCCGTCAGGCCAGCCATCCCGGCCACGCCAGCGCAGCCATACCGTCACCGCGTGCGCGGGAATGAGCAGCAGCGCGAAGACATTCAGGATGCCCAGTGCCGTCAGCCCTGCCGCGTAGGCCACGAGCCAGTCACGGCGCCTGTCCGCCGGCGCGTCCAGGACCCGGACCAGCAGGTAGCTCACGATCGCCGCCATCGCCGTGACCATCGCATACGACCGCGCGTCCTGACCGTAGAAGCCCACGAACGGAAGCACAGCGAAGATCAGCCCGGCCGCGAAACCGGCCCCTGGGGATACCAGCCGCCTGCCCAGTGCCGTGACGGCAACCGAGGCGGCGATCATCGCGATGACCGACGGCAGCCGCATGGCCAGCTCTGAGGTGCCGGCCAGCCGGGCGACCGCCCACATGATCAGGTAGTAGCCGCCGTGGACGGCGTCGACATGGCCCAGCATGCTGACCAGGTCGCCGAACGGCCGCTGGACAGCCGCGAGCGTCGCCGACTCATCCCGCCAGAAAGACGGCTCCCCGATGCCCCACAGCAGGATGCCGAGCATGGCCAGCGACGGCACGACCCGCATCCACAGCGGGCCGACGCTGAACTCTCGCGGCGTGTCCTGCGGCGCCGGCGCCGCGCTTGCGGCCCCGCTTGACCGGCCGATAACGGCCGGCCCAGGAGGAGACGTCATCGCTGTGCAGTCCTCCGGACCTCGGCAGGCGACTGGCGCACAGGCGCGCCGCAGCGGCATCCGCCGGGGCTTCCGCATGTCCATGCCGGAGGTAGGCTCCCCCGGCCGCCAGGCAGTACGTGGCGGGTCAGGAACCTGAACTAGGCCCCGGCGTCAGGCTCCGCGCACCGCACGGATCGACTCCCGCAGTGAACCCATGGTAGCGAGCACAGCGGACGGCTCGTACCCGCAGTGCGCCATACAGTTAGCGCAGCGCGGATCCTTTCCTCTGCCGTACGCCGACCAGTCGGTGGTCTCGATCAGCTCACGGTAAGTCTGAGCATAGCCGTCGTTCATCAGGTAGCACGGCCGCTGCCAGCCGAGCAGCGAGTAGGAGGGGATGCCCCACGCCGTGCAGCTGAAGTCCTTCTTGCCCTCCAGGAAGTCCAGGAACAGCGGCGAGTGGTTGAGCCGCCAGCGCTGCCGGTTCCCGTCGGCGAACGCCTTGCGGAACAGCTCTCTGGTCTCCTCGACGCCCAGGAAGTGCTCCTGGTCCGGCGCCTTCTCGTAGGCGTAAGCCGGGGAGATCATCATCTCGTCGACCTTGAGCTCGTCGTTGAGGTAGCTCAGTACATCGATCACGGTCTGCGGCGTGTCGGTGTTGAAGAAGGTCGTGTTGGTGGTGACCCGGAACCCGCGCCGCTGGCATTCCCTGATCGCCGCGACCGCCTCGTCGAACACGCCGTCCTTGCAGACCGACTCGTCATGCCGCTCGGCCAGCCCGTCGATATGAACGGCCCAGGCGAAGTACCGCGAGGGCGTGAACTTGTCGAGCTTCTTGGGGATGAGCAGCGCGTTGGTGCACAGGAACACGTACTTCTTGCGCTTGATCAGCTCGGCGACGAGCACGTCGATCTGCGGGTGCATGAGCGGCTCGCCGCCGGCGATGGAGACCATCGGCGCACCGCACTCCTCGATCGCGGCCAGCGCCTGCTCCACCGGCATCCGCTGCTTCAGCAGGCTGGCCGGCTGCTGGATCTTGCCGCAGCCCGCGCACGCCAGGTTGCAGGCGAACAGCGGCTCAAGCTCGACCAGCAGCGGGAACTTCTCGCGGCGGGCCAGCCTCTGGCGCATCAGGTAGGCCCCGACGCGCAGGCTCTGGCGCAATGGCATGGTCATGCTGGCCTTACCTCCTTGGGCAGGCTGAACTTTATGGACTCAGTTGTGATCACGCGCTCGCTCAGCTCGACGGGGCCGAGGCCGGACAGCGCGGCGACGATCTCGCTGACCATCGCGGGCGGCGCCGAGGCGCCGGCGGTGATCCCGATCGTGGCCGCCCCGGCCAGCCAGCCGAGCTCGATGTCGCCGGTGTTGTCGATCAGGTACGCGGGAGTGCCTGCCCGCTCGGCGGTCTCGACCAGACGGCGCGAGTTGGATGAGTTGGCCGACCCGGCCACCAGCACCAGGTCCGACTCGGCGGCCACGGCCCGCACCGCGAGCTGCCGGTTGGTGGTCGCGTAGCAGATGTCATCGCTGCCGGGACCGCGGGCGGCGGGGAACCGGTCGAGCAGCGCGTCGACGATGCCGCCGGCCTCGTCGGCTGACAGCGTGGTCTGCATCAGGTAGGCGACCTTCTCCGGATCGGCCGGCCGCAGCGCCGCGACATCGGCCGCGCTCTGGACCAGGGCCATGGCACCCGGCGCCTCGCCGAGAGTGCCCTCGACCTCCTCGTGCCCGGCATGCCCGATCAGCACGACCAGGTAGCCCTCCGCCGCGAACCGGCGTGCCTCGACGTGCACCTTGGCGACCAGCGGGCAGGTCGCGTCGATCGGGTCCAGCCCGCGCCTGGCGGCCTCGGCCCGCACCGCCGGCGAGACCCCGTGCGCGGAGAACACCACGCACGAGTCGTCGGGCACCTGGCTCAGCTCGTCCACGAAGACCGCGCCTCGCTTTTCCAGCCCGGCCACGACGTGGCTGTTGTGCACGATCTGCTTGCGCACGTAGACCGGCGAGGCGGTCTGCTCGAGCGCTCGCTCGACGATCTCGATCGCGCGCTCCACGCCCGCGCAGAACGACCGGGGCCCGGCCAGCAGCAGCCGCCGCTCCCCGCCCGCTGCCCCCCATCTGGCCAGAGCCGGCGCGGCTGCCCGCAGCGATCGCAGCGCCGCGACACCGCCGGCCAGCGCCCACGGGCTCAGCAGCGGCCGCTGCGGCGTGTCGGACACCGCCCTGAGCACGACCGCCGGGCGCCCGGCTGCCCCGGCTAGCAGCACCGATGACTCCATATCGGCGGCCAGCGCACCGCCGCGCGCAAGCCGATCCCGCTCGGCGCCGCGGACCAGATGGTCCACGGTGGCGATCTTCCCCTGGTGCACGCGCAGCCCGGCCCGGCGCAGTTCGCCGGCCAGCAGCGGTGCCGACGGGCAGCTGGCCGGCCCCCCGTCGCCGCTGACCTCGGTGCCGACGACCAGGTCACCCGGGGTCATGTCGGCGGAAAGGCCCCCGCCGGTACCGGCAATCGCCACCATTCGAAACGGGGATGCAGCGAGCCAGTCCGCCTGTGCAGCTGACTTCGCTGCCCCGTAGCCGGTCCGCCGGACCTGCGCGGCGGCGCCGATGCCGCGCCGCACCGCCCGCGCCTCGATCCGCAGCGGCGCGCAGACCAGCAGTCCGCTCATCCCGCACCGCCCAGGTACCGCCGGAGCGCACGCACCGGGAACACCCGCCGGTTCATCCCGCACCGCCCAGGTACCGCCCCAGCGCGCTCAGCGGGAACACCAGCCGGTAGAGGTGATAGTTGATGTAGAAGTCGCCGGGGAATCCGGTGCCCGTGAACTGCGGCTCATCCCAGCTGCCGTCCGGGCGCTGGGTGTCGGCGAGCCAGCGGACGCCGCGCTCGATGCTGTCGGCTGCCTCGACTCCGCCACCGGCCAGCAGGGCCAGCAGCGCCCACGCGGTCTGCGAGGCGGTCGACTCACCGCGGCCGGCCCAGGTCTTGTCGTCGTAGGACCGCATGTCCTCGCCCCAGCCGCCGTCGGCATTCTGGTGCGCGGCCAGCCAGGCGATCGCGCGCCGGATCGGCGGCTTGCCGGGCAGGACGCCCGCCGCGATCAGCGCGGGAACGACGGCGCCGGTGCCGTACACGTAGTTGGCGCCCCACCTGCCGAACCAGGATCCGTCGCTCTCCTGGGCCCGCAGCAGCCAGGCCACCCCGCGGCGCACTGCCCTGCTCCCGGCCAGGCCGGCCGCGGCGAGCGCCTCGATCGTGTGCGCGGTGACGTCCGCCGACGGCGGGTCGATGACCTCGCCGAAGTCGCAGAACGGCAGCCTGGTGACGAGCCTGCGCGAGTTGTCGGCGTCGAAGGCGCCCCACCCGCCGTCGCGTGACTGCATCCCGGTGAGCCATCGGACCGCCCGCGCCACTGCCTCCGCGGGCCCAGGGCCGGGCGGCAGAGCTGCCCGCCGCAGCGCGAGCAGCACCTCCGCGGTGTCATCGATGTCGGGGTAGCCATCGTTCTCGAACTCGAACGCCCAGCCGGCGGGCTCCAGGCCGGGCCGGCGTACCTGCCAGTCGCCGGGGCCGCGGATCTCCTGCGCCAGCACCCACCGGCCCGAGGAGGCCAGCGCGGGGTGATCGGGCGGCAGCCCGGCGTCGGCCAGGGCCGTCATGGCCAGGACGGTGTCCCAGACCGGCGACTGGCATGCCTCAAGCCGCCGGACCGGCCCCTGCGCCGTGTCCTCCCAGATGGTGAAGGAATCGAGCCCCGCCAGGCCGCGCGCGATCACCGGATGATCAAGCTCGTAGCCGAGCAGGTGCAGCGCGATCAGCGAGTAGACCCAGGGCGGCTGGATGCCGCCCCAGCAGCCGTCCCGTTCCTGCCGCGCGATGATCCACTCTGCGCAGCGGCGCAGCGCCGCGGTCCGGACGGCCCGCATCGGCGCCGCCCGCAGGCCGTGCCGGTGATAGACGTGCAGCGCGCGGTCCAGCCTGCCGAACAGCGCGGCCCAGCCATCGGTCGCCGGGCCAGCCATTTGCGCCCCGGCCGCCTCCGAGCTGTCGCTCCCCGAGCTGTCGCTCCCCGAGCTGTCGCTCCCCAAGCCGGCAGTCCCCGAGCCGGTGCCCGCCGGGCGCAGCTCGGCCAGGCCGAAGGGCAGCCGCCGGACCGGGCGCAACGACCCGACGACGGTCAGCGGGACGATCGTCTGCCGGGCCCAGCACGCCCAGTCATAGACGTTGAGCGGGAACCAGGCCGGGAGGTAGATCATCTCCGGCGGCATGACCGGCAGGTCCTCCCACGGCCACTCGCCGAAGAGGGCGAGCCAGATCCGGGTGAAGACCCGGGCGGCGGCTATGCCGCCGCGGTCGCGGATCCAGCCGGCGGTCAGCGCCATGTGGTCGTCGTCTGGCGAGTCACCGGCCAGGCGCAGTGCTACATACGCCTCGATCGTGGTGGACAGCTCGGCCGGGCCGCCGCGGAAGTTCGCCCACGTACCGTCCGGCCGTCGCTGCGAGGAGATCCAGCGGGCCGCTGCCTGCGTCTGCTCGGCGGTCCGGATGCCGAGGAACTCGCGGAGCAGCAGGTCCTCAGCGTCCATCGTGACGTTGGTTTCCAGCTCGCCCTTCCACCAGCCCTGCTCGTTCTGCAGGCCGACAAGGTGCTGAGCGGCGCTGTCCACGGCTGCTCGCGCCAGCTCTGCTGTGGCCCGGCCGCCGGTACGGGTCAGCACTGCCGTTCCGTGATGAAGTCGGCGATCCCCGCGAACTGCCCGCGGATGTCCTCGGGCATGTCCGTCTCGGCCAGGCACTTGGAGGCCGAGGCCAGCTGCGCGTCTGCCTCAGCTTCTGCCCACTCCCTGCCACCCGCCGTCTCGACCAGGAAAGCCGCCCGCAGCAGGTCCTCCTCGGTGAGCGGCTCGGTTGCCGCCAGCAGTTCGCCGAGGTCGGTGCCTGCCTGGTTTCCGCTGGTCAGCGCGGCCACGACCGGCAGCGACTTCTTTCTGGCCCGCAGGTCGGAGCGGACCGGCTTGCCCGTCACCGCCGGCGCTCCCCAGATGCCCAGCAGGTCGTCGGTGAGCTGGAACGCCAGCCCGGCGTGCGCACCGAAGCCGGCCAGGCCCATCGCCAGGTCAGCGGGCGCACCGACGTGGATCGCCCCGATGCTGCACGCGCACGCCATCAGCGCGGCGGTCTTGTCCCCGGCCATCGCCAGGCACTCGGCCAGCGTCACGTCGTTGCGCCGCTCGAACGCCAGGTCGGCTCCCTGTCCAGCGATCAGCCGCTGTACCGCGGCGGACAGGCAGCGGGACGCCCAGACCGACTGCGGTGCCGGGTCCTCAAGCAGCATGTCCTGCGCGAGGGCGAGCAGCGCATCGCCGGCCAGGATGGCCGCACCGATGCCGAAAACCGTCCACGCGGTCGGACGGTGCCTGCGCTCGGTGTCGCCGTCCATGATGTCGTCGTGCAGAAGCGAGAAGTTGTGC
>Ga0209871_1000090_pt1 | contig 27799 bp, 28 predicted proteins | sample OrgsoiDNA2013045_FD_185795 | JGI IMG/M metagenome (GOLD analysis project Ga0209871, IMG submission 185795) | Permafrost soil microbial communities from the Arctic, to analyse light accelerated degradation of dissolved organic matter (DOM) -... | ecosystem: Environmental > Terrestrial > Soil >... | reverse complement strand
GGAAAGCGGCATCAGCTCGAGGCAGCGTCCTCGAACTCGGCCGTCAGCCCGCGGGTGATACTCGGGTCGATCATGATCCCGGGGCCCATCGTCGTGGCGACGATGACCTTCCTGAGATACCGGCCCTTGGCAGCGGCCGGCTTGAGCCGGATCACCTCGTCGATCGCCGCCGCATAGTTCTCCACCAGCGCTCGGTCGGCGAATGACGCCTTGCCGATCACGAAGTGCAGGTTGCCGTGCCGGTCGACCCGGAACTCGATCTTCCCGCCCTTGATGTCGGACACAGCCTTGCCGACGTCAGCGGTGACGGTGCCCGTCTTGGGGTTGGGCATGAGACCGCGCGGGCCGAGGACCCGGCCAAGGCGGCCCACCTTGCCCATCAGGTCGGGTGTCGCGACGACGGCGTCGAAGTCGAGGAAGCCTCCCTGTATGCGCTCCAGAAGGTCGTCCGCGCCGACGTAATCAGCACCTGCGGCGCGAGCCTCTTCCGCCCGGTCTCCCTGCGCGAAGACCAGAACGCGTGCCGTCTTGCCCGTCCCGTTCGGCAGGTTGACCGTGCCGCGAACCATCTGGTCGGCCTTGCGCGGGTCCACGCCGAGTCGCAGGGCGACCTCGACCGTCGGATCGAACTTGGTGGCGTTGGTCTTCCTGGCTAGAGCTACCGCCTCAGCCGGGGTATACAGCTTCTCCGGCTCGATGAGCTCTGCCGCCTTGCGATATGCCTTGCTGCGCTTCATTGTCTGTCTCCCTAATGACCGAGGAGGTCGTGGTCAGCGGGCCTGCGCTGGCCCTGCCACTGGTCTGGCCGTTCAGCCTTCGACCGTGATGCCCATCGAGCGGGCAGTTCCGGCAATGATCTTCTCGGCCGCCTCCATGGTAGTGGCATTCAGGTCAGGCATCTTGACCTGCGCGATCGCGCGAACCTGCGCCTTGGTCATCCTGCCGACCTTGGTCTTGTGCGGCTCGCCGCTGCCCTTCTGGACGCCAGCGGCTTTCTTGATCAGCTCAGGCGCCGGAGGCGTCTTCGTGATGAAGGTGAACGACCTGTCCTCGTAGATGGTGATCTCTACGGGGATGACGTTCCCGCGCTGAGTGTCGGTAGCAGCGTTGTACTGCTTGACGAAATCCATGATGTTGACGCCGTGCGGCCCAAGCGCCGTTCCTACCGGCGGCGCCGGGGTGGCCGCTCCCGCGTTCAGCTGCACCTTGACGACCGCAGCGATCTTCTTCTTCCTCGGAGCCATCTACCTAGGTCCTTACCTCACTGGTCTTGCCTGGCGGCGTTCTGATCTGGCACGTTCTGATCTGGCACGTTCTGGGCTGGCACGTTCTGGCGCCGGCGGCTACTGTCAGCGCGCCGTCGCCGGACTGATTGTCGTCCGGCTGCGGCAGGCAGACAGCAACAGCGCCTTCGATCAGATCTTGGTGACCTGATCGAAGGAGAGCTCGACCGGCGTCTCGCGGCCGAAGATCGACACGAGCACCTTGAGCTTCTGGGTATCGGCGTTGATCTCGTTCACGGTAGCCGGAAGGGTGGCGAACGGGCCGTCCATCACGGTAACCGACTGGCCGACCTCGAAGTCCACCGCGGCGGCACGCATGGTCTCGGCCTTCTTCGCTGCCTTCTCCTCCGGCACTGGCGCGAGCAACGTCGCCACCTCGTCCAGACTGAGCGGCGATGGCCGGCTGGAGAGCCCGACGAAGCCCGTGACTCCCGGCGTATTGCGCACGGCGGCCCATGACTCGTCGGTGAGGTCCATGCGGACCAGGATGTAACCCGGCAGGACCTTCTCCTGGACCTGCTGCCGCTTCCCGCCCTTGATCTCGATCACATCGTGAACGGGAACCTCGATCTGGAAGATGTGCTCCTCCATGTTGAGCGACTGGGTGCGGCTCTCCAGGTTGGTCCTGACCCGGTTCTCGTACCCGGCGTAGGAGTGCACCACGTACCAGTCACCGGGAAGCATCCGGAGCTCGGCCTTGAACTCGCCGACAGGGTCGGCCTCAAGCTCGGGCTCGTCGGCCTCCCCGGCTTCGTCGGCCTCCCCGGCTTCGTCAGTCTCCCCGGCCGCGTCAGCCTCACCGGCCGCGTCAGAGTGCTCGGCCGCAGCGGCGTCCTCAGACTCCGCATCTCCGGCAGCGACGGCGGCATCGTGCAGCTCGCCGAGCACACCGGGCTCACCGTTGGCGGGACGCTCGGCCGTTTGGTTACCAACCTGCAGTTCGGACTCGGACACGGTAGCTCTTTCTCTCCACTCTTTCGGCGCACTCATCCTGGCGGCACCAGCCATTGCCTGGCGGCATGCACGGCTCGCGTGATTATGCTGCCACGCTCGGCGCACGCACCACTCAGCCGGCCAGCCCTCAGCCGAAGACGACAAGCACCAGCTTGGTGAACCCGTAGTCCAGGCTAGTCACGATGGCCACCATGACCAGGATAAATACCAATGCGACCGTCGTGTAGGTGACAAGCTCCTTGCGGGTCGGCCAGATAACCTTGCGCAGTTCAGCGACAATCTGACGCACGAACAGAGCCGGAGTAGTCCGGTCCGCCTTCGCCGGGCGGCCGGGCTTCGCCGACTTGTCGGGCGCTGAGCCACGTGTCTGAGTTGCCATGTCCTCACCTGAACAGAGCTAATCACCTGTCGGCTGACGCCGCCAGAGGCCCGCGAGGTTCACGGGCCGCAATCGCAGGGCAGGAGGGACTCGAACCCCCAACCGCCGGTTTTGGAGACCGGGACTCTAGCCAGTTGAGCTACTGCCCTGTGACGGCCCGTGCGGGCATGCACCGGCCACCTGGTGGACCGCCACCAGATGCTGAAGTGTACTTTGCCGCGAGCCCCGGCGTCGAACCGTCACCACGGCCGATGCGCAACCTTGATCCCCGCAGCTCCCCAGCCGCCGTACATCCGCCGTACATACGCCGCATAGAGACCGTGATGTCCCCAGCGCCCCCCGTCCTGCCGCGAGCATTCGGCGGGAGGTGCCACCATAGATGTCATGGGCCTTTCACCGCACCGCACCTCTGCCCGAGTGTCCGCCCGGGTATCGGCCATCACCGAGTCGGCGACGCTCGCCGTGGACGCGAAGGCCAAGGCGCTCAAGGCCGCTGGCAGGCCAGTGATCGGCTTCGGCGCCGGCGAGCCTGACTTCCCGACTCCCGATTACATCGTCCAGGCCGCGGCCCGGGCCTGCGCAGAGCCCAGGTTCCACAAGTACACCCCGGCCGCCGGCCTGCCCGAGCTGCGCGAAGCCGTCGCGGCCAAGACCGCCAGGGACTCGGGCCTGCAGGTCTCGCCAGGCCAGGTGCTGATCACCAACGGCGGCAAGCAGGCTGTCTACGAGGCCTTTGCGACGCTGCTCGATCCCGGCGACGAGGTGCTGCTGCCCACCCCGTACTGGACGACCTACCCCGAGGCGATCACGCTGGCCGGGGGCAAGCCGGTGCTGGTCATGACCGATGAGAGCTCCGGCTACCTGACCTGCGTCGAGCAGCTCGAGGCGCACCGCACCGACCGCACCAAGATCCTGCTGTTCGTCTCGCCCTCGAACCCGACGGGCGCGGTCTACCCGCCCGGGCAGGTAGCCGAGATAGGCCGCTGGGCCGCCCAGGCCGGCATCTGGGTGATCACCGATGAGATCTACGAGCATCTGGTCTACGGCGACGCGCGGTTCGCCTCGATGCCGGTCGCGGCGCCGCAGATCGTCGACCGTTGCGTGGTCCTGAACGGCACTGCCAAGACATACGCCATGACCGGCTGGCGGGTGGGCTGGATGATCGGGCCGCCCGACGTGATCAAGGCGGCCGCGAACCTCCAGTCGCATCTCACCTCCAACGTCTGCAACGTGGCCCAGGCGGCAGCGCTCGCCGCGGTGTCCGGCGACCTGTCCGCGGCTGAAACGATGCGGACGGCATTCGATCGCCGCAGGCTCCTGATGACCACCATGCTCAACGAGATCCCCGGCGTGCTCTGCCCGCTGCCCGAAGGCGCCTTCTACTGCTACCCGTCGGTCAAGGGAGTCCTCGGCACGGACATCGCGGGCAGGCGGCCGACGACGACCACTGAGCTGGCCGAGCTCATCCTGGACGAGGCCGACGTCGCGGTCGTGCCCGGCGAGGCGTTCGGCACGCCCGGGTACTTCCGGCTGTCCTGTGCCCTGGGCGACGCGGACCTCGAGGAAGGCATCGCCCGCATCGGCAAGCTGCTCGCCCAGGCTCGCTAGCCCCGGATGGCTCGGCCCCTCGCCACGCTCCCCAAAGCGCACCTGCATCTGCATTTCATCGGCTCGATGCGCCATTCCACGCTCGTCGAGATCGCCAGCGAACGCGGGATCCACCTGCCCGAGGCGCTGATCACTGACTGGCCGCCGAAGCTGAGCGGGACCGACGAGCGCGGCTGGTTCCGGTTCCAGCGGCTGTACGACGTCGCCCGGTCCGTGCTGCGGACGCAGGAGGATGTGCGGCGGCTGCTGCGCGAGGTGGCGCAGGACGAGCGATCAGAGGGCTCCGGCTGGCTGGAGATCCAGGTGGATCCCTCCGGCTATGCGCAGCGATTCGGCGGGCTCACCCCGGTGGTCGAGCTCGCGCTCGATGCTGCCGAGGCTGCGGCCGCGGCGACTGGCGTCGGGATCAGCGTCATCATCGCGGCCAACCGCACCAAGCACCCGCTCGAGGCGCGCACCCTTGCCCGGCTCGCCGCCAGCTACGCGGGCCGCGGGGTGAGCGGGTTCGGCCTGTCCAGCGACGAGCGCCGGGGCGCAGCGGCCGACTTTGCGCCGGCCTTCCGGATCGCCGGGCGCGCGGGCCTGCTCGCGGTGCCGCACGGCGGCGAGCTCGCGGGCCCGGCCAGCGTGCGGGCATGCCTCGATGAGCTGCATGCCGACCGGATAGGGCACGGGGTCGCCGCGGCACAAGACCACGAATTGACCAAACGGCTCGCAGCGCGCCAGACGACCCTCGAAGTGTGCCCCTCGTCCAATGTCGCTCTGGGAGTCGCAGCGACCCCGGCCGACGTGCCGCTGCCTGAGCTCTTCGGCGCCGGTGTCCCGATCGCGCTCGGAGCTGATGACCCGCTGCTCTTCGGCCCGCGGCTGAACGCCCAGTACGAGCAGGCCCGGCACGTGCACGGGCTGTCCGACGGGCAGCTGGCGGAGCTGGCGCGGATGTCGGTGCGCGCCTCGGCCGCGCCCTCGGACGTCCGCTCGCGGCTGCTCGCGGGCATCGATGCCTGGCTCGCGTCCCCCGAGCCCTCGGCCGCCCCTGGCACCGAGCCGGCTCCCGCGCGAACCTAACAGCCACCCAGCCGCGCCGCCACCCAGCCGCGCCGCCACCCAGCCGCGCCGCTCGCTTGGCTGCTGCCGACGGAAATACCCGGACCGTCGTCGGCGCTGCTGCTGCGATCGGGCCAGTCAGATGGCCACGCCGACCAGCACTGGCTCGTTGGTCAGCTGTACGCCGAATGCCGAGTGCACCCCGGCGATGATTTCCCTGGCCAGCGCGACCAGGCCGGCGGTGCTCGCCCCGCCAGGGTTGGTCAGCGCCAGCGTGTGCTTAGACGAGATCCGAACGACCGAGCCGCCGGTGTATCCCTTGGGGAAGCCCGCCTGCTCGATCAGCCAGGCAGCCGGGACCTTCACCTGGCCCGCCTCCCCCACGAAATGCGGCACGCGTACCGCCGGCCCGCTTCGGGCCGCCGCCACCGCCTCAAGCTCGGCGAACTGCTGGCGATCCAGCACCGGATTGGTGAAGAACGACCCCGCGCTCCGGGTGTCCGGATCTGCCGGATCCAGCACCATCCCCTTGCCGCGGCGCAGGCCCAGCACGGCGTGCCGCACGTCGGCCAGCGGTACCCGCTCGCCGATGCAGATGCCGAGCGTGGCGGCCAGCTCGGGGTAGCGGACCGGTGCCGACAGCCGAGCCCGGCCGAGCCGGAACGTGATGCCGAGCACGACGAACCTGCCGGTCGCGGCGCGCCCAGTCGTCGCGAGCCCAGCCGTCGCGGGGCTCACGACGGCGCGCTTGAAGGCGCTCGTCCGGTACCCGAAGCCGCACTCGGCGTTAGTGAGCTCGACGACCATGCGACGCCGCCGGTCATAGGCGCGGACGGTCACTATGGTCTCGGCCACCTCCTGGCCGTAGGCGCTCACGTTCTGAATGGGAGTCGCGCCGGCCAGGCCTGGGATGCCGGACAGGCATTCCAGGCCGGACAGTCCCTCGCCACTGCACCACTGCACCAGGGGGTCCCAGTCCTCGCCCGCCGCGACCTCCAGCAGGACGCTGTCACCGTCCGGCGCGGCCGCTATGCCCCGGCTGGCCGGGTGAATCACCGTCCCGGCGAATCCCTCGTCTGCCACGACCAGGTTGCTGCCCCGGCCGAGGATGAGCATCGGGCCGCCGCTACGGTCGGCCTGGCGTACCGCGGCGATGATCTGCTCGTCGCTGACCGCCTCGATGAAGCGGGCGGCCGGCCCGCCCAGGCCAAGTGTCGTGTACCCGGCGAGGGGGACCCGCTCGCGCACGTTCAGCATGACGTCGCGTTCGTCCGCTGGGGCGCCTAGAGCTGGGCTATCCACGTCCGGCCTGACGCTCGCCGCGCTCGCTCAGAGCAGCCGCACGACGGCGCGGGCGCGAGTGAGCACCTTGGTGTCGGCGGACCTGGCGGTCAGCGCCAGTACGACCCGGTTGCCATCCAGCTTCTCCTCGACCTTTCCGCTGACCTCGATCGTCGCGCCGGTGTCGTCATCGGGGACGACCACCATCGAGGAGAACCGGACGCCGAAGTCGACCACCGCCGCCCCTGGCCCGGCCCAGTCGGTCACATAGCGCCCGGCCTGCGCCATCGTGAACATGCCGTGGGCGATCACGTTCGGCAGGCCGACCGATGTCGCGATCCGCTCGTTCCAGTGGATCACGTTGAAGTCGCCTGATGCCCCGCAGTACTTGACCAGGCTCAGCCGGGTCGCCTGGTAACTCGTCGGCGCCAGCTCGGCCCCGGTCTCCACCTCGTCGTACCTGACCTGCACGCTCACGGCAGCATCCCGTCCTTGTCGCCCGGCCGCGGTTACGCGGCGCCGCCTCGCTCCACGAGCGTCGAGTGCGCGGTGCACACGTGCTCGCCCTCGACGGTCCGGATCTGCGTCTGGGTGGTGATCATGATGTTGCGGCCCGCGTCCCGGATGCCGGAGATGGTCACGTCCGCCGTGAGCACGTCTCCGGCCACGATCTGCCGGGAATACTCAAAACGCTGCTCCCCGTGCACCACCATCGCATAGTTCAGCCCGAGCCCGGGATCCCCGATCGCGCGGGCGCTGCTGGCCATGCTGATCACGATGGCGAATGTCGGCGGCGCGATCACGTCCGGATGCCCGGCGGCCTGAGCCGCGCCGCGGTCACGGTAGACCGGATTCGGATCGCCGATCGCATCAGCGAAGTCAGCGATCTTGACCCGGCTGACCTCGTAAGGCTCGCCAGCGGGGTATGTCCGGCCGAGATAGTCGCGGTTAATGGCCATGCGGCTCCAGCCCTCGGAACGACAACCTTGCTAGACCGGGACGCCGACGGCTGCCCGGTGCTCGCGTGCCGCAGTGCCCGGCACGCGAGCTGCCAGCTCTAGCGCGTCTCTCGATGCGGCTGGTGCTTGCGGCAGTTCGGGCAGTACTTGGCCAGTTCCATCCGGTCAGGATCGTTGCGCCGGTTCTTCTTCGTGATGTAGTTGCGGTGCTTGCACTCCTGACAGGCCAGCGTGATCTTCGGCCTGACGTCTGTCGCAGCCACTATGGAGTGCCTTTCTTCGGTACGGATATTCGTTGTCCGGCAAGCAAGGCTAGCGCCTGGCTGGCCCTGGCTCGCGGCTATGTGAGCGCGCTGGCCACCTGAGGATATTCCCGCGGACTGCGTCCGCGGGACCTCTCAGGCCAGCGCCCAGCTCAGGGTAGCCGCACCTGACGGCCAGCGCACCTGACGGCCAGCGAGTTCGTAGCGGAGGCCGGACTTGAACCGGCGACACAGCGATTATGAGCCGCTTGCTCTGCCTGACTGAGCTACTCCGCCGCCTGACCCGCCCGCGGTCGCTGATTCCGGGACGGGCGTATCGGCCACAACCCCGACTGTAGCGCCGGAGCGCACATAGCTTACAGGGATTTCGCGGTGCGCGGCTGACCCCGGTAGCGCGCTGCCGCGCGCTAGCGCTACCGGGCGCGCCGTTCATGGTCACGTGACCTCGGTCGGCGTGGTGGTGTCCCGCCTGGCGGTTGATCTGGTGTCATCGGCGGGAGAATCAACCACGCGATCTTGAAGCGCTGCCGCCGAGCGCTACGGCCAGTCGAATGAGGTGACAGTGCCGCCGGTCACCTCGACGATGCCAATCGACGTGGCCTGGTCGCGCCAGATCGTGTAGGTGCCCGACGGCAGGTCCGGGTAGACGGCCGCGTAACCGATGCGGCCGCCGGCCCGGCGTTCGCGGACCTGCGAGTGAGTTCGGCGTGCTCCCGGCGCGTCGGCCCGGCTGATCTCGATCTCGTGGCCGTTCAGGTCCGGCGGCGTCGTCAGGACCAGGGCTCCGACGCCGGGGCCCAGGTTGAGCATGACCGTTCCGGCTCCGGTAGGGCCGTGCAGCGGTTCGGCCGCAGGCGCATGGCCGGTCTCGTGGTCATGCTCGTGCCCGTGGTCATGCTCGTGCCCGTGGTCGTGCTCGGTCACGTGGGCGACATGTTCGGTCACGTGGGCACCATCCTCCCGATCCCGCGCTTGTCTGCTGACTGCTGTCTCCACCGTCACGCACCGCATTCGGACCAGGCGGGAACGCGGATGCCCCACAGCAGAGTCTTTGCCAAAGCGTTACCTGTTCAGCAGGGGCGGCGGTCCGTTCGCCCCGGGCAGGAGCCCGGCGGCGGTATGGCATGCTCCTGAGATGGCCATGTTCGACCTGCCCCTCGATCAGCTGCGCTTGCATCGCTCGCAGGTGCAGGCACCGGAGGATCTCGGCCTGTTCTGGTCAAGCACGCTGGAAGCGGCCCGCAAGCACCCCGCGCTGCTGTCAGCCGCCGTCGCGGACACGCGCCTGGATGCGGTGCAGGTCCACGATGTCACGTTCGCCGGATTCGACGGCCAGCCGGTCAGCGCCTGGCTGATGTGCCCGCGCGACGCCGCTGGACCGCTACCGTGTGTAGTTGAGTTCATCGGGTACGGCGGTGGCCGGGGATATCCGTGGGAGTGGCTGCTGTGGCCGTCAGCCGGGTACGCGCACCTGGTCATGGACACCCGAGGCCAGGGCTCCCACTGGCGCGGCGGCGTCACCGCCGATCGCTGGCCGGCCGCGGGCCCGCACGCGGACGGGTTTCTCACCATGGGCCTGACCGACCCGCACGACTATTACTACCGCCGGGTCTACACCGACGGCGTCCGCGCTGTCGACGCGGCCCGCGCCCTGCCGCAGGTAGACCCGGAGCGCATCGCCATTGTCGGCGGCAGCCAGGGCGGAGGTATCGCGCTGGCCGTTGCCGGGCTCGTCCACGACCTGGCGGCCGCCCTGATCGACATGCCGTTCCTGTGCGACATGCGCCGGGCCAGTGAGCTAGTGGACACCGAGCCCTATGTCCAGATCGGCCGCTACCTGCGCGCTCACCCGGATCACGTTGAGCAGGCCTTCGCCACATTGTCCTACTTCGACGGCACGGTGCTGGGCCGCGCCGCGACCGCGCCCGCGCTGTTCTGCGTCGGGCTCATGGATGACGTCTGCCCGCCGTCCACCGTGTTCGCGGCCGCCAACGTGTACGGGCATCAGGCGAAGATCATCGAGTACCCCTACAACGGGCACGACGTCCCGCCCGCGGCCCACCGCGCCGCGCAGCTGGAGTTCCTGCGCGATCACCTTCGCCGCTAGCCGCCCGGACGTTCGCTATCGCGCTAGCCGCCCGGACGTTCGCTATCGCCGGGGACTTTTCGAATGGTCAGCGAGCAGGGCACCCGATGACCGGTGCGAGAGCACCGACCAGCGCGATCGACTCGAAAGCAGCGACAGCAGGGAGAAGGCTGACCCGGCGCAGAACGCCGAGCAGAACGACCCGACGGATCCCAGCGACAGCGCGGAGCCGACCGAGCCGATGGACAGCACCGATCCCTTGGACGCAATCGACAGGAAGGAATCCTCCGACCACAAGGACCATTTCGACGGCAGCTGCAGGATTTGGGCCATGAGGCCTATTGTCGCGCGGTCCCGCGCTTCCCGCTTGTCACTTGCTGCCCGCCCGGCCGCTGTCTGCGGGACCGGAGGGGAGTCGCCGCCGTCTGCGGGACCGGAGGGGAGTCACATCGCCGTCTCCGGGACCGGAGGGGAGTCACCGGCGTCGCCGCCGTCTGCGGGACCGGAGCGGGCGTTACCGGCGTGAGCGCGCCCGCGACGGTCCGGTGCGCGATGGCAGGCATAGCCTGTCGCCTGCGCGCAGTCCATCGCTGAGCCCGCAAGGAGAGATCATGAACCTGTTCGACCTGTCCGGCAAGACGGCCGTCGTCACCGGAGGAACCCGCGGCATCGGGCTCATGATCGCCCGCGGCCTGCTGGAGGCGGGAGCGCGCGTCTACATCAGCTCGCGCAAGGCCGACGCGTGCGCCGCCGCTGAGCAGGAGCTCAGCCAGTTCGGGACGATCACCGCGCTGCCGGCCGACCTGTCCACCGAGCCGGAGTGCCTGCGGCTGGCGGCCGAGATCGGCGACCGCGAGCAGGCCCTGAACGTGCTGGTCAACAACGCCGGTGCCACCTGGGGCGCGTCGCTTGAGCAGTTCCCCGCCGCCGCCTGGGACAAGGTGGTGGACCTCAACCTGAAGGCCCCGTTCTTCCTCACCCGCGCGTTCCTGCCGCTGCTGGAGGCCGGCGGGACGCATGACGACCCGGCCCGGGTCATCAATATCGGCAGCATCGACGGGCTGCACGTGCCGTCGCTGCCCACCTATTCCTACTCGGCCAGCAAGGCCGGGCTGCATCATCTGACCCGGGTGCTGGCCAGGGAGCTTGGCCCCCGGCAGATCACCGTCAACGCCGTCGCTCCGGGGCCGTTCGAGTCCAAGATGATGGCGTGGACGCTGGAGCACCGCGGCGGCGAGATCGCGGCCGCGGCACCGCTGCGGCGGATCGGGCGCCCCGACGACATGGCCGGGGTCGCGATCTACCTGGCCTCGCGGGCCGGCGCCTACGTCACTGGCGCCGTCATCCCCGTCGACGGCGGGCTCGCCACCACCGTCTGACCCGCGGCCGCCGAAGACCTCGCCACCACCGTCTGACTCGCGGCCGCGTGTCCCCACGGCGGTCCAGCCGCCGCGGCGGCACCGGCGACCAGGAAGAAACCGCCGGACGCGCGAGTTGGCCAGTTATTGTGATCGACGTACCGCTATCCGTTCTGGATCTTGCACCTGTAGCCGCTGGCACGACATCGGGCCAGGCGCTGCGGCAGACCACCGAGCTGGCCCGGCGCACCGAGGAGCTGGGCTACCGGCGGTTCTGGGTTGCCGAGCATCACAACATGCCGGCGATCGCCAGCTCGGCGCCGGCGGTCCTGATCGCGCACCTGGCGGCGGCGACCGCCACGATCAGGGTGGGCTCGGGCGGGGTGATGCTGCCCAACCACGCCCCGCTGGTGGTGGCGGAGCAGTTCGGCACCCTGGAGGCACTGCATCCGGGCCGGATCGATCTCGGCATCGGGCGGGCGCCGGGCACCGACCAGCGCACCGCGCTGGCGCTGCGACGGACGATGGAAGGGCTGTCGGCCGAGGACTTCCCGCGGGAGCTGGTGGACCTGATCGAGCTGTTCACCGGAGAGGAGCCGGGGGCGCCGATCACCGCCATGCCCGGCCGGGGCGACATGCCGGCGATCTGGCTGCTGGGATCCAGCGGGTTCAGCGCGCAGCTGGCCGGGCTGCTGGGGCTGCCGTTCTCGTTCGCGCATCACTTCAGCGCCGCGAACACTGTCCCCGCGCTGGCGCTGTACCGGCAGCACTTCCGGCCGTCGCGATGGCTGGAGCGTCCGCAGGCGATGGTGGCCGTGAGCGCGATCTGCGCGGATACCGACGAGCGCGCCCAGTGGCTGGCCAGGCCGGCCACGCTGTCATTCCTGAAGCTGCGGGCCGGGATGCCCGAGCCGCTGGCCAGCCCGGAAGAGGCGGCCGCGTATCCGCTCTCGGAGTTCGAGAAGGTGTTCGCCCGCCAGCGTTCCGACGGCCAGGCCCTAGGCTCACCCGAAACGGTCCGGCGGCAGCTAGCCGACCTCCTCCAGCGCACCGGCGCCGACGAGCTCATGCTCACCGCGATGGTGTACGACATCGAGGACCGGATCCGGTCGTTTGAGCTGATCGCGGAGAAGGTCGCGGGCGGACTGGCCAGGCCAGGCGGCTGACTCTGGGCGCCGGTCCCGGAGCCGCCGGTCCCGGAGCCGCCTGATTGAGCCGCCGGCCGAATGCTCAGATCGGGACCCATTCGGTCACGACCGGCGGCCCGGTTCCGGCCAGGGCGCAGCGCAGGCTGACCGGGCCCACCGGCAGCGAGTCGGCGCTGAACCGCCCGAGCTCATCGGCCTGGAGGGTTACCACCCCGCCGGAGTGCCGGATGTCCACGGTGGCCCGCTGCGGCGGGTCAAGCTGGCCGATCAGCGAGCGTGCCGACCCTGCGGTGCCGACCTCCACCTCGATGGCCAGATCGCCCGCCCTGAACGACAGCAGCCGGTCGTGCTGTGAGCCACGGACGAGAGCCGTTTCGCGGTCGTCGGCAAGGGAGTCGAAGACGAGCTCGGCAAGATCTGCATCTATAGTGCGCCAGGTAAACGCCTCGACGGCGGCCTGGAGCAGTCGCGGCGGAACGGGCTCGATCCGAGCCGCGATCTGCCGGAGCTCCTCGGTTAGCTCGGTGTCGGCCGGCTCATCACGCACGTCGTGCCTCCTGTCATTCCGCTCGTAGTGGAGAGGGCCCGAGGCGGCCGCTGATACCTCACGCGGGCAGCAACTCGCGAAGCAGGCGCAGGCAGCGTGCCCTGGACGGCCCGATACTGCCTATCGGCCGGTCGATCGCCGCGGCCACCTCAGCGTAACTCGGCGCCGGGGCCGCGATCAGCAGCCGCAGCAGCATCTGACACCGATCCGGCAGCTGGCGGAAGGCGCGCCAGAGCTGATGAGCGCGCTCGGAGTCCAGCACCGCCTGCTCGGGCGTCGGATCCGCCGCCTGCCCGGTGTCGAAGACAGTCTCGTCATCGGTGGGGACGACCCGCGTGCTGGCGCGCGCCATCCGCAGTGCCTCGCGCCTGGCCGTGGTGGCCAGCCAGGCGCCGACATACTCCGGGTGGTCGAGGCGGCCGATATGCTCGGCCAGCCGCAGCCAGGTGGTCTGGAAGACGTCGGCCGCGTCGGCCGAGCCGAGGCGGTAGGCGCGCGTCACCGACCAGATGAGGCCGCTGAATCGCTCGACCAGAGCCGCCCAGGCGGCTGCGTCCCCGCCCGCGGCGGCCTTGGCCAGCACGCCTATCTCATCTGAGTCCACGGCAGCGCATTCCCTTGTCAGCCCGGAGGTTCGCCATAGAGCAGGCCGCGCCCGCGGTCAGCATCGCCCGCATCGGCACCGGTGGCCACAGCAGTCAGCCTCATGGTGGCGGATATCGCCAGTCTCGCACGGCAGCAGGATCGCGCCCACCCCGTCGAGCGCCTGAGCCTGTGCTCTGGCCAGCATGACATCGGCCGCGCGGCGGCCGCTCTCGCCCGTCCGGGACATCCGGGCGGCGATCAGCCCGGCGACCATGGGCGTCGAGAACGACGTGCCGCTCCACCGGGCCATGCCGTGGAAATGACGATGCTGGCCGATGTCAGGCGGCTCGTGGCAGGTGTAGACACCGGTCGCGAACGCGTTGACGATGCCCTCGCCCGGCGCGTAGACGTCGACCCATGACCCGTAGTCGCTGAAGTCGGCGCGGCTGCGCCAGTTGGCCGCGAGCGCCCCGACCGACACCACATCGGGAAAGGCAGCCGGCCAGAACGGCCGGCGGTCGCCGTTGTTGCCGGCCGCGGCCACCAGCACGGTTCCCTTGAAGTGACGGTAGCGCCGCCAGAATCCCTCGAACCCGAGCAGCGGGATATCCTTCCGGCTGGTCCCGCCCGCCGACAGGCTGATGATGTCCGGGCCCTGCCCCAGCACCGCGTCCAGGGCCTTGACGATCTCGGCCTCGAGTGCGGCACCGGCCAGGGCGAAAATACGGGCCACGCGGATCTCGCAGTCCGGCGCCATGCATCGCGCGACACCCGCGACGAACGTCCCGTGCCCGGTGAAGGCGTGGATATGCGGTTCCCCGCCGGATACCGCCGGCACCGGGTCGGTCGGCCCGGTGACCCCGGTCAGCCACCGATGATGTGCGTCCGCGCCGGCCAGCAGCCCGGTGTCGACGACGCTGATGAGCACCCCGGCGCCGCTGTTGTCCGCGCAGATCCCTGGATCGGGGCGCGCGTCGCGGGGCACCTGCTGCGGCTCGGTCGCCGCGCACAGGCCGACGGGGGTGGTGGACAGCAGGTGGTTGGGCGTCGCGACGCCTACGCCGAGCTGCTCGTCGATCGCGGCGAGGGCCCGCAGCACGGTCGGGAAATCTGAATGCTCCCGGTCGAGCGAGTACAGCGTCACGCCGTCGATCAGGCCGTCCAGCGGCTCCCCGCCCACGATCCGCCGGACCTGATCAAGATACTGATCGCGGACTAGGATGACGTGCTGCTGGAAGACGAAGTCCAGACCGCCATCGGCGGCGACCTGAAAGTCGATGTCGATGCCGGCCCGCCGGAATTCGCGCACCGCGAGCTCTAGCTGGGCCGCGACCTTCGGCTCCAGTCCTTCGTACCCCCGCCCGCCGGGCTCCGGCCGCTCCGGCCCTTGCGGCCCTTGCGGCCCCGGCCGCTCGGGCTCCGGCCGTCCCGGCTCATTGCCCTCGGTGCTCATATCGTGTCCCTCCGGTAGCTTGCGTTCGACGACGGCCGCTGCCTGGATTTAACATCAATGCCATGGCCGGGGGAAGCCGCCACACTGCCCCGGCGCGGGGCGACACGCTCGACCTGCTCACCATGGCCCTGGCCCGCCCCGGTGAGGCACTGGCCAGAGCGCGCGCCGTCATTGCCGCAGATCCCGACCCGTACGAGGCGTCAGTAGCACGCCAGACCGTCGGCATCGTGCTGCGTGACTTCGGGGATGTCAGCGCCGCGGTCCGTGAGCTGCGCGCCGCGCTGCGGCTGGCGGGCGCCGCCGGATCAAGTGAGCGTCAGGCTGACGTGCAGGCCACGCTCGGGCTCACGCTGGTCACCGCCGGCCGGGCCGGGCCGGGCCTGGCCGCGCTGGACGCCGCCGCACGGCAGGCCAGCGGCGCGCAGGCCGGGCGGATCCGGTATCGGCGCGGGGCCGCGCTGCGGATCCTCGGGCAGCAACGGGAGGCGCTGGCCGAGCTGACCACGGCGGTCGCCGCGCTCCGGCGGGCGGACGACCCGATCTGGGAGGCGCGTGCCCTGACCGCGCGAGCGATGACCCGGCTCGCCCTCGGCGCTACCGAGCAGGCGAACGTGGATTTCGGCCACGCCGAACGCCTGCTCGCCGCGACCAGCCAGGAGCTGGAGCTCGCCTTCGCCCGGCAGAACTGGGCGCTGCTCGCCTTCCGGTCGGGCGACCTGCCCGCCGCGCTGGCGCATTTCGACGAAGCCGCCCTGCGCTACCAGGCCCTCGCGGTCCCGGTGCCGGACCTGGCCATCGACCGCTGCGCCGTTCTTCTGGCCGCTGGCCTGGCGGCCGACGCGCTGCGGGAGGCGGACCTCGCGATCGGTGACCTGGATCGGCTGCACGGCCAGGCCATCAAGAAGGCCGAGCTGCTGCTGACCGCGGCTGGTGCCGCGCTGGGCATCGCCGATCCCCGGACGGCCATGCGCCGGGCGCAGGCCGCCGCCGCTCTGTTCAGCGCTCAGCAGCGGCCCTGGTGGCACGCACACGCCCGGCTGGTACTCCTGCAGGCCCGTTACGCGGCAGGCCTGGTCACCGGGCAGCTGCTGGCGCAGGCGGCGCGGAACGCCGAGAGCCTGGAGGCACTTGGCTCCAGCGACGCCCCGCAGGCGCGCCTGCTGGCCGGGCGGGCGGGACTGGCGCTGGCCCGGATGAACGACGCCGAGCGGCACCTGCGTGCCGCCGCCAGGGCGCGCCGGCAGGGACCCGCCTTGTCTCGGGTGGATGGCTGGCTGGCCGAGGCGCTGCTGGCCGAGGCGGCCGGCAGCCCGCGCGCAGCGCTGGGCGCATGCCGCCGCGGGTTCGACGTCCTCGACGATCACCGGCTCACCCTGGGAGCCTCCGAGCTGCGCGCCCGCGCCACCGCGCGCGGCGGCGAGCTCGCGGCGCTCGCGCAGCGGCAGGCCCTGCGCGCGGGCCGCCCCCGGATGCTGCTCTTCTGGAGCGAGCGCTGGCGAGCCACCACGCTGGCCCTCCCGCCGGTGCGGCCGGTAGAAGACCAGGCACTGCACGCAGAACTCACCGCACTGCGCGACGCCACGAGCCGCCTGGAGAAATCTCAGGCTGAGGGCACGCCAGCACCCCGGTTCCAGCGTGAGCAGCTCCGGCTGGAGCGCGCGATCCGCGCCCGGGTGATCCGCGCGCGGGGCTCGGGACGCTCCGGTCAGCAGGGGTTCAGCGCGGCCGCCCTGCTCGACGAGCTGGGCGACGCCGCGCTGATCCAGATAGTCGAGATCGACGGCGACCTGCACCCCCTGGTGTGCAGAGCCGGTCAGGTCCGGCATTTCGCGGCGGGCCGCGCGGCTGACGCCGCCCGCGAGGTCAGCTTCGCCAGGTTCGGGCTGAACCGCATCGCCCACACTCGCGCGACGGCAGCGCCGGAGAACTCGCTCGCGCTCCTGGAAGCGGCAGGCCGCAGGCTTGAGGACATCCTGCTCGGCCCGGCCCGGGCTCACCTCGGCGACGGGCCCGTCATCGTCGTGCCGCCAGGGCGGCTGCATGCGGTGCCGTGGGCGCTGCTGCCCTCGCTCCGGGACCGGGTGCTGAGCGTCGCTCCCTCCTCGAGTGCCTGGATGCGGGCCAGGGCGGCCGCCCCGGCCGGCCGGGGCATCGTCCTGGTCCGCGGCCCCGACCTGGGCAGCCAGGGGGCCGAGGTGCCGGCGCTGGCGGCCGAGTACGGCGACGCGACAGTCCTCGGCGACGGCAGCGCGACCGCGGCCCGGGTGCTCGCCGCGATCGACGGCTCGCTGCTGGCGCACATTGCCGCGCACGGCAGCTTCCGCGCGGACAGCCCGCTGTTCTCCTCGCTGCGGCTGGACGACGGCCCGCTGACCGTGCACGACCTGGAGCGGCTGAAGCAGGCGCCGCACCGGCTGATCCTGCCGAGCTGCGAATCGGGTCTGCTCGCGCCGGCCGGGGCCGACGAACTGCTCGGCCTCGCCAGCGCGCTCGTGCCGCTGGGCACGGCAGGCATCGTGGCCAGCATCACCCGCGTCAACGACAAGGCCACCGTCGGCCTGATGCTCGCGCTGCACCAGCGGCTACGACGAGGCGGCACGCTCAGCGAGGCGCTGCGGGACGCCCGCGGTGACGCAGGGGACGACCCGGTCCAGACGGCGACCGGATGGTCCTTCGTGGCGCTCGGGGCAGGCTGAGCCGGCGCGCCCGCGGGATGGCCGGTGACGGCATTCTCACCGGTCCCTGACCTTGTCGCCGGCCGGATCGTACGGCGGCCGCAGGTGCACGGTCGCCGGGCACAGCTCGCCGCCGACGTTGACCTGGTACTCACCCGCCCTGGCGTAATCCGCGGTCACCACCTCGCCGGCCGGGTGCCGGATGTAGGCCAGGCCGACCGACCCGCCGACCGCCTCGCCCCAGGCCGCGGACGTGATCTGGCCTGCCGGGATGCCATCGCGCAGCACGAGCTCGCTGCCCCACATCATGATCTCGGGATCGCCCAGTACGATCGATACGAGCCTGCGCCGGGGACCATGCACCCGTGCCTTCTCGACCGCCTCCCGGCCGAGGAAGCTGATGTCGGTCTTGAGCTTGCAGGCGAACAGCAGCCCGGCTTCCACCGGGCTGTAGTCCGGGGTGAGCTCGCGCCCGAACGCACGGTAGCCCTTCTCCAGCCGCATCGACTCGATCGCGTAGTAGCCGCCGTTGACGGCGCCCAGCGCGGCTCCGGCCGTCATCAGGTCCTGGTAGACCCCGGCCGCGAATTCGGCGGGCACGTACAGCTCCCAGCCGAGCTCGCCGACGTAGGTGATCCGGGTCGCCCGGACCGTTGAGTAACCGAGGTCAATCTCAGCGCTGCTTCCGAACGGGAATGCCTCGCCGGACAGGTCGCTGCGGGACAGCTTCGACAGCAGCTCACGGGACCTCGGCCCCATGACGCCGTAGACCGCGTAGGCGGACGTCACGTCCGCGAGCACGGCCCGGCGGTCCGCCGGGATCCGCCGGTTTATGTGATCCTTATCGCGTTCTGTCGTTGCGGCGCTGCTGACCAGCAGGAACTCATCGCGGCCCAGCCGGGTGACGGTGATGTCGGACTCATAGGTCCCGCGATCGTTGAGCATCCCGGTGTACACCGTCCGGCCTGGCTCGACGCCGACATCGGCTGTGCACAGCCACTGCAGCACCGCCTCGGCGTCCGGGCCGGTCAGCAGGTACTTGGAGAAGGATGTCTGGTCGAAGACGGCCACGCCGCCGCGGGTGGCGCGCTGCTCGGCGGCGGACCAGCGCAGCCAGTTCGGCTTTCCCCAGGCGTAGTCCAGCCTCGGTTCCTCGCCCGGCGGGGCGAAGAAGTTGGCCCGCTCCCAGCCCATCCGGCTGCCGAAGCAGGCATTGGCCTGGCGCAGCAGGTGATAGGCGGGCGAGCGCCGGAACGGCCGGGCGGTCTCCAGCTCCCGGTTCGGCCACGGCACCGCGTAGTGCAGGCCGAGTACCTCCCCGACCCGGTCATGCAGCCACTGATTATTGCCGTTGAATCCGGCGAAGCGGCGGATGTCCACGGCGGTCAGGTCACTGCTCGGCTCGCCTTCGATGATCCACTCGGCAAGTTCCTTCCCCGCGCCCCCGGCCGACGCGATGCCCACGGAGTTGAAGCCCGCCGCCACGAAGAAGTTCTTCAGCTCCGGCGCCTCTCCGAGGATGAACTGATTGTCGGGGGTGAAGCTCTCCGGGCCGTTGTACAGCTTCTTGATCCCGGTCTCGTGCAGGACCGGAATGCGCAGCAGCGCATTCTCCATCAAGATCGAGAAGTGCTCCCAGTCCTCGCGCAGCAGCTGGAACTCGAACGGGTACGGCAGCGCGTCGGGCGCGACCCACGGCTTGGCCTGCGGCTCGAAGCCCCCGACGATCAGCCCGCCGACCTCCTCCTTGAAGTAGGTGTAGCCATCGGGGTCCCGCAGAATCGGCAGGTCGCGGTGCGCGCCCGGCACCTGCTCGGTGACCGCGTAGAAATGCTCGGCCGAATGCAGCGGCACGGTCACCCCGCACATCGCGCCCACCTGCTTGGCCCACTGGCCAGCGCAGTTGACGACGACCTCGGCCTCGACGTCGCCCTGGTCGGTGCGCACCCCTGCCACCGCGCCCGTGCGCGCGCCTGGCCCCGCCCCGCCGGCGCCCGCCCCGAGCCCCGCCCCGTCGGTCACCAGGATCCCGGTTACCCTGGTGTGCTCGCGCACCGTCGCGCCGCGCAGCCGTGCCCCCCTGGCCAGAGCGGCCGTCAGGTCGGTCGGGTTGGCCCTGCCGTCGCCCGGCAGCCAGATCGCCCCGGCCAGGCCTGAGGTGTCCATGATCGGATACAACTCGGCCGCGCGCTGCGGGCTGATCAGCTCGCAGTCGAGCTGGTACGCCTGCGCCGTGGCGGCGGTCCGGCGCAGCTGGACCATACGATCCATCGTCCGCGCGACGGTAACGCCGCCGCAGCGCCGGTACCCCGTGCCGAGACCCACCTCGTCCTCAAGCCTGGCGTACAGCTGCGTCGAGTACTGGACGAGCCGGGTGCCGCTCTCGCTGGCGCGCAACTGGCCGACCAGGCCCGCCGCGTGCCAGGTGGTGCCGCAGGACAGCTGCCCCTGCTCCAGCAGCAGGACGTCGGTCCAGCCCAGCTCGGCCAGGTGATAGGCCACGCTCGCGCCGATCACTCCCCCGCCGATGATGACGACCCGGGCCCGGCTGGGCAGTTCGGGGCTCATGCGGGGCCTACTGCCGGCCCAAGCAGGTCACGGCTCGCGGCGCATCCCGGTTGGCGCCCGTCCCGGCGGGTGCGCGCCCCGGTTTGCTCATGATCGTGGTTGATTTTGCCGGTTATCCAGGAAAAATCAACCACGATCATGAACCGGCGAGCTGAGCGGTCAGTCATCGCGCTGCACCTCGTCGAGCAGCAGGGCGAAATCCGGCGCCGTGAAGCCCTCGGCCGCCCCGTCGAACCGCTCCATGGCCCAGGTCCAGAAGTCGTAGTCGATCGGGCTGGCCGCGCTCTGGATAGCGCCCCACAGCGTCCATCCGTACTTGCCCGCCAGTCCCAGCAGCCGGGCACGAGCGATCTTGCTCCGGAGCGGCCTGCCGTAGTACGCGGTGATCAGCTCCGTCAGGCGGTCCAGCGAGAGGCCGCACTCGCCCCAGATGTTGCCGAGCTCGAAGCATGGGTCGTTATTGCCCGCGTACTCGTAGTCAATCAGAACGATCCGGTCCCCGTCGTCGATGAAGTTGGCGGCCAGCAGGTCGTTGTTGCACGGGACCGTGCCCTCGTCACCGGCGGCAAGTGCCGCCCTGGCCGCCTCGAACTGCGGCATCAGGTCGTCGTATCCGGCCGGGACGCGGAAACCGCGGGACCGGGCCACCGAGCGGTAGCGGGCCTGGATATCGAACATGTTGAAGTCGTTGCCGAACCGCCCGCCCGCGTGCAGCTGCCGGCAGGCCCGCGCGATCCGCGCGATGGTGCCGGGAGCGGCCACGTCCGCGTTCGTCAGGGTCCGCCCCTGGATGTAGCCGATGACCAGTACCCCGGCCTCAGGGCTGTACTCGATCACCGGCGCGCCCACGCCCGCCGCGGCGGCCGTCACCGAGTTGCGGTACTCGTGATCCCGGTCAATCGCCAGCAGGTCGCCGCCCGCCGAGCTGACGCGCGCGACGAAGATGCCGTCGGGAGTGCTCACCTTGTAATTGCGGTTGGTCAGCCCGCCGGGCAGTTCCTCGACCGAGCGCGGCTTGCGGGCGAGGCTCGGCACCCGGTCGAACAGCGCATCGACGTCGGCTCCGGTCGCCGCGGCGGGAGACGACGGCGCCAGGCCCGCAGCGCGCGGCTCGTCGACCATCAGCGCACCCCTCCTCCGCCACCGCCCGATCGCACGCTAGCCGACGCGTGCGATCCGCACAGCCCGGTCGGTCAAAGGTCTGGACAATTAGCCGGGCGCGCCCATACGCTACGCCTCATTCTGCGGCCCATTTCATGGGAGGGGCGACCCTATGAGCACTAGCACCGACGTTCCCAGCGGGCACGAGCGCGACAGCGCTGACCTCGCGCAGTTCGGCTACCAGCAGGAGCTCAAGCGTTCGCTCGGGACGTTCAGCTCGTTCGCCGTCGCGTTCAGCTACATCTCGCCGTCGACCGGCATCTTCACGCTGTTCGCGCTCGGACTGACTACCCTCGGGGGCGTCTTCATCTGGACCTGGCCGGTCGTGGCGCTCGGCCAGTTCATCATCGCCCTCAACTTCGCCGAGATCTCCAGCCACTATCCGGTGGCCGGCTCGGTCTTCCAGTGGACGAAGTACATGGCCGGCCGGGCTTACTCCTGGTTCACGGGCTGGATCTACATGTTCGCCGGAATCCTCACCGTGGCCGCGGTCGTGGCCACCCTGCCGCTAGCGCTCATCCCGGCGCTGAACGGCCTGGGCTGGAAAGCCCTCGGGGCCGGCAGCTCCACGACCCTGCTGCACACCCAGCTCATCGTGGCGCTGATCACCCTGGTCGTCATCACGGTGCTGAACATCTACGGCGTGCGGCTCGTGGCGATCATCAACAACACCGGCGTGCTGTTCGAGATCCTCGGCATGTTCGTGTTCGCCCTGATCCTGATGGCCTTCCACAACCACCAGGGCTTCAAGGTCGTTACCAACAGCGCGGGCATCCATATCGGGCCGAGCACGTTCCTGGCCGCCATGTTCATGAGCCTGTTCGTGATCTACGGCTTCGATACGGCGTCCACGCTGGCCGAGGAGACCCGTGACCCGCGCCGGGCGGCGCCGAAGGCCGTGCTGTTCTCGGTGATCGGCGCCTTCGTCATCGGCGGGGTGTTCCTGCTCGGCGTGCTGGTGGCCGTCCCGAACCTGCATTCGGCCATTGCCGCCAACGGCGGTCTCGGCGACTCGCCGGTGAACATCATCGAGGCGAACTTCTCGCATCCGTTCGCCACCATCTATTTCCTGGTGGTGTCCGCGGCGATCTTCGTCTGCTGCCTGTCGATCATGGCCGCGACGATCAGGCTGACCTTCGGGATGGCGCGCGACAATCAGCTGCCGTTCTCCAGGGCGCTGGCGAAGGTATCGCCGGGCCTGCACACCCCGGTCTGGACCTGCGTCGCCATCGCCGTGCTCGCCGCCGTGCCCTTCATCAAGTACGCCGGGGTCGCAATCATCGCCATCGCGGCCACCGGAATGATCTACCTGAGCTACTTCCTCGGGAACCTGGTCATCCTGCGGGCACGCGCGCGCGGCTGGCCCAGGACCAGCGCGCCGTTCAGGCTGGGGCGCTGGGGCATGCTGGTGAACATCGTTGGCCTGCTGTACGGCGGGGCGATGCTCATCAACTTCGCCTGGCCCCGCGCGGCCAGTAACCCCGAGCCCAAGCAGACCGGCGGCCTGCTCAGCCTCGGACTGGGCTTCCTGAACGACATACCGATCCTGTGGACCGTGGTAGTGGTCATCGCGCTGATCGGCGCGGTCTATTACCTGATCGCCGGGCGGGACAAGGAGTTCGCGCCCATCATCGCTCCGGCCGGCGATGACCAGCCGCTCGCGGCCGGCGGGAAGTGAAATAGTACGAGCGCAACGTAACGGCTTTCAGCGGGAGGACGGACATGCCGCCACGGCCGAAGATCAGGCAGCGCGGCGCGGTGAAGAGCCTGGCGACACGGCCGAGGGCTCGGCAGCGTGCCGCGGCGCAGGCACTGGGGGCCCTGGCCCGTACGCCGCCCGAGATCGTGCGGGCACCAGGCACCACCGTGCACGCCCAGATCGAGGACTGGCTGGCGGGGGCGATCGCCGCCGGGCGGCTCGCGCCGGGCGACCGGCTGCCGACCGAGCACGACCTGGCCGCGTGGCTCGGGGTCAGCCGGATGACGCTGCGGCACGCATTGGGCGAGCTCGCCCAGCGCGGGCTGGTCACGCGGGCCGTCGGCCGGGGCGGCGGCACGTTCGTGGCCGAGCCCAAGCTGGAGCAGGACCTGACGACCCTCGCCGGGTTCTCCGAGCAGCTGCGGCGGCACGGGATGGTCGCGGGCGCGCGGGTGCTGACCGCGACGGAGCGTCCCGCCGGCCCGGCGGCGGCGGCGGCTCTCGAGCTCGATGAGGGCGACCCGGTGTACCAGGTCCGGCGGCTCCGGCTGGCCGACGGCAAGCCGATCGCCCTTGAGCACTCGCTCTTCCCCGCCGCCCCGTTCCCCGGTCTGCTCCAGTGCGAGCTCGACGGCTCCCTGTATGAGCTGCTCGAGGTCACGTACGGGCAGCGGCCGCACCGCGCCAGGGAGATCCTGGAGCCGGTCACCGCGAGCGCGCGCGAGGCCGAGGTACTCCAGGTCGCGGAGGGAGCCGCGCTCATGCTGGTCGAGCGCACGGCCTATGCCGGATCCGGCCGGCCGCTGGAGTTCGCCCGTGATCTCTTCCGCGGCGACCGGACCCGCCTGGTGCTGTGGACGGCGGACGACACGGCAAAGCCGTGAGGGCGATGCGCGATGATCGAAGGTGATACCGCGATCGCCGACGAGAGGACGAGCAGATGGCGTGCACGCTCCAGCTGGCCTGGGACCCGCGGCTGGCCGCCTACGACTTCGGGCCAGGGCATCCGCTGGCGCCGGTGCGGGTCGAGCTGACGATAGAGCTGGCGCGGGCATTCGGCGTGCTGTCCCTGGCCGGAGTGTCCGTGGCGGCTCCCGACGCCGCGACCGACGCGGAGCTGGAGCTTGTGCATGACCCGGCGTATATCGCGGCGGTGCGGCAGGCCAGCGGGCCCGATCCTGGCTCCTCGGCGCTGCGGTACGGGCTCGGCACGCCCGACGACCCGGTGTTCGCGGGGATGCACGACGCGTCGGCGCTGGTCGCCGGGGCGACGCTGGCCGCGGCCCGGGCGGTCTGGACGTCGGCGGCGGAGCACGGCGCGAGCATCGCGGGTGGCCTGCATCATGCGATGCGGCGCCATGCCAGCGGGTTCTGCGTGTACAACGACCCGGCCATCGCGATCGCCTGGCTGCTGGCCGCGGGCGCGGAACGCGTCGCCTACGTCGATGTGGACGTGCACCACGGTGACGGGGTGCAGGCGGCCTTTTACGACGACCCGCGGGTGCTGACGATCAGCCTGCACGAGCATCCGGCCACCCTTTTCCCCGGCACCGGCCTGCCGTCGGAGACCGGCGGGCCGGGCGCGCCGGGCTCGGCGGTCAACGTCGCGCTGCCCGCGGGGACCGGCGACGCGGGATGGCTGCGCGCGTTCCATGCCGTCGTCCCGCCGCTGCTGCGCGCGTTTAGCCCGCAGATCCTGGTCAGCCAGCACGGCTGCGACACCCACCGGCTGGATCCGCTGGCCAACCTGCGGCTGAGCATCGACGCGCAGCGCGCTGCCCACGCGGCGATCCACGAGCTTGCGCACGAGGTGGCGGGCGGCCGCTGGCTGCTGACCGGAGGCGGCGGCTATGAGCTCGTCCGCGTGGTCCCGCGCACGTGGGCGCACCTGCTCGCCGAGGCCGCCGGCCGGCCGATCGATCCGGCGGCGCAGACTCCGGCCGCCTGGCGCGGCTACGTCACCGAGCGCACGGGCCAGCCCGCCCCGGACCGGATGTCCGACGGCGCTGCCGCCGAGTATGTCCCGGTCGAATCTGGCTACGACCCGGCCGACCCGGTCGACCAGACGATCATGGCCACCAGGAAGGCAGTGTTCCCGCTGCACGGGATGATGCCCCTGCCGTAAGGTCGCCCGGTCACGCCGAGAGCACCGCGGCACCCGCGACGCGGTCACCGGCCAGGTCGGCCAGCGCCTGGTCCGCCTGGTCCAGCCGGTACGGCGTGACCGTGACGCGCAGAGCGAGGCGCTGCGCGAGCAGGAGGAATTCCTCAGCATCGCCGCGCGTGTTCGCGGTAACGCTGCGCAGCGTGCGCTCCTGGAAGAGCCGGTCGGCGTAGTTCAGGGCCGGGATGTCGGTGAGGTGAATGCCGGCTATCGCCAGCGTCCCGCCGCGATCGAGGGCGGCCAGCGCGGCCGGCACCAGTTCCCCGGCGGGCGCGAACATGATCGCCGCATCGAGCGGCTCCGGTGATCGATCGTAGGAGTCCTGCGCGGACTCGGCTCCCAGCTCGCGGGCCAGCTCGCGGGCGCCTTCGGCCCGGCTGAAGACATGCACTGCCGCACCGCTGGCGATGGCGATCTGCACCGTCAGGTGCGCCGAGCCGCCGAATCCCCAGATTCCCAGCCTGCCGCCCGGCGGCAGCTCAGCGCGGCGCAGTGCGCGGTAGCCGATGATCCCGGCACAGAGCAACGGCGCTGCCTGGGCGTCACTGAATCCGGCAGGCAGGGCATGAACGTAGGCGTCGGCGGCTACCACGTATTCCGCATAGCCGCCGTGAATATCCCAGCCGGTGAAGACCGAGCGGGGGCAGAGGTTCTCCTGGCCGCGCCGGCAGTACCGGCACGAACCGTCCGTGCCCGCCAGCCACGCCACCCCGACCCGGTCTCCCGCGCCGAACCGGACGGTCCCCGGCCCGGCGGCTACCACCTCCCCCACGACCTCGTGGCCGGGGGTGATGTCCGGGGCCCTGGGAGTGAGATCCCCTTCGGCCAGATGCAGGTCGGTGCGGCAGACACCGCAGCACGAGACCCGGATCAGCAGCTCACCCGGACCGGGCCCGGGTACGGGCCGCTCGATCAGAGCCAGCGGCCCGGCGGGCCCGGTGTCCATCGGCCCCGGCTTATGCACGACCCATGCCCGCATGCCGCCAAGAGTACGCTCGGCGGGATCCCGACCCGGTCTGGTTACGCGATGACGAGCGCGACCTCGATGTTCCCCCTGGTCGCGTTGCTGTAGGGGCATACCGCGTGCGCCGCCTCCACCAGTGTGCGCGCGATATCGGCGTCCACGCGCGGAATCGACACCTCCAGCGTCACGGCCAGGCCGTACGCGCCGCCGCCGATGGTGCCGATGGACACCCGGGCCGTCACGGTGGAGTCGTCGGTGTCCACCTTCTGGCGCCGCCCGACGGTTCCGAGCGCGCTCTGGAAGCAGGCTGCGTAGCCAGCGGCGAAGAGCTGCTCGGGGTTCGTACCGCCGCCCGGCCCGCCCATCGGCTCGGGAACCCGCAGGTCGACCTCGAGCAGCCCGTCGCTGGAGCGGGCATGCCCGGCCCGGCCGCCGGTGACCGTAGCCTGCGCCGTGTAGAGCGTCTTCACCAGTGTGTCGGTCACCTGCGAATCTCCTTTACAGATCGAGCAGCAGGGCGAGTGCCCCGGCCAGGTCGCGCATGGTGGGCGCGGACATGCGGCCGGCCGGCTTGCCGCCGAGCCGGTCGCGGCGCACCCGTAGTACCGAGTAGGCCTCGGCATGGCCCGGCACCGGGTCGTCACCGGTCATGGCGACGACGTACGGGCCGGGCTTCAGGTCCGGGCGGTCGCTGATCCTGACCACTACCGGCTGGCCGGTCACCGCGTTGAATGGATCGTTGCTGACCACAACGACGTGGCCAGAGCGCCCGAGCCCCTGATGGGCATAGACCTCACCGCGGTTCACCCGGCATCCTGGCCGGCCTCCCGGCCGCGCTGATCGCGCTGATCGCGGGCCGCCGCCTCGGCCCATTCGGCCCAGGCATTGCCCGTCCGCTGGTCGGTCTCGGCGACCGCACGCGCGCCGTCGCGCTGGAGCTTTTCCCGGACAGCACGCGTGACCCATGCCGACAGCGAGCCGGCCCCGCTGCGTGCCGCCTCGACGGAAGCCTGCTGGCTGATGATCTCGTCCATGCTGATGCTGAGAGTCTTCACGCGCATGTTGTTAATATTAATAACAACCCGCACAGAACGAATACGTCCGCCGTGCTGTCATGTCTTCGCGCGGCGCAGGCCTATGCGTGCTCGTCCCGCCCAGCATCCGGGCCGGCCTTCCCCGCCTTGCCGTCCTTCGCGATATGCGCCCGGTGGCTGGCTGACCGCTCGGCCATCGAGGCCAGGGTCGCCAGCAGGCCGGTGTCCCGTGCGCCGACAAGCTGCCAGGCTCGCGCGATGGCGAAGAGGAAGAAGCAAATGGCCAGCACGCCCTGGTTGCTGACCCGGCCCACGTCCCGGGGAGACCCGGCGAGCGCTATGCCGTTCGCTAGCTGCAGCCCGTACAGAGCCAGGAGCAAGGCGAACATGATGATCTGTTCCAGCCGGATCCGCTCCTGGTGCTCCCGCAGCAGCACAACGATGAGGCCCGCTGTCGAGGCCAGCCCGATATACCCCAGGATCATTCCCACCGTGCCGAGGCTGGTTTGGGGCAGGAGGGCAAAGAGCGCGATCACCAGCGTGTTGACGAGCGCCGAGAAGGCAGCTCCCGCCCTGACCTGGT
>Ga0209871_1000089_pt1 | contig 28049 bp, 23 predicted proteins | sample OrgsoiDNA2013045_FD_185795 | JGI IMG/M metagenome (GOLD analysis project Ga0209871, IMG submission 185795) | Permafrost soil microbial communities from the Arctic, to analyse light accelerated degradation of dissolved organic matter (DOM) -... | ecosystem: Environmental > Terrestrial > Soil >... | reverse complement strand
CGCCGTCGCCGTCGCCGGCCACGCGAGCCACGCCGGCCACGCGAGCCTACGGCGGCGGCACGCCATGGCCCAACGACCCCTACGGCGCCGGGCAGGAGCGCTACGGGACGCTGCGCGCCGTGCTGTCCGGCGAGCTTGACCCCGGCCGTCTCATCGCCATCCTGCAGGACTCCGGACTGCGCGGGATGGGCGGCGCCGGCTTTCCGGCGGGCCGGAAATGGGAGCTTGTCGCCGCGCAGGCGGCCAGGCCGAAATACGCCATCTGCAACGCAGACGAGTCCGAGCCCGGGACATTCAAGGACCGGCAGATCCTCGCCGAGCAGCCGCATCTCGTGCTGGAGGGGCTGCTGCTCGGGATGGTAGCGGTCGGCGCCGAGGAGGGCTGGGTCTTTATCCGGCATGAGTACGGCCCCGAGGAGGCGGTCATCCGCCGTGAGATCGAGGCGCTGCGCGCGGCCGGGCTGGCCGGGGATGACGTTGCCGGCACCGGCCGCCGGCTCTCGATCGAGGTGTTCACCTCGCCGGGCGGTTACATCCTTGGTGAGGAATCAGCGCTGATCGAGTGCATGGAGGGTCACCGCGGGGAGCCGCGCAACAAGCCGCCGTTCCCGGGTATCTACGGCCTCTGGGGACAGCCGACGCTGATGAACTCGGTCGAGACCTTCGCCCATGTCCCGATCATCATCCAGCGCGGGGCCGACTGGTGGAAGCAGCAGGGCACCGGCGGCTCCAGCGGGCTGAAGTTCTTCGCGGTCTCCGGCCATGTCGAGCGCCCTGGCGTCTACTGCGTTCCCCTGGGCAGCACCGCCAGGCAGCTCCTGGAGCTCGCCGGAGGGGTGGCAGGCGGCCGGGCGCTGGGCGCGATCCAGCCAGGCGGCGCCTCATCGAATTTCCTCGGGCCTGACCGGCTCGACGTGCCGCTCGATTTCGACGCGCTGGCCAAGGCCGGGTCCATGCTCGGCTCTGGCGCGCTCGTCGTGCTGGCCGAGGGCACCGACCTGCTCGCCGCGGCAACGAACGTGCTGCGCTTCTTCCGTGATGAGTCGTGCGGCAAGTGCGTTCCGTGCCGGGTCGGATCCACCAAGGCCCACCAGATACTCAGCGACCTGCTGGCGGACGGCGGCGGCCCTGGTGACGTGGACGGTCGCATCCTGCGATTGGAGGAGACCATGCGCAAGACGTCGATCTGCGGGCTCGGCCAGGTCGCCCTGGGTCCCGTGCTGAGCGTGCTCGGGCTGCCACGCGGAGCCACGGCAGCGCAACCGCACCCGCACCCCGCGCAGCCTCCCGAGCAGGCACATGGCGGCCGGCCAGCGGGCCAGCCAGGCGCCGGGCGAGCTGCGGGCCAGGAGAATGGTGACGAAGCCTGACATGCTCGGACATGCGGGCCGGGAATTCTTCACCACTCGGACGGTCGCCGAGGCGCTGACCGGGTTCCGGCCCGGGCGGCGAACCTCGGCGGAGACCATCCCGATCACCGAGGCTCTGCGGCGAGTTCCGGTGGCGCCGGTCACCGCATCGCATGCGCTGCCCGGTTTCGCGCGCTCGACGGTGGACGGATACGCCGTGCGGGCCGCGGATACCTACGGCGTCTCAGACGGGCTTCCCGGCTATCTCGACGTGGCAGGGGCCGTCCTGATGGGCGCCGCGGCTGAGGCGGCCGTCGGCCCGGGCACGGTACTGAGCATTCCGACCGGCGGTGTCCTGCCTCCGGGCGCCGACGCCGTGATCATGGTCGAGTACACGCAGGAAGCGATGCCGGGCACGATCGAGGTCGTGCGCCCCGTCGCCCCTGGCGAGGGGGTCGTGCGGGCCGACGAGGACGCGGCTCCCGGTGCCGAGCTCGTCCCGGCAGGCCGTCCGCTGCGGGCCCAGGATCTCGGCATGCTGGCGGCAGCCGGCGTCACGCGTGTAGCCGTCCATGCCCGTCCGCGGGTGGCGATCTTCTCCACCGGCGATGAGGTAGTGCCGCCCGACACCGCGCAGCTGCGCCCTGGGCAGGTGCGGGACGCGCTGGCGGTTGCCCTCGCTGCGCAGATCACCGAGGCGGGCGGCGAGCCGCGTCCGGGCGGCATCGTCCCCGACGATCCTGCCGCGCTTGAGACCGCGCTTCGCGCCGCGCTCGCCAGTAGCGACATGATCGTGATCTCGGCCGGCTCGTCGGTCGGGGCGCGCGATGGGACCGCCGCCGCCGTAGGCTGCCTCGGTCAGCCGGGCATCTGGTGCCACGGGATCGCGATCCGGCCCGGCAAGCCGACGCTGCTGGCCGAGTGCGCGGAGGTACCGGTCATCGGGCTGCCCGGCAACCCCCGCTCGGCGCTCGTGGTCTTCCGGCTGATCGGGATGCCGCTCGTGCGTCGCGTCGGCGGCTGCACAAGGCCTCCGGCCGAGCCGGTCGTGCACGCGCGCCTGGAGCGTGACCTGGCATCTGCCACCGGACGCCTGGATGTCGTCCAGGTCCGCGTTCGTGACGGCATCGCTTCCCCGATCTTCGGGCTCTCGGCGCTGCTGTCGGTCCTCACCGAGGCCGACGGCTACGTGATCGTTCCGGCGGAGGCGACGGGACTCGACTCCGGCACCGAGGTCGAGGTCACCCTGTACCGTTGACCACGGTCATGGCTGATAGCCCGTTCATCCGCGACGTGCCCGCCGCCCGAGCCCTCGATGCCTGGCGCAGCGCGCGCGAGGCCGCAGGCTGCCCGGCCAGGCTGCCGAGCCTGCGGGTCCGGCTCGAAGAGGCCGCGGGCCGGGTCACTGCCGGACCTCTGTGGGCCACCCGTTCCTCACCGCCCTTCGATGCGGCTGGCATGGACGGGATCGCCGTGCTCGCAGCCGACACCCTCGGCGCCAGCGAGACGACCCCGGTCTGCCTGAAGCCGGGCGCCTACGACATCGTGGACACCGGCGACCCGATGCCCGACGGGCGCGATGCGGTCGTCATGCGAGAGCAGGTGCACTACTGCGGCAGCAGCGCCGAGCTCCGCGCGGCCGTGCCGCCCTATCAGCACGTACGCTCGATCGGCGAGGACGTGAGCACCGCCGAGCTGCTGCTGCCCGAGGGTCACCGGCTGCGAGCCGTCGATCTCGCCGCGGCCGCGGCGGCGGGAGCCACTCACCTGCTGGTGCGGCGCACGCCCGTCGTGGCCGTCCTGCCCACCGGTGACGAGGTGCGATCCATCGGCTCTGAGACCGGTCCCGGGCAGATCATCGACACCAACTCGCTCATGCTGGCCACCCAGGCACGCGAGGCCGGCTGTGCGGCCCACTGCCTGCCGATCGAGCCCGACGATCCCGTCGGCATCGCCAAGGCGGTCAGCGCCGCCGTGGCCGACTGCGATCTGCTCATCATCGTGGCTGGCTCGAGTGCAGGCCGTGACGACTACACCGCCAGGATCGTAGCTCAGCTCGGGACACTGGCCGTGCACGGCGTCGCCGTGCGGCCCGGCCACCCGGTGGTGCTCGGCGTCGTCGAAGGCACGCCCGTTCTCGGGGCGCCTGGCTATCCGGTCTCCGCCGCGCTGACCTTCGACATCTTCGCTGAGCCGCTGCTGGCTGAGCTGGAGGGCGCAGTGCCCCGCAGCCGCCCGCGGACCCGGGCGCGGCTGGCCCGCAAGCTCGCCTCCCCCCTGGGCATGGACGACTGGGTGCGGGTGCGCCTGGGCGTGGTGGGCGGCACGATGGTCGCCACCCCGCTGCCCCGCGGCGCCGGGGTGCTTACCTCGCTGGTCCGGGCCGACGGGCTCCTCGTCGTGCCGGCCGGGCTGGAAGGCCACCATCCCGGTGACGAGGTCGAGATCGAGCTGCTGCGCGGCCTGGCCGAGATCGAGCACACCGTCGTCGCCATCGGCTCCCATGACCTCGTCCTTGACCTCGCCGCCTCCGCGCTGCGCGCCGACGACCCCCGGGTCACGCTGGCCTCCTCGAACGTCGGCTCGCTCGGAGGGCTCGTAGCCCTGCGCGACGGGCTGTGTCATATCGCCGGGTCCCACCTGCTGGACCCGGCCACCGGCGAGTACACGCTGCCCTACCTGAGCCGCATTCTTGGCGGGCGCGAGGTGTCCGTCGTGCGGCTCGTGCACCGCGATCAGGGGCTGATTGTCGCCGCTGGCAACCCGCTCGGCCTGCGGGACATCGAAGATCTGGCTCGCGCAGGCGTGCGCTATGTCAACCGTCAGCGAGGGGCAGGCACCCGCGTGCTGCTGGACCACGAGCTGCGTCTGCGCGGGATCAGTTCCGACGCCATCGACGGCTACGCGCGCGAGGAGCCCACCCATCTGGCGGTGGCGGCGGCAGTCGCCGCCGGGCGCGGCGATGCCGGCATGGGGATCATGGCTGCTGCGCGTGCCTTCGCCCTTGACTTCTTGCCGGTGACACGCGAGCCGTATGACCTCGTCGTGAGCACCGAGGACATGGAGAGCCCGCGCCTGGCTCCGCTGTGGGCGCTGATGCATTCCGCCCGGTTCCAGGCCGCGGTGGAGGAACTCGGCGGCTACGGGACGAGGGAGATGGGCCGGCGGATCAAGTGAACGTTGTCAACTTCCAGGTCATGCCGCACTATGGACCAGTGACCCAGACCCGCGCCGGGCGCGCCGCCTATCACCACGGTGACCTGGCCAACGCGCTTGCCGACACGGCGACCGACATGGCCCGAGGCGGCGGCCCGGGGGCGGTGGTGCTCAGGGAGGCCGCGCGGCGGACCGGCGTCTCGGCAGCCGCCGCGTACCGGCATTTCGCTGACCACGGGGATCTCCTGCACGCGGTCAAGATGCGGGCTCTGGCGGCCCTGACTGCAGCCATGCAGGCTGGCCTGGAGACCGGTGAGGCCCTGCCCGACCCCGCCGACGAGGCGGTTCGGCGGTTCCGGATCCTCGGAACCGCCTACGTTAGGTTCGCCCTGGCCGACCCCGGCCTGTTCCGCACGGCATTCTGCCGGCCGGACAGTGACATTTCAGACGCCCCGGCGCGTATCGCGTCGAGCCGCCCCTACCAGGTGCTGGCCGGCGTACTCGATGACCTCGTCGACTGCGGCCTGCTCGCACCCGACCGCCGCCCCCTCGCCGAGATCGCCACCTGGTCGGCCGTGCACGGCCTGTCCGCCCTGCTGCTCGACGGGCCGCTGGCCACCCTGACCGAGCCGGAGCGGACGAGATCCATCAGTCGCACCATGGATGTGATCATCGACGGCATCACCGCGCCCGCGCGCCTGAGCTAGCCGCCCGGCGTCACCGTGTCGCCGTGTCAGTGGCGACTCGCATATGTTGACACCGTTTACTTCAGGTGCCACAGCGCTCCGCTGGTCAAGGCTCCGCTTGGCCGGTCTCCGCGAGCTCGCGCGACCGCAGCCAGCGCCGCAAGGGCGACCGGGCGACGATCCCGATCAGGCCGCTTTCGCGGCGCACGCGCCACGCGGCGGCGAGCATCAGGCCGAAAAGGATGAGCCCGGCCAGCACGTAGAGATTCCAGGTAATCACCTGGAACCCGTGCAGGTCGTAGATAACTCCCGGACGGCTGGCATGACGGTAGTGGCCAAGCGGGTAGGCGCCGTGCGCGGACGGGCCGCGCTGGCCCAGGCCGGCGCCGGGCAGGTGCTGGTGCCGGGCAGGCCGCGGGTGACGGCCAGGCGGCCGGCTGTGCCCGGCGAAGCTGAACCCGTCATGGCCGGGCGTGACGAGCGCGACCAGAAAACCCTTCGCCACCACGAATGCCTTAGGACCCGCCCAGTGGTCAGGCCAGCCCCCGAAGAGCACCGCCAGGATCCCGGCAAATGACCAGTATCCCCAGCGTGCACGCCCTCGGGCCCGCACTGCCAGGTCCGCCAGGATAGCCAGGATGGCCAGGATCCAGACCCAGTGGTGATCCCAGCTGACCGGCGAGATGAGCAGGCCGGTCAGCGCGCAGGCCGCCCAGCCATGGACCGGCCTGCCCGCGCGGTGCAGGAGCGCGGCCGCGCCGAGCCCGAGCACCCCGACGACCACGCTGACGCCGATCCAGACCGGCGTCGCCGCGGGCAGCGTGCCCATGGCCCTGGTGAGGAAGCCCAGCAGTGACTGATTCACCAGCGCGCCGACCGCTCCGACCTTGCGCGCATGCAGGAAGTACCCGGTGAGCCACCACGTGGCCGAGGCCTGCGGCAAGAAGACGAACCCGATCACGATGGTGGCAGCGAACGTGATCGCCGCGGCCGCCGCCTGCCGCAGCTTGCCGGTCAGGATGAGGTACGGGATGAAGATCAGCGGCACGAGCTTGATCCCGGCCGCCAGGCCGATTCCCGCGCCCTTCCACCAGCGCCGGTCGCTCTGGCAGAGGTCCCAGATGATCAGGAGCATCAGCATGAGCTCGATCTGCCCCAGATGCAGGGCCCGCTGCACGGGCTCGCTCCACAGCACGACTGCGCTGAGGCCGAGCACGGCGGCCGCCCGGTTCCGCCCGGTCCAGCCGAGCGCTCCGAACGTGAGCCAGGCCCCCGCCGGCACCACGGCGAGGCTGATCACGGTCATCAGCCAGGTCAGCACCCCCCAGGGCAGCATGGATGCGCCGGCGAACAGGACCGCCGCGAACGGCGTGTAGGTGAACCTGACCCCCGGAATCAGCTTCCAGCTGTACAGCGACGTGGGTGAGTGCCGGGCGAGCAGGCCGGCGTCCCTGTACACGCCGAGGTCGAACCAGGCCAGCATGTCGTGCAGCGGATGGCCCAGCACGTCCGCGATGTACGCGGCGAGCGCGATGATGAAGGCGGCCGCCGCGATCAGGTGAGCCCGGCGGTACCGTGCCCCGGCGGGCGGCCACGCGTTGTCGGGCCGGGTCAGCTCGGCCTGAGCGCGCATGATGGGCTTCCTCCGATGGATCTACAGCTGGCCCGCTCCCGGCAGGTAGTTCGCGATACACGGCGCAATGCCGACGGTGTCCGAGTTCTCGGTGAGCTGACCGCTCACGGACGCGCATGTCGCAGCAACGGCACCCGAAATACTAGTCGAGGCCGGCACACGTTCAGTTCGCCCTCAGGATGCGAGCTGCGGCTCAGGGCCGAGCCAGGCGCGGCACAGCGCCGCGGCAGCCGCCCTCTGGCTGGTCAGCCGGGGAGGACAGCTGCCGGACACCCCTCGTTAATGTGCGTAGTTTGTTACCTTCGCCAGCCGACGGGTCACCGGACGATCAGCACCGCCTCGCCGCGGGGGATGAGTTCGCCGATCACCGTGGCGCCGGGTATCTCGCCGGCCACGAGCAGGCCGCCGGAGGTCTGCGCGTCGGCCAGCAGCAGCAGGTCCTCCTGCGGGGCGGCGCCGAAGTCAGCGTGCGGGCTGACCCAGTCCAGGTTGCGCCGGCTGCCGCCGGGCACATGCCCCGCGCGCAGCGCCTGCCTGGCTCCCTCGATCAGCGGCACGGCAGCGTGATCAATGACCGCGGTGACCCCGCTCGCCCTGGCCAGCTTGAACAGGTGGCCGAGCAGCCCGAAGCCGGTGATGTCCGTGGCGCATCGGGCACCCGCGTCCAGTGCCTGCCGGCTGGCGCGCGCATTCAGGGTCGTCATTACCTCGATCGCCTGCTGGCTCACCGTCCCGGTGGCCTTGTGCATCGAGTTGAGCACCCCGGTGCCCAGCGGCTTGGTCACCGACAGCGGCAGGCCGGGCGCTCCGGCGTCGATCCGCAGCAGCGCCGCCGGGTCGGCCAGGCCGGTCACCGCCATGCCGTACTTCGGCTCGGGATCGTCGATGCTGTGCCCGCCCGCGACATGGCAGCCCGCCTCGCGCGCTATCTGCAGGCCGCCGCGCAGCACCTCGGCGGCCAGGTCCAGGCTCAGCGTGTCCCGCGGCCAGCCGAGCAGGTTCAGGGCGACGAGCGGCTCGCCGCCCACCGCGTACACGTCGGACAACGCGTTCGCCGCGGCGATCCGGCCGAACGTGTACGCATCGTCCACCACCGGGGTGAAGAAATCCGCTGTCGCCACGATCGCCCGCGTCGGGCTGATCTGAACCACGGCGGCGTCATCGCCGTGCTCCACCCCGATGAGCAGATCGGCCGGCTGCCGGCCGGGAATCAGCCGCGCGACTGCCTCCTCAAGCTCGCCGGGAGGGATCTTGCAGGCGCAGCCGCCGCCGCGGGCGTACTGGGTCAGCCGGACGCTCGTGCCGGTCGTCGTCATACCCGAGACTGTAGTGAACTGCAGCCTTGCGGCCCGGGCGGCCGGCATGGTGCCATGACGGGCAAGCGAGTTCTTTCCGGCGGAGGTAGTCAGTGACGAGCCAGGTCCAGGAGCAGCGGACGGCAATCGAGAAGATGGCGGCGGGACGCACTGTCTGCGATGTCCTACTGGCCACCGCGCAGGGCTGGGGCGAGCTGCCCGCCTATTCCGACCGGGACGACGGCCCGTGGCAGACCATCACCTGGCGCCAGACCAGGGAGGTGGCACTTCAGCTGGCGGCCGGGTTCGTGGCGCTCGGCCTGGAACCAGGGGAGCGGGTCGCGCTGATGATGGCCAACCGGCTCGAGCACGTGCTCGCCGACTTCGGCGTTATGCACGCCGGGGGAGTGCCGGTGACGTTCTACGCCACGCTCGCCGCCGACCAGGTTGCTTTCGTCGCCAGCGACTGCGACGTCAGGATCGCGGTGCTCGACGGCCCGGCGGAACTCGCGCGCTGGCAGCCGGTCCTCGCCGAGCTGCCCGGCCTGGAGAAGGTCATCGTGCGGGATCCGGCGGTCTGCCCGGCCGGGGACCTCTACCTGAGCTGGCCGGACTTCCTGGCGCTCGGCAGCGAGCGGATGGCCGCCGCCGCGCCGCAGGTCACCAGCAGGACGGCCGCGATCCGCCCGGAGGACCCGGCCACCCTGCTCTACACCTCGGGCACCACCGGCAACCCCAAGGGCGTCGTGATCACGCACGCCAGCATCCTCTACGAGCTGGCCAGCGCCACGGAGTCCGGCAACGCCGCACCGCACGTGCGGTGGGTTTCCTACCTGCCGCTCGCCCATATCGCCGAGCGGATGTTCACGCTCTACCTGGCCGTCTACAACGGCGGGCACACGTATTTCTGCCATAACGCCTCGACCGAGCTGGTCGCAACCATCGGCGAGGTCAAGCCGACCGCGTTCTTCGGGGTGCCGAGAGTGTGGGAGAAGATCCAGGCCGGCCTCCAGGCCCTGCTCGCCGCCGAGCAGGACGAGGGGAACAAGGCCGCGGTGGCGGCGGCGATGGACACCGGGCTGCGGTACGTGCAGAGCTGCCAGTACGGGCGGAGCACGCCGGACGAGCTGGCGGCCGAGTTCGCGCAGGCGGAGGCGAGCGTGCTGCGGCCGATCCGCTCGCTGCTCGGGCTGGCCGACGCGGAGGTCGTGGTCAGCGCGGCAGCGCCGCTGCCGCCCGAGGTCGGGACCTTCTTCGCCGGGCTCGGAATGAAGATCCTGGACGTGTACGGGATGACCGAGACCACTGGGGCGTTCACGACCAACACCCCGTCCGCGTTCAAGCTCGGGACCGTGGGCCAGCCGGTGGCCGGCATCGAAGTGAAGATCGCCGAGGACGGCGAGATCCTGACCAGGGGCCCGCTGAACAGCCCTGGCTATCTCAACCTGCCCGACCGCACCGCGGAGCTGATCGACTCCGGCGGCTGGCTGCACACCGGCGACATCGGGTCGGTGGACGGCGACGGCTTCGTATCGGTGCTGGATCGCAAGAAGGAGCTCATCATCACCTCGGGCGGGGAGAACATCTCGCCCGCCGCGATCGAGAACCTGCTCGTCGCGCATCCGCTGATCGGCCAGGCGCTGGCGTACGGCGACCGGCGACCGTACGTGGTCGCGCTGCTGACCCTGGACGGCGAGGTGGCCCCGGCGTGGGCGGCGGCACGCGGGATCCCCGCGTCGTCGCTGGCCCAGCTGGCCACCGATCCGGTGATTCTCGCGGCGATCGCGGATGCGGTGGCGACGGCGAACGGGCGGCTGGCCCGAGTCCAGCAGGTGAAGACATGGCGGCTGCTGCCGGTGGAGTGGACCGCCGATACCGAGGAGCTGACGCCGACCCTGAAGCTCAAGCGCCGGATCGTCCACGGCAAGTACGCGGACGTGATCGACACCCTCTACGCGGGCTGAGCGGCGGCTGTGCGCCCGTCCTGCGCATGACCGAAATCGGCGGCCCGCAGCCCCGTCCGCGCGACCAGGCCCGGAGGAGCATGATCGTGGTTGATTTTTCCTGGATGGCCGGAAAAACCATCCACGATCATGGATTGGCCATGCGGGCGGCGGATCCCTCGACGGCTGGATCCGGCCACTCGTAGCTCCGCTGCCGGAGATCCGGCCGAACGTCGGGCGGCCGAGGCGGCCGAACGTATGAGGGTCCGCTGGTGCTGCTGGAGCACCGGGACAGCGGCGAGCCGGTCCGGCTGCAGCTGACCTGTGCGGCGGGGCACGAGCTCACGTCCGCGCGGGAGGTCACGTCGGTGCCCGGTCCCGGAGCGCGCAAGATCGCCTGACTCCTCGCCGTTTCCCTCGTCTGCCCGCCGGGGGCAAGCCCGCTGGCCGGTAGGGTCGGCCCCGGAGGCGTCTGGGTGCCTGGTGGTCCCCCCGGTCTTCAAAACCGGTGGACGGCGCGCTGCGTCGTCGGCGGGTTCGATTCCCGTCCGCCTCCGCCACCTGCGCAAACTCCGATGCGGAGCCGGACCGCTCGGTCGTCCTGAATGCCGTTTTCAATATCGAACAGGGTCGAGATGGCACATTGATGGCACAGGAGGTCATCACGCAGCCTCCCGCCTTGCCTTGCGCGGCACGAAGCCGGCGATTGCCACCGCTGCGGCCTCACCCATCTCTTCGAGTACGGTCACGTACACATCGGCCGTGAACGCTGCTGTCGCGTGCCCCATGGTCTGGCTGACCACCTTGAGATCCACGCCAGCGGCAAGCAGCATCGAGGCGCTGCCGTGCCTCGGCCCGGTCGGCGCCCATGTAACGGGCGCCGATGCGGCCGGCGGCGGCTCTTAGCTCGGCGACGTCGTCGACCAGGTCGACGCGGCCTTCGATGAGGACGAAGGCGTAGGGCGGGGCTTCCTCGTCGACGCTCAGCGCCGCCCGGCCAGCGTGGCGTAGGTTGCAGCCTTTCACGCTGTCCTCCGAGGTGGTGACCAGCACCGAGCCGTCGGCCTCGAGCACCAACCAGACTGGCGCGACATGGGGGGCGGCCGTCGGCGCGTACTGTCGCTAGCTTGCCCGTATGGGGCGGGCCGGAATCGAGCAGGGAGCGCGCACCTCGTCCGGCGTGAAGAGATGGTAAGGCATGACGCCCAATCTCCTTATCCTGGTGGTGATGCGTCATTCCACGGCCGGGATGGCCGTGCCGCTGCGTGCTGCGTCCAGGTTCTGGCGGTTGTCGGGTAGTGCCGTCAGGGCGGCGCGTATGACGTCGGTGAGGGGCGAGGCGGGGCGCCCTAGCAGCTGCGGTAGGTCCTGGCTGCTGGTCTGCAGGTCGCCGCGGGCGATGGAGGCATCCAGGGTGGCCACGAATCGGGCGGTCGCCTCATCCTGGCCGGCCCGCTGCAGCCAGGACGCGTACTCTCCGCCCGGCAGGTCGCGGTAGGTCACAGTGGTGCCGGTGACCTTGGTGACGGCCCGCGCGAGGTCGGGCAGGCTGAAGGCCGGGCCGCCGAGTTCGTAGGTCCGGTTCCCTCCCGCGTCGTGCAGTAGTGCGGTGGCAGCGGCGGCGGCGTAGTCGCGGCGCGAGGCGGCCGAGATCCTGCCGTGGCCGGCCGCGCCGACGATCTCGCCCTTCTGGAGGTACTGGCCGATCGGGTCGGTGTAGACCTCCGTGTAGTAGCCGTTGCGCAGCAGGGTGAACGGCACGGCCGCCGCCCGCAGTGCGCGCTCGGTTTCCCGGTGCTCGCCGGCCAGCGGGCTGGTCGAGTCATCGGCGTTGAGCATGCTCGTGTACGCGATGCGCGAGACCCCGGCCGTCTGCGCGGCCGTGATGACGTTGCCGTGCTGGACGGCCAGCTGGCCGAGCTCACTGCTGGAGACCAGCAGCAGGCGGTCCACGCCGGCCAGCGCCGCGCCCAGTGTCTCCGGGCGGGAGTAGTCCGCCTCGCGCACTGTCACGCCCCGCCCGGCCAGGCTGACGGCCTTGCCCCGGTCGCGCACCACTGCGACGACCTCGGGCGGGAGCACGCCGCGGGCCAGGAGCTGCTGAATCGCGAAATCTCCCAGGTGACCTGAGGCCCCGGTGACGGCGTAGACAGGCATGGCCGTCCTTCTTCCTTGAGTAGTTGTTGTGGATCTCGCGAGCCGGTCGGCGCGTGGCCGGCTGATGCCGGCCGGCTCGCGGGATCCGGTTGCCACGGGCCGGCCGGGCCTTTTCGCTGTCAGGCGAGGCCGATTTGCTGCCGCTGCAGGACGGCGTCCCAGAAGGCGGAGATGACGATGAGCTGGTCGCCGTCCCACTTGGTGGTCTGGCCGAACTCGACGTCGAACGTTTTCCCGGTCGGGGGGATCACGGTGCCGTCGGGCAGGGTCATCTCGCCGGTGAAGGTGCCGGTGGCGTTGGTAACGACGGTGATCCAGTCGCCCTCCCCGAACTGAATGGGGTACGGGTCGCTGTACACGTGCATGTCGGGGAAGATACGCAGAAACTGCTGCATCGCCGCGGAGTGCGCTTCCTTCCCGTAGACCGGCTCGGCGAGCCCGGTGATGTACGCGACCATGTCGGGGTGGTGGACCTCGTCCACCGTGGTCCAGTCGCGGGCGTTGAACGCGTCGTCGCCCTTCTTCATGAGGGCGAGCAGGCGCGCGGACCGGCTGGTGTCTTGGGTCGGGATGGTCATGAGGACTCCTTGTGCCAGGTGGTGATGGTGACGTTCACGGCCGGGTGGCCATGGTTCTGCGTGCGGCCGCCCGCGAGCGTCATGAGAAGGCCGCGGTGTAGTCGGCGGCGAACTGATCGAAAGTCCGGGCAGGCCGGCCAAGGATCGACGGGACGTCGCCGGTGACGTAGTCGGAGTCGCCATCGGCGAACAGGGCGACTGCCTGCGCGTTCATCGCGGCGAGGCTTTCGGGCAGGCCGATGTCGACCATCGCCTGCGTCTGTTCCTCGACGGTCAGGGGATGGAAGGTGATCAGCCGGCCGAGGACTTTCGAGAGGGCCGCTGCCGCGTCGGAGAAGGTGATCGCCTCGGGCCCGGTGGGCCAGTAGGTCTTTCCCGCGTGCGGTACAGGCGCGGCAGCGATCTCCGCGGCGACGGCGGCGACGTCGCGCGCGTCGATCATGCCGACGCGACCGTCGCGTGCTGCGGAGCCGAAGCTGCTCGTCTTGGCGATCGACGGGGCCGCCATGAGGAAGTTCTGCATGTAGGCGTTATTTCTCAGCAGCGTGTAGCCGAGCCCGGAGACGATCAGCCCGTTCTCTATCTCGGCCTGGCCGCGTCGCCGGGCGATGGATGAGTCCACTGAGGCCTTGCTGGTGACCTTCACGATGTGCCCGGCGCCCGCGCGGACGGCGCTGGCGACGACGTTCAGCTCCTGGACGGGAATCGCCGGGCTGACGAGCACCACAGTCGAGACACCGTGCATCGCCGCGTCGATAGTCGCCGCGACCTCCAGATCGCCCCGGGTGACCTCTACTCCTGCCTGCGCCAGCGCGGTCGCCTTGTCCGGGTCGCGGACCAGGACCCGCACGGGCTCTCCTCGCTGGCCGAGCAGGCGCGCTGTCTCCGCGCCCACCTTCCCGGCAGTGGTGACGAGGATCATGATGAAACCTCCTTGCATTTGACTCTAATCTTGGAGTCTAGTACAACATTTTTTGGCTCGGGGCTTATTCTGGCCCTGCGCCGCGAGGTGGCGAGCAGGTTCACGGCGACCGGCGGGCGCTGGCCGAGGGCGCCTATCTGCCGGACGGCGACGCCGGGATCCCGGCCATGGCACTGTCCGTCTCCGCAGGCCTCCGCGATCAGCGGCCTGCCGTGCAGCCGCGTCAGGTCCAGCTCCAGGGCCTGTCAGCACAGCAGGAACGCAGGCCTGAGGTGCTCCCAGGCCATGATCGCCAAGCCCACAGGGTGCACGAAGTAGGTAGTGCCCGCTAATTTTTGGGGCGAACTCCAAACTTAGAGTGCAATGCTAGGCTGCTGGAATGGCCACTATCGGACTGCGGGAACTCAAGAAGGCACGCACCCGCCAGCTCATCGCCGACACTGCGGCCCGGCTGTTCGCCGAGCGCGGCTATGAGCACGTCGCAGTCGCCGACGTGGCACGCGCGGCCGAGGTCGCCGACCAGACCGTCTACAACTACTTTCCGGCCAAGGAGCAGCTGGTCACTGATCGCGAGCAGCAGGTGCAGCACCGGCTGAGCGACCTGATCCGCTCCCGGCCGCCCGCCGTAACCCCGGCCGCCGCCATCCGCGGCTTCGTCCTGCAGTCCGTCGACGCGATCAGCGGCATATCGCCGGAGATATGGCGCGGCGAGCTCGGCTACCTGGCAGCCATCAGCCCGACCGTGCACCGGCTGGCGCTAGAGCTGACCGACCGCCTGGCCGTCGCCCTCGCCAGCGTTATCAGCGACACCACCACCGTCGCCCCGGAGATCGCCAGGCTGCAGGGAATCGCGCTGGCCGGCGTGTACCAGATCATCATCAGCGAGGCCGGCCAGCGCACCCGCGAGGGCCACAGCCAGCCGGAGATCGCCAGCGAACTGCATCCGATCATCGAAAACGTTCTGGACGAGCTCGACTGCTGGCTCAGCGTTTAACCCGACTTCTATCAGGGCGCCAGGTCGCAGATGTGGCTGTAGCTGACCACAGCGGCGAACGAGCCCACGGCCAGGACTACGGCCGCCTTCAGCCACCTAATCGCGTGGTCGGCGGTCATCGCGGCCACCTCGGGCGCTCGTGCTGGCACGCTGCTGGCACGAAACGGCTTTCAGCGGCTTTTCGCCGGGCTGTGCCGTCCTGGACGCCATACCTCCGCTGACGTGCGCGGATGCCAGCGGCTTGCGCCGGATTTGCCAGCCTTTAGCGTGCCGGAACGGTCTTCAAAAACCGGTGGACGGCGCGCTGCGTCGTCGGCGGGTTCGATTCCCGTCCGCCTCCGCCGACCAGAAGATCAGCGGCCCGCAGGCGGTCAGCGGTCCTGACGGTAGGCGATGACGGCCCGGTGCCGCCACATCGGCGGTGCGGCCCGAACGGCCACTTGTACAGCGACCCGGTGCAGGCGACGGCGAGTGCCCAGGCCGAGGAGCACCGCAGCGCCAGGGCCTTCGGGCTCATGGCGCCAGCCCCCAGCTTACCCAGAGCCGTGAGATTGCAGGCGCTGACTGTAATCAACCGGCTACCTACTGTGGTAAAATCGCCTCTTGGTGCCTATGGTGGATTCAACGATGATCCATCAGGATGAGCGCAGGGGAGACGCCAATGTCCGACGCGTATGCCGATCTCGCGGCCTTACGCCGGCAGTTCGGCAACTGGATCATCCAGGTGCAGGACGACAACAGCGCGCATGAGGGGCTCTGCCTCGTCGCCGAGCCTCGGCTAGGACGCGAACGCGGCCCGTACATCACCAGGAAGACCGCACCGGAGATGCGCGCCGCCCTGGACGCCGAGGACGGGCGCCGCGAGCGGGAGGAACTGGCGGGCGGTACCGGCCCGCAGGTGCGGTTCAGCGTGACCTGCGCCAGGCGCGCGGGCCGCATCGTCGGGAAGATTACGCTCCGCGCGAGGGCACACTCGGGCCTCCCTCCTTGGCCGGCGGCCTGACGGACACGCCCGGCACGGCAGCCCGCGCCGGGTCGTGGATGTGGCTTCAGCTGACCACCGCGGCAGGCGGTCATCAGCGGCCACCTCAGCCGGTCGTGCTGACACGCTGCTGGCACGAAACGGCTTTCACCGGCTTTCGCCGGGCTGTGCCGCCTTGGCCGCCATACCGCCGCTGACGTGCACGGCTGGCAGCACCCGGTCCACCCCGGCGTGATGACTGGCGCGGCAGCAGCGCGGCTACCTTGGCTGACGGCAAAGCGGGGGTCGGCCCGCGGCCAGGCCGGCGGGGCGGAATCGGGCGGAGCTAGCTGGTGGAGGTCGGGAACTGGTCCGGCGGCGGGAACGCCTGCTCTTCCGCGGGCGGGAACCTGCCGGTCGCGGTGGGGAACTGCTCCCGCGCGGGCGGGAACTGGCCGGTGGTGCTCGGGTACTGACCCGTGGTGGTCGGGAACTGACCCGATGTCGTCGGGAACGGGTCTGATGTCGCCGCGAGCTGGCCTGATGCTGTCGAGCGGTCGGGCGACACCGGGGATTGGCCCTGCCCGTCGTCATAGGGCTGATAGTCGTCCGGCCCGGTCGCGTCCTTCGCGGCAATCATCGAGAGCCGGCCCATCGCGATCGCGCCGATGAAGATAATCAGGATGCCAATCCCGGTGAAGAAGCCGAGATCCTCGGCAAACAACAGCTTCGCGGTGCTGCCGAGGAAGCTCGTGGAAGTGGCGACTGGCACCCCGGGGCTGATCGTGGTGCTCTTCAGGATCACCGTGACAACCCCGTCGCCCACGATGAACCAGGCACCGCCCAGGGCTGCCAGGAGGCCGCCCAGGACGCCGACCGAGCGACTGCGCGTGAACAGCACGAACAGCCCGCCGAGCAGCGCAGCGGCACCCGGCGCGATCGACAGGTACAGCCGGCCCGAGGTGTAGGCCCAGGTCTTGTCCGGCGTATACGCGAAGTGGAAGTACGGTCCGATGAAGGGGATGAGGCCGCCCCAGGCGCCCAGCAGGACCAGCAGCAGCCCGCACGCCCCGCCGCGGCTTCGCGGAATCCGTGCCACACCAGCCATATAAGTCTCACTCCCTGCGTATCCGGAGGATTAAGACTTGCACACGACGGGTACCCGCCGGGCGGCTCCTTATGCAAAGTACTGGTAAATGTGCAAAGAAGACCAGTTCATGAGGCGCGGATATGCGGTGCGCGCCAGGTATGGTCGCGCTCGTGGACGCCCGCAGGCTCGTACCGAGAACCGACGCCGTTCTCGCTGACCCGCGGCTGGCCGACGCGCGGCAGCGGCTCGGCCGCCCGATCGTGCTGGCCGCCGTACGGCAGGCACAGCAGCAGGCACGAGCGGGCGCCATCGCCGCGGCGCAGGTGGCCGACACCGCCGTCGCGCACCTGCCGTCCCTGGCGGCGACACTGACCCCGGTGATCAACGCGACCGGCGTGCTGCTGCACACCAATCTCGGCCGGGCGCCGCTGTCCCCGGCGGCGCGCGCCGCCGCGGCGGCCGCGGCCGGCTGCACGGACGTGGAGTTCGACCTGGCCTCGGGCGCGAGGGGGCGCCGCGGCCGGGGGATGCTCGATGCGCTGGCCAGGGCAGTCCCCGCCGCGGAAGCCGTGCACGTGGTGAATAACAATGCCGCCGCGCTCGTGCTGGCGGCGACGGCGCTGGCGGCAGGCCGCGAGATCGTCATCAGCCGGGGCGAGCTGATCGAGATCGGCGACGGGTTCCGCCTGCCCGATCTGCTGGAGTCGACGGGCGCCAGGATCCGCGAGGTCGGCACCACGAACCGGACCACGGCGGCGGACTACGCAGCGGCAGTCGGCCCCGCCACCGGCTTCGTGCTCAAGGTGCACCCGTCCAACTACCGCATCGAGGGCTTCACCGCCAGCGCCAGCGTCGCCGACCTGGCCGGTCTCGGCGTTCCCGTCGTCGGCGACATCGGCTCCGGCCTCCTGGCGCCCCATCCGCTGCTGCCCGACGAGCCCGACGCCGCGTCATGGCTCACGGCCGGCGCCTCGCTGGTCACGGCCAGCGGCGACAAGCTGCTCGGCGGCCCGCAGGCAGGCCTGCTGCTGGGCAGCGGCGCGGTGGTCAGGCAGCTGGCCAGGCACCCCCTGGCCCGGGCGCTGCGGGTCGACAAGCTGACCGTCGCCGCCCTGGAGGCCACCCTCGCCGGGCCGCCGCCGCCCGTCGCCGAAACACTTTCCGCCGGCGAGGCTTCCCTCATCCATCGCGCGAAACGGCTCGCCCGTGAACTCGCCGCCGCCACAATTGACGCCCGGCAGGTGGCCACCGAGGCAGCCGTCGGCGGCGGCGGCGCACCAGGAGTGGCGCTGCCCAGCGCGGCGGTGAGCCTGCCCGTTGAGCTGGCTCCGGAGCTGCGGGCAGGCGACGCCGTACGCAGCGGCGAGATGCCGGCGGTCGTCGGCAGGATCGAGGACGGACGGCTGCTGCTGGACCTGCGCGCCGTGCCCCCTGCGGATGACGAGCTGCTGACCGCGGCCGTCATCGCGGCGGCCAGGTAGACGCCATGCAGGTCATCGCCACCGCCGGACACGTTGATCACGGAAAGTCCACGCTGCTGCGCGCGCTCACCGGGATGGATCCCGACCGGTGGGAAGAAGAGCGTCGACGGGGCCTGACCATCGACCTCGGTTACGCCTGGCTGACACTGCCCTCGGGAGAGCAGCTCGCCTTCGTCGACGTGCCGGGTCATGAGCGCTTCGTCCCGAACATGCTGGCCGGTGTCGGCCCGGTCCCGGCCGTGCTGTTCATCGTGGCTGCTGACGAGGGCTGGATGCCGCAGTCGGCCGAGCATCTGGCCGTGGTGGATGCGCTGGGGATTTCCAGCGGCCTGCTCGTGGTGACCCGCGCGGATCTGGCGGACCCGGCCCCGGCCATGGCGCAGGCCGCCGCGCAGATCCGGGCGACCAGCCTGGGCGAGGTGCACGCCGTCGCCGTCAGCGCCCTGACTGGCCAGGGCCTGCCCGACTTGCTGACCGCGCTCGACAAGCTGGCCGGGAGCCTCCCGGTACCCGATCCCGGCGCGCCGGTGCGGCTGTGGGTGGACCGGGCGTTCAGCATCACCGGCTCCGGCACCGTGGTGACGGGAACGTTGCCGGCGGGCACCGTGCATTGCGGGGACGAGCTGGTCATCACGCCGTCGATGCGGCCGGTCCGGATTCGCGGCATCGAGTCCCTGGGGCAGAGCACGGCGATGGCCGGCGGCGTCTCCAGAGCGGCGCTGAACCTTCGCGGGGTCAGCAAGGACAGCCTGGCCAGGGGAATGGCGCTGGTGCAGGCAGGCCGCTGGACGATGACCGACGTGATCGACGTCCGGATCACCGGTGGCAGCCCAGGCGCGACCCAGCCAGACGGGCTGCAGCCAGACGCGGCCCAGCCAGACGCGGCCCAGCCAGACCGGTTGCGGCCAGACGCGGCCCAGCCAGACGCTGGGCGCCTGCCGCGGACGGTGATGCTGCACATCGGCGCTGCCCGGACGGCCGCCAGGGTACGCCCCCTGGCGGGGCAATTCGTCCGTCTCACCCTGAGTGACGCGCTGCCGCTGCATGTCGGTGACCGTGTCCTGCTGCGTGATCCCGGTGCCGCCAGGGCACCACGGCGAGGCGCCTACTCCTCCGCTGTCGCCGCTGTCGCCGCCGTCGCGGCCGCCGCCCCGGCCGGAGCCGATCCTGACCAGCCCGCCGGTCCCAGCGCGGCCGGCCTGGCGGGCAGGCAGGCCGGATCTGCCCGGGCTGCGTGGCCGACCGTGCTGGGCGCGGTCGTCCTTGATGTTGCGCCGCCGCCGCTGATCCGCCGTGGCGCGGCCGCGGCCGCGGCCAGGGATATCGCGTCCTGGCCTGACCGGCCCTCGGCCGGCGACCTGCTCCGCAGGCACGTCCTGCTTCGGGCCAGCGCGCTGCTCGCCATGGGAGTCAGCGAGCATCCTGAGCCGGTAACCGGGGAGTGGCTCGCGGATCCCGGTTACTGGCGCCGCCTGGCCGGCGGCCTCGGCGAGGTGGTCACGACGCATGCCGCACGCGAGCCGCTAGCGCCCGGAATGCCGCTGGACGCGGCCCGTGCCGCTCTCGGGCTGCCTGACCGCCGACTCGTGGAGGCCCTCATCAGGCCCCCGCTGCGGATCAGGGACGGCATGATCCAGATTGCGGCGCCCGCCGGGCCCAGCTCGGCGGCCCTGCCGGACGCGCTGGACGCCGCCATCCGGATCCTGCGCGCTGACCTCGCGCGCGCTCCTTTTCTCGCTCCGGACGCGGACCGGCTCCGCAAGCTCGGGCTCGACGTCAAGGGAATCGCCGCCGCCGCGCGGGTCGGCCTGCTCCTGCGGGTCAGTGATCAGATAGTTCTTGCCCCCGGTGCCGACACGAAGGCGGCAGCCATCCTTTCCGGGCTGCCTCAGCCGTTCACCGCCGCCGACGCGAGACAGGCGCTGAACACCACGCGGCGCATCGCGATACCGCTGCTGGAGTACCTGGACCGCGCCGGGATCACCGAGCGCCTCCCGGACGACCGCCGGGTCCTGCGCCGTCAGTGATAGGTCCTGTCGGCAAACCGGGAGATGCTCCAGGCACCTGCCTCTGGCGGCGGCTTGTCGGCGGCGAGCCACCGGGCGAGCGCCATGCCCGTGGCCGGTGCGTTGAGGATCCCGGTGCGGAAATGGCCGGATGTCAGCCAGGCATTGCGAAGACCTGGAACCCGGTCGATGACCGGCCGGCCGTCGGGGTGCCGTGGGCGGAAGCAGCACCACTGATGCGATACCCCGGTGCCGCGTAGCCCCGGCAGTGCGGAATGCAGGCTGGCCAGGATCGCCTCGATCACCTCGCTGCGGACCGCGGGGCTCTGGTCACCCACGTCGAAGGTTCCGCCCGCGAGCAGCCGGCCGTCTTCCAGCGGGGTGGCGACGGGCGCCACGGTGCAGGGGAGCCGTACCGGGGCAGGCTCGGTGACCAGCAGGTGACCCTTGACCCGGTCCGAGGGCACGTTCAGCTCGAGGCCGTCGAGGACCGGCGGGAGCCCGGTGGCGAACACGACCGCGCCAGGCTCGATAGTGCCCGCGGACGTGGCGACGGATACGAGCCGGTCGCCGCGCACGGTGACGGCGGTCGCCGCGACTCCGGTCGAGACCGCGGGCAGGCCCGCGGCCAGGCTGGCCAGTGACCGGAGCGGGTTGACCCGGGCCTGATGCCGGACCAGGGCCCCGGCCAGGTGCCAGGCCAGGCCGGGAACGAGGCTCGCTACCTGGCTGGCCTTGAGCCACTCGACGCTCGGATGCTGACTGGCGGCGAGCCCCGACTCGGGCACCAGGCCGATCCAGTCCAGCTCTACCAGCCCTACGCCGCCCGGCGTGATCTGCTCCAGGTACCGCCAGCGCTCGAGGCTGGCGCGCTCCAGGTCCACGAAGGTCTCCGGGTCGCTCCACTGGTGCGGCTCGGGGATCAGCAGGCCGGTCGCGCCGCCGGTAGCGCCGGCCCCCAGTCGGCCGGCCTCGATCAGCAGCACCGAGCCCAGCTCCGCCTCGTGACACGATGCCGCTGTGGCGACCCCGAGTATCCCGCCGCCGACGACCAGGACGTCCGGACGCGGATCGGGGATGGTGCCCGCTCCGCGGCCGAGTACCGCGCGTTCCGCGTCAGTGAGCTGATCACGCCAGATCGCGCTCCCCACAGTCATGACCCCATCCTCGGTGATCTGATTTCTGTCGTCGGCCGCTGGGCGGGCGGCTCACCTGGTGAGCGTTGGCGGCGACGCGAGTGAGCTGAATGGTAGGGGACGCCCGCCCGGATCGCGACGCGGGCTGGCAGCCTGCTGGCAGGCGGCAGCCTAGCTGCCTCAGGCCGTCGTCCATCCCGGCTGCACCAGGCCCGATTCGTAGGCGATCACCACCAGCTGGGCGCGGTCGCGAGCGCCCAGCTTGACCATAGCGCGGGAGACATGGGTCTTCGCGGTGAGCGGGCTGACAATGAGCCGGGCGGCGATCTCCTGGTTGGACAGGCCGTCTCCGACAAGGGCGAGGACCTCGCGCTCGCGCTCGGTCAGCGCATCGAGGTCGCGGACGGCCGCAGGTCCTGGCTTCGCGCGCGCCGCGTACTCCGCGATGAGCGTCCGGGTGACTCCGGGGGGAGAGCAGCGCGTCGCCTGCTGCCGCCGCTCGCACGCCGCGCACGAGCTCGGCGGGCTCGCTGTTCTTCACCAGGAAGCCAGCTGCTCCGATGCGGATCGCCTCGAAGACGTACTCGTCGAGGACGAACGTGGTGAGGATGACGACGTGGGTCGCGCCCAGGGCAGGATCGGCGGCAATCCTGCGGGTGGCCTCCAGTCCGTCGACTCCCGGCATCCGAATGTCCATCAGCACCACATCGGGCTGGAGGTCGGCGGCCAGGCGGACGCCCGCCTCGCCGTCTTCTGCCTCGCCGACCACGCTGATGTCGGGCTGGAGCTCCAGCAGCATCTTGATGCCGGCGCGGGTCGATGCGGTGACGCAACGGCTCCGCTATTGACAGGTGGTGGATGGCGCAGGAATCTCATTTCGGGAGCAGTGTCGATGCTGTGTTCGGTCCGTTTGTCCCGCAAGGGGGAACTAGCATGGTCCAAAATCACGGATGGCTGATGGCTGCTGGGGACTACCTGCGGGTGGGCGAGTGGATGTTCCGCAGCGGTGGCCCCAACAACAACACCTACGCCGCGGTCCTGCTGGCCAACGGGGACGTGGTGCTGTGTTATGGCACCCCGAGCAGTAGGCCTGACCTGTCGCGGCAGTACTACTCCTTTGTCAAAGACGCCGGTCCGGCCCATCTGGTCGACCCGAACTGGCAGTTCGACCCGGCTCAGACCGACGGCCAGTACGTCGCCTACATGCAGAGCGACGGGAACCTGGTCCTGTACCGTGGCCCCGATCCGACCCAGCTCGGCGCGCCCTACTGGGCGTCCAACACCAACCAGCCCAATCCGACCGGCAACTACTGCGCGTCGCTGGGACCCGACGGCAATCTGCGGGTGCACAACGCGGCCGCCACGACGGTGGGAGCCACCCCCGATCACCCCGAGGCCGCGCCTATCTTGTGGCAGACCGGGCTGACCTATCCCGCGCAGCGGGCCAGTGGCGGCAACTGCCTGCACACCGATCAGTGGCTGGCCGTCGGCGACTACCTGATCTCCGCCTCTGGCCAGTATGCCGCGCTGTTGCGCGGCGACGGCAACTTGGTGCTCTGCGGGACCACCGCCATTCAGGTGCCGGGCAGCCCGCCGCTGCCGGACACCAACCGGATCTACTGGTCGGCCTTTGACCAAGATGCCGATCGCAAGGGCGGCACTCCCGCCGGCGGCCCGTACTTCGCAGTGATGCAGGACGACGCCAACTTCGTGCTCTACAACGGTGCGCACCCGGCGCCCGGGGTTACGCCGTACTGGGCGATCAGCGGCTATGCACAGCCACAGACCGACTCGGTCGCCGTGATCCGCAACGACGACACCTTCGCCGTTCTGCTCGGAACCGACCCGGGCAGCACCGCCACCCCGCGATACGTGACCACATCGATGACATTGGCGCAGGAACAGGCCAAAGCGGCGCAGCAGGGATACTACGATCCGGGCTGCATCGTCACCTATCAGGGCGCGCAATACAGGGTGATGGGTGTGTCCATCGGCTACACGAACAACGTCCCGCATGTGAACGGGCACGACCTGCAGTCAGTAGGCGGCGGCCCCATCGTCAATCTGGTTCCTTACAGCGCTCTGACCTTGGTGGCGGCGCCACCCCCAATACCGCCCCCCCCGCCGTACCCCTATGGTCCGCCTCCGGGGCCACCTGCGCCGCCCCCGCCTCCGCCGCCCCCGCCGAACCAGGACCGCGCCGATCCCGGCCACGTGTTCGGCATCAACCAGAACTCGATCCAATCCCCCTACGGCCAATTTTGGCTCGAAGCGCCAGGAATCTTCGTATTGCAAGACGCCGCCGGAAACCACAAATGGGAATCTCACTACAACGGCGCCCCTGCCAACGGCGGCTGCAGCGGCGAGATGCAAACCGACGGCAACCTGGTTGCGTACGCCTACTACATCTACGGGGGCGGGGCGGGCACCGCCAAGAACCCGACCTGGTCCTCCGGCACCCAAGGTAACCCCGGGGCCTACCTCCAGATTGATTGGCAGACCTACACCGCCAAGGTCATGAGCCGCGACGGCGCAACGGTCTTGTGGCATAGCTGAACGTCGGCGATCGACATCTGGGCCGCGTGCGCCGCCAGACCAGCTACCGGCACCTGGATCCCAGCCGGATCAGGAACGGATACCCGCTTGCCGGTGCACGCTGTTATCGGGCACGGGCAGCGTTGCGTCAACCCTGAAGCCGCCGTCGGTGCCCTGATACGCGGTCGTGAACGCGGAGCTGATCGCGCTGCTCATGGTGGCGGACAGGCCCAGCGTGCCGGTCAGGAAGGCTACGCCGAGGAAGACCGCCGCCAGCAGGCCGGATAGCCGGCGCTTGCGCGCCCACAGGCCGCGTGCGGTGACCCGCGTCATCGGGCGGTTCACCGGCCGAGCCCCTTCATCCAGTCCAGCACCCGCTGGGCGGTCGGCCAGTCGATGCTGCCGGCGATCCGCCCGTCGGCCATGAACAGGACCCGGTCGGCGTGGGCGGACTTGCCCGAGCCGGACGGGCCCATGACGGCCGTGAATTCCCCGGCCGGGAAGTCGGCGGATACGCCGTCGAGAGCGGTGACAGTGAACGGGCCCTGGCCGTACACCTTGCGCGCATCGATGACACGGGCGGCCGGCACGGCACCGGGGACGGGCGCCGGACGGATCGAGCCCTGCTGGACGACGGGCATGGAAGCAGCTCCTTTGAGTGACTGGGCAGCCGCGCGCCGGCTGGCTCGCGTGCCTTTCCCAGCACACCCGTCTGGCGGGTTGATGTCGTCCCACCCTGGGAGCCACCTTCGGGTACTGCAGCAGGAGTACGCCGGTCACAGCCGTCCTGCCGGCCGCGCGGACGGCGTGACCGGGCGCCGGGCCGGGGCGCCGGTCGGCCCGCAGCACGATCCACGTGCCGCGTACGGGAAGGATTTCGGGGTAGGCGGGCTTGTTGGTAGCTACGGCGGCAGCGCGCCTTGATGGGTGCGCGAGCGCCGCTCAGCAAGATCGAGACGTAGGCTGAGGGCCACTGCGACCCGGTAGGACCGTCCTAGGGGAGGAGATGACGCCGTGTGCTAGCCGACGCGTTCGGGCGGATCGCGACGGACCTCCGGGTATCCCTGACTGACCGGTGCAACCTTCGGTGCAGCTACTGCATGCCGGCCGAGGGCCTGGACTGGCTGCCGAGCCCGCTGCTGCTGACCGACGACGAGCTTGTGCGCCTGATCGGGATCGCGGTTGAGCGGCTGGGCGTCACCGAGGTCCGCTTCACCGGCGGCGAGCCGCTGCTGCGGCGAGGCCTGGTCGGCATCGTGGCACGGGCCGCTGCACTCCGCCCGCGCCCGGACATCTCGCTCACCACCAACGGGATCGGGCTGTCCCGGATGGCGGAGCCGCTGCACCAGGCCGGGCTGAACCGGATCAACGTGTCGCTGGACACGCTGTCTCGGGAGACATTCGTGACGCTTGCCCGGCGTGACCGCCTGGCCGACGTGCTCGCCGGCCTGTCCGCGGCGGCCGCTACCGGACTGGCGCCGGTGAAGGTAAATGCCGTGCTCATGCGCGGGGTGAACGATCACGAGGCCGTGCCCCTGCTCCGGTTCTGCCGGGAGCGCGGATACCAGCTCCGGTTCATCGAGCAGATGCCGCTGGACGCACAGCACGGCTGGCGCCGCGAGGACATGATCACCGCCGACGAGATCCTGCGGGCACTTTCGGCCGAGTTCGCGCTGAAATCAGATGATCCCGCGGACCGCGGCTCCGCGCCAGCCGAGTCATTCCTGGTCGATGGCGGGCCCGACCGGGTCGGCGTGATCGGCTCGGTGACGCGGCCATTCTGCGGCGCCTGCGACCGGGTGCGGCTGACCGCGGACGGCCAGGTACGCAATTGCCTGTTCGCGCGCGAGGAAAGCGACCTGCGCGCTCCCATGCGGGCGGGAGCGAGCGACGATGATCTCGTCGCCATCTGGCTCCGGGCGGTTGCCGCCAAGCTGCCCGGACACGGCATCAACGACCCCGGATTCCTGCAGCCCGCCCGGCCGATGTCAGCCATCGGCGGCTGAGCCGCTCCGCAGGTAGACCTGGCCTGACTGAGCGTAGAGGCGGGCATGGCCGATGTGGCGTGCCACCGGGATACATCAACCGCACGATCATGAATCAGCCCTGGCCGCGGCCAGCGCAGCGAGGTCGTACTGGCCAATCGCGCGGCCTGCCGTGCTGCCGTGGCTCTGATCCCCAACCGCCTGGCCCTGAGCGCCACCTGCCCAGCTCGCTGGACGGGGCTTGCCCTGAGCAAGGTAACGATATATCGTCGACGTATCAGAAGATTCCGATGACAGTCCAGGACCTACCTGGGTAGTCCGCTCGGAACAGATAGAGGAGAGATACATGCGACGAGAAGATGCCAGGCGGCACGATGGTGACGAAGATGCCTGGCGGCGCAGGAATGAGGGCGAGGGCTGGCGGCCCAGAGGAGGCGGCCGCCGCGGTCACGTGCGTGGCGGAGGGTTTCCCGGCAGGCCGGGATTCCCCGGCGGGCCGCCAGGACTTCATGACCTCGGGCCCTGGCTTGGCGAGCCGAGAATGCGCGGCCCGCGGGCCAAGCGGGGCGATGTCCGTGCCGCGGCGCTGGCCCTGCTGGCCGAAGAGCCGAGGAACGGCTATCAGATCATTCAGGAGATCGGCGAGCGAAGCGACGGTGTCTGGCGGCCGAGCCCCGGCTCTGTCTACCCGGCCCTGCAGCAACTGGAGGACGAGAACCTGATCCGGGCCGAGGCAGGCGAAGGCGGCCGCAGGGCCTACGTGCTGACCGACGAGGGCAGCGCCTACGTCGCGGCCCACCCGGACGAGCTCCGCGCCCCCTGGGACGTGGTGGCCGGAAGCGCGGGCGGAGCGGCGATCGAGATGCGCAACCTGCTCAAGCAGGTAGGGATGGCCGGCTACCAGGTCCTGAGCGCGGGCACCGATACCCAGGTGCGGCAGGCACGCAAGATCCTGACCGACGCCCGCAAGTCCCTCTACCGGATCCTCGCCGCAGATGACGAGGAAACCGGCATCGGCGGAGCCGGGCAGTCGGGCAGCGATCACGATGACGATCGCGGCTAACCCCGAGAAGCAATGCAGCCGGAGGAGGCCATACCGGTGATCGCAAGGACAGCCTGGTCAGTACATTCTCCGGCCGAATGCAGTGCAGACGGGAAATTGCCCGCGGCATGAAGGCGCGGTCACCTTCACCGTGGCCGCAGGCGAGCACTTCGTGCCGCGCCTGTTCGCCGAATTCTCGGTGCCTATCCGGTCGGTAAGTGTTCCCGTCCCGCACTGGACGACGTCATCATGTCTTATACCGGCAGTACCACCGGTGACGCTGAGGCGTCCGGCATCGATGCCCTGCATCCGATGCCGCGCTGAGGGAGACGATGAGCCATGGCGACCGAGGTATCAGCCGCGCCAGCTGCCGAGATGATCGCCAGCCAGATCACGGTCTCAGTACCCGGCCGCGGCATGCGGCACGATCTGCGTGCTGTCGGCATTTGTCGGGCGGCGCGAGCTGATCAGGTTCCGGACTGACCGGCTCCGGGCGATCACGGCGCTGGGTCAGATTCCTGGCCGTCGCCTGCTTCGCGGATGTGCCGTGCCACCCACGGCCGATCGTCACGCCAATCGGCGAGCTGCTGCTGCTGTCTTTTACGCTGACAGCGTTCGGCGTGATGATTGGCGGTAAGGATCAGGCAGGTCCAGGCCTTCATGGCGCTCACCCAGATGCCGGTGATGCCGCTGTCCTTCCTTCCGGGGCGCTGTACCCGCCGAGCGGCCTGCCCGCGTGGCGCAGCGTGCTGACCCGGATCGACCCGCCGACCTACATCGCCGGCCCGTGGCGCCACGTGGTGGTCCGCCGCCTGGGCATCTCGGCGGCGTCCGGACGGCGGCTGGCGCCGGGCGTCACGCGGGCTGGCCGACTGGTTCCGCAATGGCTTTCGGCCCGGATCGCGGCAATCATGGCAATCGCTGAGTTCCGCACGACCGAGTAATGTAACTGTGAGTAACTCGCACAACGGGAGGAAAAGATGAGCGACGCCGGGCGGTTACGGGGGCAAACCACCCGGCGTCGCATTCATCGGCGCTCCGACGGGGGCCCGGAACGCCGGCAACGGTGCCCCGGCGGGGGACCAGAGCACCGGTAAGCA
>Ga0209871_1000088_pt1 | contig 28128 bp, 28 predicted proteins | sample OrgsoiDNA2013045_FD_185795 | JGI IMG/M metagenome (GOLD analysis project Ga0209871, IMG submission 185795) | Permafrost soil microbial communities from the Arctic, to analyse light accelerated degradation of dissolved organic matter (DOM) -... | ecosystem: Environmental > Terrestrial > Soil >... | reverse complement strand
GGCGGGGCGCCCCAGCCGCCGTCCCCCGCCGTCTGGCCCACACAGTCCTCCTAGTCGGCATCGCGCCCGCCGCCATCACGCCCGCGACATCACGCCCGGCCGATATCGCGCCCGCGACATCGCAGCCGCCCGGGCACCGCAGCCGCCCGGCACCGCGCCCGGGCACGGCAGCCGCCCGGCACCGCGCCCGGCTGCACCGCTCTCGAATCTGACTGTATCGCCGACATCGGACAGTCCCGGCGCCTGACGGATGCGCGCGCCGGCGGCCGTCGCCTTTGCAGGGACTCGGCCAGTAGCGCCGACGCTAGCCTGCCGGCTGGGCTCGGCTGCCGCGCCGGGCTCTTAGGTTTCGGTTCTTGATGAGATTGCCGCACGACGCCATGTCGCACCAGGTCCCCCGGCGACTGTGGGAGCGGTCGTAGAAGGCCCAGAGGCAATCACGGTTACCGCAGGCCTTCAGCCGATGCCAGGTGCCGTCTTGCTGCGCGTCGCGGATGATGAGCAGGAGAGCGAGCAGCCCCTCCGCGAGCCGGCCGCAGGGGCCGGGATCCAGCTGGACCTCACCGGACCGGTTGATGCTCAGCCGCGGCTGGGATGCGCGTGTCACCGCCTCGAGAGGGCCCAGGTCGTCGGCGGTTAGCGCAGGGCCTCCGCTATTGCGGGCGAGCAGCGCCCGGATGCTCTCCCTGGCCTCACGGGCGGCACGCAGGTCGTTGGCTCCGGCGATGGCCTCTGGCTCTAGAAGCCCCGACTGGTGCAGCCACCTGTTGGCCACGTCGGCGTCAGCCAGCAGATCCGTTCCGAGGTCGAGATCCCTGGTGTTGACGAACGACTGCACCAGCAGCAGCCGCGCTGGTGCCGGTTTCAGCTCGTCATGTGGGACCAGGGCGGGCAGGGGCGTCATCGTGTCAGTCTAGCCTAGGTGTGACCAGTTAATGGCGTTGACTAGTCATGCATGACCTGTATAGTTTCTTTAGAGGTCACGCACCGGCAGCAGACAGCGAGCCGGGCTGACCCGGAGGTACCCGATGCTTGTACTGCTGGATGAAGGCTCCGGATGTCCTATCGCGAGTGCTGTCCGTCCCTGGGACCGGCTGCTGGTGCGGCTGCATGCGTTCCGCCTCGACAGTGACCTGGCCGCCGGGATCTCGCCTGACGCCACCGTTGCGCTGGCGCTGCGCTCCCAGATGCTGGTGCGCGTGTCGACTCGGCGCGATCTCGCCCACAGCGCGCAGCGCGTCCTGGCGACGGCGATGCGTACGCCTGCCGGTGGCCGCCTGCCGGTTCCGGTCTGCCGGGACCGGGTCAGGAACTGCTCGGCGGAGTTCGGGGAGCTGATCCGTCGCCTGCTCGCCGCCGGCCCTGTCCCGGCGCAGGGCGTGGCCAAAGCCAGAGTCCTGCTTGTTGATGGGAGCGGGCCCCTCTATCGCCGGGCCAGCGCCGACGACCTGCGCGCCAGGGTTCGCGAGGCGGCAGACTCCCTGAGCGCAAACCTGATTCCCTTGCCACGGCCGTCAGCAGGACGGGCCGGGCGCACCCGGAGCGCGGATGATGGCTGACCTGAGCCGGCTGGCCCATGTCGAAACCGGGCGCCGGGTGATCGAGAGCACCGGCGGCATGAGGACCGAGGATGTCGTGCTCAAGCACGTCGCCCCGGTCCGCGTTGCCGAGCTGACCGCGACCGCCGCCAGCTACGGCGCCCAGGACATCCGGCCGGCCATCCAGTCCCTCTACCCTGAACTGCTGCGTCGCCTCGAGGCGGCCGGCATCCTGGCCGCCGCGAGCCCAGTGATCGCCTACTACCAGGACCCGGCCGAGCCCAGCGATGCAGTCATCGTGCACGCCGCGATCCCCCTGACCGCTGACCCCCAGCCCGGCGGCGACTTCGCCGTCGTCGACCTGCCCGCCATCGCCTGTGCCGCCACGATCCTGCACCGCGGCCCGACAGACAGCATCACCCAGAGCCTGCAGGCCCTGGCCGGCTGGATCCACGACAACGGGTACCACCCGGCCGGCCGCCACCGCGAGGTCAGCCTCAGCTATCACCGGGACCACCCGGGCAGCCGCCTGACCGAGCTCCAGGCCCCCGTCACAAGGAACCCTCGCCACGGAGCCTCCGAGCTGCGCATACACGTCCTAGGCTGAGCGAACGAGGGAGCCTCGCGCCGACCGGAAGCTCGCCGCAGTCTGTGGCCGTGACCACCCGACTTGATCGTGCTAGCTGCAGGTCCCGATCGGACTGCGCCCGCTCGGCCCGCGCCCTGCAGCGGCTCGTGCTGTGAGCTGAGCCCGCGCCGCTCACGGTCCCGCAGGGCAGCACTGCATGCAGCGCTGCCCGCGCGCCATCGGCAGGGGTGAGCGCTGGCGCGATGACTCACGTGACCCTGTTCCGGTACGCAGGGCCGCTGGCTGACCCGGCTGGCTCCTGCTTCCGGCGCTATCGCGCAGGCTGATCGGCAGGGGGATCAGCCTGCTGGCTTGCGGCTCCGGCGACGGGGGCGGCCGCTTCCTCCCCCGGCTCGGGCACGGCCGCTGACCCAGGCACGGCCGCTGACCCAGGCACGGCCGCTGACCCAGGCACGGCCGCTGGCTCTCGCTCCGGCGCTGCCTCCGGGCCGACGGCAGCCGCCAGCGTCGGCCTGAGCTCGAGCAATCGTGCCAGCAGGCCGTTGATGAACGCGGGCGAGGCATCCGTGGACAGATCACGGGCGAGCAGCACCGCCTCACTGATCACGACGCCCTCCGGGACGCCGGTGCTCCAGAGCAGCTCGTACGCGCCGATCCGGAGGATATTCCTGTCCACGGCAGGCATCCGCTGCAGCGTCCAGCCCGTCGCATTGGCGGCTAGCATCTCGTCGATGCTCTCGCGATGCGCCTGCACGCCCCTGACCAGCTCCGATGCGTACGCTGAGACCGGGGGGCTGGCCTGGGCGGCCCGCTCGTCGAGCATGCCGAGGACCGGCTCGCCCCGGATCTCGGCCTCGAACAGGATGTCCAGGGCCCGCTTGCGAGCCTTACTGCGCGCTGACATGGCGGGCGTGCGGGTACGGCCGAACCTGCCAGCGGCTCACGCTCGGCTGAGGTAGTCGCCGGTACGGGTATCTACCCTGATCTTCTCGCCGGTCGTGATAAACAGCGGGACCTGAATCTGCGCCCCTGTCTCCAGGGTGGCCGGCTTGGTCCCGCCGGTCGACCTGTCCCCCTGCAGTCCCGGGTCGGTCTGGCTGACGGTCAGCTCCACGGCGGCGGGCAGCTCCACGTACAGCGGCACTCCCTCGTTGAAGGCCACCACTGCCGTCTGCTCCTCGAGCAGGTAGTTGGCCGCATCGCCGACAGTCTCCGCCGGGATGTGCGGCTGGTCGTAGTCCTGGGTGTCCATGAAGACGAAGTCCTCGCCTTCCCGGTACAGGTACTGCATCTCTCGCTTGTCCACGTTGGCCACGTCGACCCGGACGCCGGCGTTGAAGGTCCGGTCGACGACCTTCCCGCTGAGCACGTTCTTCAGCTTGGTCCGCACGAAGGCACCGCCCTTGCCGGGCTTGACGTGCTGGAAGTCCACGACGCTCCAGAGCTGGCCGTCGATGCTGAGGGTTATGCCGTTCTTGAGATCATTCGTGGTGGCCACGTAAGTTGTCGCTCCTGCATGCGGGCGGGACTGGCACGTCCCGGTTCACAGGACGAGCAGTTCCCTGGTGGTCGTGGTTAGCGTCTCGGCTGATCCCGCCGCCCCGGCGCCTGCGCGCACGACCAGGGTGTCCTCGATCCTGACGCCGCCCTTGCCGGGCAGGTACACACCGGGCTCGACGGTAACGGGAACCCGGTCCCTTAGTGTACCCGCCTTCCCGTACCCGATCATCGGTGCTTCGTGGATCTCCAGGCCGACGCCGTGCCCGAGCCCGTGCTGGAAATGATCGCCGTGGCCAGCCTCGGCGATCATGTCGCGGGCGACGGCGTCCACCGCCGCCACGCTCGCCCCGGCCCTGGCTGCCGCCACGCCGGCCCGCTGCGCGGCCGCGACGAGCTCGTAGATCTCCCGCTGCCACGCGGCGGGCGCGCCGATGACCATAGTCCGGGTCATGTCCGCGTGATAGCCGCCGAACCTGGCGCCGCAGTCGACTGTCACCAGGTCGCCGGCCGCGAACGGGCGATCGGCGGGCACATGATGCGGGACGGCCCCGTTCGGCCCGCTGGCGACAATGGTGTCGAAGGCCGGCCTCTCGGCCCCCCGGCCGGTCATGGCCCGTTCCAGCAGGACGGCGAATTCCCGCTCGGTCAGTCCGGGCCGCAGGGACGGCAGCGTATCGGCGAACGCCTCGCTGGTGATCGCGCAGGCACGGGCGAGCAGCTCGATTTCCGACTCATCCTTGACCATGCGCAGCTCCTCCACCGCGAGGCCCAGCGGGATGAATGTCAGCGCGCCTTCGGCCGAGGCGAGCTCCGCGTGACGCTGCACGGTCATCTCGTGCGCCTCAAAGGCAACCCTGACCAACTGTCGCGTGGCCGCCAACCCGGCCAGCGCAGGCTCGATGAAGCGCTCGATCACCATCTCCACGTCAGGGCACTCGCGGGCAGCGGCGAGCCCGTACCGGGAGTCGGTGGCGAGGATGGCGTGCCCGTCAGCGGGCAGCAGCAGGGCCGCGTTCGAGCTTGCCAGGCCCGTGAGGTACCGGACATTGACCAGGCTGGTGATCAGTGCGGCGTCCGCACCCAGCACGGCGATTTTCTCCTGAACGCGCGCCCGGCGGGCGGCATGTATCTCGGGCATGCCACGAACTGTACGGGTGCTCACCAACCAGGCCCGCCGCCAGATTCCGCCGCTGTCCCGGGCGGCCTGCTGGAGCCAGCCGGCCAGGGGCACCCGTCTCCGGCCAGGAGGCCAGGGCCGCCACGGAGGGAGCAGATCCTCCGCAGACGAGCGGAAGAGCCGAGCCGACGGTCCTGGCCAGCCCGTCCCGGGCATCCGTCACCCGGCGTCGGGAGAAGCAGCGAGCTTGGTCAGCTGGCCAGCCTTCCGATAATGAGGGCAGCACCGAGCGCAATCAGCGCCAGGGCGGCAACTTGCTCGGCTCGCTCACGCAGGCGCTCGCTGATGCGGGCGCCTAGATGCAGCCCGAACTGGGCAGCGAGGAATGCCTGGACGGCGATGGCGGCGATGACCGGGACAGTCGGCAGGCGGACCAGGCCGAGGCTGAAGCCGATGGCCAGTTCATCGAGGCTGATGCTGACGCCGAGCCCGATCAGAGCCAACCCGTGCGCGCCGGTCAGCCTGCCTGCCTTGTCCTCGTCCGCGTCGTCGGCGGAGAGCAGCATCCACGCGCCGACGCCGACCAGGGCGGCGGCGGCCAGGTAATCGGCGGCCTCGCCAAGATTGCGGACGAGAGCCGCGCCCAGTCCCAGGCCGACCAGGGGCATGCCCGCTTCGAGGACTGCGAACAGCACGCAGACCCGGAGCCGGTCACGGGCAGTCAGCGTGCCGGAGGCACCAAGAGCGGCACAGACAGCGAAGGAGTCCAGGCCGAGAGGCAGGACGAACGCCAGGAGCCTGAGCATTCCTCCCCCTGTTCCTGGCTTAGCCCTGGTCAGCGTTCCTGGCTCAGCCCTCGGCGTTCAGCACCGGGCCGCCCAGCGCGGTCCCGGCACGGCTCTTGACCAGGCGAGCGCGTGCGGAGACTCCGGGCTCCTGAGCGTTGCGTGCTCGCAGCCGGGCTCAGCGATCCTGCGGCGGGTCGTCGCCCATGATGACTCCCCCGCCCCGGCTCCAGGTGAGGTACCGCCAGGACAGGTTGACCAGCGCGGAGATCCTGTTGCGGTTGCCGAGCAGGGTGAAAAGGTGCAGGCCGAGCCAGGCCAGCCAGGCGAGCGTGCCGCGGATCCGCACGTGATGCGGAATCTGCACGACCGCAGAGCGGTGACCGATCGTGGCCATCATGCCCTTGTCGCGGTAGCTGAACGCGGCAGTGGCCTGGCCTGCCAGCAGCCGGCGGACCTGGCTAGCCGCGTGCCTGCCCTGCTGGATAGCGGGCTGGGCAAGCTGCGGCAGAGGCTGCCCGTCGATCAGCCCGATATCGCCCACGGCAAAAATCCGGTCCTGCCCGCTGACCCGCAGATCAGGCCCGACCAAAGTGCGCCCGCCGTGACCGTGCGGCAGGCCCAGGTCGGCAGCTGACTCTGGTGCCGCCACGCCCGCCGCCCAGACCGTGATGTCGCTGGGCACCTTCGTCCCGTCGGCGAGCAGGACGCAGTCCGCCGTGACCTCCCGGATGGTGGTGTCGAGCCGGACATCGACGCCTCGGTCCACCAGCTGTCGGTGGGCATACTCGCGCAGCGTCGCCTGAAATGGCGCGAGCAGCGCCGGGCCTTGCTCGACCAGCCGCACGTGTATCAGCGCGGGATCGATGTCGGGGAACGACGCCGGGAGTGAGATGTTCCGCAATTCCGCCAGAGTGCCGGCGAGCTCCACGCCGGTGGCTCCGCCGCCGACGACCGTGATGCTCAGGTCGCTGCTGGCGCCGGGCTGGCTGCGACGCTCAAGCTCAGCCATCAGGTGGTCGCGCAGCACCACGGCGTCACGGCGGGTGTAGAGGCTGAAGCTGTGCTCTGCCGCGCCGGTGATCCCGAAGTAGGCAGCGGAAACCCCGGTCGCGAGGATGAGGTAGTCGTACTCGATATGCCTGCCGTCAGCCAGCAGCACGCGTCGGGCAGCGGAGTCGATGCCCGCGAGCGCGGCGTGGCGGAACCGCGCACCGTACTTGCGCGTCACCGCAGCCAGCGGGTAGGCAACATCCGCCGAGGTCAGGCCAGCCGTCGCCACCTGGTAGAGCAGGGGTTGGAAGGTGCTGTAGGGATTACGGTCCACCAGCGTCACGCTGGCGCCCTGGCGCCCTAGGGCCTCCAGTGCGGAAAGGCCAGCGAAGCCGGCGCCGACAACGACCACCCGCACCGCGTTCCCGTCGTCAGCATGTCGCAGTGCCCGTCGCCTCCGGTTCACGTCGCCTCCGTTCCCATCGTTTGTGCCGCATGTGGTCTGCCATTGGCGGACTGGCGGAGCTGCGGCTGGTCCCAAGTGCGCTACCCACTCTGTACCCGGCATGGTCGGGCCAGCGCTCTTGTCCCACATTCGGCCCCCGACGTGCGAAAAAGGCAAAGGTTAGGATCAGGCGGCGAGGTCGCGTACCTGCTCGATCAGGGCTACCCGCTCGGCATGCGTCCCCGCCAGCGGCGTCACGTTGAGGGTGGTGACGCCGGACTCCCGCATCGCGGCCACCCGCTCGGCGACATACGACCGCGGGCCGATCAGCGAGATCCCCGCCAGCAGCGAGGCCGGGACCAGCGCTGCCGCCTCGTCCTTCCGCCCGGCCAGGTAGGCATCCTGGATCGCGGCGGCCTCCTTCTCATAGCCGTACCGGCCCGCGAGGCGATTGTAGAAGTTCTGGTCCCTGGAGCCCATCCCGCCGATGTACAGGGCCAGCATCGGCCGGCCGAACTCCAGCAGGCCGGTCGCGTCGTCGCCGATGGCCAGGTTCGCCTGGGCGACCACGTCCAGCGGCCCGAGCGCAGGGTCGCGCTTCGCCGCGCCGGCCGCGAGCGGCGCTCCCCACACGTCGGCGGCCTTCTCGGCCAGGTAGAAGATCGGCTCCCAGCCCTCGGCGACCTCGGCCGCCAGCTCCACGTTCCTCGGGCCGATCGCCGCCACGAAGATCGGGATCCGGTCCCGGACGGGGTGATTGACCAGCTTGAGGGCCTTGCCGAGGCCGGTTCCCTGATCGGCCGGCAGCGGGATCGTGTAGTACTTCCCGGCATGCTCAAGCCGCTCGCGGCGCCATACCTTGCGGCAGATCTCGATCACCTCGCGGGTCCGGCCGACGGGCGCGTCATAGGGAACGCCGTGCCAGCCCTCGATCACCTGCGGCCCTGACGCGCCGATCCCGAGCACGAACCGGCCGCCAGAGACATAGTCCAGGCCTGCGGCGGTCATCGCGGTCAGCGTCGGGGTCCGGGAGTACAGCTGCAGGATGCCGGAGGCGAGCTGCACCCGCTCGGTCTTCGCCGCGAGGTACCCGAGCTGGCTGACCGCGTCGTAGCTGTAGGCCTCCGGCACGAAGACGATGTCGAGCCCGGCCTTCTCGTAGTCGGCCAGCTCGGCGGCGGTCTCGGCAAAGCCGCCCGAGTAGTTCAGTGACATCCCGATGCGCATGGGATGAATCGTAGCCGCCACCGCGTTCCCGGCAGCCAACCATGATCGTGGAGGATCCGACGTGCCGGGACCGGTCGTATCCTCCACGATCATGAAGGAGGCGGCCCGGGCACGGGGCACGAGCCCGCCTTCAGCCTGGCGCGGCCAGTGCCGCGATCGCGCGCAGCGCGAGCTGGTAGGACAGCAGGCCGAACCCGGCCACCGTCCCGTCGGCGACCCCGGCCACCACCGAAGTGTGCCGGAACGTCTCGCGCGCCGCCGGATTCGACAGGTGGACCTCGACCAGCGGGGCGGTCCGCATCGCCAGCGCGTCCCGCAAGGCGTAGGAGTAGTGCGTGAAGGCCGCCGGGTTGAGGACGATCGGCAGCTGCCCGTCCACCGCCTCATGCACCCAGCCGACCAGCTCCGCCTCGTCGTCGGTCTGCCGGACATCCACGGCCAGCCCGAGCTCGCGCCCGGCCGCCGCGCACGCGCTGGCCAGGTCCGCCATCGTCGCCGAGCCGTAGACCTCCGGCTGCCGGGAGCCGAGCCGCTGCAGGTTCGGCCCGTTGAGCACCAGTACTGTCCGCATTGGCTACGACACCTCCGCGTACGCGCGGGCCAGCAGGTCCTCGGGCGGGTCGGCCAGGATCGAGGGCCGGGCGAGGCCGTCGAGCACCACCAGGCGCAGCCGCGCCCCGCGGGACTTCTTGTCCAGGGCCATCGCCTCGCGCAGCTGCGGCCAGGCGCCGGCCCGGTACCGCGTCGGCAGGCCCACGGCGGCCAGGATCGCGCCCTGCCGCCGCGCCGTGGCCTCGTCCAGCCGGCCCGCGAGCCGCGCCACGGCTGCCGCGTACGTCATCCCGATCGCCACCGCGTGGCCGTGCGGGATCCGGTAACCCTCCGTCCGCTCGATCGCGTGGCCGAGCGTGTGCCCGTAGTTGAGCATCTCCCGCTGCCCGGCCTCCCGCAGGTCCGCGGCGACCACGGCCGCCTTCATCCGGACCGCGCGCTCGATCAGTTCCCGCTCGTGCCGCCCGCCGGGCCGGGCGGCAGCGGCCGGATCCGCCTCGATCAGATCGAGGATGGCGGGATCGGCGATGAAGCCCGCCTTGATCACCTCGGCCATGCCGCTGACGTACTGCGCCGCCGGCAGCGAGGACAGCGTCGCCAGGTCGGCCAGCACGCCGGCCGGCGGGTGGAACGCGCCGACCATGTTCTTGCCGGCGGCGATGTTGACCGCCGTCTTGCCGCCGATCGCGGCATCCACGACGGCCAGCAGCGTGGTCGGCACCAGCACCAGGCGCACCCCGCGCAGCCAGGTAGCGGCGACGAACCCGGCCAGATCGGTCACTGCCCCGCCGCCGACTCCCACGATCACATCGAAACGGCCAGCCCGGTGTACTGCCAGCCGCGACCACAGCCCGGCGGCCACGCCGATGTCCTTCGCCGCCTCGCCGTCGGGAATTTCCTCGGCGTGCACGAGGTACCCGGCGGCCGCCAGTTCCTCGCACGCGGGCCGGGCGAGAAGGCCCAGGCCGCTGGCATGGATGACCACCACCGCCGCGGCGCGCGCGCCGACCATGCCCGGCAGCTCACCGAGAATGCCGGTGCCCACGACCACCTCATACGGCCGCTCGCCGCCCACGCCGATCCTGGTCGCGATCCCGGCGGGCGATGGGCGGCCCTGCGGACCGGCGGCCGGCGCGGACGCATCCCGTTTCGCGGTAGGCGATGGGCGGCCCTGCGGACCGGCGGCCGGCGCGGACGCATCCCGTTTCGCGGTAGGCGATGGGCGGCCCGGCGGACGGGTGGCCGGCGCGGACGCATCCCGTTTCGCGGTAGGCGTCACTGGGCCTGGCCCGAGTTGCCCGTCCTGGCGGGGATCCGGGCAGCGATCTCGTCGGCGACCTCCCCAGGGGCCCTGCTGTCAGTGACCACAGTGATCCAGGCGAGCTGCTCGTAGACGGGCAGCCGCTGCTCCAGCAGCGCCTTGAGCTGGGCACGCGGATTGCCGAGCAGCAGCGGGCGCGCCACGTCCAGCCCGACCCGCTTGGCCGCCGCGGCGAAGCCGGTCTCCAGGTACACCACATTCTGGCCGGCCAGCAGGGCCTGGGTGCCGGGGTCGAGGACGGCGCCGCCGCCCACGCTGAGCACCCCGTCGTGCCCGGCGATCGCCGCCGCCACGGCGCGGCGCTCCAGCGCGCGGAACGCCTGCTCGCCGTCCTCGATGAAAATGTCGCTGACCGGCTTGCCGGCGACTGCCTCGATGCTGGCGTCGGTGTCGAGGAAGCCGACGGACAGGCGCTGCGCGAGCAGCGCGCCGACCGTGGACTTGCCGGCTCCCGGCGGCCCGATCAGGATCACCGCGGGCCCGCTCATCCCTGCGCCTCCGGTCCTGGCCGCCGCAGCGGCGGGCGGGCGAAGTTGCTGCCGGCCGCGGCCTGGAGCAGCTCCGCGATCCTGAGCAGGCGCAGGTCGGACAGGAATGGCCCGATCACCTGGATGCCCACCGGCAGCCCCGCTGGCGTCAGGCCGGCCGGCAGGGTCACGACGGGCAGCAGGACGGAGCCGATCGCCCCGCACCAGGCCATCGTGACCAGGTGCGGGACCGCGCTGCCGTCGATGTCGAGCGTCCGGTCGGCGATCGTCCCGGCTGTGTCGTGCGGGAACGCCGTGGTCGGCATGACCGGCGCGAGCACGACGTCGAAGCGCTGGAAGAGCGCCGCCCACGCGGCACGCTGGGCCTGGCGGGCTCCGTTGGCGCGCCCCCACGACCGGTACCGGCTGGCGAACGCACGGGCGGCAGCGAGCAGGAGGTCATCGCCAGGGACCGTCTCGAGCTGCGCGAACTCGGCGAAGGCCTCGTCGGGCAGCCCCATCCCGATGATCGGCAGAACGAGCTCCTGCCAGGTCCGCATGCCCTGCGCCAGCGGTACGGGCAGCGGCACGGCATCGACCTGCGCGCCGGCGTCGGCGACCCGGCTGACGAAGGTGTCGAGGCGGGCGCGGACGTCACCTGCCACCGGCAGCAGATCGCTGCCTTCGGCGAGCACCGTCGCCACCCGCAGTCCCGTCACGTCGCCGATCTCGGGTCCCGCATCGAGGTCCAGCCGCCACGCCGCGGCGTCCTCCGGGCCCGGGCCCGCGATCACGCCGAGCGCCGTGCGCAGATCCTCGATGCTGCGGGCGAGCGGGCCGCCGCAGCCGACGTCGGTCTCGACCAGGCTCCCAGGCGGCCCCGGGATGTGACCCCGGACAGGCACGATCCCCCACGAGGGCTTCAGCCCGTAGACGCCGTTGTAGTGCGCGGGGTTGCGGATCGAGCCGCCGATGTCGCTGCCCAGCTCCAGCGGGGTGAGACCTGCGGCGAGCGCGGCCGCTGCGCCGCCCGATGACCCGCCCGCGGTGCGCGTGGCGTCCCACGGGTTGTTCGTGACCCCGTAGACATCGTTGAACGTCTGAATATCGCCCGCATACAGCGGAGTGTTGGACTTGCCGAAGATGATGGCGCCCGCCGCCTTCAGCCGTCCGACCGCCAGCGCATCGGCCCGGGGCACGTAGCCGGCTAGCTCGGGTGCGCCGGAGGTGGTGACCAGTCCCTCGGTCTCCCACACGTCCTTCACCGTCATCGGCAGCCCGTGCAGGGGTCCGACGGCGTCGCCCCTGGCCGTTGCCGCGTCCGCGGCGCCGGCGGCGGCCAGGGCGCGGTCGGTGTCCAGGGCCACGATGGCGTTCAGGCCGGGGTTTCGCTGCTCGAGGAGGCCGAGCAGATGGTCGAGCAGTTCCCGGCTGGAGACCGTCCGGTCCCGCAGTGCCCGGGTGAGTTCAGTCGCCGTAGCGAAATCGAGCTCCATGCCCCGGACAGTATCGTTTCTCGCCGCATCGTTTCTCGCCGCGTTCCCCCCGGCCCGCCCACCGGGCGCTGTGCCGCGTGCCGCAGCCGGTCAGTCCCTGATTCACGTGATCACCAGCGCGTCCAGGTAGCCGCGCAGGTTACGCCGGGTCTCGGTGACCGAGTCGCCGCCGAACTTCTCGATGGCCGCATCGGCCAGCACGAGGGCGGCCATCGCTTCGGCGACCACGCCAGCGGCGGGGACCGCGGTGACGTCGCTGCGCTGGTTGATGGCCCTGGCCGGCTCGCCGGTGCGCACGTCGACCGTCGCCAGCGCCCGTGGCACGGTGGAGATCGGCTTCATCGCCGCCCGTACCCTGACGGGCTCGCCGGTGCTCATCCCGCCCTCGATCCCGCCGGCCCGGTTAGTTCGCCTGCGGATGCCGTCCGGCGTGCCGTCCATCTCGTCGTGCGCCTCCGAACCGCGGCGGCGCGCCGTAGTGAACCCGTCGCCGATCTCGACTCCCTTGATCGCCTGGATGCTCATCATCGCCCCGGCTAGCCGGCCGTCCAGCCGCCGGTCCCAGTGCACATGGCTGCCCAGGCCGGGCGGCAGCCCGTAGATGGCCACCTCGATCACGCCGCCGAGGGTATCCCCGTCCTTGCGGGCCTGGTCTATTTCCGCCTGCATGGCCGCGCTCGCCGCCTGGTCCAGGCACCGGACCGGGTCAGCGTCCACCCGCCCGGCGTCCTGCGGCCCGGGCACGGCGCCCGCCGGGGCGCTGACGGAGCCGATGGCGACCACGTGGCTGACGATCTGCGCGCCGAGCGCCTGTTCCAGGAAGCGCCGGGCAAGCTCGCCGAGCGCCACTCGTGCGGCGGTCTCCCTGGCGCTGGCCCGCTCCAGCACGGCCCGCGCATCGTCATGGCCGTATTTCTGCATGCCGGCCAGGTCCGCGTGGCCGGGCCGCGGCCGGGTCAGCGGAGCATTCCTGGCCTGCTCGGCCAGGATCTGCTGGTCCACCGGGTCCGCGGACATCACGGTCTCCCACTTGGGCCATTCGGTGTTGGCCACCCGGATGGCTACCGGTCCGCCGAGCGTGCGCCCGTGCCGGACCCCGCCGGTGATCTCCGCCTCGTCCTGCTCAAACTTCATCCGCGCGCCGCGGCCGTATCCGGCCCGCCTGCGGGTCAGCGCGGCGGTGATATCGGCCGTGGTGATCTCGACCCCGGCCGGCATGCCCTCGCAGATCGCCACGAGCGCGCGCCCGTGCGACTCTCCGGCGGTCAGCCAGCGCAGCATGCTGCCGATCCTGTCATGCCGGCGATCCTGTCATGCCGGGCCGATCTGTCATGCCGGGCCGATCCTGTCATGCCGGCGATCATCGGGCGGGCCGGTCAGCTGCTGCCGGGCTGATGGCGATGGCGACGCCGCGGCGCAGCCGGCCGCCCAGCCTGGTCATCACGGCTGCCCCGATCAGCCCGGCTAGCTGGCCCGCGCTGGCGGTGTCACAGCCGGCCGCCGGCATGAGCTGGATCAGAAGGTCAGCGGCGTCATCGCCGGGGCCGACGCTGATCCTCGCCGCGGGTCGGTGCTCCGCCACGACCGCCGCGACCGCGATCAGGATGTCCGGATCCTCGTGCGGCAGCGGAGCCGCCTCGCCGCGCGCCAGGGCCGTGAGCCGCGCGCCTTCGACGGCCAGCGGGACCGGCCCGGCGATGTCGATCACGACGGCGCAGGACTCCGCCACGGCCGCGCGCCAGACCAGGCAGGCCTGCGTCGGCACCGGCCGTGCGCCGGGCTGCCAGCGCGTGAGCGCATCCAGGCTGGTGAACGCGGGAATCGCAGGCCGGCCGTCAGCGCCGACCAGGGTCGGAAGCGCCATGTCGCTGCCCTTGTCGCTGGCCGCGCCCGCTCCCGGGCCCGGCCGACCCGCCGTCCCGGCCGTCTCCGCCGTCCCCGCCGTCCCCGCCGTCCCCGCCGTCCCCGCCGTCCCCGCCGGTGCCGCAGCCAGCGCGGCCATCACCGGCACCAGCAGGCGCGCGCCCGCCAGTGCCATCAGCGCTGCGTGCTCACTGCCGCGCCCCGCGGCGAATGCCGCCAGCGCCGCGGCCGCCCGCGGGTCGGCAGATCCGTCATCGTTGCGGAACCGGCTGTCGCCGCCGCTGAGCCCGGACACGGACCAACTGTAGATCCGGCTGCGGTTTCGCGTCGGCTGGCCCGGCGCCACGGCGGGGTCGCGCACCGGCCCGTCGCCGCACGCCAGGGGCGTCGCCGCCCGCTGCGGGTAGCCTTGCGCACGATATGAGCAGGTCAGCAGAAGTAGCAGGACTGCCGAACCAGTTGAGGACGTATTTCGCGATATGAGAGTCTCTTGGCACTGCAGCAAAGTCTGAGCACAGGAAACTGCAGCCAAGTCAGACCACAGGGGAGCCCGTGCGGGAGGTCGATAAGCCGCCAACGGCCATCGAGCCGGGAACGCTGATGCAGAAGGTGATCCCGCCGCGTCTGGTTGAGCCGTACCTGACGGGCCGCCGCTCAGTCATTGCCGGATTCGTGTACCTGGCCAAGGAGAGCTCCTTCACCAACCCCGCGGAGTTCTATGAGGCCCTGGATCTCAGCTACGAGGGCTCGGAATTCGGCGCTGACATGCCGGACGTCTATATCCTGCGCTGGAATGCCGTCGGCTCGGACTCCTACCTAGTCCCCTACTCCCCCGAGCTGGGCGGCGACTGGTCGGGCAAGCCGCCGTTCACCGGGACCGGCTACACCTCATCGCCAGCCCGAGCGATCGCCGAGTTCTACACTGATCCCATACCGGTGCCCGTGGGGGCCGAGATATACCGGATCAGCCCCGGCCAGGCTGAGTTCGTCGCCCGTTACGACGGCCAGGTCTGGCTGCGCCCTGCCGAGGGGATCTGAGACATGCGTTACCGGCTGATGGCGACCTACCAGGGACAGCCGTACGAGGCAGGCATCGGCCCGTCCGAGGGCGACGTCGTCCTGTTCGCGGCCTGCCCGCCGCCCGAGGAACTCGGATTTGAGCCGGCCACCGGGCACTGGCGCAAGCAGCTGCGCATCCACGATGTCCAGGCGCTGTGGGAGTCCCGGCCGACGGGCACGTTCCGCGGCGAGCCGTGCGTCATCCTGGATGACATGGGTGACCGGCTGCATATCGCCTTCCTCGGCCACGATGCCTACCAGGCGGAGAAGCTGGGCTACTGGCAGGTGGACCGCGGCGTTTTCGAGCTGATCACTCCGCACGATGAGGTGCTCGACATCGTCGAGGAGCGCACGGACTACCCGCATCGCTCGGGCGCGGCGTCGTCGTCGGCTCTCCCGGCTCCCATGCTGGCCGCGGATCCGGCTGCTGGCATAGGCTCCGGCGCCCCGGCCCGCGGCTTCAGGCCGCCTGCGGCGGCTCCCGTCCCGAGCCCAGCGCCGCCAGCACCCGGCTTCAGGCCGCCTGCGGCAGTTCCCGCCGGCAGCGCTGCGACACCGGCCCCGGCCCGCGCCCCGGCATCCGGCCGCGCCCCCTCGCCCGGTCCCCGATCGGCCCCGCCCGCTGATCCAGGACCTGCGCTGTCGCCCTATGCGGCCCCGCCGCCCGGCCACGAGACTCGCCCTGGCGTCGCCGTGCCGCCGTACGAGGAGCCTCCGTTGCCGCTGGAGGCGGCCGCGCTGCGCGCGACCTCGGCCGCAGCCCGCCAGCAGCCGCCAGAGCAGGATCAGCACGGGCCGAGCGCGACGGCAGTTCAGACTGCGCTGGCACCCCGCCCCGCGCCCCGCCGGCGCCGCGCCGCGCCGCGGCGGCAGGCAACAGAGCTGATCTTCTCCGAGCTAGCGAATCTGGCCGCGATACCGGCCGCCTCCTACGCTGTCGGCGCCGAGGTCGACGGGGCCATGTGCCTGATGCAGACGGCGACAGGCTTCGAGGTATTCAACGCCGCTGCCGGTGCCAGGCACGAGGTGCGACTGTTCGAGGATGAAGAGTCGGCCTACTTCTACCTCTTCGGCGTCCTGGCCGCCGAGGCCGTCAGGACCGGGAGCCTGGTCCCGACCGGCTACCCGCCAGCGCACGGCGCAGAGTAGTCCCGGCCAGGGCCGGTCGTCTCCTCCGGCTCGCCGACCACTGCCGGACGGTCATCGCGGGCGGGCAGCTCGCGATGACCGTCCGGCAGCAAAACCTACGATCTACCCGGGCGTCTGCTCAGCGCTGTCGAGCCACTCCCGTACTGCCGTGTCATGCTGGCCGAGCAGCGGCGGGGCGGCATGGGTCCGCGGCGGCTCGCCGTCGAACCGCAGCACGGGCCCTGGCAGCTCGATCGGGCCGAGCGATGCATGATCCACCGAGATCACCAGGCCCTGCGAACGGGCCTGCTCCCAGTTATAGACCTCATCGATTGTGCGGATCGCGCCCGCCGGGACGCCGGCCTGGGCCAGCAGGTCCAGCCAGCTGACCCGGCCGGCCGCCGCCAGCGCGGCCTCGATCTCGGCGACCAGCTGGTCTCTCGCCTCGACCCGCAGATGATTCATGCGGAACCGCTCATCGGCCGGATCGATCCCGACCAGCGGCGCGAACCGCTGCCACAGGCTCTCGTTCGCGACTGCCAGCTGGATCATGCCGTCGCGGCAGCGGAACACCCCGTACGGCATGATCGACGGGTGATGCAGCCCGGTCGGGCCCGGCACCTCGCGAGCGACTGTCCAGCGGGTGCCCTGGAAAGCGTGCGCGCCGACGACCGAGGCGAGCAGCGAGGTGCGGACCACCCGCCCGCGGCCGGTGCTGGCGCGCTCGTGCAGGGCCGCGACGACGCCCAGTGCCGCGTTAATGCCCGATAGGACATCGGCGATGGGCAGTCCGGCCTTTACTGGCTGATCGGCATCGGTACCGGTCACGCTCATCAGGCCTGCCTCGCCCTGCACGATCTGGTCGTATCCCGGTCGCGCGCCCTCCGGGCCGTCGTGCCCGAATCCGGTAATCGAGCAGATGACCAGGCGCGGGTTGAGTTCGTGCAGCCGCCCGACGGAGAAGCCGAGCCGGTCCAGCACTCCGGGCCGGAAATTCTCCGCCAGCACGTCACTGCGGCGGATCAGCCGCGTCATCAGGTCCCGGCCCGCCTCGGACCGCAGATCGCAGGTGACCGACTCCTTGTTCCTGTTACAGGACAGGAAATAAGTGCTCACCGGCTCTGGGACCGCAGCACCCGCTGGCGGCTCGGCGAACGGCGGCCCCCAGTGCCGCGACTCGTCGCCTGTCCCCGGCTGCTCCACCTTGATCACCCGCGCGCCGAGGTCGCCGAGCGTCATGGTGGCGTGCGGGCCCGCCAGCGCCCGCGTCATGTCCAGCACGACGATGCCATCCAGCGGTCCTGCCATGCTGGCCCTCCTCAAGCCGCCCCTGCCGAGTCGAGACGTGCGAAGCTGCGTCCTTCGCGGCCGCCCTCATCGGAGCGTACTGAGTGACCTGCGTGCCGGTCGCCGACGCTCGCCATACCTGCCCTAAGCCCGCTGCCGGACAACCGCAGGACTGCCCGCGGTGTTGCCGAACTTCACCCGCATGCGCCGCCCAGGCAGCTAAGGTGCAACTGCTGGCGGGGCTGAAGGTCCCCCGCTCCCCAAGCAGCCCCGCCGGCACTAACACCGGGGGTCCCGACGGCGGCCAGCTGGGACAGCAGCAAGATGGCAGCATGAGCCAGCTGACCATGATCCCCCTCACCGGCACGCAGTACGACATTCGCGCGGGCGACTACGTGGCAACCGTTACCGAGCTTGGCGCCGGCCTTCGCCGGCTCTGCCATCGCGACCGGCCCGTCATCACCGGATACGAGCCGGACGAGCTGCCGCCGGCCGGTGCCGGCCAGCTGCTGGCGCCGTGGCCCAACCGCATCGATCACGGCCACTACTCGTTCGCCGGTGCGAGCCACCAGCTCGACCTGAGCGAGCCGGCCCACGGCACCGCGATCCACGGCCTGACCCGGTGGATGGGCTGGCAGCCCGCGGCGCGGGCGCAGGACGCGGTGACACTCCGGCATGTGCTGCACGGCAGCCCCGGCTACCCGTTCTGCCTTGAGCTGGAGGCCACCTACCAGCTGGCGGCCGCCAGCGGGCTGGAGGTCAGCATCACGGCCCGCAATGGCGGATCGCGGCCCGCCCCGTACGGCACCGGCTCGCATCCTTACCTGACCGCGGGAACGCCGACCATCGACGAGTGCGAGCTTGAGCTGCCCGCGGCGCGCTGGCTGCCCGCCGACGACCGGGGCATCCCCCGCGCCGACCCGCAGGACGTCTCCGGCACGCCGTATGACTTCCGCGAGCCTGCCCTGATCGGCGGCACCAGCATCGACCACGCGCTCACGGGCCTGGCGAGGGACGCCGCCGGGCGGGCCTGGGCCGCTCTGGCAGGCGGGGACATCAGGCTGGCGTTCTGGGCCGGCCCTGGCTACAACTGGCTGCAGGTGTTCAGCGGCGACGCGCTCGATGCCGCGCATCGCAGGCGGGCCATCGCGGTGGAGCCGATGACCTGCCCGCCGAATGCCTTCGCCAGCGGGATAGACGTGCTGACGCTGGCGCCCGGAGCGAGCGTGACGCACTCCTGGGGCATCCAGGTTGCTCAGTCCTGATCCGAGATCGCATCCGCCCCAGACCGGGCGGCGAGCAGCCCGGAGATGCGATCAAGATCGGCGCGGGTGTCGATATCGTCGGGATTGCTGGTGTCACCGCACTCCACCTGGGTCACCAGTTCCGGGTGCGCGCGCAGGAACGGCCGCGCTCCCTCGTCACCCGTCGCCAGGGACGTGACCTCGGCCCAGTGCTGCCGGCCGAGCAGGACCGGGTTACGGGGCCTGCCGCTGTAGGCGGCCACCACCACGCTCGCGCCCGCGTGGTAAGCGGCGATCAGGCGGCGCACTGCCGCGGGCCCGACCAGCGGCTGATCGACCAGCGCTATCACCGCCGCGTCGCAGCTGTCCGGCACGGTGGCCAGGCCCGCGGCGAGCGAGGAGCCCATTCCGCTGCGCCACCGCGGGTTGTGGACCGTGATCACGCCGGTCAGGTCGACGGCGGTCGCGCCCGTGACGACGATGACCGGCGCGGTGCCGCCGTCGCTGAGCAGCGCGGCGCCCCTGGCCGCGAGCGGCTCGCCGCCGATCTCGACCAGGGCCTTGGGCTGTCCGAGCCTGCTGCCCTCGCCCGCGGCGAGCAGGATCCCGGCGACGCGAGACTGCACGGCAGCCAGATTAACGGCGGCGCGCCCGGCGCGCTTGCCTCACCGGTGGTGAATTCGCCCGGTCGTCGCGGTCAGCGGCTGCCCGGAGCCGCCCCAGCGCAGCTGGATCAGCTCAGCGGCGATCGCCACGGCCGTCTCCTCGGGGGTGCGAGCGCCAAGATCGAGGCCTATCGGCGAGCGCAGCCTGGCCAGCTCCTCCTCGGTCATTCCGACCTCGCGGAGCCTGGCCAGGCGGTCGTCGTGCGTCCGCCTGCTGCCCATCGCCCCGATGTAGGCGGCCGGCGTCCGCAGTGCCACCTCGAGCAGCGGCACGTCGAACTTCGGGTCGTGGGTCAGCACGCAGATCACGGTGCGGGCGTCGGTGCTGACGCCGGCCAGGTAGCGGTGCGGCCAGTCGGTCACCACCTCGTCCGCGTCGGGGAAGCGCGCGGCCGTGGCGAAGACCGGCCGCGCGTCGCAGACCGTCACCCGGTAGCCGAGAAACTTCCCGGCCCTGGCCACCGCGGCGGCGAAGTCGATCGCGCCGAAGACCAGCATCATCGGCGGCGGCGCGAAGGACTGCACGAAGACCGACAGCTCGTCCCTCCTGCGCTCCCCGTCCGGGCCGTAGCGGCGGACGGCGGTGAGGCCCTGGGCGAGCATGCCCCGCGCGTCGTCGTCGACGGCCTGATCCAGCCGGTCACCGCTGCCGAGCGTGCCCGACGCCAGCCGGTCCGCGTTCCCGGCCGCCCCGTTCCCGGCCGCCCCGTTGCCCGCCGCGCTACTGCCCGCCGCGCTACTGCCCGCCGCGCTACTGCCCGCCGCGCTACTGCCCGCCGCGCCGTCGGCGGCAGCGTCATCGTGGGCGCCCCAGATCACCCGCCTGGCTCCGATTTTGCCGGGGCCCGCGATCACGGTGGCCACGGCGACAGGCTCCCCCGCCCGGACGGCGGCCGCGATCTCCCCTAGCTCACCGAACAGCTCGCGGCTGACCGGCTCGACGAAAATGTCAATGATCCCGCCGCAGGTCAGGCCGACGGCGAACGCGTCATCGTCGCTGATCCCGTAGGTCTGCAGCACGGCCTGCCCGCTGGGGATGACCTCGCCTGCCAGCTCGTAGACGGCGCCCTCAACGCAGCCGCCGGACACGCTGCCGACGACCTCGCCGGCAGCGGACACCGCCAGCGCCGCGCCTGGCTCCCTCGGCGCGCTGCTGAACGTACGCACCACCGTGGCCAGGCCGAACGTCTCGCCTGCATCCCACCATTTCGCAATGGAGGTCAGGATGTCTCGCACTGCCGGTCACCTCGCGACGTCTCGCAATCTGCCCTCAGACTACGTTGATCACCGCCGAATCGGCGATGCCCAGCGCTCCGGCATCGCCAGCAGCCCCATCGCCGGCCCCTCGAAGACTGAAGTTACTTGTTAGGTTAGCCTAAGCTGCATCAGCCAGTTACTTAGGTTAGCCTAAGCTGGGTCAGTCGCCGACCGGACCGCTCACGAGTAGCGCAGCGAAGGAGGCAGTCGTTGGTGGTCAGCAAGAGGATCAGCTCGCTCTGCCCCGGCGCGGCGTCATGAGGCGCTGGGGAGCGGCGGCCGGTGCCGCCGCGGTGGCCGTGGCCTGCGGCATGCTGACGGCCTGCGGCGCAGCGGGAGGGTCAGCGGACCCGTCGATCACCCTGTACAGCGGGCAGCACGAGCAGACCACCAACCAGCTCGCCTCCGCTTTCGAGAAGGCCACCGGGATCACCGTCAATGTCCGCAGCGACGACGAGGACACGCTCGCCGACCAGATAGCGCTGCAGGGCAAGCACTCGCCGGCGGACGTGCTGTACACCGAGAACACCCCCCCGCTGGAGAGCCTCCAGGGCAAGGGCCTGCTCGCGAGGCTGTCATCGGCCACGCTCGCGCACACCCCGGCAATGTACGACTCGCCGCAGGGCGACTGGGCAGGTGTCTCGGCCCGGACCAGCGTCCTGATCTACAACCCGGCGCTGATCCCGGCCAGCCAGCTGCCCGTCGAGGTGAGGCAGCTCGCTGACCCGAAGTACCGGGGCAAGCTGGCCATCGCCCCGCAGGAGACCGACTTCCAGCCGATCGTGACCGCGTATCTGCGCGCCTACGGCAAGCCCGCCACGATCAGCTGGCTCACGAGCATCAAGGCCAACGCCAGCGGGCATGTTTACCCGGACAACGAGGCCATCGCCAACCAGGTGAACCGGGGGGCCATAGCCTTCGGCCTGGTCAACCAGTACTACTGGTACCGGATGCGGGCGGAGATCGGCGCGGCGAGCACGCATTCCAGGATCGCCCACTTCGCGGCGCGCGATCCGGGCTATGTCATTGACGTCTCCGGGGCTGCCGTGCTGAAGTACAGCGCCCATGCGGCCGCGGCGCGGAAGTTCGTCGCGTTCCTGGTCAGCAGGCAGGGCCAGGAGATCATCGCCAGCCCGAGGAAGTCGCTCAGCTTCGAGTACCCGATCGCGTCCGGCGTCACGACGCTGTCCCCGGAGGCGCCGTTCGCCAGCCTCCGGCCTTACCCGATCACCCTCGGCGATCTCGGCAACGGGCAAACGGCCATCGCGCTGATGCGCGCGGCCGGCCTGCTGTGACCGCCGCCCGGCCAGGGGGGTGGTGATGGCGCCGCCGGACACCCTGGCCAGGCCCGGCGCGAAGCCCGCGGCGGGCACCCCCCGGCCAGTCCGCGCCCGGCGGGCGGGCCGGCCCGCCGTACTGCTCGCGGTCAGCGGACTGGTGGCGGCGCTGCTGGCCGTCCCGCTGGTCTTCCTGCTGATCGAGGCACACGGCGCTGGCCCGGCGGACGTGGCACATCTCATCGTCCGGCCGCTGACGGGCCAGCTGCTCTGGAACACGGTGCGGCTCACGGTCGTGGTCACCGCGGTCTGCGCGGTCATCGGAACGGCCACGGCATGGTGCGTGGAGCGGACCGACCTGCCGGGCCGGCGAGTCTGGGCCGTGCTGGTGGTGGTGCCGCTCGCCATCCCGGACTTCGTGGTGAGCTTCGGCTGGAACTCGCTGTGGTCCTGGGTGCAGGGCTTTCGCGGCGCGGTCATCGTCATGAGCCTTGCGGTGTATCCGCTGGTCTACCTGCCGGTCGCGGCCAGCCTGCGCGGGGCCGACCCGGGCCAGGAGGAGGTCGCGCGCAGCCTGGGCACCGGCCGTGTCCGCACCTTCGTGCGGATCACGCTCGGCCAGGCCCGCGGCGCCATCGCCGGCGGCTGCCTGCTCGTCGCGCTGGTCCTGCTGGCCGAGTACGGCGCGTTCGAGATCCTCAGCTACCAGACGTTCACGACCGAGATCTTCACCGAATTCAAGTCGCCCTACAGCTTCGCTGCCGCCTGTGCCCTGGCGCTGGTGCTGGTACTGCTCAGCCTGCTCGTGCTCACCGGAGAGGGCATGGTCCGGGGCAAGGCCAGGGTCAGCCGGTCGGGCCCGCTGACCCAGCGCAAGGCCCCGCCGTACGCTCTGGGCCGGGGCCGCTGGCCGGTGCTGGCGGGCTTCGCGCTGCTGGCCCTGCTCGCGCTCGGCGTGCCGGTGTGGGCCAGCATCTACTGGATGATTCAGGGCCAGGCGCCGTCGCTTTCCGGCGGGTCCAACGTCTCGCTGCTCAACGCCGCCTGGCACACGGCCCTGTACGGCGGGATAGCTGCGGCTGTCTCCACCGTCATGGCCTTCCCGGTGGCGCTGCTGGCCATCCGGCACAGCGGGCGCGCGCGGCAGGTCCTGGAGCGCAGTACCTATCTGGTCCTGGCCATGCCGGGCATCGTCATCGCCTTTGCCCTGTCGTACTTCACCGAGGTCTACGCCGGCGGGCTCGGCAGCGAGACCGCACCGCTGCTGATCGTGTGCTACTCGATCATGTTCTTCCCGCTGGCGCTGGTCGGGGTCAAGGCCTCTCTGGCCAGGGCGCCGGTCAACCTCGACGAGATCGCCCGCTCCCTGGGCCAGCGAAGGCTGGCGGTCCTGTGGCGAGTCACGCTGCGGCTAGCCGGGCCTGGCCTGGTGGCAGCGTTTTGCCTGGTTTTCCTGTCAGCTGTCACCGAGCTCACCGCCACGCTGCTGCTGATACCGACCGGCGTGCAGACGCTGGCGACGCAGTTCTGGCAGTACGAGACGAATCTGTCCTACGGGCAGGCCGCGCCGTTCGCCCTGGTGATGATCGCCGTCGCCGCCGTGCCGAGCTACGTGCTCGGCCGGTTCTTCGATCGCTCCGCGCAGGCGAGATGATGAGGGCATGACGCAGCTGGCGGTCACCGGGCTGTACAAGGCCTTCGGCGCGCACCCGGTCCTGGCCGGCCTGGACCTCGAGGTGCCCGCGGGGTCCCTCACCGCGATCCTCGGCCCGTCCGGCAGCGGCAAGACGACGCTGCTGCGGCTGCTGGCCGGTTTCGAGCGGGCCGACGCCGGCCTGGTGACGATCGGTGACACGGTGGTCGACGGGCCCGGCGTGCACCTGGCGCCGGAACGGCGGCGCATCGGCTACGTCCCGCAGGAGGGCAGCCTCTTCCCGCATCTGACCGTTGCGGCCAACGTGGGATTCGGGCTGCCGTCGCGCGAGCGCCGGGGCCGGCGGACCGCCGAGCTGCTGGAGGCGGTGGGACTGGACGGACTGGGCCAGCGCTACCCGCATCAGCTGTCCGGCGGCCAGCAGCAGCGGGTGGCACTGGCCAGGGCCCTGGCTATCCGGCCGGCCGTGGTGCTGCTCGACGAGCCGTTCGCGTCCCTGGACGCGCACTTGCGGGCCAGCGTCCGCGCGGACGTCCAGCAGGTCTTCCGCACGGCAGGCACCACCGCGGTGCTGGTGACCCACGACCAGGACGAGGCCCTGTCCACCGCCGACCGGGTAGCCGTCCTGCGCGACGGGAAGATCGCGCAGTGCGCCGCCCCGCAGGACCTCTATGCCCGGCCGGTCGACGCTGACCTGGCGCGGTTCATCGGGGACGCGAACCTGCTCGAGGGAAAGCTGGACGCGGGTGTCGTAGAGACCCTCCTGGGCCGCCTGCCCGTGGCGTCCAACGGGTCCGCCCCTGCGGCACCCGGGCTGGTCACCGTCCTGATCCGGCCCGAGCAGGTCGAGCTAGTCGAGCCGGTCGGGCGGATCGGGCCGGTCGGGCCGGTCGGGCAGGTCGGGCAGATCGGCCTGCAGGTCGCAGACGCCGCCGGGCCCGCCTGCCTGGCGGGGCGGGTCGTTTCATATGGCTATCACGGCCACGATGCCGTGGTGCACGTGCAGCCCAGCGCCGGCGCGGGCGCCGATGCCGCCGGCCAAACGATCATCGTGCGGACCGTCGGCGGCCACGATCTGCCGCCCGGCTCGCCGGTCACCCTCCGCGCCCACGGCCCGGTCCTCGCCTGGCCGGCTCCTGCTCCCCGCCCGGACGCTTCCTGACGCGCAGGACCGCGTCTTTTCCCTGATCCCGGACTGATCCCGCATCAGCCGGGATCTGGCGGAGGCATAGCGGCGAGAGAGACAATCCAAGGCCCGCAGTGGAGCGGTCGCCGCTAGATTCGCGGGGCTGGCAGGGCTGCGCCATGGCTGAGATGCTCGGCTGCCAGGCGCTTGGGCACGGCCATCCGCCAGGCGTCGGTGATGAGCTCGCGCATCTCGGCCTGGCCGATCGCGGCCATGCGTGCATGGACCCAGTGGAAGCGCAGGTCACTCGGCCGGGGCAGGCAGAACTTCGCTGGCTCGGCATCGACGAGCGCGGCGCGCTCCTCCTTGGGGAAGCCCAAGCCCATGATCGTCTCGTCCGGTGACACGGAGGCGTAGACGATTCTCCCGACCCGGAATTTGACATGGTCGTGGATCAGGTGCTCCTCGGTGCGCGGCAGGGACATCGCCCAGGCACGCACATCGTGCACGGTCACCATCAGTGCCCGGCGCCCCCTGGCCCGACTCGACGGCCCGGACTGCGCGAACCGCGCAGGCCGCGCAGCACGAGCGCGGTCTCCAGGGCGGCCACAACGGCCTCCCAGCCCTTGTCCTCGCTGCTGCCCTCGCCACCGGACCTGTCGATCGCCTGCTTCAGGCTGTCGCAGGTGAGCACGCCGTTACCGACCGGGGTGCCGGCATCCAGCGCCACCCTGGCCAGCCCGTAGGTCACGGCATCGCAGACGTACTCGAAGTGCGGCGTCCCGCCGCGGATGACGGCGCCCAGGCAGGCCACGGCGTCGTGCTGGCGGGCCAGCTCGGCGGCTACCACCGGCAGCTCGACCGCGCCCGGCACCCGGATCACCAGCGGCTGGCCGACGCCGCAGGCGACCGCGGCGGCCACGGCGCGCTGCACCAGGCTGTCGGTGACCTCCGCGTGCCAGCGGGTCGCCGCGATGGCCAGCCTCAGCCCCGCTCCGTCCACGACCCTGGCGGCAGGCCGCCCCTCGCCGCTCACCTGGTCCCGGCCGCAGGCACGGCAGCCGCCGCAGGCCCGGCAGGCACGGCAGCCGCCGCAGGCACTGCAGCCGCCGCAGGCACTGCAGCCGCCGCAGGCCCGGCAGCCGCCGCAGGCCCGGCAGGCACTGCAGGCACGGCAGGCACGGCAGCCGCGGCGGGACTGGCAGCCGCGGCGGGACTGGCAGCCGCGGGACCGGCGGGGCGGGACGGGACGGGCGCGGAAGAGCCGTTTGGCAGGGAAAGGTTTTCGATCTTGTGCCCGAGTCGGTCGCGCTTGGCGATCAGGTAGCGCAGGTTGTCGGCCGTCGGAGCCGCGGGCAGCGGCACCATGCCGGTCACCTCGATGCCGAACCCGGACAGGCCGCGTACCTTGGCCGGGTTGTTAGTGAGCAGCCGGAGCGAACAGACGCCGAGGTCGGCGAGCATCTGCGCGCCGGTCGAATACTCGCGGGCATCGACGGGCAGGCCCAGATCCAGGTTCGCGTCGACGGTGTCGGCGCCGCCGTCCTGCAGCTGGTAGGCCCGCAGCTTGCTGAGCAGCCCGATCCCCCGGCCCTCGTGGCCGCGCAGGTACAGCACGATCCCGCGGCCCTCGGCGGCGATGGCCGCCATCGCGGCCTCCAGCTGCGTCCCGCAGTCGCAGCGGCGCGAGCCGAATACGTCCCCGGTCAGGCACTCCGAGTGCATCCGCACCAGGACGTCCGCGCCAGGGCCGCCGCCGTCCGCCGGCCCGTCGCCGTCCGCCGGCCCGTCGCCGTCCGCCGGCCCGCCGGTGTCCCCGAGGACCAGGGCAAGATGCTCAGTCCCGTCCACCGAGCTGAGGTAGCCGAGCGCGCGCCACTCGCCGAACTGGTTCGGCACCCGGGTCTCGACGATCCGGGCAACCATCCGCTCGGAGTGCCTGCGGTGCTCGATCAGCTGGGCGATCGAGATCAGCGCGAGACCATGCTCGTCGGCGAAGGCACGCAGGGCGGGCAGCCGGGCCATCGTCCCGTCGTCGTTGACCACCTCGGCCAGCACGCCCGCCGGCGGAAGTCCGGCCAGCCGGACCAGGTCGACCGCTGCCTCGGTGTGTCCCGGCCGGCGCAGCACGCCGCCCTCGGCGTAGCGCAGCGGGAAGACGTGCCCGGGGCGGACCAGCTCGTAGGGGTCGGTGGCCGAGTCCACCAGGGTCCGGACCGTCCTGGCCCGGTCGGCCGCGGAGATCCCGGTAGTGACGCCGTCGCGGGCGTCGACGCTGACGGTAAAGGCGGTGCGCATCCGCTCCTTGTTCTGCGCGGTCATCAGCGGCAGCTGGAGCCGGTCCAGCTCCTCGCCGGGCATCGGGACGCAGATCACTCCGCTGGTGTGCCGGATAGTGAAGGCCAGCAGCTCGGGCGTGGCCTTGCTGGCGGCGAAGATGATGTCGCCCTCGTTCTCCCGGTCAGCGTCGTCGACGACGACCACGGGCTTGCCCGCGCCGATGTCGGCGATCGCGCGCGGCACGCTGTCCAGCTGCACGCCGGTCATGACCGCGGTCCTGCCGCGAGCAGCCGCTCGACGTACTTGGCGATCATGTCAACCTCCAGGTTGACCACCTCGCCGGCCTGCTTGCGGCCGAGGGTGGTGCGCTCCAGTGTTTCGGGGATGAGGCTGACCTCGATCCAGGCCTGCTGGCCGTCGTGACCGCCGGCCTCGCCGGCCTCGGCGCCTGCCCCGCTCAGCCCGGACACCGTCAGGCTGACCCCGTCGACCGCGACTGACCCTTTTTCCACGACATAACGCACAAGCCCTGGCGGCATCCCGATCCGGACGACTTCCCAGTGCCCGGCCGGCCTTCGCTCCAGGATCGTGCCGGTCCCGTCGACATGGCCCTGCACGATGTGCCCGCCAAGGCGGCCGTCCAGGCGCATGGGCCGTTCCAGGTTGACCCGGCTGCCGGGGCTCAGCACGCCGAGGCTGGAGCGGTTCAGGGTCTCGCCCATCACGTCCGCGGTGAACTCCCCGTCCGTGATGCCGGTGACAGTCAAGCAGACGCCGTTGATGGCGATCGAGTCGCCGCGGGTGGCGTCAGAGGTGACCTGCGGGCCGCGCACGGTCAGCCTGGCCGAGCCCTGACGTTCTTCGAGGACGACAACCTCGCCCAGTTCTTCCACGATCCCGGTGAACACCGTATCCTCCTGCGAGCCGCTAGCCCTGACGCAGGCTCCGGGGCGCGCACGAAGGCGCGAGCACGGTGAAGGCGACCCGCTACGGGCCCCTGCCGTGCGCGTGCTTCCTCCCATCCGGACTTTAACCGTCGGTCCCGGAATTCCACCAGGTCAGCCAGCCGATGGCATCGGCCGGGTCGCGGACTATCACCGCCGGCTCGGAGTTTCACCGACCCCGGAGCACGCTCTTACTGCGTGAACCAGTGTGCCATACCGGCTATTCCGCGCAGCCAGCCGCGGGGCCGGCTTCGGTCAGCCGGCCCGTGCGGCTCGGCCGGCCCCGTGCGGCTCAGCTAGCCGTGCGGCTCAGC
>Ga0209871_1000087_pt1 | contig 28161 bp, 26 predicted proteins | sample OrgsoiDNA2013045_FD_185795 | JGI IMG/M metagenome (GOLD analysis project Ga0209871, IMG submission 185795) | Permafrost soil microbial communities from the Arctic, to analyse light accelerated degradation of dissolved organic matter (DOM) -... | ecosystem: Environmental > Terrestrial > Soil >... | reverse complement strand
GGCTGATGAAGATTGGCATCCGCGGCAGCGGCTGGTCGCCGGCTGGCTGGTGACCGGGAGGCTGGTGACCGGGAGGCTGGTGACCGGGAGGCTGGTGACCGGGAGGCTGGTGACCGGGAGGCTGGTCGCCGGGCTGAATCGGGGTCAGGTAGGCCACTTGCTCGAGCGTCGGCGCTGACGGCACCGTGATCCCGGCCGTGGCCAGCAGGCGGCTTGTCGACGGCCCGGCGCAGACGACAACGGTGCGGGCGCAGAGCGTGCCCGCGCCGGTGCGCACCAGCACGCTCCTGCCGTCATCGGCGAGCTCGGTCACCCGTGCGCCAGTCCGGACGGCCGGAGCCGCGGCGGCCAGGGCAAGGAGCGCCTGATCGGCCGCGGTCACGCAGGACTGGGGCTCGAGCAGGGCCGGGCCGCGGGTCATGATGCCCGGGAACCGGGAAGCCGCCTGCTCGGCCGACAGCAGCTCGCACGGGGCGCCGGCCCTGAGCATCGCCTCGTGCACCGCCGGCAGCTGCTCCCCGAGCGTCAGGTGGGGGGTCGGCAGCAGGATCGCCCGGCCCGACTCCTCCTCCAGCTCGTGCCAGAGGTCGCGGGCGCGCCTGGCCATCGCGACGTCGCGGGCATCGCTGTAGCCGAGCCGGAAGATCCGGCAGCTGCCCTTGGAGCCCGCGCCCGGATGGCCGATCTCGGCCTGCTCGAGCACGGCCACGTCCCGGCCGCGCCTGGCCAGCGCCCGCGCCGCGGACAGGCCGAGCAGGCCGGCGCCGACCACGACGATATCGTGATGCTCGGTCATGCGCGCCCGCCGTCCCCGGTGACCAGCGCCAGGTAGGAGCGGTAGCTGCCGGCGAACGGCTCGGTGCCGTCGGCGAGCGCGGCCTGCAGCCAGCGGGCGGACCGCTGCGCCTCGCTGATGACATCGGCCTGGTAGCCGTACCTGAGCTGGTGCTCGCCGAACTCGTCCTCATCCACGAGCTTCACTGCCCCGCTGCGCAGGCGCAGTACATCCAGGTCGAGGTCGATCATCGTCACCTCGTGCGCACTGGGCCAGTCGGCCGGAGTAGTGATGTCGCAGTAGATCTCCACCTTCTCCGGCGCGTCGTTGAACGCCGCGGTCCACCAGCGGCCGCGGGGGAAGAGCATGACCTGCGCCTGCGGGAGCAGGACCAGGGGGCCGTCGCCCTTGCGCATCGTGGTCGCCGGCGGCGAGCCGGTCCACACTCCGTGCTCGTCCTCAGCCAGCCGCCGCATCCTCAGGTGCCAGTGCAGCGAGCCGTCATATTTCCGGTAGACCACCCGTACGTCGCCGTTCACGGGCTGCCGTGCCGGTCACGGACGGCCGTCTGGGCGCGGGTCAGCCGGCGGCCTCTCGATCAGCACCACGGCGGTGGTCTTCGGGTCGATCGGCATGGATGGCCCCTCCCGGCAGTCGGCGTGACCTGACACCCGCGGCGCCGCAGCGGCGGCCCGCATGATGATGATTGTTCAAGAGTTGCTGCCGTTGAGGCAAACGGGCACGTGGGGCCGGCCCGGATGCTGCCCCCCCGGGATGCGGCGGAAGCGCCGGGCTCCAGCGTGACCAGGCCGTTCCTGCTCATCTGCGCCACTGTCTGGCTTGCGGCCGAGTGGGCGGGAAATTCAGTCCTGGTTCGTGGCAGCGCGGCCAAGGAGCCGGCGGCGGGCAGGCTAACGGTGGTAAGAAACCCTGGTGGACAGAACGCGGCGGGACCCAGAGGAGCAGGGCGAGAACGGGCAGCAGCCAGACATCGACGGGCTGCGGGTGAGCCTGGATCAGGTGGACAGCGCGATCGTGGGCCTGATCGCGCAGCGCGGCAGCCTCATCGCCGACATCGCCAGGGTGAAGGAGCAGGGCGCATCGGGGATCCAGGACGCCGACCGCGAGCGCCGGGTGCTGGACGGCGTCGAGGCCGTGGCCACGGATCTCGGCGTGTCGGCCAGCCTGGTCCGCCGGATCTTCCGCGAGCTGATCAGTGACTCGGTGGCGCAGCAGGCCCGGCACCTGAACGGGGACGCCGGCGGGCGGGTCCGGGTGGCTTTCCAGGGCGCCGCGCACGCCTACAGCGATGCCGCCGCGCGCAAGTACCTGGCCGGCCGGGGGCTGGAGGGCGACCTGGCCGGCTTCCGCACCTTCCGGGCGGCCGGGAGCGCGCTGCTGGCGGGCGAGGCCGACCTCGCGGTGCTGCCGATAGAGAACACCACCGCGGGCAGCATCAACGAGGTCTACGCGCTGCTGCGCGAGCAGGAGCTGTTCATCGTCGGCGAGGAGACCTGGAAGGTCGACCACTGCCTGGCCGCGGTGGGGGACGTTCCGCTCGGCTCGCTCCGCCAGATCCTGTCGCACCCGCAGGGCCTGGAGCAGTGCGCCCAGTTCCTGCAGTCGCTGCCGCACGTGATCCCGACGACTTATTTCGACACGGCCGGCGCGATGCGGGCCGTGGCCGACGGGGGCGATCCGACCGTGGCGGCGATCGCCTCGCCCGAGGCCGCCGCCGCGAACGGGCTGGTCGTGCTGCGGCACAACATCTCCGACTCGCCGGACAACTACACCCGTTTCGTGGTGCTGTCCAGCACCGCGGCGACCGTCGACGTCCGGATCCCGTGCAAGACGAGCCTGATCCTGGTCACCCGGCACGAGGAGGGCGCGCTGCTGCGCTGCCTGGAGGTGCTGTCGGGCAGCGGTCACTCGATGACCAAGCTGGAGTCCCGGCCGCGGCCCGGCCGGCCGTGGGAGTACCTGTTCTTCCTGGACTTCGAGGGCAACGCCGCCGAGCCGCGGACCGCCGCCGCGCTGGACGAGCTCCGGTCGTCGGCGCTCTACATCAAGGTCCTCGGCAGCTATCCGGCCAAGGCGCTGCGTCACCCCGCGCGGCCCGGTGACCTGCCGGGCTCGCCGGCGCAGGAGTCCGCGGCGGCGGAGTCCCCGGCGGACGCGCTGGAGGCGGTCGCGGCCGCGCCGGCCGCGGCGGGGCGCTCCCGGCAGTACCGGCTCGTCGACCGGGCTGCCCGGCAGGCCGACACGGTGGTCCGCGTCGGTGACCTGCTGGTCGGCGGAGACGGCTTCGCGGTGATGGCCGGCCCGTGCTCGGTGGAGAGCGCCGAGCAGATCCAGGCCACCGCCAGATTCGTCCGCGATCAGGGTGCGCACGTGCTGCGGGGCGGCGTGTTCAAGCCGCGGACGTCGCCGTATGCATTCCAGGGCCTCGGCTGGGACGGCCTGGATCTGCTGGTCGAGGCCGGGCGCGAGGCCGGGCTGCCGGTCGTGACTGAGGTGATGGCGGTCGACCAGGTGCAGCGGATGGCCAAGGCAGCCGACATCCTGCAGGTCGGCGCGCGCAACATGCAGAACTTCGACCTGCTGCGCGAGCTCGGCAAGGTAGACCGGCCGGTGCTGCTCAAGCGCGGCCTGTCCAGCACGATCGAGGAGTGGCTCGCGGCCGCCGAGTACGTGGTCGCGCAGGGAAACCAGCAGGTAATCCTGTGCGAGCGGGGCATCAGGACGTTCGAGAGCGCCACCCGCAACACACTCGACCTGTCAGCGGTCGTGGTCGTGCGCGAGCGATCGCACCTGCCGGTCATCGTCGACCCCAGCCACGGCACCGGCTACCGCCCGTATGTCGCGCCGATGGCCTGGGCGGCGCGGGCCGCGGGCGCTCACGGCCTGCTGATCGAGGTGCACCCGTCGCCGGAGGACGCGCTGTCGGATGCCGAGCAGAGCCTGTCGTTCGAGGAGTTCGGCGCGCTGATGCGGCGGCTGGCCGCCGTCCCCGGGCCGCGGGAGACGGCGCCAGCCGACCGGTAGCGCGGGCCGCGCGGGCTGGGCGGCGCGGACCGGGCGGCGCTGGGCTTACCAGCCGCGGGCGCGCCACTGCGGAACGTGCGGCCGCTCCGTGCCGATGGTGGTGTCTCCGCCATGGCCAGGGTAGACCCAGGTGCCGTCCGGCAGCCCGGCGAAGATCCGATCCTCCAGATCGGTGATGAGCTGGCCGAACCGCTGCGGGTCGCCCTGGGTGTTGCCCGGCCCGCCGGGGAACAGCGAGTCACCGGTGAACAGGTGCGGCCGGTCGGCCAGCGCGCCGCCCGCGTCGTAGCACAGCGCAATGCTGCCGGGCGTGTGACCGCGCAGGTGGATGACCGACAGCGCGGCGTCGCCGACGCGGACCGTGTCGCCGTGGCCAACCGGCTCGGTGACGGGGACCGGGAGCGCGCCGGCGTCCTGCGGGTGGGCGACGGTCGCCGCGCCGGTGGCCTTCTGCACCTCGCTCAGTGCCTCCCAGTGGTCCCTGTGCTGGTGCGTGGTCACGATCGTGGCCAGTGGTGTCTCGCCGATGAGGCCCAGCAGCGTGGCGGCCTCGTTCGCCGCGTCGATCAGGAGCAGCTCGCCGGTGCTGGTGCACCGCAGCAGGTAGGCGTTGTTGTTCATGGGGCCGACGGCCACCTTGGTGACGGTCAGGCCGGGCAGCTCCCTGGTTTCCGCCGGCCCGCCGACGCTGACATCTCCTGTGTAGGTCATCCTCATCCTCTTTCCGTTACCGGTATCGGGTGGCGCGGCCTTGCGATCACTACCATGCGGGCAGGGCGGGCAGCCCCCGGCCCGCGGTGCTCAGCTGAGCGCCCGTGCCGCGGCCGGTCAGCCAGGCCACGAGCTCGTATCCGGGCCCCGCGACGCCGGCCGGCGGCTCCGCGTCGCTGCCGACGCCGGCCGGCCCGATCTGATAGCTGCGGCCCGTGCCAGTATCGCTGAGCAGCACGCGCGGTACCGGCCTGGCCTCGGTGAACACGTCGGCAGTGACGTCCAGGCAGTCCGTGACGAACTGGTCGGGCCAGTCGCATGGCCGGTAGCCCGCGTCCAGGTCCACGTGATGAATCTCGACCTCGGACAGCCGCCGCCACAGCACGAACCAGGCCGGGTGCCCGGCGCCGTCTATGCCGCTGACGGTCACCTGCCAGGCGCCGTCGCTCAGGCTTTCCGCCTCCGCGCGGAACGCCTCCGCGCCGGCCCGCAGATCGGCGGCGAGCTCGCTGGCCGGCCTGCCCGACCCGGCGTCGATCGCCTCGGCGCGCGCCTGGCGGCTGGCGTACATCGGGGTCGGCACTCCGGTGCGGGCCCAGGTGAGCAGGTTGCGCAGTCCGTCGGCATTGCGCGCGATGTGCGTGAGCACGTGCCCGCGGCTCCAGCCGGGCAGCAGTGACGGCTCCCGTGCCTGGGTGTCGCTCAGCGTGGCGGCGGTGGCCAGGAGCCGGCCGGTGGCCTGGCCGATCCGCTCGGGCAGGTCGCCAGGATCGCTGTGCACGGGACTCCTCCTGCCTGTCGGCCTGCCTGCCTGTCGGCCTGTCGGCCTGCCTGCCTGTCGGCCTGTCGGCCTGCCTGCCTGTCGGCCTGTCGGCCTGCCTGCTGCCTGCCGGCCGGCCTGCCGGCCTGCCGGTTCCCGGCCATCGGAGTTCCGCCGGTTCCGGTCATACTGCCCTACTGCGGGCAGCTCCCGGAAGCCGACCGCCGCTGGCCGGCGCGTCAGGGAAGCGAGCGGGCCCCGGCGTGGTTGTGCTGAAGGTAGCCGATCGTCGCATCCGCGGCCGGCGGCCGGGGCCGGGGGCCGGGGCGGCTGCTCGCCGAAGCGCCGCGTTTTGTCAGAGCCCCCGGATACCATGGCGGGGCGCCTGCTAAGCCCCCATACAGGCCTCGACACCGGGAGAACTGAGCGCAAAGTGGCAGACCGTCTTGTCGTCCGCGGTGCGCGCGAGCACAACCTGAAGGATGTCTCGCTCGACCTGCCCAGGGACGCCATGATCGTCTTTACCGGGCTGTCCGGCTCGGGAAAGTCGAGCCTGGCCTTCGACACGATCTTCGCCGAGGGCCAGCGCAGGTATGTCGAGTCACTGTCCGCGTACGCCCGGCAGTTCCTCGGCCAGATGGACAAGCCCGACGTGGACTTCATCGACGGGCTCTCGCCGGCTGTGTCCATCGACCAGAAGGCGGCGGGCCGCAACCCGCGCTCGACGGTCGGCACCATCACCGAGGTGTATGACTACCTGCGGCTGCTGTACGCCCGCGTCGGGAAGCCGCACTGCCCGATCTGCGGTCGCCCGATCGCCCGGCAGAGCCCGCAGCAGATCGTCGACCGGGTTCTCGAGCTGGAGGACGGCGCGAGGTTCCAGGTGCTGGCGCCGGTCGTGCGCGGGCGCAAGGGCGAGTACGGCGAGCTGCTGCGGGAACTGCAGGCCAAGGGATACTCGCGGGCGCGGGTAGACGGCATCGCGATCCGCCTGGACAGCGCGGCGTCCGGTGACCTGCCGGCCCTGAAGAAGTACGAGAAGCACCACATCGAGGTCGTCGTCGACCGTCTCGACGTCAAGGAGTCGGCCCGGCGCAGGCTGACCGACTCGGTGGAGACGGCCCTGACCCTGTCCGGCGGGATCGTGGTGCTCGACTTCGTCGACCTCCCGGAGACCGATCCGCACCGCGAGCGGATGTACTCCGAGCATCTGGCCTGCCTCTACGACGACCTGTCCTTCGACGAGCTCGAGCCGCGGTCGTTCTCCTTCAACTCGCCGTGGGGCGCCTGCCCGGACTGCACCGGGCTTGGGACCCGGATGGAGGTCGACCCCGAGCTGGTCGTGTCGGATCCGGCCAGGACGCTGGCCGACGGCGCGATCGGGGCATGGGCCGGCGGCCACGTCAGCGACTACTTCATCAGGCTGATCGAGGCGCTCGGGGACTCCCTGGGTTTCAGTGTCGAGACGTCGTGGTCCAGGCTGCCCGCGGCGGCCCGGCGCGCTCTGCTGTACGGCCACGACGAGCAGGTCCACGTCCGGTACAAGAACAGGTACGGCCGGGAGCGCTCGTACTACACCAACTTCGAGGGCGCGATCCCCTACATCGAGCGGCGGCACTCCGAGGCGGAGAGCGACTCGAGCCGGGAGCGCTTCGCCGGGTTCATGCGCGAGGTGCCGTGCCCCTCGTGCAAGGGCGCCCGGCTGAAGCCGGTGTCCCTGGCCGTCACCGTCGACGGCAAGTCCATCTCCGACTACTGCGCGCTGCCGATCGGCGAGCTGGCCAAGCGCCTGCTCGTCCTTGAGCTGTCCGACCGGGACCAGCAGATCGCGGTGCGGATCCTCAAGGAAGTCAACGCGCGGCTCGGGTTCCTGCTGGACGTCGGCCTCGACTACCTGACCCTGGACCGGGCCGCGGCGACCCTGGCCGGGGGAGAGGCGCAGCGGATCCGGCTGGCGACCCAGATCGGCTCGGGCCTGGTCGGCGTGCTCTACGTGCTGGACGAGCCGTCGATCGGGCTGCACCAGCGGGACAACCACCGGCTGCTGGAGACCCTGACCCGGCTGCGCGATCTCGGCAACACCCTGATCGTCGTCGAGCACGACGAGGACACCATCCGGGCGGCCGACTGGGTGGTCGACATCGGCCCGAGAGCGGGCGAGCACGGCGGCCACATTGTCGTCTCCGGCCCGCTGGAGGAACTGCTCGCCAGCCAGGAGTCGCTGACCGGCGCCTACCTGACCGGCCGGGAGTCCATCCCGCTGCCCGCCGTCCGCAGGAAGCGGACCCGCGGCCGGGAAGTGGTGGTCAAGGGCGCGAGCGAGCACAACCTGCGCGGCGTGGACGTCGCCTTCCCGCTGGGCTGCTTCATCGCCGTGACCGGTGTCTCCGGGTCGGGCAAGTCGACCCTGGTCAATGACATCCTGTACAGCTCGCTGGCCAAGGAGCTGCACGGGACGCGGATCGTGCCCGGCAAGCACACCAGAGTCACCGGCATGCAGCACCTCGACAAGGTGGTGCACGTGGACCAGGGGCCGATCGGCCGGACGCCGCGGTCCAATCCGGCCACCTACACCGGCGTGTTCGATCACGTCCGGCGCCTGTTCGCGCAGACCACGGAGGCGAAGGTCCGCGGTTACCAGCCGGGCCGGTTCTCCTTCAACGTCAAGGGCGGCCGGTGCGAGGCCTGCTCGGGCGACGGCACGATCAAGATCGAGATGCAGTTCCTGCCGGATGTCTACGTGCCGTGCGAGGTCTGCCACGGCGCCCGGTATAACACCGACACCCTGCAGGTGCACTACAAGGGCAAGACCATCGCCGACGTCCTGCACATGCCGATCGAGGAGGGCGCCGCGTTCTTCGAGCCGGTGCCGCCCATCCACCGGCACCTCAAGACGCTGGTAGATGTCGGCCTGGGCTACGTGCGGCTCGGCCAGCCCGCCCCCACCCTGTCGGGCGGCGAGGCGCAGCGGGTGAAGCTGGCCTCCGAGCTGCAGCGGCGCTCGACCGGCCGCACCATCTACGTGCTGGACGAGCCGACCACCGGCCTGCATTTCGATGACATCCGCAAGCTGCTCGGCGTGCTCGGCAGGCTGGTGGACGGCGGCAACACGGTGATCGTGATCGAGCACAACCTCGACGTGATCAAGACCGCGGACTGGGTAATCGACCTGGGCCCCGAGGGCGGCTCGCGCGGCGGCGCGGTGATCGCGACCGGCACGCCGGAGCAGGTGGCCATGGCCGAGGACAGCTACACCGGCCAGTTCCTCAAGAAGCTGCTGGAGGTGCAGCACGCGGCTGGCGCCGTCGCGCCGGCGGCCTTTGCTGGCTGAGGCGGATCGTGGTCGCCGACTCCAACCGCTTCAACATCGGCGGCGAGGCGTCGAGCCTCGCGGTGGTGGGCGTCGCCGCGGCGCTGGCGGGCCGGCCCGCCCTGCTCGGGTACCTCAGGGCTGGCGGGTTCCCGCGCCAGATGGCGCTGGAGCCGGGCGGCAGGACTCTCCTGGTAACCAACTACGCCTCCGGGCAGCTCGAAGCGGTCAGCATTGCTGGCCTGCCCTGACTCCGCACCCAGGCGACAGCAGATGCCCATGTCCGGGCCAGATCAGCGAGGCCAGGGCCTGCGACTGACCTGTCGCCTGGCCGGCCGCTAGGCTGCGCGGCGTGGAGATCGTCACTGGCTACGGCCGGGCCCGAGCGGAGGTCGATGCGCCGCGCAATCCGCTGTTCCTCATGGTGCTGACGCATGGCGCGGGCGGGGGGGTGGACAGCCCTGACCTGCTCGCGGCTGCGGCCGCGGGGCGTGACCTCGGCGGCGCGGTGGCCAGGGTCATCCAGCCGTACCGGGTCAGGGGCGCCCGCGCGCCGGGCTCGCCGGCCCGGCAGGACGCCGCCTGGCTGGAGATCATCGAGTCACTGCAGGGCAGATTTCCCGGTATCCCGCTGGTGCAGGGCGGCCGGAGCAACGGGGCGCGGGTGGCCTGCCGGACGGCCCGCGACGCGGGCGCACGGGCCGTGGTCGCGCTGGCTTTCCCCCTGCATCCGCCGGGCAAGCCAGAGCGATCCCGCGCGGCGGAACTGCGCGGGGCGGGCGCTGAGGTCCTCGTCGTCAACGGGAGCCGTGATCCGTTCGGCGTGCCGGACAGCGCCGACGCCGCGAGGGTCGTGGTACTGGCGGGAGAGTCACATGCCCTGTCCGGGAACCCCGCAGGGGTAGCGCAGGCAGTCAGATCGTGGCTGCGCGGGGTGCTGAATCTCGCCGTTGGCTAGGTCCAGGCCGCTGGCGAGGCGGGTTAGGCCGCTGACGTGCGGGTCTTGGCAGGCGCGGGCCGGGCGGATGAGAGCGGCTGGGCGATCAGGTCTGTCGGGCGGTGAGGTGCGATGGTATCCCCGTCCGGGAGCAGTTCCCCGGTGTCCTCGAAAACGACGATGCCATTGCAGAGCAGGCTCCAGCCCTGTTCCGGGTGGCTGATGATCGTACGGGCCGCCTCACGGTCCGGGCCGCTGGGGTCCGGGCACGATGGCGTATGCGGGCACATCGGAGTGCCTCCTGTTTTCCCTCGTTGTGGTCTTGATCACACTCTACTGTGCCACTAAAGGCGCTCGTCGCGTCATGGCCCGTTGTGACGGTTTTCCGCGTCGTCCTTTGTAGCTTTCCTGGTAGTCCGCCTGGCACGGAATTACTACCTGTCGAGCACAAGCTTGCACCCGCGCGCCGCTGGTGCGGGCTACAACACGCCGCTGTACCGCATAGCAGCAGACTAGGCCGGGTCGCCCTGCGGGGCTTCTCCGCCCCTGCGGGCTTCTCCGCCCCTGCGGGCTTCTTCGCCCCTGCGGGCTTCTCCGCCCCTGCGGGCTTCTTCGCCCGGCCAGAAGCGTCGTCAGGCCGCGGGCGCGCGGGATCCCGTATCGCCGGGCGCGGCGGGAGCGGCGGCGGAGCGAGGCCGGGGAGGAATGCCGGTCAGCCGGTGGGTCTCGCGCATCGTCAGCAGCCGCTCTGCCTCGTCGGTCCTGGCGTGCACGGCCGGCCTGGCCTTGGCCTTGCGCCGGTAGATCCGGTCGTCATAGCCGCGCGGGCCGATCTCGGCGCGCTCGGCCGCGTAGGCCGCCCGCATCGCGTCGGTCAGCGCGGAGTCGAGCTTCCTGGCCAGCGGGTACAGCTCGGCTCCGGGTACCGCGGTGGCCTGCGCGTGCCGGAAGGCCTGCTCGGCCTCGCGCGCGGCCGCGAGGAGATCCTCGAAAGCCGCGGCGAGCGCGACATCGCCGAGGTAGTCCGCCTCGGCCTGCTCGCTGACCTGGTTACGTCCCGTGAACACGCGCGCCAGCCTATCGGACCCCCGTCGCCGGGCGGCGCGGGCCTACCGGGCGAAGTAGTGCCAGCCCAGCCACAGCCAGCCCAGCAGGACAAGCAGCCGCCCGGCCCGCGCGCGCATCAGGTAGCCGAGCCACTCGCCGACGGTCGGGATGCGGTTGGTCTCGCGCCTCGCGATGATCTCGAGCGATACCAGCGCGCCGATCACGCAGACGAAGCCGATGGCCGTGATGACCCGGGTGATCATGAGGCGGTCACCGCTTCACCAGGGCCCATCCGGCGAGCAGCCACACCAGCATCGCCGCGCTCTTGACCGGATGCGGGGCGATCAGCGGGTTGATCAGGTCGGTCAGCGACGGATGCCACCACACCGAGTTGTCCTTGAAGGCCGATGCCTCCCACTCGAAGAGCGCGGCCAGGCAGATCAGCCAGTAGGAGAACCCCGCGATATCCAGGCTGTCCGGGGGAGGGATCCGCTCGGGTGCCCGGCCGTAGGCGATCCCGGCCAGGACCGCGCCGGGAAACAGGACGCCGAGCAGCGCCTTGGTGGTGAGGGGAGTGCTGCTGCCCGCAACCCAGCAGTACGTGACCAGCCCGGTGCCGATCGCTACCTTCCGGAGCCGCCGCCTGCCCGGATCTGGCACCCAGGCCCGGTCGCCGCGGCGACCGGGCCGGCGTTGAGCGTCGTCAGCGGCCATCAGCTCTCCCTCCCCAGGATCTCACCCAGCCGTGGGTATCGCAATTGCCTCATCTGTACCAGGCCCGGGCCAGGACGGCCAGCCTAGCGAGCGCCTCGCGATCACCGCGCCGCCCGTTCAGGCCAGGCTCTCCTGCCAGCCCTCGTGCAGCGCCGAGTACTCGCCGCCTTGGGTCATCAACTCGGCGGGCGGCCCGTCTTCCACGATCTGGCCGTCATCGATCACCAGGACCCGGTCGGCGATCTCCACGGTGGACAGCCGGTGGGCGATGATCACGGCGGTGCGCCCGGTCAGGATGGTGCGCAGCGCCTGCTGCACCAGCCGCTCGCTCGGGATGTCGAGCAACGAGGTCGCCTCGTCGAGCACGAGCACGGCCGGCGCCGCGAGGAACGCGCGGGCGAAGGAGATGAGCTGGCGCTGCCCGGCCGAGATCCGCCCGCCGCGCTTTCCGACCTGCTGGTCGTAGGAGTCCGGAAGCGCGCAGATGAAGGCGTGCGCGCCGATCGCCGTGGCGGCCGCCTCGATCTGCGCGCGTGTCGCGCCGGGCTTGCCGAGCTCGATGTTCTCCGCGATAGTGCCGCTGAACAGGAAGTTCTCCTGAGTGATCATGATGATCTGGCGGCGCAGGTCCGTCTCGGCCAGCGATCTGAGATCGACCCCGTCCAGCAGGATCCGCCCCTCGCGCGGGTCATAGAACCGGGCCAGCAGCCGGGCGATGGTTGTCTTGCCGGCGCCGGTCGCGCCGACGACGGCCGCCGTCTGGCCGGCCGGGATAGCCAGGTCCAGGCACGGCAGCACGACCTTGTCACGATAGCCGAACCGGACGGACTCGAACCGCACCGCCCGTCCCGCATGGGCCGAATCCTCACGTTCGGGAAGCGAAACGGGGACGTCCGGCTCAGCCACCGCCGGCTGCTCATCGAGCACTCCGGAGATCTTCTCCATCGCGGCGGCCGCGGACTGGAACGTGCTATAGAACTGGGACAGGTCCTGCAGCGGGTCGAAGAAGCGCTGCAGGTAGAGCAGGAACGTGACGAGCACGCCCACCTTCATGTCGTGGTCGATCACCCGCAGCCCGCCGTAGAGCAGGACTGCCGCGATGGCCATGTTCCCGACCAGCGTGACGCCGGGGAAGTAGATCGCGATCAGGCGCTGGGAGCGCAGGGATGCGTCGGCGTATCCGGCGTTCAGGCCGGTGAAGATCTCCTCGTTACGCTTCTCCCGGCGAAACGCCTGTACCGCCTTGATGCCGCCGAACGTCTCCACGAAATGCACGATGACCAGCGCGATCGTCTCCCTGGTCCGACGGTAGGCCAGTGCCGACTCGCGCCGGAACCAGGCAGTAAGCCAGACCAGCGGCACGAAGCCCGCCATCACGACCAGCGCCAGCGGCCAGTCGAGCAGCAGCATCCCGGTGCCGACGAGCAGCAGCGTGAAGATGGCGGATACCAGGGAGTCCAGGCCCTCCTCGAACAGGTCAGAGATCGAGTCGACATCGGAGACCTGCCGGGAGATCACCTTGCCGGTCGTGTAGCGCTCGTGGAAGGCGACCGGCAGGGCCTGGAAATGCCCGAACAGCCGCCGCCGCAGGGCGAGCACGACCCGCCCGCCCATCCGGCCGATCGCCGAGATGTAAGCGCGGGTGGTCAGTGCCTGCACAAGCACCGCGACGCCGAATGCGATGACGACGATGATCAGCGGCGCGGCGTCGTGGGTCCTGGTCAGCCGGGGCACGTCGTCCACGCCTACCCCGACCAGCCACGGTCCCACGAGCGCGGCAATGTTCGCGATCACGATCAGGACGAGGATGGCCAGCGATATGCGCCGGTGCGGGCGGAGCATGTCCGCCAGCAGGCGCCTGCTGCGCAACCGGAGGAAGGTGGCCAGGTTCGGCGGGATATCGTCGGCTTCCTCCGCGGCGATCCCGCGCCACGCCGGTGCGGTCGGCTGGCTCATGTCCTGGCTCCGGTCAGTCCCTGCTCGGCGGTACCGTCGCCCGCCGGCGGCCCGCCGGGGCCGGCGGGGCCGGCGGGGCCGGCGGGGCCGGCGGGGGCGGGGCTCATCAGGTTCCGGTAGCGCGGCTCGGTGTCCAGCAGTTCCCGGTGGGTGCCCTGCGCCACGATCCGGCCGTCCTCCAGCAGGGCCACCCGGTCGGCGAGCATGACGGTGGATGGCCGGTGCGCGACGACCAGGGCGGTGGCGGTCGTCAGCACGTGTCGCAGCGCCTCGGTAACCTTCGCCTCGGTATGCACGTCCAGCGCGGACAGCGGGTCGTCCAGGATCAGGATCTCTGGCCTGGCCAGGATCGCCCGGGCCAGGGCCACGCGCTGGCGCTGGCCGCCGGACAGCGCCATTCCCTGCTCGCCGATCCTGGTGTCGAGCCCCCAGGGCAGGTCGTAGACGAAGCCAGCCTGCGCGGCGGCCAGAGCCTCCCGGACCGCTGCCTCGCCTGCGTCCGCCGACCCGTAGCTGACGTTCTCCCGCACGCTGGCGGAGAACAGCGTCGGATCCTCGAAGGCGCAGCCCACCCTGGTGCGCAGCAGGCTCAGCGGGAGCCGGCGGATATCAGTCCCGTCGAGCAGGATCGCCCCGCTGGTCACGTCGGCGAGCCTGGGGACGAGCTGCAGCAGGGTCGTCTTGCCCGAGCCGGTCGTCCCGACGAGCGCGACAGTCTCTCCTGGCCGCAGGGCCAGGCAGATGTCGCGGAGCACCGGCTGGCTGGTGCCCGGATAGCAGTAGGCGACATGGTCGAAGACCAGGTCCCTGGCCGTGCCCTGGCCGCCTGCACGGGCGGGGCTGGCCGGGACCGCGGCGGGGCTGGCCGGGGCCGGGCTGGCCGGGACCGCGGCGGGGCTGGCCGGGACCGCAGCGATGCTGGCCGGGGCTGGGCTGGCGGGGGCGGGAAGGGCCGGATCTGCCGCGGGAACGGAAGGTGCGCCGTCCCGGCTGACGGCCGGCTCCCCGGCGTCCGCGGGATCCTCGATGGCCGGGCGGGTATCGAGAATCTCGTAGACCCGCTGCGCGGCGGTGGCCGCCTCCTGCCCGATGGCCAGGATGTAGCCCATCGCCTCGATGGGCCAGACCAGCAGCAGGGTCAGGGTAATGAAGGCGACAATGCCGCCCGTGGTGAGCTGTCCCTGGCCGACAGCGAAGGCGCCCAGCAGCAGGATGAGGCCGATGGCGGCATTAGGCGCCAGGTCAAGGCCGGCCCAGAAGGTCCCGCGCAGCCGTGCCTTGCGCACCTGAGTCTGGTACACGAGCTCGGCCTGGGCGCCGTGCCGTGCGGATGCCTCCGCGCGGCGGCCGAGCGCCTTGAGCACGCGGATGCCGGTGGTGGCCTCCTCGACATACGTGGCCAGGTCACCCTCCTGGTCCTGAACGCGCCGGGACAGCACCCGGTAGCGCCGCTCGAAGCGCAGGCACAGCACGGCGACGGGCAGGAACAGGCATCCGGTGAGCAGGCCGAGCGGTACGTTCAGGTGGATCAGGAGCGACACGACGATCACGAACGTGAAGACGTTGGTGATCAGGAAGATGATGCCGAAGCCCGCAAACCGCCGGATCGTCGACAGGTCAGTGGTTGCCCTGGACAGCAGCTGACCGGACTGCCATGAGTCGTGGAAGCCCGCGTCCAGGCGCTGCAGGTGCGCGTAGAGGTCGTCGCGCATGGCCCGCTCCATGCCGGTGACCGCTGCGGCCTGGATCCACCGCCGGTACAGGTTCAGTCCTACCTGGAGGACTCCGAGCGCTGCGGCGGCCAGGCCGATGGGGACCAGCAGCCCGCGGCTGTGCAGGCCGGCCGGCCCTCCGCGGGCCGCCGTGGCGATCGGCCCGTCGATCGCCGCCTTGGTGAGCAGCGGGATGACCATCTCGGAGGACACGGAGATAAGCGCCGCCGCGAGCATGAAGGCAAGCTGCCCGTAGTAGGGGCGAAGATACTCGCGAGAGCGCCACAGCGCCGCAAACGGCGTCTGCCCGGCCGCAGCGACCCTCATCGGGGCATGCGGCGGCTGACTTGCTGGCTGGGGGGGCATTCTTTTCAGGCTAACCGGCCGTATGGCTGGCTGTCATCTCAATTTCGCCCTAGGGAGACGATCCGCCCTCAGCGGCTGCCGGGCACCGGCTAGCTGAACGTGAACCGGTACAGACGCGACTCGCGCTCGGTGAAGCCGATCCGCTCATACAGGCGGCCCGCTGCTACCCGGGCCGGCCGGGAGGTCAGGTCTACGGTCCTGGCTCCTGCGGCCTGCGCCAGGCGCAGTGCCTCGAGTGACAGCGCCTCCCCGACGCCCTGTCCCCGCGCGGACTCATCGACGACCACGTCCTCGATCCAGGCGCGCAGCCCGGTCGGGATCGGGAACATTACCAGGGTCAGCGAGCCTGCGATCAGGCCGTCTGAGCGGGCCAGGAGCACGGTGCTGGCCGGCTCCTGGACGATGGAGCCGAGCGATGCCTCATCGAGCGGCGCAGCGGAGGCCGATAGCTGCGGCAGCAGCCTGCCGAACGCCTCAACTACCTCACCTGTTACTTCGCGCAGAACCTCTACGTGGACGGTCACCGGCGCACACTACCGCGCCGGAACAATGGCCGCCTGCGCCTGGCACACGTCCGCTGGACATTCTGGCGCATATCGACTTGCCGCTTACCGGGCGACACCGGCCAGAGCTGACCCCGCGCGGCTGTCCTGACTCAGTCCGGCTTGTCGTGCTGCTCTTGCTTGCGGCCCCGGATGCTGCCGAGGAAGCTGCCCACCGCCGCGGCGCCTGCCACCGCCCGGCCAGCCAGGTCGGCGGCTGCCTTGACCGGCGCAGGAGCGTTGGCTTCGTCCAGCAGCCGCCCGGTATCGGGCACCACGCGCGTGCCGGCGGCAATGTCGATCCGGAACGTGGCGGGCTCGCGGGGCGGCCGCACGCTGACGCCACGCAGCTCCAGGCAGTACTCGGGCTGGTCCGCCAGGCGGTAGGTCAGGCGCAGCAGGACGCCAAGCTCGGCGTCGATGACGGCGTCGGCTGGCTGCGAGTTCGCCCCCTCCCAGCTGCCGGAGTCCTGCGCGGGGCGGATGCGCACCAGGTGGCCTGGCCTGCCGTCGACGCTGACCTCGGGGCCGGGTGACAGCCGCCAGTCGAGCAGCCAGGCCGGGTCGAGCAGGGTGGCAAACTTTCGCGGCATCGGCGCCGCCGGGCCGACCGAGACCCGGTCGGGGTAGATCCTCCAGCGCTGCTGGCCGTCGGAGGCGATGCTGGTCCACCTTTGCAGGCGCTGGCCTTCGACGTGGTCGATCCGGTATCGGTCAGGCAAGCCGACGCGGATGACCGCGCGCCGGTGCGATTCTTCGCGCAGTTCGCCGAACGCATCCGCCAGCTGCTGCAGGCCGCCGATCCCGGAGCGGCCGCCGGTCGACCGCAGCCAGTGCGCGAACGCAGCAGAATCGCTCCACTCGTGCAGTTCAGCGTCCAGCTCCAGAGCCTGCAGGCCAGCCCGGTACAGCAGGCCGATGATCTGGTCACCGACCGGACCGTCCGAGCATGACTGGCTGGCCGCGTCCTTCAGGCCGGCTGGCATCGGCTCGCTGGGCTGCGCGGGAGCGCGCGAGGGGCGCGGCGCGCGTCTGACCGCCAGGCTGAGCGCCGTCGCGCCGATCCCGGCCGCGGTCTTCGCGGCCTGCCAGCCGGGCCTGGTGCGGGAGTTATGGCCGCCGCCGATACCGGGCGGCGGCGCGAACTGGCCGGGGTCAGCTGCCCGGGCGGGGTTGAGCGTGATGCCGGTGAGCTCGCTGCGTCTGAGCACTTGCCCGCCGCACAGCCGCTCGCAGCGCAGCAGGATCCCCAGCTCGGCGTCGATGACGGCGTCCACCCGGTCGATCAGGTTGTCGCCCGGCCGCCACTGGCGGAAGGCGGGGCTGTCCCCGCGCGGGACGGGCCGGGGCCTGGCCGCGATCCGCAGCGCCTGCCGGTCTGCGATGATCGTCTGGCCAGCGAGCTCGAGCACGAAGCTGGCGGGCAGCCAGGCCGGGCACAGCAGCTCGTCGCACGGCGGAGTCGCCCGGCCAGACGACGGAATGTGCTTGCGGTCCGGATGCCAGTACGACGCGCCGTCGGACAGCCGCAGGATGGCTGGCGCGCCCTCCCCGCCGGTCTCCTCGCGAAACCGGCCGCCGGGGGCTAATAGCAGGTGGCTGGTACTTCGCGTTGCCGCGCCGAGCTGAGATTCGGCCTGCTCTGCTGGGCTGTCCGGCGGCTGCTGTGACGGCCGCACCGCCCCCGACCACATAAACCCCGCGCCATAGGCCGACATCTTCTGCTCGATGACCGCGCGGTCGGTCAGCGTGGTCAGGTCAGCCGACAGGCTGAGCTCGGTCCAGTCAGCCCGGTAGAGCAGCGATACCAGATCGGCAACGTCCATCCGCAGACCCCCGTAGAAGACCGTGCGCATCGAGGATATGCGCCGGTGACCCCGGCGGGGCCGTCAGGCACCTCGGCCACGGCCGGCATCAGGCCGCTGGTCATGCTACGCCGAGCGCACGCAGCCCGGCGGCCGTGCCCGCGGCTACCACGATGACGAGCAGGAACGGGGCGCGCAGCGCCAGTGCGAGCACGGCTGCGGCGAGGCCGGCCAGGCGCGCGGGGTCGAGCACCAGCGACTGGCCGCTGGTCGCCGCCTGGACGGCGATCAGCGCGGCGAGCAGCGCGACGGGAACAAGCTCGGCAAAACGGCGCATCCGCGCATTGCCGAGCAGGCGGCGGGGGACGGTCAGGCCGGCCAGCTTCAGCGCGTAGCAGCCGCCGGCCGTCGCCAGGACAGCGATCCAGGTGCCGGTCACGCCGACTCGTGTCCCGGCGGCGCGAACGTCCCGGCCAGCGCCGCGGATGCGGCGAGGATCACCGGCATGCCCGCCGGCAGCAACGGCGTCGCGCCCACCGCGATGGCCGCTCCGAGCAGGCCCACCCCGCGCTCCGTGCGCCCGGCTCGCAGCCGGGGCCAGATCAGCGCGAGGAAGGCGGCCGGCCCCACCACGTCCAGGCCCAGGGACTGCGGCGAGCCCAGCCTGCCCGCGCCGAGCGCGCCGGCCAGCGTGCAGATGTTCCAGGTCAGGTACAGGCTGGCAAAGGTCGCGCGAAATCCGGCTGCGGCGGCCGCGGCGCCGGGCTGGGCCAGGGCGACGGCCGTGGTCTCGTCCGTGACGCCGTGCGCGGCCAGCAGCCGCTTCCCGCCGCGCACGCCGAGCAGGTCCGCGAGCCGCAGGCCGTAGAGCGCGTTCCTGCTGCCGAGCAGGATCGCGCCGGCGGTGCCCGCGATCAGGCCGCCGCCGCTGGCCACCGCGGCAGCCAGCGCGAACTGCGAGGCTCCCGTGTAGGCCAGCAGGCTGAGCGCGCATGCCTGCCAGGCGCTGAGCCCGGACCCGACGGCAGCGGCGCCGAACGCGAGCCCGGATGTTCCGACCGCCAGGCCGAGGACGAGGCCATCGCGTACCGGCCGGGCCGGGGACGGCCCGGCGGGGGACGGCCCGGCCTGGGGCGCCCTGGCCGGCCGAGAGCCGGCCGGGGGCTGGCCCGCCTTCGGGGAACTGATCGGCGGGGGACTCGCCAACGGCGAGCCCGGCGACGCTGGGCCCGCCTCCTGCTCAGGCTGGTCTGCCATGCCGGGAGGCTACCCAGATCCCGGCCGGCTGGTCTTGTACATTCTTGCCGGGAGCGCCAGGGCGGCCGCCGGATGCGCGTCGCCGCTCGCGCTGATAGGCGCCAGGGGGAACGCCGACGACTCGCTTGAAGTGGCGGGTCAGGTGGGCCTGGTCGGCGAATCCTGTCTCCGCGGCCACCTCGGCCGGTGCCACGCCGCCATCGAGCAGCATCCGGGCAATGCGCACCCGCTGCTGGTTGAGGTAGGCATGCGGCGGCAGCCCGGTCTCGCTGCGGAACGCGCGCAGCAGCGCGAACGGGCTCATCTGCGTGACCAGGGCGAGCTCATCCAGGCTGGGCGGATCGGCGAGCCGCTCGGCGAGCAGTTCCCGGACGAACCGGACAGCGTCGGGAGCGCGGCCGCTCATGCCGGGCGTGCCGCGCGTCCTGGCCGGCCCGGCATGTGCGGCAAGGAGCCCGGCGAGCGCGGTCTTCAGCAGGCTGGACGAGGCCAGCCGGTCGCCGTGCTCCGCGGCGGTGTGCGCGGCGCGCAGCAGCCCCGCGCTCCGGGCGTCGTACACCACCGTGCGGGGGAAGTGGGGCGTGCCTGGCCGCCAGCCGAGTTCGGCCGCGATGCCGGCCACGACGTCGGTCTCCGGGTACAGCACGCGGTAGGCCCAGCCGTCCGGCACTCCTGCCTGCCCGGTATGCACGACCTCCGGGTTCAGCATGGCCACGGCTCCCTGTCCGGCCCGCAGGAGGCTGCCGCCGTAGTCGAATTCCTCGACCCCGGCCTCGATCACGCCGAGCGTGTAGGTCTCGTGCGAGTGCCGCCCGTAGCGGTGCGTCACGAACCTGGCGCGCAGCAGGTCGACCCCTGGCACCGCCGAATGCTGCCAGTACCGTGCGACCTCGGTTGCCATACCGCCATGCCTACCCGATGACCTGGCCTGCCGGCCACCTGATACGACAGCTAGAATGCTAGTGTGCTAGCATTCTAGCTATGGCACAGGACCCAGCGCAGGACGAGAAGGCGCAGTTCAACGTATACCTCCCGAAAGAGCTCATCCGCCGGGCGAAGTACGCGTCCATCGATACCGGGCAGTCACTATCACAGCTTGTCGCGGCTGCGCTGACCGCGCATCTGGACGGGCTGGACACGACAGGAGCAGCAAGCCGATGAAGGTCATGCCCATCCGATTCGTTGCCGACATGGATTCCTCGGCGCGTTTCTACGCAGCGCTCGGCCTCACCGCCGGCGACGGCTCGCGCTCGGGCAACTGGACCGAGCTGGCCGGGTCCGGGGGAGTGCTCGCGCTGCATACGACGCGGACGTCGCAGGGGGACCAGCCCGGGCACGTCGAGCTGTCGTTCGAGACCGAGGAGCCGCTCGACGTCGTTGCCGGGCGGCTCTGCGCGGCCGGCTTCGAGCCCGAGGCGATCGTGGACGAGAACTTCGGCCGGAGCCTGCGGATACCCGATCCTGACGGCGTCATGGTCCAGGTCAACGAGCACGACCGCGAGCTCTACACCTGACTGTCGCGGCCGCCGCCGGCCCTTTACTTGCGCGGCGGGTGGTATAGAACGTGACTATGCAGGAAAGAGCGCTGGTACTGGGCGGTGGCGGGGTAACCGGAGTCGCGTGGGAGATCGGCCTGCTGGCCGGGCTGGCCGACCTGGGCGTCGACCTGACCGACGCCGATCTCGTGGTGGGCACGTCGGCAGGGTCGGTCGTGGGCGCGGACGTGACCTGCGGCGTGAGCCTCGCCGAGCTCTTCCAGACGCAGCTGGCGCCGCCCGCCGGGGAGATCGCGGACCGGCTCAGGCTGCGTGTGATCGTGAAGCTTGGCTGGGCCATGCTCCGGTCCAGGGACCCGGTCAGGGCCCAGGCCCGGGTCGGGAAGATGGCGCGAGCCGCCAGGACGGTCTCCGAGGCAGAGCGGCGCGCGGTCTTCTCGGCCAGGCTGCCCGTGCACGAGTGGCCCGACGCCAAGCTGCTGATTACCGCCGTCGATGCCGAGTCGGGCGAGTTCACCGTGTTCGACGCGGCGAGCGGAGTCGGCCTGGTGGACGCGGTGGGCGCCAGCTGCGCGGTTCCCGGCGTCTGGCCGCCGGTCACCATCGGCTCGCGGCGCTACGTCGACGGCGGCATGCGATCGCCCGCGAACGCGGACCTGGCCGCCGGCTATGCGCGGGTCGTCGTCGTCGCGCCGATCACCCGTGGCTTTCGCCGTGCGCAGGGCGTCGCGCGCCAGGTTGCCGACCTGGGCGGGGACGTGCAGATCGCGGTGGTTGAACCGGACGAGGCGGCGCTGAAGGCTATCGGGCGCAATCTGCTGGATCCGGCGCGCCGGGCGCCGGCGGCGCGCGCCGGGCAGGTGCAGGCCGCCAGGGAGGCGGAGCGGGTAGCCGCCGTATGGACAGCGGCCCGGCGGAGCTGAGTCCTGCGCCAGTGAGGTCCCGGGCCAGTGAGGCCTGCGCCAGTGAGGCCTGCGCCGAGTGAAGAGCCAGCGAGCCGGGCCCGGCGGGGGGTCGGGCCCGGCTCGCTGGCCGGATAGAGCACGTTCTTCGGCTGAATCGGAGCGCGGGCCGCGCCTGCGCAGCCCGGTGGTCAGACCGCGTAGTCCAGCAGCGGCTGGGCACGGCTGGGGTGGCGCAGCTTCGACAGCGACTGCTTCTCCAGCTGCCTGATCCGCTCCCTGGTCAGGCCCAGTGCCTTGCCGATCTCATCGAGGGTGTGCGGGTTCCCGTCATACAGCCCGAATCGCATCGCCATGATCGTCGCCTCGCGCGGGGTCAGCGCGTCCAGCGCGTGCCGGAGCTGGTCAGCCATCAGCTGACGGTCCACCAGCTCGGACGCCTCCGGCGCGTCGATGTCCTCGATCAGGTCGCCGATGCTGGTCTCGCCGTCCTCGCCGATCGTGGAGTCCAGGCTGATCGGCTGCCGGCTGGTGCGCAGCAGCTCCTCGATCTGGTCCGGCGTGCGGTCAAGCTCGACGGCTAGCTCCTCAGGGGTGGGCTCGCGGCCCAGCCGCTGGTGCATGTCCCGCTCAACCCGGCTCAGCTTGCTGAGCATCTCCAGCACGTGCACTGGCAGCCGGATCGTCCGGGCGGAGTCAGCGAAGCCGCGCTGGATGGCCTGGCGGATCCACCACATGGCGTAGGTAGAGAACTTGTAGCCCTTGGCGTAGTCGAACTTCTCCACCGCGCGGATCAGGCCCAGGTTCCCCTCCTGGACCACGTCGAGCAGGGAAAGGCCGCGGTCGCTGTACTTCTTGGCCACCGATACCACCAGGCGCAGGTTCGCCTCGAGCATGTGGGCCTTGGCGCGGCGGCCGTCCTCGGCCACTGCCTCGAGGTCCTCGCGGAAGCGGCGGGACAGGCCGGTCTCATTCTCGAGCTTGTGCTCGGCGTACAGGCCCGCCTCGATCCGCTTGGCGAGATTCACCTCTTCCTCGGCGGTCAGCAGGCTGGTGCGCCCGATGGACTTCAGGTAGGTGTGGACCGAATCGCCCATGACGGACGTCTGGTCATCCAGGTCAACCTCGACAGACGCATCGGCGGCGGTGCTTGCCTCGGGAGCCGGGGCAGCTGCCGACCTGCGTGCGGTCCGCGTGGGGGCGGCCGGCGCGGCGGCGGACGGCACTGCGGCAGCCGCCGGCAGGTCAGCAGCCGGGATGTCCGCTGACTCGTTGCCGAGCTGCACGCCGGCGTCAGAGAGCTCGCGGAGGATGGAACGGGCCTCAGTCGGTGAGATGCGCGCCTGCTCAATGGCGGCGCGAAGCTCGGGCAGGGACATGTGACCCTGGCCGCGGCCGCGCTGGATTAGCTCGTCCACGTGGGTCATGGTCGCCTCGTCGTCGTGTCTCGGCGACAGGGCGGTCGCTGTCCTCGGCATGAGACACCTCCCTTCGTGGGCGCACATTGGGCATGTGCTTGTCACTGCGCCGTTGCGGCGCTGGCTGTGGGCAGGAGCCCGGATCACAAGGTATTGTGCAGCGCGGGCATATGTATTAACGCTTAGCTCGGCCGATTGTTCCCGTCTGGGTGACGTGCGCCCGCCTGCCGGGGCTGGCCGCCATCGGCACCGCGGATGGCATCGCCGGCGATCTTCCGCAGTGCTGCCCTGTCTGGCTTACCTGACGGTAGCAGCGGGATCCGTGCCAGCAGCACCAGCCCCCGTGGTGCCGCCCAGGAAGGCAGCCGGCCGCGCGCATGCGCCCGCAGCAGATCCAGTCCTGGCGGCGCGGCCGGATCGGCCGGTACCACCAGTGCCGTGACACGCTCGCCCCACTCCGGGTCCGGCACGCCGACGACGACGGCCTCGCGCACCCCGCCGCAGTCCGCGAGCACGGCCTCGACCTGTGCTGCCACCACCTTCTCGCCGCCCGAGTTGATCAGGTCATCGGCCCGGCCCAGAACGGCTACCCGGCCGTCGGCATCGACCGAGCCCAGGTCAGAGGTGGTGAACCAGCCGTCGTCCAGGGCTGCGGCCGTCAGGTCCGGCCGCAGCCGGTAGCCGCGGAACAGCACCGGCCCGGCGATCCGGATCCGGCCGTCGCTGCCGATGTCCGCGGACACGCCATCCAGCGGCAGCCCGTCGTAGACGCACCCGCCGCAGGTCTCGCTCATCCCGTAGGTGGTGATCACCCGGGCGCCCGCCGAGCGCGCCTGGGCCAGCAGCCCGGCGGGCGGCGCGGCGCCGCCGAGCAGGATGGCCTTGAATCCCGACACCGGCGCGCCTGAGTCGAGCAGGCGCCGCAGCTGGGTCGGCACCAGGGAGACGTACGCGCAGTCACCGTCGGCCAGCCGTCCGCCGGTCAGACCGGCGGGGGTCAGACCGGCGGGGGTCAGACCGGCGGGGGCCGGCGCGGCGGGGGCCGGCGCGGCGGGGGCCAGCCCGGCACCTGCGGGCGCAGCGCCGAACGCGCCGGCGTCCAGCCGCCCGGCGACCACCGGATCGGCGCCCGCCAGCAGCGACCGGACAAGCACCTGCACCCCGGCCACGTGAAAGGTCGGCAGGCACAGCAGCCACCGCTCGCCGAGGCTGGCGCCGATCCGGTCCAGCGATGCGCGGGCCGAGGCCAGCAGGGCGGCGGCCGGCAGCTCCGCGCCCTTGGGCTGGCCGGTGGAGCCCGAGGTCGCGATGACGACAGCCACGTCCGGCCCGACGCCGGGGCTGGCCGGGCGGCCCGCAGCGGCGGAAGCGAGCCGTTTCGTCCCGTCTGCAGTCTCGATGGCCGAGGGAGCGAACGCGTCGAGCAGCGCGGCGAGCCTGGCCCGCGGCAGCTCCGGATCGAGCGGCAGGATGGCCGGCCCGCTGCCGTCGAGCGCCGCGGACAGCGCCTCGAGCATCCGCCCGCCGGCCGCCTTCGGCGGGAGCAGGACCGCGTGCAGGGGGCGGGAAGTCACGGTCGTAAGGTTAATCGGGCAGATCAGGCGGCTGGCAGGAGGGCAAGAAGTGATCGACTGGCAGGCATCGGGGCCAGCGGCGGGGCAGGACTACGCCGACATCGTCTACGAGACAGCCGAGGGTATCGCCAAGATCACGATCAACCGGCCGGAAGTGCGGAACGCGTTCCGGCCGGCCACCCTGTTCGAGCTGTCGGCCGCGTTCAGCGTGGCCAGGGACGACCCGTCGATCGGGGTGATCATCCTGACCGGCGCGGGGGACAAGGCGTTCTGCTCGGGCGGCGACCAGCGGATCCGCGGCGACGACGGCTACGCCGACGCCGACGGCGTCGGCCGCCTCAACGTGCTGGACCTGCAGGTGCAGATCCGGCGCACGCCCAAGCCGGTGATCGCGATGGTGGCCGGCTACGCGATCGGCGGCGGGCACGTGCTGCACGTCTGCTGCGACCTGACGATCGCCGCGGACAACGCGGTGTTCGGGCAGACCGGTCCGAGGGTGGGCTCGTTCGACGCGGGGTACGGCTCTTCGCTGCTGGCCGCCACCGTCGGGCTGAAGAAGGCCCGCGAGATCTGGTACCTGTGCCGCCAGTACAGCGCGGCGCAGGCGCTGGAGATGGGCCTGGTGAATACCGTCGTCCCGCTGGCCAACCTGGAGGAGGAGACCGTCTCCTGGGCCAGGGAGATGCTGTCCAAGTCGCCGCTGGCGCTGCGCATGCTCAAGGGCGCGCTGAACGCGGTCACCGACGGCGCGGCCGGCTTGCAGCAGTTCGCCGGGGACGCGACGATGCTGTACTACATGAGCGAGGAGGCGCAGGAGGGCCGCGACGCCTACGTCGGCAAGCGCGCGCCTGACTTCGCCAAGTTCCCGCGCCGGCCGTGAGCCAGGGAGCCGGGACTCTGCGGGACCAGCTGGCCGCCGCGCTGCCGACCCTGCGGGCCTTCGCGATCCCGATGCGGACCCGCTTTCGCGGCATCACCGTTCGGGAAGGCGCGCTGATCCGGGGACCGGCCGGCTGGGGCGAGTTCTCGCCGTTCGCCGAGTACGGCCCGCGCGAGTGCTCCCGCTGGCTGGCCTGCGCGCTGGAAGCGGCGTTCACGCCCTGGCCGCGGGGGCTGCGCGACCGGGTGGGCGTGAACGTGACCGTCCCGGCCGTCGGCCCGCGGCGGGCGGGCGAGATCGTCGCGGCCTCCGGCTGCCGGACGGCGAAGGTGAAGGTCGCCGAGCGCGGCCAGGGCGACGCCGACGACATCGCCAGGGTGGCGGCGGTGCGTGCCGCGCTCGGGCCCGGCGGCCGGATCCGGGTGGATGCCAACGGCGGCTGGGATGTCGCTCAGGCGGCGCGGATGCTGGGCGCGCTGGCGGAGTTCGGCCTGGAGTACGCGGAGCAGCCGTGCGCGAGCCTGGCCGAGATGGCGCGGCTGCGCCGCCTGGTGGACGTGCCGCTGGCGGCCGATGAGTCGATCCGCCGGGCGCAGGACCCGCTGGCCGTGCGCGCGGCGGGCGCCGCCGACATCGTCGTGCTCAAGGTCCAGCCGCTAGGCGGCGTGCGGTCCGCGCTGCGGATCGCGGCGGCATGCGGGCTGCCCGTGGTCGTCTCCAGCGCGGTGGAGTCCTCGGTCGGCCTCGCGGCCGGGCTGGCGCTCGCCGCGGCCCTGCCCGAGCTGCCCTTTGACTGCGGCCTGGCGACGATGGGCCTGCTCACCGGGGACGTGACCGCGGCGCCGCTGGCCGAGCAGGACGGCGTGCTGAGCGTCCGCCCTGCTGTCCCTGATGCGAAACGGCTGGCAGCCTGCGAGTCCGACCCCGCCCCGTGGAAGTCGAGGATGGCGGCTGCCGGGGAGTTCCTGCGGTGAACCCGTCGACGCAGTTCGCCACGGTACTGGCCGATGAGCTGATCCGGTGCGGACTGCGCGAGGCAGTGCTGGCTCCCGGCTCGCGCAGCGCGCCGCTGGCGCTGGCGCTGCATGACCGTGCGCAGGCCGGCGATCTGCGGCTGCACGTGCGGATTGACGAGCGCTCCGCCTCGTTCGTGGCTCTGGGCCTGGCCAAGGCGAGCCGGCGGCCGGCTGCGCTGGTGTGCACGTCGGGCAGCGCGCCGGCGCATTTCCATGCGGCGTTGATCGAGGCGGACGAGGCGGGCGTCCCGCTACTCGTGCTGACCGCTGACCGGCCGCCTGAGCTGCGGGGCACGGGCGCGAACCAGACGGTTGACCAGCTGAAGATGTACGGGTCGTCGGTGCGGTGGTTCTGCGAGGTGGGCGTGCCGGAGGCCCGTCCGGGCATGACGGGCTACTGGCGGTCGCTGGCCTGCCGGGCCTGGGCGAGCGCGGCGGGCGCCGCCGGCGGGTTCCCCGGCCCGGTGCACCTGAACGTGGCGCTGCGGGAGCCGCTGGTGCCCGATGCCGGCGATGTCGGCGGGGCCGGTGATGATGTCGGCGGGTCCGGCGGTGGGGCCGGCGGGTCCGGCGGGGGGGCCGCGCCCGACGGTCGGCGGGACGGGGAGCCGTGGACGGCGTTTTCTGCGGGCGCGGCGGGACCTGGCCGCCTGCTAACCCTTTCAACGGCACATCCATCGGGTCCTGACCCGCTGGAAGGCACATCGACCGGGTTCCCAGGCTCCGGGCTTGCCGGCTCCGGGCTTGCGGGGTCTGGGCTTGCGGGGTCTGGGCTTGCCGGCTCCGGGCCTGTTGGTCCCGGGCTGCCGGGCCTGGAGCTGGCATGGACCGAGCGCGGCGTGATCGTCTGCGGGGACGGGGACTATGACCCGGTGCCGCTGCTCGAGCTGGCCGAGGCGGCGGGCTGGCCAGTGCTCGCCGAGCCGTCGTCGAACGCGCGGCGCGGCCCGAACGCCCTGTCCGCCTACTCTTACCTGCTGGACGCGCCGGGCTTCACCGCGGCGCACCGGCCGGACCTGATCATCTCGGCCGGCCGGCCTGGCCTGTCCAGGGCGCAGCTGGCCTTCCTGCGGGGCACTCCGGGCGCGGCCCCGGCCCGGCATGTGGTGCTCGCGCAGGGGCCGGGCCGGTGGGCCGATCCGGCTCGCACCGCGACCGATGTCGCGCTGGCCGTCCGGCTGCGCCATGGGCCGGGCCGCCCGGCAGGCGAGTCCGGCTGGCTGGCGTCCTGGCGGCGCGCGGACGCGGCCGCGCGGGCCGCGGCCGACGCCGTGCTTGACGCCGACGGCTCCCTCAGCGAGCCCCGTCTGGCCCGTGACCTGGCTGCCGTCCTGCCTGCGGGGGCGCTGCTGTGGGCTGCCTCCAGCCTGCCGGTGCGTGACCTCGATCAGCAGATGGCTCCGCGTTCCGATATCCGGGTGCTGGCCAGCCGGGGCGCCAGCGGAATCGACGGGCTGGTCTCCGCAGCGACCGGGGCGGCGCTCGCGCACCAGGCGGCCGGCGGCGGGCCCGCCTGCGCGCTGCTGGGCGACCTGGCGTTCCTGCACGACTGCGCCGGGCTGTTCCTCGGGCCCGGCGAGCCGCGGCCTGATCTGGCCATCGTGGTGGCGAATAACGACGGCGGCGGGATCTTCTCGTTGCTGGAGCCCGCAGGATTCCCCGGCCCGTTCGAGCGCGTCTTCGGCACGCCGCACGGGGCGGATCTCGGCTTCCTGGCACGCGCCGCCGGCCTGGCGTACCAGCGCGTGGATACGCCCGCCGACCTGGGCGCCGCGCTGGCTGGGGCGGGACTGCGCATCATCGAGGTACGCGCGGACAGGACGGCGGGAGCGCAGCTGAGGTCCCGCCTCCGCGCGGCCTGCGCGGCGGGCGCCGCCGCGGCGCGCGCGTGAGCCGTCGGCCGCCGGGCGCATCCGGCTGCCGGGCGCATCCGGCTGC
>Ga0209871_1000086_pt1 | contig 28183 bp, 18 predicted proteins | sample OrgsoiDNA2013045_FD_185795 | JGI IMG/M metagenome (GOLD analysis project Ga0209871, IMG submission 185795) | Permafrost soil microbial communities from the Arctic, to analyse light accelerated degradation of dissolved organic matter (DOM) -... | ecosystem: Environmental > Terrestrial > Soil >... | reverse complement strand
GCTGACATCTTCCCGGCCGTGGCCGGCGTCAACGGCTGCGCGCCACTGGCGGGACAGCGCGGCCAGAAGCGGCAGCTCGTCATCGCCCGCAGCCCCGATGGCCAGGTCCACGTCCTTGAGCGCCCATTCCACATGTAGGCGTTGACGACTAGCTTCATCCGGCTGCCCTGGCCGGCGTCGCCCAGCCACACGGTCTTGCGGTCGATCGCCGAAAATACCGGCGCACGGCCGCGACCGCCGCAGGCGGGCCGGACGCCAGAATGAGCAGCTGGCCGGCCTCGGCGGGGCCCTTGCTGCCCGATACCGGCGCGTCCACGAACATGACATCGGGCCGCAGCGTGCCTTGCGGCGATTTGGTGCGCTGACCGCCGAAGTCCTCGTGCCTGGACATCGGGCACACCGTCATCGATCGGTCCCGCGGTCGGCCATGGCCGGGGGAGTGAGGTTCAGGCTGCCATCCGTGTTTGCCGAAGGTTAGCGGCGCTAAGGTGCCCGGGCATCATTGCCGGGGATCGGCGATGCGGTCGACGCGCTCGATGGTGATCATCTCGCCCTCGACTACGTACACTGGCTGCGGGCGACCATTCGATCTTCACCGGCTGGCGAGCAGCTCGGCCATCGCTTCGTCGTGTGAGATGGTGCCGGGCCTGCCTGCGGCGGCCCACTCGCGGTGGGCTGCCAGCGTCGCCTCGATCTCTGCTTCTTCGAGAAGCTCGGCCGGGGCGCGGCGTGCGACTGCCTGGAGCCGCAGCAGCTCGGTCAGCGGGACGATCGCCGCCGTTTCCCCGCCGAGGTGGATAACCTCATACGGCTCTTCCGGGTCCGGGTGGCTGGCTGGCTGCGCGGTCATGTCGCTACCGTACCGGCCCCGGCCAGGCCGCGGCGATCCCGCCGCTGGTGCAGTGTCGGCGTTTCTTCCAGGGGCTTCGTGCGCTGACCATCGAAGCCCTCGTGATGGACATAAAGAGTGCAGCTCTTGCCGACCCCAGGGGCTACTGGTCCGGCATCCGGGTATATCTACCAGGCATGGGATGAGATATCCTGCTGAGGAAGGAGGCGGACGTGGCCAAGACCCTTATCGATGTCAATGAGGAGTATCTCGCTGCCGCTGCGCAGGTGCTGCACACCGAAACCAAGAAGGACACCGTGAACGCCGCGCTCCGCGAGGTGGCTGCTCTAGCAGCCCGGCGCCGGGACCTGCACAGGCTGGCCTCCGGTGGCCTGCCCGATCTTGAAGACGAAGACGTGATGCGCGCCGCATGGCAGCGGTAGCCACGCATCTGGCTGACACCAGCGCGCTGGCCCGCCTGCGCCACCCTGCCGTTGCCGCCGTGCTTGCCCCGCTGATCGACGCGGGAGTGGTGGCCACCTGCGGTGTCATCGAGTTTGAGCTGGTATGGGCTACCCGCAGCAGCGCGGAATTCGACCAGCTAAGAATCGACCGGGATACCGGCTACGAATGGCTCGCCATACATGATGAGGACTGGCGGCGCGCGCTTGATGTCCAGGCTGCGCTCTGGCGCGGCGGGCGCATGAGGGCGGTGGGTTTCCCCGACCTGCTGGTCGCTGCGGTGGCCGAACGAGAACGAGTCAGACTACTGCACTATGACGGCGACTACGACCTCATCGCCCAGGTCACCAGCCAGCCGGTGCAGTGGGTCGTCCCCCGCGGGACAGTGCCATAGCCGCTGCCAGCGCGCTAGCTCCACCCACCGGCAACGTACTCCGCGCGGCATCAGCGTGCGTGTTTGCCTGTGCTGTAGGTCGCGTTTGGGGCTCGCGCCTACAGCTGCGTGGAGAGGAAGTCGACAACGGCTCTGTTGAACGCGTCGGGCACCTCGAGGTGCGGGAGGTGACCGCTGTCGGGCGGGGGAAACTCAGTTCAGGTGAAGCGGCGGATGAAGGCCAGTGCCGTCTGCGCGACCTCGGCCCAACCGTCGTCGATGGTCAGGGCGTGTCCCCTGTCGGGTATCTCGGTGAACTCGGTCACGCCGGGGTTGTGCTGCTGCTTCCTGTACTCGGCCGCTGAGATGGCCGTGGGGACCGTGTTGTCCTTAGCGCCGGAGATGATCAGCAGCGATCCCCGGTCGGGGTTGCGGGTGTCGACCTTGTCTTGGGTCAGCGGGTTAAGGTTGGCGGTGGCGGCCTGGAACAGCGGAGCTCCCGAGGCCGGCACCGCGAAGGTGTCGTAGAGCCGCCGCGCTTCCTCCTCGGTGACCGCGTTGGCGAAGCTATACCTGAACTGGTCGTACGTGAGCGGAACGGCACGGTGCCGGTTGGCTGGGTTTCCTAGGACCGGGAAGGCTGCCTTCAGCGAGGACAGCGGCAGCGGGAGCACGCCGCGGAACGGCGCGGCGTCGATCGCCACCGTCGCCGCCGACTGGCCGCGCCCGGCGATGATCTGTGCGAGCAGGCCGCCGAAGGAGTGGCCGATCACCGCCGGCTTGCGCGACAGGGTCCCGATGACCTGTGAGCAGTGGTCGGCCACCATGCTGATGGTCTTGTTCGCGAAGACGTCAGGGTCGGCGTTGGCCTCGGCCACCGTGTCGGGATCGTTTGGCCAGCCGGGGCTGACCGGCGCGTAGCCGGCGTCGGCGAACATCGCTGCCCACCGGTCCCAGCTGGAGGGCAGCAGCCACAGGCCGTGGATGAAGACGACCGGGGGGCGTCCCGAGTCGTTGGCCCGCGCGACTTGCTCGGCGATGGGCGCGGCGGCCGGCGGGGACGTGCTGGCGTGATCGCTCATTGTTCCTGGCCTCCTGGGGATTTCTCAAAGGAAGGGTGGCGTGAAGGAATTCGCCGCCCTGTGGTTATGGCGTCGGCTTAGCTGAGCGGACAGCAGTCGAAATGAAGGCGGCGGCTTGGGCTATGGCGGCCTCGGCGGCGTGCGTCTTGCGCAGGGTGTCAAGCATGACGAAGTCGTGGATCATTCCGGCATAGCGGACGGCGGTGACGGGCACGCCGGCTGCGCGGAGTTTGTCACCGTATGCCTCGCCCTCGTCGCGCAGCACATCTGCTTCACCGTTGATGATGAGAGTCGGCGGCATGCCCTCGAGGTCCTGAGGGGTCGCATTCAGCGGGGCCGCTGTGATCTCGGCGCGCTGGCCGGGGTCGGTCATGTACTGGTCCCAGAACCACATCATGTTGTCGCGGCGCAGGAAGTACCCTTCCGCGAACTGCAGGTACGAGCCGGTGTCGAAATTCGCGCTTGTGACTGGGTAGAACAGCACCTGGGCGGCGAAGCTCACACCGCCGCGCTGTTGGGCGAGGAAGGTGAGGGCCGCGGCGATGCTGCCGCCGCACGAGTCGCCGCCAATGACCATCGGCGATGGGTCGAGGTTGTGGCGGTAGCCGTCAGTAGTGATCCATCTGGCGACGGCCCAGCACTGCTCGACCGCCGTCGGGTACTTCGCCTCGGGGGAGCGGTCGTAGTGCGGCAGCACCACGGCGACGCTGGCGCCGACGGCCAGGTCGCGGGCCAGCCGCTCGTGCGTGTCCGGGCTGCCCAGCACCCACCCCGCGCCGTGCGTGTAGAGCAGCACGGGCAGCGGCCCGTGGTGATCGGGCGGCATGACGATCCGGACCTTGACGTTGCCGGTCGGGCCCGTGTTCACGACGACATCGGTAACCTCCGCATCTGGCTTGAGCTCATCGCTGGACTGCAGATCCTCAAGGCTCTTCCGGGAGACCTCCGGAGGTAGCTCGAAGGTGTAGGGCGGCTGGGCGGTCGCCTCAGCGAAGGCCTGCGCCGCGGGCTCGAGGACTGGGGTCTTCGGATCGGTCATTGCCAGGTCTCCTTGCCGAGTTGCGCTGCTCACCGTGCTGATGGCAAGACCGTAAGCAGACCGGGGGCCGTTTCGCGTACGTCAGCTGACGTACTTGACCGCGGTTACTCGACCCTGGCCGCCGGGGGCCGGGCGGCAAGCACGCGGTGCAGCTCGTTCCTGGTCGTGACGCCCACCTTCGGGTAAATGCGGTACAGGTGGGTGCTGATAGTCCTGGGGGAGAGGAACAGCAGCGAGGCGATCTGGCGGTTGGTCAGGCCCTGCGCTGCCATGGTCGCGACCTGAAGTTCTTGCGGGCTCAGGCGGGCAGAGGGATCTTCTGCTCGTCGTACCGTCTCGCCGGAGGCCCGCAGTTCCTGCCACGCCCACTCGGCCCATGGCCGGGCGCCTTGTGCCTCGAAGGTTTCCCCGGCTGCCCGCAGGTAGGAACGCGATTCCCGGCGTCGGCGCCCGCGACGGAGCCTGGCTCCATAGGCGATCTGGAGCCGCGCGCGCTCGAAGGGCCACGCGGACAGGTCCGCGCCCAGGGCACGGCGCAGCGACTCGCCCCCGTCAGCTTCCTGGGCGAGAAGCGCCTCGGCATAGGTGAGCGACATGGCCAGAGCCGGGGACTTCGTCGTCGCTGCGACCGGTGCCAGCTCGGCCACTATCGGACGGAGCCGGTCCAGCTGTCCGCTCCTGGCAGCGGCTTCAGCTAGGTGGGCGAGCATGGCGAACTTCTGGGACGGGTGGACGTCGGCGCCTGCTGAAGAGTACGTCCTCACTAGCTGCTCGTAGGCGTCGTCCGGGTGGCCGGACGCCAGAGCGGAAAGGCCCCTTGCCAGCTGGAGCATGGAAAACAGCGCCTGCTGGCCAGCGGGCCCAAGCGCGGACTCGGCACCATCAAGAACATCGGCTGCTGCCGTGGTCTCGCCCCGAAGCGCGAGTGACGCCGCTCGCGACACGTCAGCCACCAGGGCGTAGCCGGGGTACCCGGTCTCATTCCCGAGCCCGCCTGCCTCGCTTGATGCGGTCAGCGCGAGCCGGGCGTTACCCAGAAGGACTGCGGCCCAGGCCTGCCCCGCCAGCGTACGGGTGAGTGTCCCCAGGCGTCCCTGACGGCGGAATCCGGCGACCGCCTCGGCATGGAGCACATTCGATAGCCCGATGGCACCAACAGCGGTGGCAGTGCTGGCAAGGAGGTGAAGCCGCTCCGGGTCCGTCTCAGCAGCGCCGGCGAGATCGGTCAGCCGCCCGAGGACCCACGAGCCGCGTTCCAGCGGAGCGACAACAGCGATCACGTACACAGCGCGCAGGTCGCTCAGGGACTCGTCAAGGCTCTGCGCCATCAAGACGATCAGTTCTCGTGTCTCGGGATCCGGGCTCGACCACCAGGCACGGAGGGACATCACGACAAGCGAGTCGAGCGCGAGATCAATCTCGCCCGCAGCGCGCATCTCGCTGACCACGTTGAGCAGCGTGCGCAACCGTATCGATCCTGACCAGGGCGCTCCCAGATAGGTCTCCTGCAACCAGGCCAGCCGCGCCTGAGCGGAAGCGCTCAGGCGCACTCCGCTCACGCTGTGCACCAGCCGCTCGACAGTGGCGACATCACCCATCTCCGCCGCGGACAGCGCTGCCCACAGCAGACGGCTTGCCCCCACAGACACATCAGCGGTGAGCTGCGCCGAGCGTTCCAGTGCTGAGACTGCTGCCGCGACGGCGCCGCGCTGGCGTGCTCGCCGCGCCGCCGAAGCCAGCCCGCGAGCCAGTTCGTCATCCTTGCCTACAGTCGCTGCGGCCCGGTGCCAGACACTGCGCTCCGGCTCATTTCGCAGGACGTCCGCGAAGGCCGCGTGCGCCTGGCAACGGTCCGAAACGGAGGTGACCTGTCGCAGCGCCGAGCACACCAGCGGGTGACGGAATCGAAGCTCGAACCCGTCCTCGACAGACACCAGGCGCGCCGAGATCGCCGGGTCCAGATCCTCGAGCGTGACCTGGCTGCCGAAGGCAAGCGCAGCAGCATCGAGCGTCTCCTGCAGACTGTGGCTGTCGTTAAATGCAGCCATCACAAGTAGCGACCTGGTCGCCCCGGGCAATTCCGACACAAGCCCGGCGAAGGTCTGCTCGAGACGGTCCGGAAGAGGCATAGAGGTTTCCGGCATCGCTGCGGGGCCACGCCGCCTGGCTTCGTCGGACAGTTCCAGCAAGCCAAGCGGATTTCCGCCGGCTTCGAGCAGAATCCGCGAGCGAATCCGCGGATCCAGGCTCGGCGCTACATGATCCAGCAGCGCGGTAGCAGCCTCATCGGACAGCGGCTCGATACGAAGCGTCGGGAGGGAACTGTCCCGAAGACGGCGATCGCCCTCCACGCCATCACGCACCGCCATAATCAAGACAATCTGGTCAAAGAATATTCGTCGCCCGATAAAGCTCAGTACACCCCAGGTCTGCTCATCGACCCAGCCAGCATCGTCCACGACCAGAAGAACGCGCTGCCTCGCCGAGCAAGCAGACAGCACCTCGAGGACCGCGTAAGCCACGCTAAACAGACTGCCGATCGGCACATCCTCGCCCCCGATGGCGGCCCGGACCGTGTCCCAGGCAGCCGGATAGCGACCTACCAGCTCCGGATCATTGAGTACAGAGCGCATCAGATGCGACAAGCCCGCAAAGGGCTGCTGCATCTGCAGCGACACCCCAGCCGTGGACAGGACCCGAATATCAGCACGCCTGCTGGCGGAAATTATCTCATTCAGCAGAGCCGTCTTTCCGACTCCAGCCTCTCCGCGGAGTACTAGCGCCCCACCCGTCCCGGATCGTGCCACCAGGTCATAGACAGACCTCAGTTCGTTCTCCCGGGCAAAAAGGGCCACGCCACCCCCTTTGCTGAGCGCGTCACCAGCCTCTCGGTGGTACTCGGGTGCCTGCGCTCATGCTACTCCAGGCAACTGCCAGCCCTGCTGTGCTGTCCTTACAGTCTCTGTCCATACTCGAGCCGACGTGTCCGGGTGCAGCGATCGGGTCTGCGCAGCTACTGATGTCTGCATGGTCTACTCCTCACCTTGCATCCACGGTCGCCTCCGCTGGGTCACCCTGGACAGGATCGTTCGCACGAGGTGCCAGGACCCGGCATCCATGCCCTCCGGTCAGGGAACCGCCTGGGAAGGCCCTGCACTCACAGATCAGGCCACCTGGCCGGCCGCGCCTTTATCCCGCTCGGCGGCCTGGGGGAGTGGCGGCAAGGAGGATGTGAGGTGACCTTTGCCTCTGCCGTGCAGCTCGCAGCGTCCATATGGTGACCCTGCCGGGTCGGCCGCTCCGGACGACGACATCGCCGCCCTGGTGTGGTCGCTGTGACGCGGAGGAGATGGTGATGGTCGTGGGGTTTGTCCGGGGTGACGGTGATGATCTGGTCGAGCGCGCGAGTGCGATCGACATGATGGAGCTCGCCTCCGACGTCGGCCCGGTGCCGCTGCAGGTGGGGGCGGTCCTGGTGTTCGGCTCTGGCGCGTATCTGACAGCTGGCGGAGTCCGCGACGCGCTGGCAGGCCGGGTGTGCGGCATTCCGCGCTTGCGCCAGCAGATGGTGCCCGCGCCGCCGGGTTGCGGCCGGCCGGTCTGGGTCGACGATCCCGGGTTCGACATCACCCGGCATGTCCGCGATGTTCGCTGCCCGCCGCCTGGCGACCAGGAGGCCCTCCTTGAAGTGGCGGCTGGCGTAGTAACCGATCCGCTGCCGCCCGGCCAGCCGCTGTGGTCGGCCACGCTGGTGACCGGCCTCGCCGCCGATGCGTGTGCCCTGATCGTGGTGTTCCACCACGTGCTGGCCGACGGGATGGGAGGGCTGGCGGTCCTGGCCAGCCTCGTTGACGGCGCGGGCAGCCTTCCGGCGCGGGCCTTCCCGAGGCCGGCGCCATTGTGGCGCCAGCTGGGCCGGGAAGCGGCCGTCGGCCGGCTCCGGACTCTCGGGAATCTGCCGGGCGTCCCGGCGCGGCTGCGGGACGCTCTTGCCGAACTTCGCCCTGGGGGGACTGCCAGGGCGGCGCGCTGCTCGCTGAATCGCCCGGTGGGATCCGGGCGCCGCTTCGGCGTGGCCCGTGCCGATCTGGCCGGGGTTCGCGCGGTCGGCCGCGACTGCGGAGGCACCGTGAACGACGTGGTCCTGGCCGCGGTGAGCGGCGCGCTTAACTCCCTGCTGGCTCACCGGGGGGAGCATGTCGATGACGTCATGGTATCTGTCCCGGTCTCGGCCCGGACCCAGGCCGCTGCTGCCCGGCTGGGGAACCAGGTGGGGGTCATCCCCGTGAAGGTTCCGACGTCAGGGCGGGCGCTCGATCGGCTGGGCGTGGTTGCTGCGCTCACCCGGCAGCACAAGACCGGGACCCGGGGAGCTTCAGCCGCGCTGCTCGCTCCGGTGTTCCGGGTCCTGGCGATGCTCGGTGTCCTGCGCTGGCTCATCGAGCGCCAGCACCTGGTCACCACCTTTGTCACCAACCTTCGCGGCCCCAGCGCGCCTGTCTCCTTCCTCGGCTCGGCCGTCTGTGCGGTGATCCCTCTCACGGCGGTGACCGGGAACGTGGCGGTCGCGTTCGCCGTCTTGTCCTATACCGGCACTCTCACCGTCACCGTCACTACCGACATCGACGCCTTCCCGGACTCCGAAGTCCTCGTCGATGCTCTTCAAGGCGAGCTTGATGCGCTCACACAGCCTCAGAAAGTGAACCACAGAGCCTGACCCAAACAGGACCTTCGGCACTGGCGGGCGGCATGCGCCGGGACCAGGATGGAACCGCGGTCAGGGGCGGCGATCGATTTGGCCGGGGTCCTCCGCGGGCGGTGTCTCAAGCACGGACATGAAACTGGGACACATGCCAGGCCATGTCCAGCCACAGTCATTGCTGGTCAGCTGCCCGTAGGGCGACGCCCAGCCACGTCCAGCGACCGAAATGACCCGTCCTTACAAGCGAGGGGCCGGTGGTTCGAACCCACCTGCGCCCACCTGCTTTGCAGGCCAGCGGCATATCTGGCCGTGCTGTTGTCTGCGGGTGGCATGCACCATGTGGCCCGGAGGCGGGCAGGCGCGGGTGCATCATGACGAGCCCATGTCCCGACGCGGCCGGACCTGTGGCCGGAGCAGACGGGCACGCAGGTGAAGACCTTCTGGCTGGCTATGCCGCCGGGACGGTCGAGATAGTCGTTGTCTGGTCGGTGGAGGCTCACCTGGCCGGATGCGCGCGATGCCGCTCGGCCTTGTCGGCTCAGGTGGATGCCGAGCGGCTGGCGCGCAACCGTTCCGTGCTGCTGGTGCGCGCTGCACTCGGCGATGGGGGCGGGTGCGGCGCCTGCTGCACCGTTGCGGTGTTCCCGACCATCTGCTTCGCCTGGTCGCGGCGACCCCGTCGTTGCGCACGGCGTCGGCCATGCTGGACGGGCGCCGGGTCGGCGGTTGGGGGCGTGGTGTTTGTCACGGGCAGGTGTCCGGTGCGGGCTGGCCTTGAAGCCGGCCGGTGATCCAGGCGAGGACGTCGGGGGCGGAGGCGATGGTGACGGCATGGCCGGTCTGGGGGTAGGTGCGGTATTCGACGGTGTCGCCCAGCTTGCAGATGCGCCGCACGAAGCTGGCGGTGATGCCGGCCGGGTACACCTGGTCGGCGGTGCCCTGGGTGATCAGGATCGGGGCGAGGGTCGGGGCCCTGCCGGCGCTGTCGGCGGCTAGTCCTGTCGACCATGGCGGGGTCGTCAGCGGGTCTTGGGAGAACACGGCGGAGACGGCTTGCCCGGTGGTGGGCTGGCCGAACTGGTCGTCGCATTCGCTGTGGAGGAGGCTGAGGTCGGTGCGCCCGCGGGGGGTGAGAATGGCGCGCAGGTCGGCGGAGGGATAGGCGGCGCTGTACCCGGCGGCAGCCTCCAGGAGGGACTCCACGGCGAACGGGGTGGCGGCGGCGTGCTTTTCGAAGGCGGCCAGGTTGGTAGGAGGATTCTCGGCGGCGACACCGAGCAGGCGGAGCTCGGGCGCGTAGGAGGCGGCGATCTGGCCGGTGAATAGTGCAGCCTGGCCGCCTTGGGTGTCACCGAAGACGAGCACGCGGTGGCCGGCGTTGACTGCGGTAAGCTGCCGCGCGGCGCGAACTGCGTCCAGGACGGAGCGGGCTTCGCTTACCCCGACAAGGTACGGGGCAGGACCGGGGGCACCCAGTCCCGGATAGTCGGTGGCGACGACCACCGCGCCCCGCTTCAGCAACGGCGCGAAGTTCGCCAGCCCGGCGAGCGGCTCGCTGACGTTGGACGGCGCGCACAGGCGCGCGAGGCCTCTGATGCCGTGGGCGTAGGCCAGCACCGGCCGCCCGCTTGCCGGTGCCGGCCCGTTCGCCATGACAGCGAAGCCGGAGACGGCGATGTCGCGGCCGGCCACGTCCCGGGAGTGGAACAGGATCCGCCAGGCCCTATAGCCAGGCGGGGCATCAAGGGATTCATCGCGGATCAGCTGGCCGGGCCGGCCAGCCGGCAACGGCGCAGGTGGCTGGTAGAAGGGACCTGGCAGCTGAAAGACCGGAGGGTGGCTGCCCGCAGCAGCCGAGCCAGACTGCGCATCGCGGCCACAGTCGGCAACCAGGAGGAGGAGGGCGCTGCCGGCGGTCAGCGCGACCCCCCAGCGCCTTAGCTGCCAGCGGGCGGTCCGGCTCACGACGCTCGGGGAGCTCATGCGGGGATGCTCGCACGTCGCCGCGGCACCGTCGTCCCCCTTAGGTACGCTCCCGCCCCGTACTCCTGGATCACACGGGATCGTCAGCGCGGTGACGACAGCGCCAGGGTTCCGATCGGGATGTGGCGACGAGTTCCGACCGCCCTTACATTGCGCGCCCAGTTCGTGTCCTCGCCGAGCATCGCCCCAACGCCGTGCCCGACGGCGGCGCCCCCGGCGGGCGTCTGGCGCTGGAGGCAGCAAGCCCCGATGCTTGACGGCGGCCGAGGCGCTGAAGGACCACCTCGACCGGTCCGCCCGCGCGGCTTGGACGGCCTGTGGGGCATGTACCAGTGGCTGGACCGGGCACCGCGAGGACGAAACGAGACGCGTGCCCCCGACGCCCCCCTCAACTGGTACCGCCGCCACGACGAGTACCACAGCCAGTGACGGGAGACCACGGACACGCAAAGGAACAGGACGATCATGAAGGGATGAGCCGAAGAACGCGGAGTGGCTGGCATCCGGCGACACCGGCACGCCGGGGATGCCCGTGGTGGCCGGCCGGGCCGCCTTCCAGGCCGAACTGGACGCCCTGCGCCTTCGGGAGAAGGCGCACACTCGCCAAGGGGATGCGATCGCGGCGGCCCGCCGACGGCGGAGGTGGACCCCGCTACCCCGCTGACCGGCGAGCACGGGCCGGGCAGCCTGCGGAAACCTTCGGTGCCGGCGGGTGAACGATTTCCTTTTGCCGGGCTCGTCACGCTGGCGGCAGGGTCCGGGGGGCTGGGGAGCCGGGGGCTCTGGCATCCTCGGGCTATGGACAAGGCGCTGGTGCCTGTGCGCGACCTCACGGACTCTGATCAGAACCAGGCGGTGCTCGACGTGGCCTCCGCCCTGGTCGGGGGCTGCGCGGCGGCGGGGCGTGTCGCGGGCAGCCACGGTCCGGCGGTGGCGGATGAAGCGATTGCTGCGGCTCGCTCGCGGCGGCGGCTGGGCGAGCTCATCGGGCCGATCCACCTGACCGTGGTGTGGGCCATGTACGGCGAGACGGGCCGCATGGTCCCCCGTGCAGCGCACCCGCACGGGGAGGACTTCGCACGGGCCAAGGTCCGCCAGCTCGATTGGCTGACCGGCGGCCTGCCCGGCGTCACGTGGAGCATCATCGCCTGCGACGACGGATGCCCGGACCGGCCCTCGAGTGCCGACCTCATGACGGACATCGCGGGGGCCGAGGGCTACCCGAGGAAAGGTCACCGCAGCGTGACGGTGCTCAGGCTGGCTGAGGTGATCGGGGGTGACATCTCGATCAGCCCCGCATTCGACCGGCTGATCTCGACCGAGCAGTCCCGCAAGGGCGGATCGATACTGGCCGGGCTGGCCGCCGCGGCCGGGACCGATCCGACGCCGGCGAACGGCGTCGGCCGGCATGTGGTCTGCTACACCGACGCGGATCTGTCCGCGAACCTGGCCCAGCTGGGCTCGCTGGCGGCGCCGGTGGTGGCCGGTGACAAGGTAGTCGGCGCGCTCGGCCAGCGTTACGGGATCGACGGGGCAGTGCTGGTCCGGGCCGACGGGCCGGTCACCGAGCCGCACAGCACCAGCGACAAGCCGGACAAGATCATCATCCTGTTCCGCCATTTCGTCCGGGCCTTGCTCATCCCATCCCTGGCCCGGGTGCTTGACACCCAGGCCGGCTTCAAGGTCTTCGACGGGACCGCGCTCGGCCCGGCCATCCGGCAGATGACGTCCTTCAACGAGACCTTCGACGTCGAGTTGCTCATCCATCTCGCCCAGCACTACGGACCACATGCCCTGGCAGTCGAGCCGATCGTCTTCACCGAGGACTTCGCCGCGACGAACTTCCCCTCCGCCGAGCCCGGGCCGCGCCACCTAACGATGGTCCACCAGATCGTGGAACTCTACGACCGGCTCGTCGCACCGATCGCCCCCGTCACTGGCGAGGCGGCCGACCTGCTCACCCTGATCAGGACGCTCGACCTCGACGACTATGTGACCTTGATCGGGCACCTTCGCGCCGAGGACCGGGACGACCCGACACTGTTCGACCGGCGATGGCCCGTGCAGCACCTTCGCGACATCCTCCGCCGCTGACACCCGCTAGGCGCATCCGCAACGCACGCACTCGGCACGACTGCGCCTCCGGGAACGAGCGTCATCGCGGCAGATGCGAGCGGTCTCTTGGCAGGACGGTTGCTTCTCTTGGCGCCGTCGGCTGGCTGATTCGGCTCTGCTTGCGTAGACGCGGTAAATCTCCTACAGGAGAGACAATTCAGCCTGTGGGTGGCTGTGCGCGGCGATGATGTGCTCGTGGCTGCCCCATCGGCCAAGGAAGTCGTGGCCTGGCTGGCCAAGCACCGCCAGCGCGCGCCGCCAATGTTCCGCGTCCCGGACTCCGAGCAGGCCATCAGACGCGATGCGGTGCAGCGCGACGATCGTCAGCGGGTCACGATTCCGGAAGCAGAACATCCGCAATGGGTTATAGGGTGCCCCACACGACCGACAATGACACTCCCCTGGAGGTGCACGGGTGCGATCTCGAACGAAAGGCATGTGGTGGGGAACCGCTATCGAGGCACCTGACCCCGGCGCGTTGGCGAGGTTCTACTCCGAGCTGCTCGGGTGGACCATCGGTCACGAGGAGCCGGGTACGACGATCCTCGCCGCTCCCGAGGGATCCATCTATGTCGTGTTCCAGCAGGCGACCGGTTACCAGGCCCCCGTGTGGCCGCCCGTCGACGGGCAGCAGCGCCCGATGATGCACTTCGACTTCCAGGTCGGAGACCTCGACTCCGCGGTCGCGGAGGCAGTCGCCCTCGGAGCCTCGGTCGCTACTTACCAGCCGCAGGACAATGTCCGGGTGCTCTTCGACCCGGCCGGCCACCCCTTCTGCCTCTGCCGCGACGACGGCTGATCGTGCGACCGCTCATCGCCATGAGTCCATCCGGCGTGCGCCGAAGGCCTCGTGGCCGGACATAGGGCAAGGTGTCGTCGATCGCTCCCCGAGGGCCACTCTGGCCGGGAGCAGCGGCGCGCTTCAGGCCTCCGTTCGTGTTCGTCGAAGATCACCGTCGGCCGGGTGCCACTAGATGCCGCCAGCCAAGGCCGTATGGTGACCAGAACTTCCTGCGCAGCCGAGTCGGGGATCAATGCGAGCGCCGCTGAAGCAGGCACCAGGCCACTTCTGGCCACGCCCAGCGACGATCATGACTGGTGGATGGCTCGCCGGGCCACGCCCGCCCCACCGACTGCTCGGCACGCGCCCTCACGCCCCGATCGCCAGACCCTCGATCCGGCTGGTCTTGGGGCAGAGCCTCACGCACACGGTGAGATTCTCGCGGCAGGCGCGGAGGACGAGGTCGGCCATGCCCCGCTCGCGACTCTCCACCAGGCGCCGCTCGCAGCAGTCGTCCAGTACGAAGCCTTCGAACTCGCCGTGGCAGTCGAACAGCACCTCCGCTACTTTGCCGCACATTTCGCGCTCGTGCCGGCGGCCGTCGCCGTCCTCGCCTGGCAGGGGTGGAGTCCAGGTCAGCGAGGCTGGTACCTGCGAGGAGTCTCCGCCGATCCCGTCCAGACGCGCCGAGCTGTACTTGACGTAGCGCTCCAGCACCGGTGCCCAACGGCTGCCGGGCGAGAGGTGTGCCAGGCGCCATTTCATGATCGCAAGCGTCATTTCCTCGGGGATGCGCATCCGCTCGCCGGTGCTCACCGAGATCCGTACCACGAAGCTGCCCACTACATAGCGCCACAGGTTCGGGCGCTCGCGCTCGATCACCGGCAGGGTGGCCGGCGCCGGCTTTCCTTTCTTATCGAGCTTGCGCGAGGGCGGGCTCTGTAGCACCGGAGGCGGAGGGGGCACTTGCCTGCCGAACCGGGACGCGATCCGCCGCACCAGCACCTCGAACTCCTGGCCAGTCCTGATACCCGGCGGCAGCTCCAGGGTGAATAGGCCGGCGAAGTTCTGTCCGGCGCCCTCGGGAATCGGCACATAGCTCACCCCGCCCTCGACATTCAGCGTCAGGGTGTGGGCCTCGCCCGACGAGAGCCCGGCCGCCCCGCCCCAGGTCCTGGCCAGGGCGATGACGTCCGCGGCCGCCACCGCCGGCCAGTAGATCGAGGCCGTCGAGCCCTCTGGCACGTCGCCCCAGTCGATCATCAGCTCGTCGGGCGGCAGGCCCAATGCCCCGGGCTTGCCGATCGCTTTGCTCGGGCGGATGTCGAAGGTCTGCGGCGCGCGGTGGGTCGCCGCGGGCCCGGGGTTGTCCACCACCGTGAACTGAAGGTTCCGCTGCGCCAGCTGGTCCCACGACATCGGCGAGACCCCGTTGGGGATCGGCGCGTTGTCATAGGCGATCTGCGCCACCACGCAGTGGTGCGTGCCGGGCAGCCAAGCCTGCACCTGCTGGCCGGCGACCTGGTTGTTCGGGTCATAAAAGTTGAGGAAGCAACCGAAGTACCACCACAGATCGTCCTGCCCCTGCGGAATGGTCAGGGTGTGGATGTTGGGCCCGCCCGGCTGATAGTCGGTCTCGGCCCCGAGGTTGCCGGTGGCGAAGAAGGGCAGAGTGGTCTCGCCCGCTCCGGGCAGGGGCGACCCCGGCTCGTGGGCCGTGTCTTGCTGCGACACGTAGGTCCCGTTCGGGTCGTAGTCGGTGTCGGGGCTCTGGCTGGCGAATACGCGGAAGAACACGCGCACGTCGGACGCCACGCCCGACGGGCCGGACGAGCCGCGCAGCCGCACCCGGGCGATGGCGAAGTTGTAGTTGTTGACGAAGGCCAGCGGGAAAGCGGATCTTAGCGCGAACGGGGCGACCGAGCTGTCGGCCTGGCCCTCGCCCTGTTGTCCGGGCAGCAGCGAGAACGGGTCCGTGCCCGACGGATTCGTGAAGGCGGGCGTGCCGTTCAGGTAGCCCAGCAGCGCCTGGATGTAGCTGTAGGCGCCCGCCACGCTGTCATTGCTGAAGGCCGGGCCGCCCTGGAAGGGCGTGTTGTTGATCGCGGGCGCCGCAGCGAACGCCCGCAGGTCCTGGCTGAGATACGGCTGGTTGTTCTGCGCCGGGTCGATGTTGGCGAAGTAGGGGTCGCCCGCGGCGATCAGTTCGAAGTCCATGGTCGCGCTCGAGCCGCTCACCGTCGAACCACCCGCGGTCAGGCTGGTGCTCAGGTCCAGCGGGGCCGACACGCCTGAGCCGGGGAAATGGGTCATGATCGGCTGCGAGAGGGTGATGTCATAGGGGACCCGGATCCGCTGCGGCGACTTCGGATGCACGCCGTTCTGGAACTCCGGACCCGCTGGGTTGGGCGAGATGTGCACGCCCGGCAGGTTCGCGAACGAGCCGGTGAACGACGCCACCTGCACGCCCAGGTTCAGGAAGGCCTGCCGGCTCAGGCCGTCGATGACCACCCAGAAAGCCGACGAGACCAGCCCGCCCTGGTGATTGATGATGTCCTGCGTCTCGTCCTTACCGAAGGTGTTCTTCTGCGCGTAGAACTGCGCCTGCGCGATCGGGAACGGGTTGTCCGGGTTGGCGCCGGTCAGCGTCGCGGGCTGGCCGGGCGGATAGACGTGGCCCAGGATGCCGGTGAACCCTGGGAAGGGATCGAGCTGGTCACCGGTCACCGCGTGGTAGCAGCTGGCAAGGTTCCCCGAGTAGTTGGCGATGACCTCGTTGATGCTGAAGCCCAGCTGCACGGTCAGGTAGTAGATGAAGCCGAGCGCGCAGCCGTAGCTGACCGGGTCGCCGTCGCCGTTCACGTGCGTACCGCTGACATCGGCGCCGGTGAAGGTGTGGTTGGCCCAATCGGAGCGCGCGGTGTTGGGCGGGGCGGTACCCGGGTTGGTCGTGCCGTCGCCGTTCAGCCAGTTCTGCACGAAGACCTGGTTGCCGCCGGCGTTGTAGTAGTCGTTGTGTCCGTCCTGGAACAGCTGCAGCGCGCAGTAGTGCGACAGGCCCTCGCCGCTGCTGTCGCCGGCGTGCCAGTTGCTGGTCAGCGACATCAATATCTCGGCCCACTCGGCCATCCACAGCATCGAGACAATCGGCCCGGCCGTGCCGATCGTGCCATTGTTGCTCTGTGCGTCGATGTGGATCTGACTGCCGTAGCCGTTGTTGGATGCGCCGTTGCCGTCGGGCTGGTCGAACATCACCTGCTGGCGGTGGGAGGTCCCGAACTTGCTCGTGTCCGTACCGAACCAGCCGGTGGTGGTGGTGAAGGCGCCCTCCACCTGGCCCAGCAGGTAGTTGGCGTTGGCGGCGACGTTGGTCTGCCGCGCCGCCGAGAGGCCGGACCAGAAGCCGTCCGGCGAGGCGAGCTGGAAGTTGGTGGTGTTGCCGAAGTTGTGGGTCATGACGCGCCTTCCGTTCGATAGAGGCGGCCAGCCCGCCGTCCGCCAGCCTGTGCGGCCAAGCTGGTGACGGCCCGGCGAACCAGTGAACTTCACGTCGATGCTCGCGGCAGCCCCTCGGACCAGTTAGCCCTTAAGAGCAAGATGAGGGCCCGCAGATACACTGCAGGGCGATCTGCGGGACCGGAACCAGAAGAAAACTGGCACATCACCCCTTGACCTCGGGCCACTCCTTCAGGGATGTAAAACCGTCGGCTGATCGCCGTCTTGCCCACGGGTCGGTGGCCTTGACGCTGGCAGAGTCGCAGGACCAACTGCGCTGTCGGATGGTGTGATTACCGGCGTCGGGTGGCGCGCACGACGACATCGTGGAGGGGACCGCTCGGCCCCCCGTGGCCGGTGAGCGTGCGGAGGTGCTCTTCGACGGTGACGATCTCCCACTCCACGCCGTCCATGCGCGCGGTGATGGCCGCGGGCCCAAATCTTTATAATTTCATATGAATCGATCTACAGTTGGCGCGTGGATATCGAGAAGTCCCTGTCGGAGGGGTCCGCGCCACCGCTCGTGGTGCGGATCCAGGGATCTGACCGGAGCCTGCCTCCAGGCCCTTCGTACCTGGTCGGCCGTGATCCGGAGTGCGACATTGTGGTCACCGATGCGCGAGTGTCCTGGCAGCATGCCGTGCTCCGGCTGGAGGACGGCCGCTGGATGCTGGCGGACAACGGCAGCACCAACGGCACCTACGCGGGAGACCAGCGGGTGGACCGGATCGAGATCAACACCGAAAGCCTGGTCCGGCTCGGCCATCCTGCTGACGGGCCGGTCCTGAGCTGCACCGTCAGTGGAGCCGGCCCGGGCGCGCCAGGCGGGCCCTCCACCCGCGTGGTGGTCAGCCCGGTAGGCGGGGACGACACGGTCGCCCCGTCCGGGCAGCCCATGCTGCCAGAGCCGGTCCCGCCTGCCCGCGAGCCGAGCGTGGCGCGGCCGCTGCCCACCACGACGCGCATCGGCCGGGCGCCGGATAACGACATCGTGACCCCCGACCTCGGCGTCTCCCGCCATCACGCCGAACTGCGCAACGTGGCGGGCGCATGCCAGATCGTGGACCTGGACAGCGCTAACGGCACCTTCGTCAACGGGCAGCGCGTTGTGGCCGCGTCGCTGTCGGAGGGAGATATCGTCGGTATCGGCTCCGCCACGTTCCGGCTGGTCGGCAGGGAGCTGCAGCAGTTCATCGACACCGGTGCCTTCGTCAAGGAGACACCGCTGCCCGTCGCCGCATCGCCCGGCGACGGTGACGGCGCGCTTGAGATCCCCTACGCGGTTCGCTGGCTCGTGCCGAATGGCGAGCGGTTCGCGAACTTCGACATCCTGAATGACAACGACACGCAGCTCGACTATTACCGCCAGTTCGGGCACATTTACGCGGTCGGGATCCCGGCGAAGAAGTGGCGGCTCATCGTCGTCTCAGACCCCGAGCTGCTCGACGAAGTGGCGGCGAACGAGGAGCAGTTCGGCAAGCGCGTCGAGGAGATCAACTTCTTCGCCCAGCTGAGCAACTCGCGCGGCGGCGGCATCTCGGTGATCGGCGACAGCGAGCACGCCGAGCGGATCCGCCGGGTGATGCTGCCGTGGTACGCGCCGTTGAACCAGCGGACGCAACTCGGGCAGATGAAGGAGCAGGCGCGGAAGCTCGTCACTGCGTGGTCCGCAATCCCCGACGGCCAGCCCATCGACGCGCGCATGTGGATGGAGCGTTACACGCTCGAGGTCTCGGGACGCGGCGCGTGCAACTACGATTTCGGCCTGCTCGGCGGCAACGGCGAGCCGCACCCGTTCGCATTGGCCGTTCCGGAGAGCACGAAGGAGAGCATCCTGCGCGTGGCCGAGCCTCGCCCCGACTTCACGGTCTTCGCCGGGCGCGCGCGGCGTGCGCGCAGGAAGCGCTACCTCCGTAACAACGAGGAGCTGTTCAGGACGGCCGACGCGCTCGTGCGCGCCCGTATGCATACGTGCCCGCTCGGGCAGCCGACAGATCTGCTCAGCCGCCTCGTGAGCACCCCGGATCCCGAGACGGGCGAGTTCCTCGACGCCGAGACCATGCGCGACCAGATCCTCATGCACCTCTCGAACGGCTTCAACGGGCCGTCGATCACCGGAGCATGGCTCGCCTATGTCCTCGCTACCTACCCGGACGTCGAGGAGAAGCTGATCGCCGAGATCGACGGGATTACCGGCGGCGACCCGGACTACGACCTGCAGTACGACGACCTGATGGCGCTGACGTACACGACGCAGGTGATCAAGGAGACGATGCGGATCTACCCGCCGATGCCGGTGACGATCCGCCGCAGCCTCAGGGACGGAATGCTAGGCCGCTATGGCATCCGGAAGGACGACATCATCCTCGTCGGGACGCTCGCGGCGCAGCGCGACCCGCGCTACTGGGGACCGGATCCCGGCAGTTTCGATCCGGAGCAGTTCGCGATGGAGAAGGTCGTCGACCGGCCGCGCCACGCCTTCATCCCGTTCTCGGTCGGGAAGCGGCAGTGTATGGCGCAAGAGGTCACGTTCATGATGCTCCGCGTCGTCCTGTTCGAGATCTACAAGCACTACCGGCTGCGGCTCGCGCCGGGCGCGACGGTGGCAAAGAACACGATCGTGACGACGAAGCCGGCCGCGGTTCCGATCATCCTTCTGCCGCGCGAGCGGGACGGGCACCGGCAGGCGCCGGTCGCGTTGCGCGGCCGCCTGGGCGCCCCTGTTCCCGCTCTCGCGCCCGAGTGGGGAGAACCGACGGAGATCCCTGAGACGAGCACCTACCGCCATCTCGTGATCGCGTACGGCAGCAACTTCGGCTCGAACAAGGAGCTGGCCGGGCGCTTCGCCGAACGGAGCCACTTCCACGGCTACACGAGCGACGTGATCACGCTGAACGAGCTGGCGGAGTCGCCGCCGCGCACGCAGCCCTGGCTACTCATCGTCATGACCTCCACCTACACATCGAACCCGCCGTCCAACGCGACCGCGTTCAAGTCCTGGCTCGAGCGCACGGAACCCGGTGGCCAGATGTGGCGGACCTGCCGGTACCTCGTGTGGGGGCTCGGCAACAGCCAGTGGAATGCGTTCCTCGCGTTCCCCCGCTACGTGCACAAGAAGCTGTCCGAGCTGGGCGCCGCGCCGCTCGCGGAGTTCGCCTATGGTGACGTGGGCTCGCCTGTGTGGGAGCGCCTGTACGCGGACTGGAACACCCGCATCTGGCCCGTCCTCCTCGAGCTGTCCGGGGCGCGGCCGACGGAGGCTGCCGCCGCGCGGCTCGCCGCCGAGAAGGCGGCCGCGGGCGCGCTGACGGGCGCCGGCTCGATGATCGCGATGCAGAGGTCGCTCCTCGGTGACGTCGCGCCGCAGCCGATCGCCCGGCCAACGGGCGTATCTTCGATCATTCGTCTCATGTCGTCAGGATCACGGCGGCGCGCCACGTCGATGGGCGGCGGATCGTCGGAATCGGCCGGTCGAAGCCGCGGCCAGTCGCGGGTGCTGCTCGTTCCGACGATCCTCACGAACGCCGTCGGTATGGACACGGTCGAGGCCCGCGCCCTGGTGTGCCGTGAGCTCCAGGCGGCCGGGTCGCCGAAGCGGACGCGGCATCTGGAGGTCAGCCTGCCGCCCGGCGTCCCCTACAAGGCCGGCGACCACCTCGGCGTCTGCCCGAAGAACGACGGGGAGCGGGTCGAACGGCTCGTGCGGCACCTCGGCGCTGCGCTCGACGGCCTCCTCATGGCGCCGACGACGATGAACGTTCGCGCGGTGCCGAAGGGCGTCGTGCTCCAGGTCCGCAACGTGCTCACCAACCTCATCGACATCACCGGCAGGCCGACTGTACCGCTGCTCGACCTCCTGCTCGAGAAGGTGGCCGACCCCGCCGAGCGGTCACGGCTGGCGGAGATCAGGGACGTCCTGCAAACGCCCGACGGTCCCGATTCACCGTTGCGCGCGGCGATCGACGCGGGCGGCTACGACGTGCTCCGGCTGCTGGAGGAGTTCCCGTCCTGCTCGCTGAACATCTTCGAGTTCCTGCAAGTGGCACAACCGCTCCGGCCGCGCTACTACTCGACGAGCTCGAGCCCGCGGATGCATGGCCAAGGCGTCGCCCACGTGGCCGTCGGCCTTGAGGCCATGACCGTGCCGGGAATGCCCGACCGTGACTTCCGCGGGATGAGCTCGCACTTCGTGCACACGCTTCGGGAGGGCGACCGACTGAACGTCTTCCTCAATAGCGCCGACGGGTTCCACCTGCAGGAGGACGTAGCGAAGCCGATGATCTTCGTCTCGGCCGGGACCGGCTTCGCCCCGATGCGAGCGTTCCTCTGGGAACGGCTGGCGATGAAGCACGCGGGCGACTCGCTGGCGGAAGCGGCGCTCTTCAACGGCATCCGCTCGACCAGCCTCGACTACATCTACCGCGACGAGATCGGGCAGTTCGGCGCGGAGGGAGTGCTCAATCACGTTCACGTCGCGACCTCGCGCGAGCGGCCGGGCTGCCGCGACTACGTCCAGGACCGGATCCGAGAGCAGGGCGCGCTCGTCTGGCGCCTGCTCGCCGCCGATGGCTACGTCTACGTCTGCGGCTCGCAGCCGGTGCGCGCCGCCGTTCGCGCCGCCTTTGTCGATGTCGTCGCGGAACACGGGTCGCTGCCACGCGAGCGCGCGGAGGCCTACCTCCATGAGCTGGAAACGACCGCACGCTACCGCCCAGACCTCTGGGGCTGACCCCTAGGAGCCGCATGGACGCCCTCGCCCTCATCCTGACCGTCGCGGCGATGGTCATGTTTCTGTTCGCCGCCGCCGGGCGCGAGCTACGTCGCTTCAACGAAATCGCGCTCGGGCTCGTCTTTCTCACCGCGGCGCTGATCTGTCAGTTCACCTCGATCACCAACACGCACATCGGCCGGTGAGCGAGAGCATGCTAGCCACACCCCGCCCGCCGGTCACGACGATCCTTGCGAAGGGCAGAGCTGTCAGCCGACGCTGCTGATGATGATGGTCGATTTTTCGATGCCGTGGACTTGTGGGCAGACGGTCATCGGGGACTCGGGGCTGGCGTTGTGTTGCCTAGGTGCCCTTCCAGGCGGCAGCGAAGATTCTTGAATGCGCCCGTTGGCTGGTGTCAGCTTCTCGGTCTGCCCCGGCGCGTCAGCGTGGCGAATCAGCCCGCCGATACCTTCCCGAACCCCCTGCGGGAATCCGGTCTCGCCGCGCAGTCGTAGTCGGCCAGAGGCGTGCAGCAAACTCGCCTCAACCCCGATCCCAGCGTAGTTGACCAGCACGTCGAGGGCCCGAACAAATGCGCCAAGCGCTAAGGAAGTTCGACGTCAGCGGCGGCGCGCCCCAAGTTTCATCCATCCGGGGGCGTCACGTCAGTGACATGGGTCTGTAACGCAAAGCCCTCGAAAGATTCCGTCCGGCTGTGCCCGGCCGCGATCGAAGTAACCGCAGCCGGGCACGGCGCCGGGTTAGGCCGAGTCTGTACCCTCATGAATCCCTGCTCCTCACGGGGCCGGTGTTCTGCGCGGGACTGACCCGGTAAACCCCCATTAGCTGATGTGGAACCTCCCGGTCGTGTTGAGCAGCAGGCTTCTCAGCTGGACGGTGTGCTCGCCGGGCGCCAGGTTGAGCAGGCTGGGGTCGATCATGTCGGTGACCGTGCCCAGGTCACCGACGGTCAGCGTGACGACCGCCTTGCCGTCGATCGACATCTGCACCGGGTGACCGGGCAGGAAGCCCCCGGCAAGCAGGTACGTCATGCCGCCCTCGCTGATGCTGTCCGGCGTGAACTTGATCGCGTGCTCTAGCCTCGTGAGGTCGTGGCGCGCCTGGTGCCGCGCCGCGGCCTCCTGGCCGTCCGCGCGGGTCGCGGCGATCAGGCTCGGCACGAAGTTGCCGTTGATCGTGCCCCAGCCGGTAGCCACGTCGAAGCCCTTGGCCGCGGTGAAGCCCTGCACGATGATCTTGCCGCCGACGATCACGGAGTTGTTGCCGTGGACGACGTCGGCGATACCCGCCGCTGCGCCGCGCGGGCCGAGGCTGTCATACAGGGCCGGGTTGATCGGGCCGACGTTCCGGCCGTGGTTGAGCTGAGTGGCCAGCGCCAGCACGCCGTTCAGCAGCGGTCCGGACTCGGACGTGCCGTTCTGGGCGTCCAGCGCGATGTCGGGCACCGACCGCATCGGGCTGCGGGTGATGCCCGCCACGCCGCCCTGGTAGGCGGGCCGGGCGAACACCGAGGAGTAGCCAGCGCCCTCGGAGAAGATCCCGCCGACGTGCCAGACCGGGTCGGAGCCTTCCTTCGCGCCGGTCTTGGGGTTGATGTTGGGGACGGTGCCGCCGACCGCAGTGATCCACGGCGAGTCATCCCAGGCCGCCGTGTCCGGCTGGTGGGAGGCGTCCCCGCACTGCGAGTTGGCTACGGGCAGGTTCTGCACGACACCGCAGTCACCGGTGCCTACGAGGACGGGGATGCCGGCCGCTGCGGCCGCCAGCTCGCCCGGGTTCTGGGCGGTGATCTCCTCCGCGCCCGCGCTGTAGGCGGACTCGCCGATCCCGTCGCTGATCGAGATCACGTTGGCTAGGTGATGAGCGGCGATGACCTCGACGCCCTTCATGATCTCCGGCATCGCCACCTGGCTGGCCGCGTCGTCGGTCTCCTGGGTGTCCGCCGGCGTCGCGGAGATAATGATCTTCGCGTAGGGCGCGCTCAGGTGCGCCGAAATCACGTCCAGCTCCAGCTCGCCGGCCCAGGCCGAGCACGACCCGAAACCGCCCAGCGCCACCATGCCCGGCGGGCAATTCTTCGGCAGCGGGCCGGCCGGGAAGATCGTGGTGATCCGCGGGTTCGGCAGCCCGAAGATCTTGTCGAAGCCGGCGACCACCTTGCCGATATTCGGGTCGTTCCAGCCCTCCATGACCGCGATCGTTGTCCCGGCCCCGTCGATGCCCCGAAGCCACAGGTGGCCGATGCCGTAGTCAAAGATGTCCTGCGGGCCCGGCGTGATCTGCGCGAACTGCGCATAGTTCTTGTGCATCTTCTTCAGCACCGCAGTCAGCACCTTGACCTGCTGCTTCTTCGACGGCAGGGAGGTCGGGGCGGGCGAGCTGGGGGCCAGTGTGATATTCGTGCCGGGGACCAGGGTACCGGTGATGCGCGCCCGGATTTGGTAGCCGCCCGCAGGGGTAGGTCCGGCCTGGGCACTCGCAGACGGCAGGAAGGCCACCGCACAGGCTGCGGCCGCTAGTAGCGGAGCGAATCGCATCATTGGGATGCTGCGCATGTCCTGCTCCTTCAGGGTGTGGGGGATGAGGGGCTAGTTGGCTCCCGCGGCCTGCTGGCTGCCGAAGCCGTGACGGCTCAAGCCGTTACCAGCCCAGCGTCCTCGCCGGCGGGCGGCCGATCAAGTACATAATGTGCGGAACTAGCCGGAAACTATCCGGACCGGGACGAGGAGGATCAGGGGCTCGGCGGACCAGGTGTTCGAGGTGGTCGTCCCTCAGTTCCAGCCCACCGCTCAGAAATAGCAGGCGGCGGCCGCGGCCTGGCTATTTCTGAACACTACGACCAGCCAAAACGGGAATTCCCCGGCTGGGCGATCCCGCCTTTGCTGATCCCGCCGGAGCGCTGGATCTTTATCCCCCGGATTCGGGACCAAGGTCCCACGCTCGCGGGGCGGTCGGCCCTCCCGAGGAAGATCTGCCCGCGGGCAAGCTCGAAGCACGTACCAGCAGTCGCCGCGGGCCCGTCGCCCTTGGCCCCCCAGCGAGGGCGGCGTATCCTCCGAGTGGGAAGATCGCCGTTAGCGGGCCCGATAGCCCGCAGATCTGCGTTGCCCCGCTGCCCTGGACCCTGGCGCTCGTGGTGTGTCACGCACTCAGCCGTCCCCTCAGGGAGCATCACATGAATATGGCCCACATGCCGATGTCGCACTCAGGCCCGCTGGCCATCGACCTGAATCAGCCGGGCACCTACCTGCACAAGTGGTTCATCGAGATATCGGTGGCGAACCTGATCGTCATCGCGGTGATGGTCGTCATCTTCGGCGCGGCACTGCTGATCAGGTTCCCGCACGGCAAGGGCGCCGATCTGCCGCCTTCGCCAGCAGATCCAGGTGACGGCGAGACCGCAGCCGCGGACCCGACGGCGATCGCGGCGGCGGCAGAGCCGGGCGATGCCGACATGTGGACCGCCAGGACGCGCACCAGGATCGTCAGGATGCTGCCGCCGAAGAAGATACTGCCCGACCGCCAGCCCGCGTACGTGGCCTCGTGGGTCTACGTCTTCGGCGTGGCGAGCCTGGTTGCCCTCGGCATAGCGATAGCCTCCGGCTTCGCGCTGGCCCTTGGCGGATCCGACTGGTGGCACACCAATCCGGTCGGCCATTACTTCAACAGCATCCACCTGTGGAGCGTCGAGCTGTTCATGGCCTTTCTGGTCATTCACCTGTGGGGCAAGTTCTGGATGGCGGCATGGCGCGGGCGCCGGGCGCTGACCTGGATGACTGGCGTGATCGCGTTCATGGCGTCGGTGATCGAGTGCTTCACCGGCTACCTGTCGCAGTCGAACTTCGACTCGCAGTGGATTGCCACCAACGGCAAGGACGCGTTCAACGCGGTCGGCATCGGCGCCTTCTTCAACGTGCTGAACGTCGGCCAGATGCTGATGTGGCACATCGTGCTGATACCGATCGTCCTGGTCGCGATCGTCGGCGCGCACGTGCTGCTGGTCCGGGTCCGCGGTGTCAGCCACCCGCTGCCGGAGAAGCGCTCGTCGGTGCGGGGCCGGGCCGCGCGCACGGCGGCAGCCGCGGCGGACGCCGGACCGTGGCGCGGGCCGAACAGGCGCTACGACATCCTCAAGGAGGGCACCATCGCCACGGTGCTGGTGGGCGTGCTGGTGCTGCTGATGGCCGGCCTGCTCTCCTCGCCGGACGTGCCGCCGCTCACCGTGCAGACCTGGGCCAGGGTCGATCAGGTCGGTTTCGTCAACACCGCGGCCGCGGAACTGGACGGAACCGCCGGGGCCGCCAGCTACGGGCCGCCGTACAACAGCGCGTCTGGGAGCGTGCAGCAGGTCGGGCCGGTCAACTGGCAGAAGCTAGCCGGCATCACCCAGCCGATTGACGCCGCGAAGGTGTTCGTGCTCAGCCCGCTGTCCACGATCGCCCAGACCACCCCGGCGCTGGCCACCGCGCTCGGCACCTACACCGGCGCGTCGCCGGGTCAGCAGCAGAAGTGGGCGGCCGCCTATGACGCGGCGACCGTGCCCAATGCGCGCAAGGTGCCGTTCAATGCCGGGAACCTGAACCTCCCCGCGGCCGGCCCGGTCCCGGCGATGATGTCCTACGAGCTGGCTGCGGCCAGGAGCGGAGCGCTCGACACCGACCTGCTGGCGGGGCGGCAGTTCTACGGCACCGACTTCACCAAGCCGCTGCTGTTCATCGCCGATGGCGGCTACTACGAGGCCCAGGCGACCAACCAGCACCTCACCGGTGATCAGTGGGGCGTGATGAACGAGACCGGCAGCTACCCTGGCCAGCCGTGGCTCTGGTTGTTCCAGCTCTGGTATCACGTGGCGCCGTTCAGCACCTCGCTCAGTGCGAACGTGGACATCTGGGCGATCTACCTGACCGGCATCGGCACAATCCTGCTGCTGCTGATCCCGTTCATCCCCGGCCTGCGGGACATCCCGAGGCTGATCCCGGTGCACCGGCTGGTCTGGCGCTCGTGGTACCGCTCAGCGCCCACCCCCCGGCCGGCTTCCGGCCCGGGCAGCGACCCGGGTCCCGGCGCCCGGGCCGCTCCTCCGACCGCTGACGCCGGGAAGGCATGACCTGGCCGCCCATCCCGCCGGCCTCAAGGCCGGCCCGGCCGAACCGGTGAGGTGGTGGCTAGGCCAGAGTGGGCCCAGCGCCCCACGGCCGGCCAGAAGTCTTGCTGGCACATGCCGTCGATCTGCCCGGCCGGGGTCCCGACGCAGGCCATGAACAGCGCCACCGCGTCACCGTGGCGGCCCGATGCTGCCCCCTGGTCAGCACGTCTAGGGCGCTTTGGGCTGCAGGGCGCGGGGTGCCGATCACTGAGCATGCCGGTGCGGGCTGCTGCCCGAGGTGTTTCACCCGGGCGCAGGTACCAGGCTAAGGCGTTTCTCGATGTCGGCTGCGTCCAGCTGGCCGGCGGCGACGGACATAACGAGATCAAATGCCTCGTCGTCGGTCAGATTTATCCGGTAGCCGTTAATGTGCAGGAAAACCGCGGTCGCGAGCAGCGCGAGCCGCTTATTTCCGTCGACTAGGGCGTGATTGCAGGCGAGTGAGTGCATCAGCGCGCCAGCCTTCCCGGCGAGCGTGGGATACGCTTCCTGCCCGAAGAGACCCGACTGCGGCCGGTGGCATGCGGAGTCCAGCAGGCCAAGGTCTCGCACCGGCCCGGTCCCCAGCGCGTCTACCAGGTCAAGAAGATCCTCCAGGCTGAGGTACTCCACGCCCCGGCGCTTCTCGCTCACGCCTGGCCAAGCCTGTCGAGCACTTCTCCCCACCGGTCCAGCATCTCGGCGGTCGCCTCGCGTACCCGGCCGGTGTGCGCGACCTCCCGGGCACTGCGCCGGATGGCCCGGAGCGCGGCCTCGTGCAAGGACACGTGCTCTGCGTCTGCCAGCGCCCGAAGCAGTGCGCTGTCGTCCTTGTCCAGTCTCAGGTTCATCGCCACAAAACATCATGGTACTACTTTGGTACCATGATGGGTGCGTCGGAAGGATGCGCCAACGCGGCGGTGTTGGCGATGTCGTCGGAGCTGAGTCGTCGGACCTGTCAGGCGCTGTCGGAAACGTGCGGATTCGGTGGTCCTCGCCGGACGGCACCGCTGATCCATGCCATTGCCTCCGCATCGGCTTTGCTTGCGGTTAGCGGTAGGTGCCGGGGTTGACGACGCCGGCGAAGTGGAGGAAGTGGGCGCGGGTGTAGGCGCGGTTGCCGGTGATGGCGTTGTCGGGGGCGGGCCCGAGTGTGAGGTCGGTGCCGAGGAAGGGCTGGAAGCGATAGAGGTTGAGGTAGCTGGCGGGGTCGGCGCGCAGCAGCCCGATGAGGGTCTCGGTGACGATCCGGCCGCCGACCGGGCCGAGGTTGACGCCGCCGGCGGCGGTTCTGGCTTCGGCGAGGATGTAGTACCACAGCGGTGTGCTGGCACCGAACGGGGCGTAGACGCCGGCGATGTCGTCGAGGTCGGCGGGGGTGAGCGGGCTGGCGCCCATCGCCTGGACGACCCGCTGTCCGGAGGGCAGGCTCCAGGTGAGCTGGCGGAGCAGGTTGCGCTGGGGC
>Ga0209871_1000085_pt1 | contig 28759 bp, 25 predicted proteins | sample OrgsoiDNA2013045_FD_185795 | JGI IMG/M metagenome (GOLD analysis project Ga0209871, IMG submission 185795) | Permafrost soil microbial communities from the Arctic, to analyse light accelerated degradation of dissolved organic matter (DOM) -... | ecosystem: Environmental > Terrestrial > Soil >... | reverse complement strand
CTGACGTGCCAGCGACCGCCGTGCCTGCGGGGCGAGAACGCGGTCAGGACACGATGTCCTTGGCCCGGAAGCTGCGGAAGGCGAGCGCGAACAGGATGATCGCGTAGGACACCGAGACCGATGCTCCCTCGAGCATGTCTGTCCAGGAGATCTGCGGCTGCAGGACATTGAGCCAGGCGAACTGCCAGTGGCTGGGCAGGATCTGCCGCCAGGCTCCGAGGGCGGTCACCGCGTCCAGGATATTGCTGATGATCACGATGCCGACAGCGCCGCCGACTGCGCCGAGCGGAGAGTCGGTCGAGACCGACAGCACGAACGCGATCGCCGCCACGACTAGCTCGGTGATCAGGATGTACGCAAGGACGATGGCCAGCCTGCCGAGGGCGGCGCCGGCGGTCAGTTCCACGCCCGAGCCGGGCAGCCGCAGCGGGTGCCAGCCGAACGCCACCGTTCCGGCGACCAGCGCCATGGCGGGCAGGCAGGCGACCGCGACGGTCGAGTAGGTCAGCGCGATGACCAGCTTCTGCCGCAGCAGCCGGGCCCGCGGCACGGGCGCGGCCAGCAAGTACCGCAAGGACGACCAGCTTGCCTCGGTCGCCACGGTGTCCCCGCAGAACAGCGCCACCGCGACGACCATGAGAAAGCCGGCCGAGACGAAGAAGGTGAAGGCCGCGAAGTTGAGGCCGCCCTGCGTCGCGGTGGCTACCAGGCCCGGCGTTCCGCCGCCAGGTGAGGCCGGGCCGCTGATCTCGAATGCCCCGACCAGGATCCAGGGCAGCGCGAGCAGGATGAGGAATGCCACGAGCGTCCGGCGGCGGCGGAACTGCCGGATCGCCTCCACGGCCAGGGGCAGCGTGCGGCGCGGGCTGTAGCCGGGCGCGCTGACGGGGGCGCCGGCGGGAGTGCTCATCGCGCGCCCTCCGATCCGGCGGGCTCCAGGCTTGCGTCCGGTACGCGGCCGGGCTCCGGCTCTGCGATCAGCGAGAGGAACGCGTCTTCCAGGCGGCGGTTGGCCGCAACCCGATCGACGGGCACGCCGGCCCCGACCAGCGCCGCCACTATCGCCGAGGCGGCAACGCGGCCGGGATGCACGATGATGCCGTCCGGGTGCGGCTCCGCGCTCTCGATCCCGGCCAGATCGCGGATCACCTCAAGGGCGCGGGCGGCCTGGCCAGTGCCGACCACCAGCGCCGCTCCGTCGCCGGTGATCTCGCTCACCGGGCCGCCGGCGAGGCGCCTGCCGAGGTGCATGACGACCACGTGCGTGCAGGTCTGCTCCACCTCGGCGAGCATGTGGCTGGAGAGCACGACCGTCCGGCCCGCGGCGGCGTACTGCATGAGCACATCGCGCATCTGGTTGATCTGCGGCGGATCGAGGCCGTTCAGCGGCTCATCGAGTACCAGCAGGTCGGGCAGGCCCAGCATGGCCTGCGCAATCGCGAGCCGCTGACGCATGCCGTGCGAGTAGGTGCGCACCGGGCGGTCGATAGCGCCGCCCAGCCCAGCGATGGCCAGCACGCCGCTCAGCTGAGAGCCGGCGACCTCGCGGCCGGTCGCCCGCCAGTACAGCTCTAGATTGGCCCGGCCGGACAGATGCGGCAGGAACCCTGGCCCTTCCACAAACGCACCGAGCCGCGACAGTGCCGGCGCTCCCGGCCGAACCCGGCGGCCGAAGATCGTTATCGTGCCGGCCTCCGGGTGAATCAGGCCCATCAGCATGCGCAGGGTGGTGGTCTTTCCCGCGCCGTTGGGCCCCAGCAGCCCCAGGATGTGGCCGCGCTCGACCCGCAGGGACAGGCCGTCAACGGCGAGCTGGCCGCCCGGGTAACTCTTGGTCAGCCCGCGGATGTCCAGCGGGACCTCGGCGAGGTCGGGCCGCAGATCGTCGGCGATCCGCCGCCGCCTGGCCAGCAGTATCAGCGCCGCCGCCAGCAGGGCGACCGCGGGCGCCACCGGTGTCCACCAGGGCGGCCCGCCGTTCTGCACGGCGAGAGCCGGATCGGATGGCACGGATACGCCGGAGCCGGCCAGCGCCACCTGGTAGGTCGCCGGAGCCGGCGAGGTCGCATAGGCGAAGTCGGTGGTGGTGAGGACCAGCTCGAGCCGGTGCCCGGCAGCGAACTGGTAATCCATCGCGGGCAGCTGGACCGTGACCGTCTGCCAGGACAAGGTCCGGGCGGCCCGCAGGGGCGCGGCGAGCTGGTAAGGCAGGGTCGCGTTGCCGGCCTGATCGAGGTCATAGATCTTGGCGAACAGCGTCACCTGCGCGGTGCCGCGGAGCCGCAGCCGCACCACCGGGGCGCCGGTGACCCGGAGCGGATCGCGCAACGGCGCCGAGGCGAACGCCGCGCTCTGGCCGGGCATGTCAAAAGCCAGGCCGCTTCCAGCAGATCCGAGCGAGCCCAGGCCGGGGAAGACCGAGATCGACGCCGGGGACCCGCCCGCCGGGTTCACGACCGTCTGGGCGGGTCCGGCCAGGCGCACCATCTGCTGCCGCGTCCCGTGCAGGCCCGGGTAGCTCGGGGCGGTGGCGATTCGGAGTAGCTGCTCGTCGCTCGACGGGTCGAAGCCGAGGTTCCGGGTCACAGCGAAGGCCGGCTGGCCGGTGCCGGCCCGCGCGTCCTGGCCGGTGCCGTGGCGGAAGGGCAGGTGCGGCGGCTTCAGCCAGCGATCGAACCACTGCAGCGTCAGGTCGTTGATCCGGGTGGTCTCCTGATCACCGCCGTCGTGACCTCCGGCGAACCACACCATGTCCGCGGGCGCGCCGTTGTGCCGGATCGCGGCAAAGTTCGCGTTGGCCTGATCGAGTCCGAACAGCGAGTCGTTCTCGCCCTGGATCAGCAGCGTCGGCACGTCGATCCGGCTCGCGACGCTCGCCGGACTGGACTTCATCAGCAGTGCGATCGCCTGCGGCGTGAGACGTCCGAGGGCGGCGATCTGCTGGTAGACGGTGCAGACCTGCGGCAGGAAGCGGCCGCACTCGGCCGCCCGCGCCGCTGCCTGGGCAGCCTGGGCCTGCACGGCATGGCCGCCGGCGCCCGAGCCCGCGGCACCGGAGCCCGCAGCACCGGAGCCCGCACCACCAGAGCCCGCCGCACCGGAGCCAGAGCCCGCCGCACCGGAGCCCGCACCACCAGAGCCCGCACCACCAGAGCCCGCCGCACCGGAGCCCGCCGAAGCCGAGGCGCCGAAGCCGACCGCGCCCTGGGCGAACAGCAGTCCGGCCCACTGTTTCTTGAAGACGCCGTCCTGCGGTCCGCCGCCGGCAGCATCGGGGAACAGCGCGGTCGCCAGGTTGTTCCACGTGATCTGCGGCACGATGGCGTCGATCCGGCGGTCGTACGCCGCGGCAAGCAGCGCGATCCCGCCGCCATAAGACGCCCCCGCGATGCCCACCCGCGGATCACCGGGATGATCGAGCAGGACCCGCGGCTGGCGAGCCAGCCAGGTCACGAGCTGCTCGACGTCCTTCACCTCGTAGTCGGGGGAATCCAGAGCGACCTGCCCGGTGGACCTGCCGAACCCGCGGGCGGACCAGGTCAGCACGGCGAACCCGGCGCGTGCTAGCTGCAGGGCCTGCGGGCGGACCGCATTCTTCGTCTCGCCGAACCCGTGCGCCAGCAGGATGGCAGGAACTGCGCCGCCGACCGCGGGCGTGAAGAAAGTGGCGTCCAGCACCACATGCTGGTTGTTCAGCGGACCGTCGACGACCGGGATCCGGACGACTGTGGCACGGACCGGCGCCGGCCGGCCGGCGAGCGCCACCAGGGCTACCACCGCCGCGATCACGAGAGCGACCGCTACGACCAGTGCGGCCACGACGCGGCCACGGCGGCGCAGTTTCATAAGTGGACCGTAGCAATGGCCGGCACCCGGTCACGCCAGCCCGTCGCTAGCGTGCACGACTCGCCACTGAGCCAGTACCCGAGCGCGCGGAAGACTCCAGCGAGACGCGGTTGTCGTGATACCTCCATGATCGTGGATGATTTTTCCTGGGTGGCCGGAAAGATCATCCACGATCATGGACAGGCGGTGCGGTATGCGTCCGGCGGGCCGCTACCTCGGCGTCCTGCCCTCCCACCGGGGAAACGGCTACATCAACGAGATCCTCGCCGAAGGCACCCGGATCCTCGCCGCGCAGAACGTCCCTCGCATCCGCGCTTCCACGGATCTGGGCAGCATCCCCATGGCCGACGCCTTCAGCCGGGCCGGCTGGGTCAACTTCGAGCGTGCCATCAGCATGACCTGGAGGGCTCAGTAAACTTCCGTTACCGGGCGGCCCTGCTCGAGATAGACGGTTGCCGTGGCCGTGCATGCGGCTTGTACCCGTCGCCGGATGGGCCCGCGGAGCAGCTTCAGCGCAGCGGGCAGTCCGGCGAACTGGTGCTCGGAGATCTCCTCGGGCTGCAGCACCACGCCGCGCAGGACGGCGTCGTCGAATGCGCCGCAGTCGAAGAGGAACCGGATGCCGCCGGTCCTGCCCGGTTTGGGCCGCCGGAAGTCCACGCAGGCCAGGCGGCCCGTGCGAATCTCCAGGCCGCATTCCTCACGCACCTCGCGCCGGCACGCCTCCCACGGCGTCTCCCCGTCGGATTCCATTACGCCGCCAGGGATCGTCCATCCCGACTTGTACGTCGGCTTGAGGATCAGGAGCCGGCCCGCGCGATCGAAGACAAGCGCGCCCGCAGAAGCCGGGATGGCCGGCACGACGGACGGGATGGCCGGCACGACGGACGGGATGATGGCCGGCACGACGGACGGGGACCCGCCGCCTGGCAGATCGGCACTTTCGCCCACAGCGCTCACCTTACGGCCTGCGCCGGCCCCATTCTCGGCGGCATCTCAGCTGCACAGCGGTCACCGACCGTGCATACTTACCCGTTGTGACGAGCATTGTCGTTCCCGCGCACAACGAAGCAGAGGTGATCGGGCGCCTGCTCGGCCAGCTGGTGCCGGCCGCGAGCCGGGGCGAATTCGACGTAGCCGCGAGCCGGGGCGAATTCGACGCAGCCGCGAGCCGGCGCGAATTCGACGCAGCCGCGAGCCGGCGCGAATTCGACGCAGCCGCGAGCCGGCGCGAATTCGACGTGATTGTCGTGGCCAACGGCTGTACCGACAACACGGCTGAGCTGGCCGCTGCGTTCGCGCCCGCCGTCCGCGTGCTGTCGATTCCCGTGGCTTCCAAGTATGAGGCGCTCATCGCGGGCGACCGTGCCGCGGCTGGCTTCCCGCGCATTTACGTTGATGCGGATGTAGAGCTGCGCAGCAGCGACGTCCGGACGCTGGACGAGGCATTGCGCCGGCCAGGAGTGCTCGCCGCCGCTCCGCAGCGCAAGCTCGCGCTGGCGGGCAGGCCGTGGCTGATTCGCTGGTACTACGACGTCTGGACCCAGCTTCCTGAGGTCCGGGACGGACTATTCGGGCGCGGTGTCATCGGCGTCAGCGAACCGGGCCACGCACGCATCGCGAGCCTCCTGCCAGTACTCGCCGACGACCTCGCCGCGTCACTCGCGTTCGCCCCGGACGAACGGATGGTCGTCCGGGGCGCGAGTGTCGTTATCCATCCGCCCCGGACCTTCGCCGACCTGCTGCGGCGCCGGGTCCGCACGGCCACCGCGGGGGCCCAGATAGAGCAGGTCAGCGGGCCCGGCGGTGCGACCGCACGGACCCGTCCCTCCGACCTGCTCGCGATCGCCCGGAGCGGATGGCGGATGGCGCCACGGGTGGCCGTATTCGTAGCGGTGGCCATGCTCGCGCGAATTCGGGCCAGGCGCGCCGTGCGAGGCCGCGATTTCTCGACCTGGCTGCGGGATGAGAGCAGCCGCTGCTGACCGACAGCCGCCAGGCATGGAGTTGGGGCAGGAACGGCAGGCCGGGGGCAACCGACCTCGGCGGCGACGCTGACCGTATCGTGGGCAGGTCAATCCGCGTGAATGTGTACCCGAGCCATCGGGAGCCTTCGTGACCGAAGCCTACGCAGACCTTTCCGGACAGGATCAGCCCCGCCACGACCAGCAGGTCAGGGATGGCGGCGATGATTCTGGTCAGCGCGGGAACAAGTGGTGGACGCTGGTAGCGGTGTGCCTCGGCATGTTCATGCTGCTGCTGGACATCACGATCGTGAATGTCGCCCTGCCGGATATCCAGCGGGCGCTGCAGTCGAGCTTCTCCGACCTGCAGTGGGTCGTGGACGCCTACGCACTGACGCTGGCCGCGTTCCTGCTGACGGCGGGCAGCCTCGCGGACCGGTACGGCCGCAGGCTGATGTACCTGGTGGGCCTGGGGGTGTTCACCTGCGCGTCGGCGCTGTGCGGCTTTGCCGTGACCACGCTGATGCTCCAGCTGTCCCGTGCCTTGCAGGGAGTCGGCGGGGCGATCATGTTCGCGGTGTCGCTGGCGCTGCTGGCCGACGCCTTCCGCGGCAAGGACCGCGGCGTCGCGTTCGGCGTCTGGGGCGCGGTGACCGGACTGGCGGTCGCCATCGGCCCGCTGCTCGGCGGACTGCTGACCTCTGGCCTGTCGTGGCGGTGGATCTTCTTCGTCAACGTGCCGCTCGGCATCTTCGCCGTTGTCATCGCGGTGATGAAGGTGGCAGAGTCCCGGTCGCCGCAGGCCAGCCGGCCCGACTGGGCAGGCTTCGTGCTCTTCACGGTGGCGCTGTCAGGCCTGGTGTACGGGCTGATCGAGTCCAACCAGCGGTCTTTCACCGATGGTCTGGTGCTGGGCTGCTTCGCGGTGGCAGCCGGGCTGCTCATTGCCTTCGTCGTCGTGGAGCGGCGCATCGCGCACCCGATGTTCGACCTGAAGCTGTTCATGCTGCCGACGTTCAGCGGCGGCTCGGTGGCGGCGTTCGGGCTCAGCGCCTCGATCTTCGCGATGCTGCTCTACCTCGTGCTGTACCTGCAGGACATTCTGGGTTACTCGCCGCTGGGCACCGGGGCGCGGCTGATGGTGCTCTCGGGCGGCACCCTGGCGACCGCGGCCGTGGCCGGCAGGCTGACCTCTCATGTGCCGATCCGCCTGCTCATCGGGCCCGGCATGATCATGGTCGGCGTGGGGCTGCTGCTGATGCGCGGGCTCGGCGCCGGCTCGTCCTGGACCCATCTCATCCCGGGGATGATCGTGGGCGGCCTCGGCGTCGGCTTGGTGAATCCGCCGCTGGCCTCGACGGCGGTCGGCGTGGTAGAGCCGCAGCGGGCCGGCATGGCCTCAGGTATCAACTCCACCTTCCGGCAGGTCGGGATCGCCACCGGCATCGCCTTGCTGGGGTCACTGTTCTCGAGCAAGGTGGGCGACGAGGTGCGGGCCCATGTAGCCGCGGTGCCCGGGCTGTCCCGCCGGGGCCCGCAGATCGCCACGGCAGTGCAGTCCGGGCAGATCGGGAACGTGCTCCGCAAGCTGCCCGCGCATGCCCGGCAGGCCGTGGGAATGATCACGCGGGCAGCCTTTACCAACGGCCTGGACCGGATCCTGCTGGTTGCGGCCATCATCGCGCTGGTCTCAGCGGTGGTGGCCCTGACCGCCATCCGCGGCAAGGACTTCGTGCAGCAGCAAGGGCCGGGTGCCGACGGATAGGCCAGGTGGCGGGCGCTCCGGACTCCGGGCGCTCCGGACTCCGGGCGCTCCGGACTCCGGGCGCTCCGGCTCCCCGGCTCCGGCTCGGTTGCCCAGCCGAGCCGGGCTCGACACCCTGCGCGGAGCCACCAGAGCCAGCGACGAGGCGGAGCGGCGCTTCCTCGGCGCCCTGCCCGACGACGAGATCGCGAGGTTCAGGGAAACCCTCCGCGCGATCGCCTTCTCGGCGCCCGGCGAGCTGGCGCCTCGCCGACGCTGACGTGCCGCTCGTCAGTCATGGGTGCTGGCACGAGGATCGATGAACAGGCTGACCACCTTCGGTTCCGCTGGCCGCTGAGACACACTCGATGGGAGGGGGACCAGACCCCCGCGTCGGACGAGGGTGAGGGGAGCGTGCGGGGCACTTGCTGATAGGTGCATGGTTGTGAGCAGGCTGGTGCCGCGGGTCGCGTCGTACCGGTTCCGGGCCACCTTCCGGCGCCGCCGGGGCGGCTACCTGGCCACTGTCGTCCTGGTCGCCCTGGTGGGTGGCGTGTCCATCGGCGCGGTGGCCGCTGCCCGGCGCACCCAGTCGTCTTTTTCCGCTTACCTGGCCAGCACCAACCCATCGGCCCTGAGCGTGTCTGTCTATGGCGGCTTCAGCGACAACTCCAACGACGTGAGCTACTCGCCGTCCAGCACGCAAGAGATCGCCCATCTGCGCGGTGTGCGACATGTCGAGGCGGCGATCCTCCTGGCTGCCGTCCCGCTGCGCCCCGACGGGGCTCCCCGCCTCGACACCGACACTCTCGACTGGACCCTCCCGGTCGCAAGCGTCAACGGCCTGTACTTCGACCAGGACCGCCTGGCAGTCACGAAGGGCCAGATGGCCGACCCTGACCGGCCCGACGAGTTCGTGATGACGGCGGCGGCAGCGCACCTGCTCGGGTTCCATGTCGGCCAGATCATCCCCTACGGCCTCTACACCCAGCAGCAGCAAGGCCTACCGGGCTTCGGCACGCCGAGGGTCCGGCCCCATCTGCGCATCGACGCCAGGCTGGTCGGGCTCGTCGAGGTCAATAACGCGATCGTCCAGGACGACATCGACCGGTTCCCGACGTTCATCTTCTTCACTCCGGCCCTGGCCCGAGAGGTGCTCGCCAGCTCAGGGAATGGCACCGCGGGCGCCGTCATCTACGGCCTCCGGCTCGACCACGGGAACAGCGTGGTTGCCGCAGTAGAGCGAGAGTTCTCCCGGCTGGCTCCGCCCCACGCGGCCTACCAATTTCACGTCACCTCCCTGGTCGCGTCCAAGGTCGACCGGACTCTCAAGCCGCTGGCCATCGCCCTCGCCGTGTTCGGAGCGGTCGCCGCCCTTGCCGCCCTGCTCATCGGCGTCCAGATCATCTCCCGCCAGCTGCGCGCCGCCGATGAGGAGCTGACGGTTCTGCGTGCCCTGGGCACTGGCCCCGCGGCCATCGCCGCTGACGGCCTGATCGGCATCCTGGGCGCCATCGTGGCGGGATCCCTGCTCGCCGCCGCCGTGGCCGTCGCATTGTCGCCCCTGGCGCCCCTGGGGCCGGTTCGTCCGATCTATCCGGGACCGGGGATCGCCTTCGACTGGGCGGTCCTGGGCGTCGGGCTGCTAGTGCTGATCGGCGGGCTCGGCGCGATGGCGATGGTGATCGCCTACCGCAGCGCACCGCATCGTGTCGCCCAGCGCCTGCGGCCCGCTCCGTCCTCGAAGACTGTGCAGGCGATCGCATCGGCGGGACTGCCGCCACCGGCCGTCGCCGGAGTGCGCTTCGCCCTTGAGCCGGGGCGGGGCAGCACCGCGGTGCCGGTGCGATCGGCGCTGCTGGGCGCCGCCCTCGCCGTCGGGCTGGTGGTGGCGACCCTCACCTTCGCCAGCGGGCTGCAGGCCCTGGTGTCGCATCCCGCGCGCTACGGGTGGAACTGGAGCTACATGCTCAACGCCAGCAGCAACGTCCCCCCGCAGGCCCTGGCGCTGCTGCGGCACGACCCCGACGTCGCCACGTGGGCGGGGTATGACTACAACGACGCCGAGATCGACGGCCAGGGCGTTCCCTTCTTGTTCACCGGCACCCATCCCGCGATCAGCCCGCCGATCCTGGCGGGTCATACCGTCCGGCAAAAGAACCAGATCGTGCTCGGCGCGGCGACGCTGGCGCAATTGCACAAGCACATCGGCGACACCGTCGTGGTGTCCTACGGCTCGCCGAAAGACGCTCCGCTCTATGTCCCGCCGACACCTCTGGTCATCGTGGGCACTGCCACGATGCCCGCCGTCGGGTTCTCCAGCGTCGTCGCCGATCACACGTCCATGGGGACCGGTGCGCTGGTCGCCATCGCGATCGAGCCCGGCGCGTTCCAGCGCGCCCAGCGCAGCCCGGATCCGACTCTCAACGGCCCTGACCTGGTCTTCGTGCGCCTGGCTAGCGGCGTGCCTGCCGCGGCCGGTCTGGCCAGCCTGCGACAGATCGCCGCCGCCGCCGACAAGGCGTTCGCGGCAGTGCCGCATGGTGGTGGTGCCGCCGACACCGTTGCCGTGGCCGGGGTGCAGCGACCTGCCGAGATCGTGAACTACGGCACGGTGGGATGGGTGCCCGCGCTGCTGGCCGCCGCGCTCGCGGCCGGCACGATCGTCGCACTCGGCCTCACCCTGGCGGCGTCGGTGCGGCGACGACGACACGACCTGGCATTGCTGAAGACGCTCGGCTTCACGCAGCGCCAGCTGGCCGCCGCCGTGGCCTGGCAGGCATCGGTCGCCGCCGTGATCGGGACCGTGATCGGCGTGCCAGCTGGCATCGCGCTCGGACGCTGGCTCTGGATTCTGTTCGCCCGCCAGATCTACGCCGTTCCCGAGCCTGCCGTGCCGGTGGTGTCGGTGGCGCTTGTCGCGATCGGCGCGCTCGTGCTGGCGAACGTCGTGGCGGCCCTGCCGGGCCGCAGTGCGGCCCGCACCTCGACGGCACTGCTCTTGCGGGCCGAGGGGCGCGCCCCGTGACGGGCCCGGTGACGGGCAGCCGCGCCGGACGTGCAGGACAAGCCTGACGCTAGATTGTCCGGATGGCGACGTTCATCACCAGGCTGGAGTACTCGGGTACAGGCGTCCGGCTCGCGGTGAAAGACCTCATCGACATTATCGGCGTGCCGACGACCGCAGGCTGTCGGGCAGTGGCGCAGACGGCGCTGCCGGCGCAGCGCGATGCGCCCTGCATGGCCGGTGCGCGGGCCGCCGGGGCTGCCATCGTGGGCAAGGCCAACCTCTACGAACTGGCCTTCGGCGCCTCGGGCGTTAACGAGTGGTTCGGCACCCCGGTCAACCCGTTCGATCCTGGCCTGGTGCCCGGCGGGTCGTCGAGCGGATCCGCGGTGGCGGTCGCCGACGGCGACGCGGACATCGCCTACGGCTCGGACACCGGGGGCTCGATCCGGATACCGGCCGCATTCTGCGGCGTCACCGGGCTGAAGACGACCCATGGCCGCATCTCGCTGACCGGGGTATGGCCGCTGGCACCCAGCCTCGACACGGTCGGTCCTATGGCGCGCGACATTGCCGGAGTCACGGCCGGGATGGCTCTGCTGGAGCCGGGCTTTGTGCTCGATGCCGCTCAGGCCGGCCGCCTGGGCCGGATCCGCCCGGCCGGCATCACAGTCGATCCGCGCATCGACGCGGCGGTTGACGCCGCTCTGGCCCGCTGCGGACTGGCGGTGACCGAGATCTCTCTTGCGGGCTGGCTCGACGCGTGGCACGCCAGCGAGCCGATCATCGGCACCGAGGCAGCGGAGGCTGACGGTTACCTGCTCTCCCAGCCGGCCACGCGTGCCAGGCTCAGCGCGCCCGTGGTGGCCAGGCTCGAGAAGGGCGCGGCGCAAGCCGCCGGGCAACTCCAGCGAGCCCGCGCGTTCCGGGATGACTGGCGCGAAGCCGTCGCCAGCGTGCTGGCGGAGGTAGACCTGCTCGTCCTGCCGACCGTGCCGTTCTTCGCGCCGCCGCTGGCGCAGGCGCACGGATCCGCCTATACCGCGTACACGATGCCGGTGAACATGACCGGATTCCCCGCGCTGGCCATGCCCGTGCCGAGCGCGCACGCTCTGCCGGCCAGCCTTCAGCTCATCGGGCCGGCCGGCAGCGAGGCGCTGCTGCTGGCCACCGGCGCGATCATCGAGGCCGCGGCCGGTTATACATCGACATCGGCGTAGAGCACCCCTTCGCTTCCGTCCGGTGTCGCCGCGATCAGCTCACCCGCTGGGTTGACCCTGCAACTCGCCACCTGAGGCGACCAGTTGCGTGATGAACGGCTTGCCGCCGGGATTGCCCTCGACGATGCCGGCCGTAGCCGTGAGTTCCGTGCCCTTCGTCATGGCGCAGAACTGACGCACAGAGGCCGGGGGAACTCCCGCCACCTTCGATGGACTAGCCGCCGCCACGGGCGTCCGCGTCCCCCCGAGCCCTTCGTGCCGCCAGCCCGATGTCGTGACTGGTGAGGGCGGCGTGCTGCCGACGCCGCTTCAGGTCGAACACGACGCCCCAGGCGAACAGAGCGATGAGCGGGACGAGTATGGCCAGCATGATGGGCATCATCATCTCCTTCCGGAGGTGTTCTCAGCGTACGCTTCCCCAAGCGGCTCTGGAAGTTGGAGCACCGGGCGGGCAGGGTCAGGCCAGGCCTAGGGCGGCCGCGGCGGCGGCGCCGTCGACGCCGATGGTGACGGGCCTGGGCGCTGCCGACACCGCCCAGTCCGGGTCCTTCAGGCCATTGCCGGTGATCGTGCAGGTGACGACGCTGCCCGCCGGGATCTGGTCGTTCTCGCGGGCCTGGAGCAGGCCGGCCACCGAGGCGGCCGAGGCGAGCTCGCCGAACACTGCCTCCTGCCGGGCCAGCAGCCGGTAGGCGCGCAGGATCTGGCGGTCGGTCACCGAGTCGATCAGCCCGCCGGACTCGTCCCGCGCCGCCTCGGCCAGCTGCCAGGATGCCGGGTGGCCGATCCTTATCGCGGTCGCGATCGTGGTGGGAGCCGGCACCGGCCTGCCCTTCACGATCGGTGCCGCGCCACTGGCCTGGAAGCCGAGCATGCGGGGCACGTGAGTCGCCCGGCCTGCCGTTTGGTATTCCTTGTAGCCCTTCCAGTAGGCCGAGATGTTCCCCGCGTTGCCGACCGGCAGGCAGTGCACGTCGGGAGCATCGCCGAGTGCGTCGACAATCTCGAACGCCGCGGTCTTCTGGCCCGCCAGCCGGTCGGGGTTGACGGAGTTGACCAGGGCGACCGGGTAGTCGACCGCCAGCTTGCGGACAAGCTCCAGGCAGTCGTCGAAGTTCCCGTCCACCTGCAGCAGTTGCGCTCCGTGCACTAGGGCCTGGGCCAGCTTGCCAAGCGCGATATTCCCGCGCGGAACGAGCACGGCGCAGGTCAGTCCGGCCCTCGCGGCGTATGCGGCGGCGCTCGCGCTCGTATTGCCGGTGGAGGCGCAGATCACGGCGGTGGCGCCGCGGGCAGCGGCCATGGTGACCGCCACCGTCATGCCGCGGTCCTTGAACGACCCGGTGGGGTTCATGCCCTCGATCTTGAGGTAGACCTCGCATCCGGTCATGGCCGACAGCACCGGCGCCGGCAGGAGCGGGGTACCGCCCTCACCGAGCGTGACCACGGCCATGTCGGCGGCGACCGGCAGCCGGTCCCGGTACTCGGCGATCACGCCTCGCCACGGGCCGGCTGCGGTCCTGGAGCTGCCCGCGGCGCGGGCGACGGGGCTCACTCGCCCTCCTCGCCCTCGACGCGCATGACGCTGTCGACGGCGCGCACCGCCTCCATCGCGCTCAGGTCGGACACTGTCGCCGCGAGCGCGGCCTCGGGGGCGGTGTGCGTCACGATCAGCAGGATGGCGTCCTCGCCCCTGCCCTCCTGCCGCATCGCCCTGATCGACACGCCGTGCCGGGCGAAAGCCTCGGCCACAGGAGCGAGCACGCCGGGGCGGTCCGCGACGTCCAGGGCGACGTAGTAGCGGGTCAGCGCGTCGCCCATCGGAACGACGGGCAGCTCGGCGTAGGTGGACTCGTCGGGGCCGCGGATCCCGGCGAGCTGGTTGCGGGCCACGGTGACAATGTCGCCGAGAACGGCGCTGGCCGTTGGCTGGCCGCCCGCGCCCGAGCCGTAAAACATCAGCCGGCCCGCCGACTCCGCCTCGACGAAGACCGCGTTATAGGCCTCTCGGACCGCGGCCAGCGGGTGCACTCGCGGGATCATCGCCGGGTGCACGCGCGCGGAGATCCCGCCGTTGCTGCGCTCGCAGATCGCCAGCAGCTTGACCACGCAGCCCAGCGACCGCGCGCTGGCGATGTCGGCTGCCGTCACCCCAGCGATTCCCTCCCGGTGCACGTCGGCCGCGGTGACCTGGGTATGGAAGGCCAGGCTGGCCAGGATCGCCGCCTTGGCCGCCGCGTCGAAACCCTCGATGTCAGCTGTCGGGTCCGCTTCGGCGTAGCCGAGCGCCTGAGCCTCGGCGAGGGCGTCGGCGAAGTCCGCTCCGGAGGTGTCCATCCGGTCGAGCACGAAGTTCGTGGTCCCGTTGACGATGCCGAGCACGCGGCGCACCGTGTCTCCTGCCAGCGACTCGCGCAAGGCGCGCAGCAGGGGGATCGCTCCGGCTACCGACGCCTCGTAGTACAGGTCGGCGTCATGCTCGCGGGCCGCCCGGTGCAGTGCGGAGCTGTCCGTGGCCAGCAGCGCCTTGTTCGCGGTCACTACCGACTTGCCCGATTCCAGGGCGGCCAGCAGCAGCGAGCGAGCCGGCTCGATGCCGCCGATCAGCTCGACAACGATGTCCACGTCGGGCCGGGTCGCCAGGGCCATGGCATCGGTGGTGAGCAGCGATCTGTCGATCGCGACGGAGCGGTCCCGGCCGGGGCGGCTGACGGCGATGCCCGCGACCTCCAGCGAGCCGCCGGCCCTGGCCGCCAGGTCACCTGACTGCTCGACCAGGAGCCGGTACACCTCCGAGCCCACCGATCCGCAGCCGAGCAGCGCCACCTTGAGCGGCGCCACCTTCAGCGGCGCCACCCGCAGCGACGCGACCTTCAGCGACGCGCTCTCTCCGGTCGTCAGCACGACAGGCCCGCTCCCCTCGCCAGATGCTCACCGATCGCCTCGCCGTGCCGCTCATCCGCCCGCGGACGGCCGTCCTCAGCCAGGCGAAACTCGCGGCCAGTGACCCCGGAGTCGGCATCCAGCTTATCGAGATCCGGGTTGCGGCCACGAGCGTGCCTGCGATCGCCGTCCCCGCCGATGCCCGATCGCCGCGAGCCGGCCAGTTTCACGAGGGCCGCTCAGTGCGTATGGTCAGTTTGTGGCTTACGAAATTCAGGGCAGCCCAGCGGTGACAGTGGCGATCTACCCGCAGCCGGGCGTGGGCCCGGCACCGGCCTTCGCACAGATCGCTGAGCATGCCCGCGTGTTCCTCGGCCTAGCTCAGCCGGGCTGGCAGCAGGTAGGCGTCTTAACCGGCGCGCATGCCCTGGCCTTGGGCTGGGTGCAGGCGAACCGGGTCACGAAGCTGCCGCTGGGAACGGTGGCGGATGGCGAAGAGATGGAGGGTCTCTTCACGGTTCTGAGAACCGCGACGTTCACCACGCAGAACGGGCGTCAGATGCCGATCCCGTACCGCTATCCCAAGGATGGATGCTTTGCCCGGGCAGAGGTGATGGCGAATCTGCTCGCGGGCGCGGGCTATACCGTCGACAAGGAGTTCGCGATCGCAGGCGGCGGCCGGCTGCGCGTGCGCACTGCGCACGGCGGCGATGTAGCGGATTACGGCGCGCCGCTCCAGGTCGACTGGTGGTACCACGTGGCGCCTGTGGTGTACGCCCAGGTGAGCAAGCTGCCGGCCAAGCCCGAGGCGATCGTCCTGGATCCGTCGGTGGCGGACGGGGCGCTGACGCCGGCCGAGTGGGCCGCGAGGATGGCCACGAACACGGTAGAGCCGGAGATGACGTACGACGCGCTGCGCCAGCGGCTCAATACCAGTCACGTCTACCCGAATGACCGCACCTGGCTCGTGCGCTCGAGTTCACGTGTCTACTACCCTCCCGACGCGCAGAACCCCGCCAACACGGCCTTCGCGCAGCCAGAGGACCCCGCGCTAGCGCTGGAGAACAAGGCCCTGCTCGTCCCGGCGCACGACGTGGTCGCGGTCCTTGACCAGTTCTTCCGCACATGCCTGGCGGTGTTCCAGGGCGACGCGACCGGCGCGGCGCGCGACGCGCCCGTTCCCTACCCGGCCTACCCTGGCGACCTCGCCGGAGTGCGAGGGGGCGTTCAGACGCTGGACAAGAGGCTGCGGACCTACATCGAGAACAGCTTCCCGACGTTTCTCACTGACTGGAGACTTACCTTCCTGAACAGCGGAATCGATCCGGACGTGGCTCAGCTGTACGCGCTGCTCGGTGCTCCGTGATCTGACTCAGCTCGGGCCGGGGCGGCGGATCCTGGCGGCGAACAGGTCGCGGATGCTGACCACGCCGCAGAGCACGCGGCCGTCCATCACCGGCAGGTGACGGAAGCCGTTCAGCAGCATTATCTGGGCGGCCTCTTCGGCCGGCGTCTCCGGGCTCGCCGATTGCGGGTCCGGGGACATCCACGCCGAGACCAGCGACGCGCAGAGATCCTCGCCAGAGGCGGCCGCGCGGACCACGTCCCGCTCCGTGAGGATGCCCGCGAGGAACGATCCCTGCATGACGATGACCGATCCGACCCTGGCCCGGATCATGCCTGCGGCCGCCTCCGATACCGAGGTCTCCGGCGGGACGGTCACAACGCCGGTATGCATCAGGTCCTTGAGTTTCGCCATAGTCATGCTCCGCATCGTCGGCGGCGGTCAGCCGCTGCCCCCGGCCTCATGCAACTCCGGATCCTCGTACGGGGCGGACGGGCCGGACATCTCCTCCGACAGCATCCGCCATAGCGTCCCGGACCAGGCAGACAGGCCAGGCCATCGCTTCCAGAAGAGCTGGAGCGTCGTCGCATCGAACTGAGCGTGCGCCTGCTCCGGGCTGAGGCTGCCCGCGACCTCCTCAAGTTCATGCACCGCATCAAGGAACCGGCTGGCGACATCGTCCATGTGATCACCCCCCAGCGAGTCTAGGCCGCAAGCGCGGCCACGCGAAGGCCCAGCGACCTGTCAGCTGGTCCATGCGAGCAACCGCAGACGCGGTCCGCGATTGATGAGACAAGACGGGCTTACCTATGTTTTCCTGGTAGGTAAGAGTGCACCCGGGGGGATGCAATGACAGACGCAGGCGCTCAGGCCACACCGGACCTCACCAAGACTGTCCCGATCTGCTTACAGCTCGGCTGGACCATGGCGGTCCTGTACAGCATTCTTCAGCAGACAGCGGACGCCCACCCGACGACACCGGACGATCCTCAGGCACCCGATCTCGGGTGGGATCGGCTGCAATCGGAGCACGAGCTTGGCGCACGAGACCGCGTCAATCTTGAGATGACCCGGCTCATATCGCTGGTGTCCAGTCTCAACGGTCCCGGATCGGCGTACCAGGCAAAGTTCATGCCTAAGACCCCACTGGTCACTGAGGCCTGGTGGGACGTGGACCCCGGCGCGGACCCCGGTGCCGCGCTGACTCCACCGAGCGAGGGGGACTTCCCGACCCGGGCCAAAGCTCTGAAGGAAGTGCTCCCGGCGTTCCATCTTTCGGTCCTTACCGAGTTCACCAAATGCGGGCCCGAAGCCGGGCTCGGCTATCAGGTCGGGCGATCACTGCGAGACTCGGTCAACCCGGCCGCGAGCCGACACATGGTCAGCCCGGCAGAAAACCAGACCCCGGCCGACGGCGGCGGCGGTGCCGATGGCGGCGGCGGCGGTGCCAATGGCGGCGGTGGCGGCGGCGGCGCCTCTCATCAGGTCGATGCCGGGGACGTCGCAGTGAATCGCATGCAGAACGGCCTCGGCCGGGATCGGGTCGCCGTCATTCAGAAATGGCTCGCCACCCTCGCGCCGCAGTTCCCGGCCAACGCGGCGAAAATCGTGAGCTCCTCGCTGGGGCGCTGGAGTGATTTCGCGTACGTCACCCTGGAGGACGGCGGCCCCGGCCGGCTGCGATGGGACAGCGCTGGCACGAAGAAGAAGGCGACGGCGCAGGAAATGGTGCCGCTGCTGTTGAAGCAGGGCGACGTCTGGCTCGGCCTGCTGGTCGGTGAGCAGACGACGAAGGCATTGCTCAGCCCCGAGGGCTTCGTTGCCGCCGGCGACGCGGCGCTCCGTCGAACAGCCAGGATCATCTCAAAGGTGCTGTGGCGGTATAAGTGGGCGTTTGCGGTCTTGCTGCTGGCACTCGCGGCCGCCCTCGCGGGCGCCGCGGTCTACCTCGGCGGGGCGAGCAAGGTGTGGACCTCGATTGCCGCTGTCGCGAGCGCGATGGGAGTGACATATAAGGGCATCGGCGCCGCGATTCCCAAGCTGGCCGAGGACGCGGAGAAGCCGATATTCGGGCTTGAGCAGGTCGAGGCGATGGCATGGTCCATCACGTCCCTGCCCGAGGTCAACGCGACCCAGAAGGGCGTGCGCTACCTCCGCACCACCGGAACCGCTCCCGAGGGGCCGCTCGGAAGCTTCTAACCAGGCAGAGTCAGTCGAACAGGTGCTGGCCGAAGAAGCTGAAGACCTTCTCCCAGCCATCCATCGCCGCCTCGGGCCGGTACATCGGGGTGTGGTAGTAGAAGAAGCCGTGGCTGGCGCCGTCATAACGGTGGAACTCGTGCGCCTTGTCGTGCCGCTTCAGTTCCGCCTCGTGGATGTTCACCAGCTCGGGGGTCGGATACTGGTCGTCGTTGCCGAAGATTCCGAGCAAGGGCGCGGCCAGGTCGGCGGTGTAGTCGATCGGCGCGACGGGGCGAGCCTCGGAGAGGTCCGATTTCGCCATGACCACGCCCCCGCCCCACAGGTCAGCGACCGCGTCGAAGCCGCCCTGGCGCGAGGCGGCCAGCAGCGCGTGACGGCCACCCGAGCACGTGCCGATGATGCCGGCCTTGCCGTTACTTGACGGCTGCGCCTTCAGCCAGGTGAGCGCGGCCCCGCAGTCGGCCACCACGCTGTCGTCGCGCGCGCCTCCCTCGGAGCGGACCTTGGCCGCGATGTCGTCGGGCGTGCCGTGGCCGAAACGGCAGTACAGGTCCGGGCAGATCACCGTGTATCCGTGGGCGGCGAGGCGATTCGAGAACTCCCGGTAGAACTCGTCCCAGCCGGGCATGTGGTGCACCGCGACGATCCCTGGCGCCGGCCCTGCTCCGACCGGCCTGGCGACGTAGGCGTGAATCGGATCCCCGCCACCGCCGGGATAGGTGATCACCTCGGTCGTGATGCCCAGGTGAGCATCGGTGCTGAAGTCATTCCACATTGGTTCCTCTTTCGTTCGGCTTTCGGCAGCGCTCCAACCGTAGCGAACCAGACCGCGCCGCGCGCCGTGCCGCCGGATCAGGCGGCGCGGGCGGGGGGCCCGTGGCTATGCAGGATTCGTTTGCCGTCAGGACTGGTCGCAGTGGTCGTCCCGTCAGGGTGCAGGACAATGCCCCAGCCCCATCTGTGCACGGCGATCAGGTGATGAAAACTGCACAGAAGCAACATGTTTGGTGAGTGTGTGTTAGTGGGTGCCAGCTCAGTTGCCCTGTCCCGGCCTGGGCCGGTCGACCCTCACTCAGGTATGGGCCTGGTGGTGTCGTCCAGCCAGCACCGTGGATGGGTTGCGGGGTCAGGCATTCCCAGAGCTGGCGTCGATCTGGTCGGCCAGCTCATCGAGAGTGCGCGCCCGTATCGGGCTGCCCGACGCCCGACCGCTCTCATTGCGGCGCCAGGCGACAAACCCGTTGCCGTCGCCCTGGAGGAGGTATTCCGGGTAGGCGCGCTCCCAGGCCGTGACGTTGTGCCCGAAACGGCGGCCCTCGGTCGAATCACTCACGGCGCTGCCTCCGGATCGAATCTGGCCCACGTCACCTCGCCGCCCGGCTGCGCGCATGCGCCCCAGTCGGCGCTGAGCGCGGTGACCAGCCGGAGTCCGCGGCCGGAAAGCTCAAGCCCGTGCCCGGACTCGGCATCGCTGGCATGGTCGCGGCGGGCTGGCAGGTCTGGGCAGCAGTCCCAGACGAGCACGTACAGGCGCCCGTGCTCTAAGGCGACGTACAGCGCGACGGGAGCGGCTGCCTGCATTTCCAGCGTGGCCGTGACTGCGTTGGTGACCAGCTCCGAAACGACCAATGCGGCATCATCAGCAATGCTGTCGAGTCGCCAGGCGGCCAGGGCCTGCCGGGTGCAGCGGCGGGCATGCGAAACCGCGCCTGGGTGCGCGGCCAGCTCGACGTAGCTGCGGTGCGGCCTGCTGCCATTGGTCTCGGCATCCCCTTGTGCACCGGAGTGAGACCCACGGCCGGCAGAAAGGATCGGCCCAGTGACCGTGCCGGGAGCGCCGCTCATGCGCAGAGGCGGGAATCTGGCGTGCTGGTGGCGGGGCTGGGACGATCATCCATAGCCGACTCCTGTGTCGGTCAGGGCCGGGAGCACGGATGTTTGCGCATCCGCCCGGCCCGCTTTGGCGCTCTCACTCCGAGAGCGCTCAGGACCGCCACCGTAGGGCAGCCTGCGGACCGGGGTTTAGCAGGCTGTTAAGCAGTCGTCACTTAGTGCGGGACGCCCATCCGGGCGGCCATCCCCCTTACCTCGCGTGTCGCCGATGCAGACCCAGGCGTACGGTCCAGCAGGTAGGACACCGTCTCCCGAACTGCCGAGTTGTTGCGAGTCCACTGCGGCGCGGCATTCTCCGCCTGCCGCAGCCACTCGACAGCGTCGCGCCGGGTGCGCGGCTCGCGGGCCAGCCCGCGCCCTATGTCGGCAAGGAACGCTGCCCTGCGCTGGGAATGCACACTCACGCGGCTGACATCAACCTGTTCGGCAAGCTCAAGCATCCTGGCGCCCGCTAGCCCGCGCTCGCAGCCAACCTGAGCCCGCCAGATGCCGACGTTGGTCGTAGAGAACAACTGCCAGTTGACCATGGGCGTATCCGGCACTCTGCTGGCAAGTTCCGCTGCCTCATCCAGCCAGGCCGCAGCCGCGGTGCCCCGGTGGATCACCGCAGCCGCCATCGCGGCAGTTAGCGTCAGCATCCCGAGAACCTGCACGCCGAGCGCATCTCGGACGTGTGGCTCAAGCTGGCCCGCTGCCCGTTCGGCTACGGCCAGCTTCCGTTCCGGCATCCCGTTGCGCGGGAGGGCCAGGACGTGCGCCCAGGCAGCCTTCCCCTGGTGGACTGGGTCTCCCAGGATCGCCGCAGCCTCCAGAGCACGCGCCGCAGCAGTATGCGCGAGATCGGTGTAACCGAGGACATTGGCCATTTCCTCGGCGGCAATGCATGCCTCGACCAGAGTCTCCAGTGCCAGCCGTAGCGCCGCCTCATCTGCGGGCTCGGCAGCGTGCACGTGAAGCTCGTCTATCAGCGATGGCAGCAGTTCTCCGGCACGCATGTAATCGGCGCCCCGGCACGCCGGGCGGACCTCTCCAGTGACTTCCCTGGCGAGGTCCGCCAGCTCCCGCGCCCGGTCCGTGACGGGATTGGTCAGCGTGTTGCTCTGGATTGCGATCCGCAGCGCCGGGATCGCAGCGTGCGGGCCGGACTGCAACGGGTCGGTGCCGAGGTGCGGCCCGCCCGTCAGATCCGTCTCGCTCACCCGGAGCGCCGTAGCCAGGGCGCTGATCATGGACCGGCGGTCAACCAGCCGCAGCCCCCGCTCAGCCATGCTCAAGTATGCGGCGCTGACGCCTGCGAGCCCGGCTACCTCGGCTAAGGTCATCCCCCGCCAGCGCCGCAGCTCCCGCAGCCGTTCCCCGATGGTGGTGTCGTCGCCGCCCATAGCCCACCCTCCTGGGTTTCTACACTCAAGAGTAGGGCTTTCTACAGCGTCGGGGCTTTACCTCAGCGCCGGGAGCGACGTCATGGCCTTCACCCGGTGCCAGCCGTAGCCGCCTGCCTGCACCGACCGCCGGCGAGACTGGCGGCGGGACGGGCAGTGGGCCGACGGGTCCGTTTTGGATGGAATTTGGCGTGTGTCCGCTGACCGCGAACAGCTGGCGGAAACAAACGAGGGCGCTCCCGGATTGAAGCAACTGTAATCAAGTAAGTCGACCAGGGATGTGACCCTAGATGAGCGAAACCCTCTCCCTGCCGGTGCTGCCGCTCGACGACACCGTGGTGCTGCCGACCATGGTGGTCCCGCTGGACATGTCGGACACAGAGATCCGCGCGTCCATCGAGGCAGCGCGGCTGCCGGCGTCCGGCCCTGACGGGGCCGATGCCCCGGCGCGGGTGCTGCTCGTGCCTCGGCTGGATGGCAAGTACTCCGCCATCGGCACGCTCGGCATCGTCGAGCAGGTCGGCCGGCTGCCCACCGGCGAGCCCGCCGCGGTGATCCGCGGCCAGTCGCGGGTCCGGATCGGCACCGGCACCATCGGGCCGGGAGCGGCCCTGTGGGTCGAGGGGACCGTCGAGGAGGAGCCGCCGGCCAGCCCGCGCGCCCTGGAGCTGGCGCGCGAGTACCGCGGCCTGGCCGGCGCGATCCTGCAGAAGCGCGGAGCATGGCAGGTCGTTGATGCCCTCCAGCGCATAACGGATCCGTCCGCGCTGGCCGACAGCGCCGGGTACGCGTCGTACCTGTCACTCGAGCAGCGCAAGGAGCTGCTGGAGACCATCGACCCGGAGCAGCGGCTGGACCGGCTGACCGGGTGGGCTCGCGACCAGCTCGCCGAGCTGGACGTCGCCGAGACCATTCACAACGACGTCCGCGAGGGCATGGAGCGCCAGCAGCGCGAGTTCCTGCTGCGCCAGCAGCTCGCCGCCATCCGTAAGGAACTGGCCGAGCTCGATGGCAAGCCCGCGTCCGAGGAGGACGACTACCGCACCCGGATCGAGGCCGCTGACCTGCCGGAGAAGGTGGCCGAGGCGGCCCTGAAGGAGGCGGCCAAGCTGGAGCGCGGCTCGGACGCCTCGCCGGAGGCGGGGTGGATCAGGACGTGGCTGGACACGGTACTGGAGGTTCCGTGGAATACCCGGACTGACGATGCCTACGACATCGGCGGCGCTCGCGCGATCCTGGACGCCGACCACGCGGGGCTGGACGACGTCAAGGACCGGATCATCGAGTACCTGGCGGTGCGCAAGCGGCGCGAGGACAAGGGACTGACGCTCGTTGGCGGCCGCCGCAGCGGCGCGGTGCTGGCCCTGACCGGGCCGCCCGGAGTGGGCAAGACCTCGCTGGGCGAGTCGGTGGCGCGCGCCATGGGCCGCAAGTTCGCCCGGGTTGCCCTCGGCGGCGTGCGGGACGAGGCCGAGATCCGCGGTCACCGGCGGACCTACGTCGGCGCGCTGCCGGGGCGGATCGTGCGCGCCGTCCGCGAGTCGGGCTCGATGAACCCGGTGATCCTGCTGGACGAGGTGGACAAGCTCGGAACGGACTACCGGGGCGACCCGACGGCCGCCCTGCTCGAGGTACTCGACCCCGCGCAGAACCACACCTTCCGCGATCACTACCTCGAAGTCGAGCTGGACCTGTCCGACGTGCTGTTCATCGCGACGGCTAACGTGCCCGAGGCGATACCCGACCCGCTGCTCGACCGGATGGAGCTGATCGGCCTCGACGGCTACACCGAGGACGAGAAGGTGACGATCGCCCGTGATCACCTGCTGCCCCGGCAGCTGGACCGGGCCGGGCTGGACGCCTCGGACGTCAGCCTCAGCGACGATGCGCTGCGGCGGCTGGCGGCCGAGTACACCCGCGAGGCGGGGGTGCGCTCGCTGGAGCGGAGCATCTCCCGGGTGCTGCGGAAGATCGCCGCGCAGCTCGCGTCGGGCCAGGCCGAGCTTCCGGTCACCGTCGGGCCCGCGGACCTGGACGGCTACCTGGGGCACCCCCGGCATCTGCCCGAGACCGGCGAGCGGACAGCCGTTCCGGGCGTGGCGACAGGCCTGGCGGTGACCGGGGCCGGCGGGGACGTGCTCTTCATCGAGGCGTCGCTGGCCGACCCGGAGACCGGCGCGACCGGGGTCACCCTGACCGGGCAGCTGGGCGACGTGATGAAGGAGTCGGCCCAGATCGCGCTGTCGTACCTGCGCTCGCACGGCGCCGAGCTCGAGCTGCCGGTCGGCGACCTGAAGGACCGCGGCGTGCACGTGCATGTTCCGGCCGGCGCGGTGCCCAAGGACGGCCCGAGCGCCGGCGTGACGATGACGACCGCGCTGGCGTCGCTGCTGTCGGGCCGGCTGGTGCGTTCTGATGTGGCGATGACCGGCGAGGTCTCGCTGACCGGCCGGGTGATGCCGATCGGCGGCCTGAAGCAGAAGCTGCTCGCCGCGCACCGGGCCGGAATCACCACGGTGCTGATCCCCCAGCGCAACGAGCCGGATCTGGAGGACGTGCCGGAGAAGGTGCGCTCGGCCCTGGTCATTCACCCGGTCAGCGACGTGCGCGAGGTGCTGGAGCTGGCCCTGGAGCCGGCCGTGGGGCACGCGGCGGCACCGTCGTCTGTGCTCGCCGCCTGAGTTAGCTTTCCTTGATCACGGAAGATCCGACATGCTGGGACCGACGGATCTTCCGTGGTCAAGGAAGCGTGAGGCTGCCAGGTCGTCAGCTGGCGGCCGGCTCGGGCCCGGCGATGGCTGACGGCAGGTACTCCACCAGGACCGGCAGGTGGTCCGAGGCGCGGCGGGCAATCTCGGTGTCGTGCACGTGGTGGGCGCGCAATGCGCTGAGCACGGGCTCGGTCACGCGGATGGCGTCGATGCGGCGCCATATGCCGCGTGCGCCAAAGGAATCGCTGCGATGATGGCCGGCGGTCGGCTGCCATGGGGCGCGCAGCGCCGCCGCCGCGTCGTAGAGGCCGCCGGCCCACAGCACGTCTCCCGGCCGCCGGTCTGCCCGGTGTCTTCGCCGCCCGCGCTCGTCGTAGTCCCAGTCGCACTGGTAGAGCATCCCGTCGAACCACTCGACGCCGGCGTAGGGGTCGCGCGGCTCATAGAGCACCCAGTCGCCGGATGCATCGTCGCGGATGCGGTCGGCGCACTCGGTGTTCCAGTCCGCGCCCACCAGCGCGGGCAGTCGTGGCCTGCCGGTCAGCGCCGCGACGAGCCGCTCATTCTGGTCGGCCCGCAGCCGCCGGCCGAAAGGCGTCGCGTGATGCGCGGCATGACGCACGCGCTGGCCGCCGACGTCCAGTGTCACGCTGGCCAGCGAATGCCAGAAGTCGCCCCTGCCGTAGCTGCGAAGCGAGCCGGGGACCGGCTCGATGCCGTCACGCCACATCAGGCCTACATGGAAGCCGTGCGCTCCCATGGCCAGCGCAGCCTGGCTAGCGCGGCCGGCGGAACCGCCGGCACCGCTTCCGCCAGCACCGCCGCTACCGCCAGCACCGCCGCTACCGCCAGCACCGCCGCTGGGACTGTCCTCGGCGCAGGGCACCAGGCAGCTCAGGCCGACGTCGGCGGCGAGCTGGCCGAGCCGGGCTGCGGCCGTCTCCGCATCGGGAGCCATGATTTCCTGGACGGCCAGGACGTCCGCGCCCAGGGCCAGGATCGTCTCGACAACCAGGCGATAGTGCTCCTGCCCGGCGGCCGAGTCGTCCTCGAACAGGTACAGCAGGTTGTAGCTGCCGAACAGCACCGAGTCCGCCGATGTCCGCCCCGGGCCCGCGGCAGTCTGCACGACCGTCTCGCTCAGCTGCTGCCCAGCACTCGCAGGATCACGACGCGCTTCGTGCGCGCTGCCGCGTCCAGGATCCCCGCAAGCTCGTCGTCGCGCAGTTCCTCGGCCGCCTCCACCTGGATCACGAGCGGCCCGCCGGCGGCGCCAGCCTGCGTGATCAGGCGCCTGACCTGATCGGCCTCGCGAGACAGGGCCTCCGGTGAGAGCACCGAAAGGATCACCTCGCCGGCGAGCGGCGGCAGGATCCTGCCGCCGGAGTCAGCCGGCAGGTGCTCAAGCACTACCCGCCCGCTGGCCAGGCTCAGCGGCGGCTCCTCGCGAAGGTGACGGTCTACCGCGCCGTCGCGCGGCAGCTGGATGATGAGCTCGACGTCGTCCGCCATCGCTGGAGCATAGCCTGGCCGAGCGGTGGCTGCTGCCGAGCGGTGGCTGCTGACGGCGGTGGCCGGCAAGCGGTGGCTGCTGACGGCGGTGGACGGCAGCGCTTGCCGCTAGTCCCCGGGCTGAGGGCGAAGGCCGTCGACCACCAGCCCGAGAAGCCGGTCGGCCTGGCCGTCGTCCGCTGGCGGCCGCCTGACCGCCATGCTGATCGCGTGCACGAGCCTGAGCAGATCCGAAGCGCTGGCGTCGGCGCGCACCGTCCCGGCTTGCTGGGCGCGGGTGAGCAGGGCAGTCGCAGACTCGCGCATCACCGCACTGCAGGATGACAGCAGCTCCGACTCCTTGTCCATGGTCGCCAGCAGGGCCGACGTCAGGTTGTGCTTGGTGCTGCCGAAGTCGAGCAGGGCACGCAGCCAGGTCGCCAGGGCCTCATCCGGGGATGCGGACTGGAGCAGGTCCACGGCTCTGGCGTGCAGCGCCTCCACCTGGTCGCGGTAGACGGCCTCCAGCAGGGCCTGCCGAGTGGGGAAATGACGGTAGAGCGTGCCGATCCCCAGGCCCGCTCGCCGCGCGATCTCCTCAAGCGACGCGTCGTCAGCGCCGTGGTGGGCGAACGCCTCGTTGGCCGCGCTCAGCAGCCGCTGATAGTTGCGCTGGGCATCAGCCCGGATCGTCCGCGGCGCACCGGCCTGCTGAGCTGGCGTGCCTGTCGCGCTCATCAGTCGTCACCTAATCCGAGTTGCAAAGCGGAGGGACCCTCCGTATAGTTATCGGAGGAGGCCTCCACTTAGACGATAGCTCACGACAGCCACTGCCCGCGACCATCGGCGGCCGGTGGCTGGATCCAGCATCTCTCCGGAAGGCACTCATGTCGACTTCGTCGATCTCATCTGTCCGGACACAGAGTCCGCAGAGCTCTCCATCTGGCCCGCGAAGCCGCGATCGCCGGGGCGTGGCCCTTGCCATCGTGCTCGGCGCCCAGCTGATGATCATCCTTGATATGACGGTAGTGAACATCGCCCTGCCCAGCATCGCCCGCGGCCTGCACTTCTCCGCTCCCAGCCTCTCGTGGGTGCTCAGCGCGTACACGCTGACGTTCGGCGGTCTGCTGCTGCTCGGCGGGCGGGCCGGCGACATCCTCGGCAGGCGCCGCGTCTTTGTCGCCGGCATCCTGCTGTTCACCGCCGCATCACTGGCGGGAGGGCTCGCGACCTCGGCCCCGTGGCTGCTCACCGCTCGCGCCGTCCAGGGCGCCGGAGGCGCGCTCGCCTCTCCTGCCGTGCTGGCGCTCATCACGTCGAGCTTCGCCGAGGGCCGCGAGCGTGCCCGCGCGATCGGGCTCTACACGGCGGTATCCATGGGCGGCGCCTCGCTGGGACTGGTCCTCGGTGGCGTGATCACGCAGTGGGTGTCCTGGCGGTGGGTGCTGTTCATCAACGTGCCGATCGGCGCCGCGGTCGTGCTGGCCGCGCCGCTGTTCCTGAGCGAGTCACAGCGCCTGCCAGGGCGATTTGACGTTACCGGGGCGCTGACCTCCACGGGCGGCATGGCCTTGCTGGTCTTTGCCTTCATCCGCGCCGCGTCGAGCGGATGGGGAGATGCGGCGACGGTGGGCGCGTTCGTGATCGCGGCCGCGCTTCTCGCCATGTTCCTGATCACCGAGTCGCGGGCCCGGCAGCCGATCACGCCGCTGCGCCTGTTCGCCGACCGTGGCCGGTCGGGCTCCTATCTCGCCCGGCTGCTGCTCGTGGCGGGCATGTTCGGGATGTTCTTTTTCCTCACCCAGTTCGTTCAGGACATCCTGGGGTTCAGCCCGCTGCAGGCGGGCGTCGCGTTCGTGCCCACAACGGCGCTGCTGTTTGCCGTGTCCCGCGCCGCGCCCTGGCTGATGTCGCGCTTCGGGCCGACACCGCTGATGGTGACCGGCCTGCTGCCGGTCGTGGCCGGGATGGCCTGGCTGTCCCGCCTCACCCCCGGCTCCGGCTACCTGTCCGGGATCCTGGGCCCGATGCTGCTGCTGGGCGCGGGCATGGGAATCGTGTTCGTGCCGCTCACCATGGCCTCGCTGGCCGGAGTGCGCAAGGAGGACTCGGGCGCCGCATCCAGCATGGTGAACGTGACGCAGCAGGTCGGCGGATCGCTGGGCCTGGCCATCCTGGTCACCGTATTCGGCGCGGCGAGCAAGAGCACCGCCCGGCACCGCCCGGCAGGCCTGCGGCCGCTGGCGCAGGCCCACGCTCACGCCCAGGCGCACCAGGCCGCCATCGTGCACGGGATGGCGAGCGCTTTCGCCGTAGCGGCGATCTTCGACGTCTGCGCCCTGATCGTGATCCTCGCCGTTATCGGCAGCAGCCGCAAACCTCGCGACCTGGCTGGGTAGCCGCGACGGCAGTCACTCGCCGGGCATGTCAGCATGGCAGGCCGGGCAGGTGGTCGGCGGGTCGGCATCCGCCATCGAGCCGCATTGCGGGCAGACGCGCCTCAGCCAGCACGCCGGGTCTCCGCCGCGCTCCTGCGCCTCGCCCATCCCTGCTTCATCCTGGCGTAGCCTCTCGGCCAAGACTGCCGCCTGGCTGTGCTCGATATCCCTGGAGGCGGTCAGCAAGGTGAGCGGCCCGGACCGGGAGAGCTGCCTCAGGTGCTCCAGCGCCGCTGCCCGTTCCGGCTCGAGCAGTTCGCCAAAGTAGCGCCGCCGGAACTCGGCGAACTTCTCCGGCTCGTGGCCATACCAGCGGCGCAAGCCGTCGGAGGGCGCCACATCCCTGAGCCACTCGTCGAGTTTCGCGGCGTCCTTGGAGAGCCCGCGCGGCCACAGCCGGTCTACCAGGACGCGCCTGCCATCGAATGCCGAGGACTCGTCATACGCCCGCCTCAGCCGCACGTCGGGTGCTCCGGTCAGCGCGGGGCTCATCGTTTCGCCTCCCTGTGGCCAGGATGCCGCTTGATGGCCGCTGGCTCAAGTCCCCGGCGGTGCCCAGGGCAAGCGGGTGCCTGCTCAAGGACGGCTGAGCTCAGCAGAGCTCGGTGCGTAGCTCGTGGGCGCCGTCGGGAC